>Ga0157376_10000327_pt1 | contig 31937 bp, 37 predicted proteins | sample M45metaG_FD_121801 | JGI IMG/M metagenome (GOLD analysis project Ga0157376, IMG submission 121801) | Miscanthus rhizosphere microbial communities from Kellogg Biological Station, Michigan, USA - M4-5 metaG | ecosystem: Host-associated > Plants > Roots > Rhizosphere > Soil | place: USA: Michigan...
AATTGGTTGTTCCACTTCATAGCGTTGTGGGACCTTACAGAGTCAACGGAGAAAGTAAATGTCAACTGAAGTTGAAAGTTCAGATGTCATCAAGGCAAGAATCCAGGAGCAGCTGGAGCGTCAGGCCAAAGCTGCGCAGTCACTACGGACAAGTGGTGCATTTATCACGTTCAAGAACGCAAACCTCAAGGTTGACGGTAACCCAGTGCCGAACAACCAGATCGATTGTCGTGTCTTGGCAGCGATCCCCGAACGTGCCTGGTACGACGGTCCTTATGATGCAGACAACGCGCAAGTCCCAGCTTGCTACGCTCTGGATAGCGTCGCGCCCCATCCAGATGCGGCTAATCCTCAGTCGGATGTGTGTATGGACTGCTCGAAGAATAAGTGGGGAACAGCTCCTCCGAGACCTGGTTCGAATGTTCCAGGTAAAGGCAAAGCCTGTCGTGAGGGGGCCCGTGTCATCATCGTACCGGCGGCTGTCCCCCTTAAGACAGCACCCCTCTACACCGCGAAAGTCCCTGTGACCTCGCTCGCTTCGATCCAGAACTATGTCGGGCGTTGCGCGGACTCTGGACATCTGAGCGGTGAGTTCATTGCTACTATGTCAGTCACCGAAGACAAGAAGACCTTCTTCAAGGTGCACCTGGCTATCAAGGAACATTCACCTGACATTGATCGAGCGCTGCTTCTCCAGAGGCAGGAAGAGGCTTACCAGTTAGCCTTGAGCCCGTACCCTCAACTGGAATAACCAACGTTCGAGGCGTATACGTGATCAACTTGCTTCTTCAGCTGCTAGTACTGGTTCTGATCTTTGGTGTCTTGTGGTGGATCTTCACTGCTCTGATACCACTACCGGACCCATTCGGCAAAGTAGCTCAGGTAATCATTGCGATCATCTTCATACTAATATTGATCGGGATTTTCTTCGGAGGGATCACATTACCCTTCATTAGAAGTTAAGTTCTGCTCTTCCGGCGAGACTTCACAGTTGCCATAGCCGGAAGTTTGCCCTGGTGGACCAGGGCTCTTTTTCCTGGGTTCATGTGAGTCCAGAGAAAAGACAAAGGGACAAAGATGAGAGAAGTAGTTTTTGACTTTGAGACCAAAGAGATAGACGTACTGCCGAAGTATCCACCTAAGCCGGTAGGTCTAGCCATTATGGTCGACGGTCAGCCTCTAGTACCTGATACATTCTATCTTGCCTGGGGGCATGCGAATGGGGGTAACTGTAATGAGGAACCAGTTATTGAAGCCGTCCGTGAACTTGCGGAAGCTGATGACACTACCTGGATTGCACACAACCTGGCATTCGATGCTGCGGTCTTACAGAAGCACTGGAACATTCGTTTGCCGTGGGGACCCAGAACAGTATGTACCATGCTTCTCACGTTTCTGGGTAATCCATACGGAGCACTGTCCCTTAAGGAGATATGTGAAGGACCCTTGGGTATGGCGCCTGTGGAACGTGACGCAGTACGGGAATACATCGTGGGCCATGGAATTGGCAAAGCGACTGACTGGGGAGCACATATCTGGAAGGCACCCTGGGAGTTAGTGGCCGCTTATGCAAAGGGTGACATCGTTAGATGTTCGGCATTGCACAAGTTCTGGAGAACAGTTCCGTATTTGATAACGCCATATAAGAGCAGCAATAATGGCAAAGTCGATAAGCGACCAGTAGGACAAGAAAAGTGGGGGATACCAGCAAAATGAACGCTGAACAACTCGAGATTCAGTTGATGCCCCATATCTATGAAATGGAGCAACGAGGCGTTAGCCTCGATGGCGCAGGTCTAGCCAAGGACTACGACTTCTATTTCTTCAAGATGGATCAACTGGATGACCAGATCCATGAACGTCTAGGCAAGGTCTTCGACATCGATTCTAACGAGGATTTGGCTAACGCCATTCAGGCAAAGTACCCCGATGCAGCATTCTTTCCTACACCCGGAGGTGCCAGGTCAGTAGCAAAGGACTCACTGACAAATGCTATACAAAGCGTAGATAAGGATGTCTTAGCTAAGCTCCTTATACGAGGCGCGCTTGCAACAAGCCTACGGACTTTTATTGGTCCATGGCATAGACAATATCAGGATAATGGCAGACTCTACATCAAGTGGAACCAGTTTCGTAACTATACAGACACAGGAGCACGAACAGGTCGTCTCTCGTCTTCTCCAAATCTCCAGAACATACCTGTTGACTGGGAACAGCTCAAAGGAAGACTCAAAAACTGCGACGACTACCAAGTCGGGTTTGACCTTCCCCAGATCCGCAAATATATTATCCCTGATCCAGGAAAGACTTTTGTAGGGGGTGACTATCAGGCGCAGGAAATGCGTCTGCTGGCACACTTCGTCGGAGGGGCCCTGCTTGAACGCATACTGGCAGAGCCCACCAGTGATATTCACCAGATAGCTGCGGACATAGCGCAACTCACTAGGCCAGTGGCAAAGACCCTAGGCTTTGCAGTTCTCTATGGTGCAGGAGTAGGACGGATAGCCCAATCAATTGACTGCAGTACTGAGAAAGCAGCCTGGATTAAGGCGCAGTACCTTCGAGCATTGCCAGAGATCAAGCAGTTCTCGAAAGCAGTTACAGACCAGGGCAAAAGGCTTGGTGGTGCGATTACTACGATCAATGGTAGAAAGTATGTTACCGACACACCTAAGCAGGCGGTCAATGGCGGACGTACAATGACCTACGAGTACAAGCTCGTTAACTACAAGATTCAGGGTTCAGCAGCTGAACAGACCAAGTTAGCTATGCTGAACTATGTTGAGAAGAACGAAGGACAACTGGTTCTATCAGTACATGACCAGTTAGTAGCCCAGGTCGACGAAGGAGTCACCCCCACAAAACTGGGTGAAGCCATGACCGAGGCCTTCGCAGAGCGGCTCAGATACCAGATTGTTGTTGATCTGGCTGAGGGGCCAAATTTCGCCAAAACTAAAGGTGGTGGTACACGTGCATTGGGCATGAAACCTACCAACACCGTAACGCCGGAGCTGTAATGCCCAAGTTCGAAGCCCCCTGGGGTTGGTCTAAACTCGACACTTTCCGCAAGTGTAAAAAGCAGTTCGAGTACCAGTATATCCAGAAACTACCGCAGCCTGGTAATGATGCCATGGCGCGGGGAAATGAAATGCATGAAACCATTGAGGCCTACCTCCAGGGTTGGATCGTGGATCTGCCGCCTGAGTTAGCAGAGTGGAAGGAGGCCTTTGACGCTTTGAAGACGTCTAACTTCACAGCTGAACAAGCCATCGGCTTGGACAATCACTGGAACGTTCTACCTGACTGGTTCGATAAGCGCACCTGGCTCCGCGCTAAGATGGATGCGAAGATCCTTAAGGACAAGGATACCCTACGAGTCATTGACTTCAAGTCAGGCAAGTATCGCATCCCCTCAGAAGACCAGGTCGAACTGTATGCCATCGTTGGTTATGCGATGCACCCTGAAGTTAAGACGGTAAAAGCTGAGTTCTGGTTCATTGATCAAAATGATAGCTACATGCGGGAGTACAGTGCCGAAGAGCTTGAAAGGCTTAAGACAAAGTACGAGAAGGCAGCAGAAGCGCTGTACAATACTGAGGTCTGGGTCGAGAATCCCAGCCGTGAATGTAAGTGGTGCACCTACTCTAAAAGCAAAGGTGGACCTTGTAAATTCTAACGTTGTGAGGGCAAGTTGAATGTAAAACCACTCGAAGGTACTGTTGAATATAACTGTGTTAAGTTAGCGGAGAAACATCAATGTCTACTAATCAAGATAGAGAAGCGGAAGGGGTTCCCGGATCGGATACTCCTAGCTCCCAACGGGCGAATGGTGTGGATAGAATTCAAGCGGATGGGGGAGGAGCCGATGAATTTCCAGAAACACATACATTCACAGCTGAGATCAATGCATTTTCAAGTGGAAGTAGTCGAGAGTTATTCGCGCTTCCTGGAATTGATGCTGTCCTTGAAGGCTTTGCCAGCCCTGAATGGGTCCCCGCCGATTATCAAAGTAGAGGCGTCCAGTGGTTAGCTTCTCGAATTGGCTCTGCCTTGTTTCTGCCGCCGGGCTTCGGGAAGACTTCTATTGTATTGGCGGCCAAATTACAAGTAAATACCTACAAGGTTCGGGGTTCGACTTCAGCCAGGATGCTTGTAATAGCCCCTCTTACAGCGGCAGTGACAACGTGGATGGCAGAGCCCAAGAAGTGGCGCCAGTTTGCGAGCATGAAAGTAGCTCTGGCCCGGGGTCCGGAGCGCGAACAGATCCTGATGGATGACTCCAATGATGTGGTTGTTATTAACTACGATGCTCTTGCATGGGCAGCTCCTCTACTCGCACGTGGGCATAACTTTAGCATACTGGCTTGCGATGAACTTACTCGTCTTAAACACATTCAATCAAAGCGATTCAAGCTCCTGAAGCCGTTGCTTCCGAGTTTCATCTTCCGTTGGGGCATGACAGGCACCCCCGCAGCGAACGGGTTACTTGATCTCTTCGGTCAGATCATGGTCCTAGATCTAGGACAACGATTGGGTCGGTACATTACGCACTTCAGAAGTCAGTACTTCTACCAGAAGCCCTGGGATCAGTACCGCTACTATATCTCTGATGAGTCAGCTACCCGTTTGGTTGACAAGATCAAAGACATCTGTATGTACATGGATCCAGGCGAGTTCCTGAATCTACCACCACTTTTGGATGTCATACGGACTACGCCAATGACCCCGCCTATCAGGAAGCTCTACAAAGAGCTCCATGACGAGTTCATCATTGCTCTTGAGATGGGGGTGGTGACTGCGGCGAATGCGGGGGTACTGACTTCGAAGTTAAGGCAGTTCACTGGTGGGGCTGTCTATCACCCTGGAACAAATCGGGTCTGGAGCGAGGTGCATCTATCAAAGGTCGAAGCACTAAATGACCTCGTTGAAGAGATGGCCGGTGAACCACTAATGGTGGCATACCAATTTGAGCATGAGTTCGAGCGTTTGATCAAGATTTACCCTGAGGCACTATTTATCAAAGGAGGAATGACTAAGAACCAGCTACAAGATACAGTTGAGAAGTGGAACACGGGCAGTCATCCACTACTACTAGTACAACCTAGCGCGGCAGCTCTGGGTTTGAATTTGCAGTTTGGCGGTCATAACCTGGCTTGGTTCACGTTGACCTACAATCTCGAGGAGTACATCCAGCTAATAGCCCGGCTCCTCCGGAAGGGGCAGACTAAGCCAGTGATGAACTACATTTTGACAGTCGAAGACACCATTGACGTCACGGTAGCAAAAGTACTGGTAGAGAAGGATTTGACCCAGAATAAGGTCTTTGCGGCATTACAGCAATTAAAGACATGAATAGTTTACAATATATAAAGTATCATGGTAACGTAGTCTTCAAAGAGAAGACGAAATTGCGTAGCCGTCTTACTTATATATTGGCTACAGGAACTGTTGAATCATACGATGATGTTTTAAAGCAAGCTCTTGGAACATCATACCAAGCTGTACGAAAGCATCTCGAATCCCAATTTGTTGGTAATATGAATTGGGATAATTATGGTACAGAGTGGGAGGTGGATCATATTGTACCACTTCGTACAGCAAAAACAATAGAGGAGGTGCATCAACTTTTTTACTATATGAACTTGCAACCATTGCCACCAATCAAGAATCGTCCAGGCGGGCCGTTTAAAGTGTAACGAAATGTAAAAGTGATTTACACGGTGGCATTGGCTGTGTTATAATGAATTTCACACCAGGAAATTCTTCAGGGTGTGAACACCAGGAGAGTTCTATGGATTTGAAGAATATGAGCATGTCAGAACTCATTGCTCGTTACAACACAATAGCCCCAAGCAAAGGTGTTGGTCCCCAAACTGAGTTCAAAAACCTAGCGGCTGCCCGTGCCGCAATCACTGATCTGGAGAATAGAAATATGGATACCCCGTCCACCAATCCCGCGACACCAGCGGCAACGCCTCCTCTGAGCTTCCAAAAGGTTGCTGGGGGTCCCTCGATTGAACAGCAAATCGCTAATGCAGTTGCAAGTGCGGATGCTGGCACTGCGCCAACCGGTACTGCTGATGGTACCAACAAGTACAGCACCGTTGGTAAGCGCGGTCCGAACCAAGGCATTGGCGAATTCGCCAAGGGACTTCTGTCTGCTGGTATGCCTACCGCCGATGTTCTGACGAAGGTCCGTGAGCAGTTCCCGACTGCGAAGACTTCGCCGTCTTGCATCGCCTACTACAAGGCAGCTCTGAAGAATCCGAACCTGGGCAAGAAGAAGGCAGCAGTTGATCCCGCAGCCCTTCGTGCCAAGGCACAGGAACTGATGAACGCGGCGACGGCAGCTGAGAACGCGGCAGTTGAAGCGGCAAAGCAACAAGCGGCTCAAGCTGCGCAACAAGCAGCTCAAGCTCAGGCAGCGGCACAGCAAGCTGCTCAACTGGCAGCAGCTCAACAAGCGGCTCTGGCAGCTGCGGCGAATGGCGGACAACCCGCTACTCCTGCGACGCCACAGGCTCAACCAGCAACGCAACCCGCGGCACAGCCTGTCAACACGGCGGCCATGTAAAAACCGAGGGGCTTCGGCCCCTCACTCCTTTTAAGGATCTAACGTGGATCACGCTCAGTATATCAAGTTGATCACCCCCGCAATGGAGACGGTGGTCAAGAAACACCAGGATTACGGGGACGACAAGCTCGGCTTGCATTCGTACTTCCCGTATGGCATGCCATCGTATGTCCAAATGATGCATGTCAAGACGCAACGCCTGGTTGCTCTCACGAAACTGGCCAGGGAACCCAACTACGAGTCCGTGAATGATACGTTGCTGGACCTCATCAACTACGCGGTCTTTGCACTCGACTACCTCGATAAGGACCCCGATGGACTACGAAGCTAGCTATGACAGCCTGGTTAAAGACGTCATAGGTAGTGGCCAGGCACGAAACACCAGGAACGGGGCGACTCTAGCCCTCTTTGGTCAAAGTTTGTTCATCGGAGAGCTGGAGTTCGGCGAATTCCCACTCTTGACCCGACGCCGTATCTATTACAAAGGCGTACTCGGTGAACTCGCAGCCTTCGTTAGGGGGGCGACAGTCATCAGAGACTTCAAAGAGTGGGGCTGTAACTACTGGGACCGAAACGCCAAAGCATGGGTTGGTAACCTAGGTCTCATGGTTGAAGACATGGAAGTAGGCCAGATCTATGGTGCTCAGTGGGTCAACTGGGAAAAGAGCGGTCATAACCAGCTCAAACATGTCATCGCTTCGCTTAAGAACGACCCAGATGGCAGACGGCATGTCCTAACCACTTACTCGCCCACAGCACAGGCATGTCTCCCCCCGTGTCACTTGTTGACTCAGTTCTACGCCAATAACAATGGTGCCTTGGACTGTCAGGTATACATGCGTTCGGTGGATCTGATCCTAGGTTTGCCATCGGACGTTGTACTCTATAGCGCCTTATTGATAGCCATGGCTGCAGAAGTAGGGCGTAGACCAGGGACTTTGCAGTTCGTCTTCGGGGATACACATGTCTACGTTGACCACATTGATACTTATTTGGAAAGGCAAGCCCGCAACCAGACCTCTAAGCTACCGACCTATGCCTTACTGTTGTCAGGAGTGCTCGATTTCAAGCCTGATAACATTGAGATCCAGAATTACCAATTTGCTGAGGCCATCCCTTATGAGCTCAATGTTTAAGCAGGTCAGTGACTTTCATGAACGAGTCCTAGGCCAGAATTTCCCTGACATTCCTACGTTGGTAAGCCCAACGTGGGTTATCGAGCGCACCAGATTCTTACTCGAAGAAGTTGGCGAATTCACGGACGCGGCAATTAAGGGCGACATGGTAGAAGCAGCCGATGGGCTCGCCGACATCATCTACGTTGCACTAGGTACCGCGTGGCAAATGGGTATACCCATGGACAAGATCTTTGAACATGTCCATAACTGCAACATGAAGAAGCAGCGGGGACAAACGACAAGAGGAAACGATGTCGATGCCATTAAACCTCCTGGATGGATTCCCCCGAATCAAGGTATTGCTAAGTTACTGGAGGATGCCCTTGATCGGTAGACCCCCGATCGACCAGACTATGCTAGAAATAGCATACGTCTTGGCTCAACGAGCTACCTGTGCGAAGCTGGCAGTCGGCTGTGTACTCGTTGATACCAGGTACCGTATTGTTGGTACTGGTTACAATGGTAATGCGAGGGGACAGACGCATTGCCTGGAGAAGCCCTGCCCTGGTAGAAATGCGCCGAGGGGGTCTGACCTCTGCGAGGCGATACATGCGGAGCAAAATGCTCTTTTGACCTGTCACGTACCGGATGATATACATGTCTGCTACACCACCCATGCCCCCTGCATGCGATGTACCAAGCTCCTCCTTAATACAGGATGTCGAAACATTGTCTTTGCCAACGGAGACTTCACCGAGCCAGCAGCCCAGCGACTCTGGCGATCTTCAGACCGATGTTGGTTCAAGTACAGTGGTTTGGCGGACAGTCCCAGGCTATCCTGAATTCGAGGTAAATGAGAATGGAGACATCCGGGAAAATGGTGGACCAGCTCGAGTCCGAGTTGCAGGCTCAGGGCATATCTACGTGCTACGATCCCACTCACGGCCTGCGCTACTGGTGCACCGTGCGGTGCTCATGGCTTGGGATCGACTTCCTCAACCAGGAGAAGTTTGTCGCCACAAGGACGACAACCCCGCAAACAATGTCCGGTCTAATCTAGTTTGGGGAACTAAGAAGGAAAATGCGGAAGACCGCATTACTAATGCTCCGGCCAAGAACCCAAGATGGACGGAGGAGAGGAGACTCTTGGAACGAATCAAAGGATTGGAGGAAGAAAACCTGAAACTAAAGACCACCAACATGCGTCTCAAGGCATCGATCATGAACATCATGGCCGATCGCTCCTACACAATCACCCAGTCACTATTAAGGGAACTTGGATTATGAAAGAGTACCAGAAACGCGTAGTAGAAGAAAAGACTGAGCTTGACAACAAGCTTGTTAAGCTCAATAACTTCATCGAGTCCGACAGGTTTGAGGATATCGATGAAGAAGAACAGGAACGACTGACCCGGCAAGGCATCGCCATGCAGGACTACAGTCTCATCTTAGAAGAGCGCATCGCTGCATTCGACGAGGATGATAGTGATGAGCTCGAGGACGAGGATAATTAAGATGTTTCTTGAAGTCACAGACGAAGACTCTACCGTTATCCTCGACGGTCTTGCGGCATTGCCCCTGGCTCGATCCTACAATACTTTTAACAAGGTTTTTAAGCAGGTAGAGGAACGGCGTAAGTCTAACCCCGGAGCAGCGCAGCCAACGCCCGTGCCTGCTTCTCTTTCTCTCGTTGAGTCGTTGGCCGGGCTACCTGTGCAAGAGTAGGGGGCCCTGGTGGTGTCGGAGGGGGGACTGTCGTCTCCCCTTTTTTACGCCTGCGTGCCTGTTTGAATCCGTCCATATTAAACTCCTATCCAACTACACTAACGTAGGTAAGGTTGCCACCAGCACTGACACTCAATGTAACACTATTTCCAGATGAACCAAAAGTAAGTACTGGGCTAGCTGAACCTGCACGACCAAGTCCAGCTATGGTCACTACTGCCCCACCACCGCCAGAAACCGTTGTTGCAGCAAGGTAGGCTGCGCAAAAAGCAAATCCACTAATATCAGCACCTCTAACAAGTATCATCTTTCCGCCAATACCTGATTGTCCCGCGATACCGAATAATACTGTGCCAGCGATGTTACCGATGATCTGCTGGGCTGCTCCAAAGATTGGTCCACCACCAGAGTAGAGTGATGAACAGAAGACATCACCAGTTGTGGAAAGAGTGCCAGCTGACAACGTACCACTAAGTGTAACACTGCCGCTAACACCTACACTCCCATTAATGGTGGCAGATGTAGCAGTGATGCCGCCAGAAACACCAATACCTTGACAGTAGAAATTCTTGAATTGGTGTGTAGGATCACCAAGATCCAGTACTGCATTGGAAGATGGTCTGAGGTAGTTACTAACGTATTCAAGATTTCCATTAGGGTTATTGAAGACAATACCACTGACCCCGGCTGATACATATAGCCCGTCTGTACCAGTACGCTGAAGAACAACACCAGGAGGATTCTGAGTAGACGGGACACGCCAAACTATGGCACCAGCGGCATTTGTAATCTGAAGTACTTCTGGTGCAGTACAAACTAGCGTACCATTCATGGTACCACTGGCTCCAACAGGAAGCGTAATTGCTCCCGTAAAGGCAGTTGTCCCCGCAACTGCTAGATTTCCGCCTACAGCAAAATCGCCAACAATACTAGTTAATGCGGGGGCCCATGTCTGGCGGGAGACGCCAGCAACTGATAAGCCCACAGTACTTGGTGCTGCACGGTATATGCCTGAACCAGGTTGCGCCGCAAAGGCTATGCCTGGAAGAGCAACTGAGCCGTCAATGAACTTAACAGGTTGATTCGGACCAAGGACACCGTCCCTAGTCAGTACATTGTTAAGCTGCAGTGCTATGTCATTGAGTGTGCTATTTGCCCACACCGATTCAATGACGGTCCCGTCTACGACTGGATTACCAGCCGGCAGGGTATAGGTTCCACCTGAGTCACGCGGCATTACTGTACCTTCGGCGTTGATTCAACAGCTGCCTGGCGACTAGTGCCAAGCAGGATCTGATGAAGTACTTCTTCACCATGACTAAGCGGTCGACCTGTATCTATTTTTGTTTGAATGATCTGAACTAGATCCATGAACTTATTAGGATCAAGTAATGCTGCATCAATGGCTTTGTTTGTTTCTTTATTGCTTTGGCCAGCTACAGTATTGAAGGCAGAGCGAATCTTCCAGAGTGTTGGCGAGCCCTTAGCTGCAGAAGCAATAGCCAAGCCATTAGAGATAAGTGAAGACATGCCCCCTGATTCAGGGGTTGCCCGACCGGGGCCAGTAGCTGCGGCTTCATGCTTAGCTAGTTCATTGGCGATCTGCTTGCCTCGATCCATTTCAACCTGGGTTAAACCTGGTTGTAACTTGCCCAGGGCCTGTCTAAGGGGATGCGATTCTAAGTGAGGGACCTCAAAGCCGATGTCTCTACCCACTACCTTCGGTGTTACTACAACACCGTTCCTCATGAATGTTTCCTTCAGAACGTCACCAGCCTGTGATTGATGCCCAATCGGCGTATTGGTTAACTCATTCCAGGCCGAGCGAAGGACATTCTCATCATGAGAGGTCCAATCCTCATTTCCACGATTACGACCTCCACGTTCCAATGCTGAGAGTCTCTGACTACCCGTAATGGCAGCTGTACTTTGAGGTAACATTGAGGGAGGCGCATGCCTAATAAGGCGTGCTGTTTCATTGACGCCTTCATTCTCGAGTTCCTTGTACATAGCCTCGGCAGCATGGCGCTGGGCACTACTCTTTGGTGTAATAGCACGGTACGCACCACCAACTAAATTACTAGCTTTACCTAGTACTTTGCCTAGTCCACCAGCTGCAAGGGCACCGACAGTACCCATTCCGGCGCCTTCAATGGCATCGTCACCTCTATCCCTAGCATTACGATCATCATCCTCTGCATTACCTACGATCCCGGCAGATGCGGCCCCCTCAGTGGCGGCCCTCCCTAAGGTTCCTAGATTTGCTACCCGTCCACCAACGTTGCCAACCCGGAGTGCCCAAGGGAGGGCCTTAGTCAAAACCTTGGCACCCATGCCAACAGCGCCACCAATTGGAAGTGTTGCGACGCCCTCTCCTACAGCTTCACCAACTGTACCTGCGGCACCGAGATGCTCTTTGCTCTTATTCCAAAATTTACGCTCTTCACGCTCTTCGTCGGTACCAAGACCGACGAAGTTCTTAGCACCAAGATAGGCGTTACGGGCGCCACCACCCATACCGACCATGCCCTTTTCCCAGACGTTCATCCCCTCAGCGGGATCGACGTTCATGGGGGCGACCTTGACAGGCGCATGGGTCTCTGCCTTACGCTGCGCTGCAGGTATCTGCATATCTCTTGCAACATGAGACATTAGAAGCTCGTCGGCCTCGTCCTGAGACCTAGCTTCAATAGTAAAGGCTTCGCCCTCTGGTGACTTGTATTTATACTTCATACTTAACCTCGCGTGAATCCGCCAGGCAACGGCTTAAGTTGGGTACCGGATGGGGGTGCAGGTGCTACACGTGGAGGTGGGGCCACTGGTTGTCTGACCTGTGGTGGGGTCTGTACAGGCGTATCTACCTGTCCCGGATTCAGCATTTCAAAACTTTCAGCAACCTCATCAAATGCCTCAGGGATTGCACCATAACCAGCACGGGCATAGATCTTACGCAGTTCATTATAGTGCTTGGCAGCAAGCTCGGCACGCATCTTCAGATTCTGTTGAATCGCCTGGGTCGTCATGCCTGGTCTGATGGTAGCGTTCTCCCATGCCTGACGTTCACCTGCATTCAGTGTAGTACCAAACATGCTATGACGTTGAACTAGAGAAGCCTGGTTCTCGTAGTTCTTCCACCAGTTCGCTGCAGCATCCGAGTCTTTGCTTGACCATGGATTCCAGGTGCCTGAGAGCTTATCAACATAGCCGCCCACACCACCATACTTAGGATCAAAGGTGGTATAGGAATCACCCAAACCAGAGGCACTAGACTGCGCCTCTGTCATTGTTTTGATGATGGTATTCGGTACAGGTTTAGCTGCTTTACCACCACCAGCTGCCCTAGCCCTAATCTCTGCGGCGTTCACTCGACTGGCGTTCTCGATTTCAGCAACCTTGAGCTTGGTGATATTGCGTTGCTTTTCAATCTCGCCCTTAAGGTTACGGTCTTCCCCAGCAGCAGCGTACTTGAGATCAAGTTCGTTAAGCTTGTTACGGCCCTGCTCATACAACAGATCAAGTTTGCCTTGCCGCGCCTCTTCTGCTTCAATGTGCTTGAACTTCCGATTATCTTCTCTGATCGGATCCTGGATAAGCTGATCCTCGAGATACTTAGCGGCAATAGCTTTGCTAAGGGGATTCTTCATGCCCTGCGAAGCCCAGTCGATCTGCTGATCCCGTGTGGGGACAGTAGTCTGTGTAAGGGGCTCCCCTGTCTCAGTGGGGCCAGGCAGTTCCCTGGTGCGCTCTTGAGGGCGTGTTCCCATCCATTCGTTATGTCCAGTCTGTATATCGCTCTCGAGCTGGGTCTGATCCTTCTGGGCACCACGCTCCGTAACACCAGCCAAAACGTTGTTAACAAGGGGGCCTAACTGTTGTGTCCAATGAGGGGCAACATAATGCCCGGACACCATTTGTCCTTTAGCCATCTCTTCCTGGAGTGCTTGTTGTCGGAGCGCTGCTGCTTGAGCAAGCGCCCGCTTATTTTTGTCTGCTCTTGATTCGTAGTCAGTGATAGGCATGTTAGCCTCCCATCTTTAGACCGCTGCCGCCTGTGACGGTACCACCTCCACCACCGCCGAGGTAACTACCGAGCGCACCTCCGACTGCAGTACCAACAGGTCCAAAGAACGAGCCTGCAACTGAACCAGCAAGCTTCATTAGTCCTGCGGTCTGCCCTGCACTAGCCGCATTCTTGGCGTTAGTTGCTGCTACCTGGGCCTGGTATTCCTTGTCTGTGGCACCATAGATATCAGCTGCAGTACCTCTACCAGCTTGATTATAATTCTCAAAGCTTGGATTTTGGCCACTGACACCACTCATGAACTGTTGAAGTTCTTGCAATGGCATCTGGCGCTGCATCAGCGCTTCGTTCATCTGCCTGGTTCGATCATCGGCAGAGGCACCTCTCAAAATGCCTTGTTCACCAAACTGTGAACCACGAAGTGCATTGGCATACTCAGATGCCTGTTGTTGCTCGTCAAACTGCCTTGAACGTACATCTTTGCCAAACTGGGCTGATTTGTATGCCTCATCAGCTCCTTGCTTACGGACATCCATACCTCGGTTAAAGATGTTGCCGTATTCAGTAGCAGCCCCGAGAAGGGCTTGCTGTTCTGCATCATTACGGCGTTGATCCTGTAAACCAAGCTGTGTATTGAAACCCTCATCACCTTCATTGAAGCCCTGAGCCTTTAGTCGAGCAATCTCAGCTTCTCGGCCATGTTGAAGACTAGGATCAAGCCTAGACATCATCGCCTTCTGAACTTCTTGGACAGCTCCAAAGCCCGAGTCCGGCATAGCGCCAAGTTTGCTATAATCTAGGCTACCATATCCACCAAGGCCCTGGCCCGGAACCTGACCCCACTGCTGTAAACCAGAAGTATCGTAGCCTTTAACATCAGTCATCCCCTGCAAACTAAAGGGATTTGCTACTGAGTCCTGGACTCGACCAAGCATGCCCATACCGACATCGCCAAGAGCAGCTTTCCGGTATATATCTTGATCATAAAGATATTGTTGTTCTGGAGACATCGTCTCCACCTGGCTCCATTGGCCAGTTTCAGGATCCTGTGACCACTCGAGTGAACCAGTAGTAGTGTACTGGTTCGATCGGTTCGCTAGAGTCTGCTGATCTAGCGTTTCCTTATCGAGTTTGCCTTGCTCTACAGCAAGCGCCTTGTAGTCAGGCGGTGGCGGTGGCGCGGCTTGTTTCTTTCCCATGTACCTTCTCCAACCATTTACATTGATCACGTCGCATAGTCAAGATATGCAACGCACCACCAGGATGAGCATCAGGAATCGATGCAATTAACTTGAAACCAAGACGAAGATCAAGATCGAGGGCAAGCTTGTTATCATTAGATACGACTCCAATGATGACATTACAATTAAGCTGATCGAAAGGATAAGCAAAAGCCACTCGTATAAACTCACGGGTGAGCCAGCCATTTTGGCCCGCCATGTGCATTTCACACGACTTACCAGTCCAGTTGTCATAGCCAACTATACCGATAAGTTTGCCTTCGTTATCTAGTCGGCCAATGCACCTCATATGGGGGGTGCACACTAGGCCTATCTGTCTGCAAAGTTCGGCGACTAGATACTCCTGGTTATCGAATTGAACATACATTACTGTCCCGGACTGTCATTCGATTGCCCGTAAAACTGTTGCTGTGCCTGGTACATCCGGTTCTGATTAGCTTCTTCGTCCATCTGGCGTTGTCGTGCCTGCTGAGTCCGAAGCGCATCTGCTTGAGCTGCAGCCTGGGCCTTAGCTTGTTCAGCAGCAGCTACATTGGCCTTCTGAGTATTCACTTGGCCCCGTCGGTTTTGCATTGCCGCTTGCATACGTTGCTGTTGCCAGCCCTGGGTCCCACCGGCACCATTGAACTGCGGCATTTGCTGGCCCCCTTTACCAGGACCAGGAGGACGCGGCATTGCTTGCATCGATTTACCACTGGCTCCTGGCGGGGGTCCACCGCCGGGTGGTTGCCCAGCACCTATAGGTCCACCTACGCCTGGAGGCGGCATAGCTTGGTTCTTACCGCCTCCCTGTGCAGGACCAGCACCACCTTGAGGTGGCGGCATCATGCCTTTAACCTTGCCAAGCATGTTTTGAAGATTTTGCTGTTGTTGTGGTGTCGGCGCCGCAGCTGCACCATCAGGCATCGGGCCCGTAGGAGCTGCCTGCATCGTAGGACCACCTGTAGGCATAGGCATTTGTTGTCCGCCTTTACCACCACCACCACTACCACCAGCTGATTTCATAACGGACCCCCTGATCGCATAGTATAATCTGTACTAACCCATGTGGACTCAGAGTCCGTAGATAGGGCTAGGGCTAATGACGCAGCTGTGCCCATGCCTTCTGCTGATCGCCAATCTCGTTGAACATTTAGACCCCCGGACCAAAGACTTACATGCCAGAGACCTTCGTCCCAGTGAGCAAATGGCGTGGGGATGACTGATCCATCCGCTTGCGGGGGCTGTCTCTGGTTATAGTCGTATAGGACCGATGAATTGAACATGATCCGGCGCGTACCGAGAAAGTTAGGGCGGTACAAACCAATTTGTTTCTGTGATGCAGGTTTCTGAAATGTTGAATACGCTTGCTGTACTGATGACAAGATATTCGTACCACCAGTACCATCTAGTGCAATACCGTCTTTGTCGTGGATCCAAGATCTTTGTACATTTCCATCTGGATCGCCAAAGAATGGGTTATCATCTGCTCGCAACCAGCATCGAGCATCCATTCCGCTAAACGTACACCAAGCCGTGGTAATATGATTAGCCACCAATTGGCCATTTCCACCAGCGTAAACGGTTGGTACATTGATATACAGGAAGTTTAGAGCAGGAAAGAACTCTATCTCCCAGCCTTCGAAGTCTTTGAGAGTGTTGAGGAGGTCGCTTAGCAGGAAGGCAATCTTCTTACTGTAGGTGTTATTTGCATTGACATTGACCTGAGTCGATGTCACTACAGTTGCCATGGAAACAACCCCTGTAAGGGTAAGTATGTAGAGGTCCCCGGCAACATTCGTAACAAATCTCCTGCCCCTTGGTGGAGCTCCAACAAAAAATACCCCGATAATCCTCCAGGTGCTAGTGTTAGAAGGATCAAGACCAGCATAGACAGCAGCTTCTCCATTAGAAGAGATAGCAACCAGGTAATCGTCCGACCCACCGCCGGCATCAACTGTCCACGTAGCCAGTGCCGCAAGATAGCCGCCGCGTTTGAACCATGGTCCAAAGTTAAACGACGCTGCGATCCCATAGTAACTGTCAGGGGGCAGATACCAACCCTTGGTCGAATTAGTCTCTACACCCCAGACCCGTCGTTGATGGACAGTCGCCTGTATAATAGAAGCAGGATTGACATTCTTCCACGTATCTGTAACAACGCCGTCGCCTAGGGTCAACCGTGCTACGCCACTAGCTTTATAGACAATCGGGTTATCGGCCCCATTAAACATGAGAGTGAACGTACCAGCAGCATTGGCATAACCAATGTGCTGCCAGAAGGCATTACCGAGTCCAGTTACGAGCGCGGCACCCACCGGTCCTGGTGTAGTGACGTCGTACATGTTGGCTCCAGCAAAGCCAAATATCTTACGTGCGCCCGCAAATGAGACCCAGGTAGTTAGGGATTCCACGGGCCCGCCGAGCCCCGATGCATGGAGCTGATACCCCTTACGAACTGTACACCCAAAGGGTTGTGGTACCACATTAGCAAGTCGTAGGGCATCAGTTGGCGGCATAGCAGCCAAATTGTCATAGGCATTCAGTCCCCCGATCGGAGAGGGGACAGTCGAGATATTAGCGACCATCTGCCCCATTAGGTACTCCAAGACCCGTCTGGAATAGACCAGGGGCCAATGAATACAGGTGAAGCGTATGGCGTTAGGCTCAATACGGGCGCGCCTTTGCTCTTTCCAGACATAGATTGGAAGACACGCATGAAGTCAGCTTGGGGTGCAGTGGTATCGAACCCTTTTAGTTCATAGAATTTGAGCTTCAGAAACTTAATGATGAGCCATGGATGGTACAAAATGGCATCACCATCTGCTGTGATTAGCTCATCATAGGTAATCGGAACTGTGGCTTTTTGAACCCAATTCTTAGTTACATACTCCATCGACATGGTAAACGGCGTAACACCAGGCGTTGGAACTAACCAAAACTTACCTTGGTAAACACGGTAACGCATGCGTGGCAGTGCTGCAACTTGGCCACTCTTAAGCCAGGCCCATTCTTGCGGAGACTTCGGTCCAAGAAGGGGCCAGTGATTTGTTTGATCCCACTGAGTTTGATCAGTGAAGTAAAGCCAATCTGTAGGCAATGGGTAATCAGCCTGTCCATTTACGGTAGGCCAAGTCCATTGATGGATGAACTGCTCCCATGTATAGTATGTGAGCAGTTCATTTCCTGACGCATTCAGGAGCGCAGTCAACTGGTTTACCTGAACATCAGACGAGGCAACAATAGTTTCAGGCCGTGGAAGACCTAATTCCCCAGCTACCTGCTGAATGATGCCCAGAGCAGACCAGTATTGCATGGCAGTTCCTTACATTGATGCAGTGTCTGTAGACTGGCTGCTATCCTTCGACTCTGATGGAGTCGGAACAAGCGTACCTTCAGCCGGTACAAAGATGACGATCCAACCGGTTTGCTCGGACCAAGCAGTTCTCATCTCGAACTTCTTTTCCCGATCGCCACCACCGCCACCTCCTGGACCTTCCGGAAACTGACCTGTGCCAGGATTCCAACCAGAGATTGGAAGCGTCGGACGCGGATCACCGGGACCCCAAGTACCATCGGGGAGTTGTCCACCAGTCGGAGGTTGCGGCATCGGACCACCTTGCCCTGGCGGACGAGTGCCCGGCGGGTAGAAGATCGGATGCTGCGGGAAGTTACCGTAGATCGGATGACTCGGGTACGGGGGCTGACCACCAGTCGGTGGCTGCGGGAAATTACCACTACCCGGGTTCCAACCAGCGATCGGCAACGTGGGTCGCGGATCACCTGGTCCCCAAATACCAAGAGGCGGCTGTCCACCGCCTCCACCACCTCCACCTCCAGGTGGCGCTTCCCCGAGTGGGGTAATCAAAGCAAAGAATGAATTCATAACTAACTTCCTCCAAAGTTACCTAGAACCGTCTAGGCACGTTTGACCGACTCCGGTCAATTCTCAATTGGCGTAGCTGCTTTTGCAGCCATTGTCATAAGTTGTGCAACTTGTTGTTTTAGCACGGCGATTTCTACGTCGCGCTCTTCCAACTGAGCCTGCATCTGTGTGAAGGGGGCCGCTGCTGATGCGGCGTCGAGGAATGCTTTAGCCTTCTGTCGAAAGCCATGCATCCCCATCATTTTACTGGCGAGCTGATCGCTCATACCAGCCAGCTGCTCAAGGGTCATACAGTTTACCCCCTTAAGCTCGGCAATCACGCCTACGGTCAGCCATGGCACTTGCTCAAGCGGTGTACCTTCCATGACCTGTTCAAGCTGTCGCTGAAATCGGTCCCAGTGCTTAGGAAATCGGCGCTGGTAATTCTCGGTTGCTTTGGTAACCATTGCATCACGAGAACCTGGAGTGATGACCTTGATCAAAGGTACTTCACGGAAGATTGGTCGACCTTCCTGAGCAGATCTGTGCTTGTCCTCAATAGCTTTCATGAAGAACTCTACGTACAACAACTTATCGTCGTCGTTCAAGTGTTCCTCTTCAAAGTTTGGACCGTCATACTGTGGCGTAGGCATGGTGGTGCTCCTGGTAGTTGTCAGTTGATCCAGCGATAACCGGTCGCTGGTAGGGTGGTTTCGAACATTTAAACTCCTAAGGTGTTACGCGGGTTGTTGCTGCTAAGACACTAGCAGAAGTGAATGGGAGTCCACACCACCAAAATGCTGCGGGTCCATTGCTAATGCGGGCACTGCCGTTTCTACCAACGATAGGCCCATTACCATCTGGATTCAAAGCTTGCTGCTGACAGATATTGCTAGAATTAAAACCGAAACCTCCTAGGAAGTTATTCGGAGTTAATGCAGTAAGGCATAGCAAACCGTTTTTAACTGGGGTCCCGCCGTTGAACTGGGCGGGGTCAACAGCCTCGGTCGTACACCGGATACGCCCGAGGCTGTCAAAAGTCAACAGATTACTGTTGATCATGGTTTACGCCACTGCGGCGCTCGCAGTTGAGGAGAGACCAAAGACCGAATCAGCTGCCACAAGTGCTTGACCTGAGCGATTAACCCAGCCGGTTTCAACAACAGCGCCATTGGCCACAGCGCCAACAGCAGTAACAGTCTTGAGACGGAAGCCGGTAAAGGCTGGACCAGCACCAGCGTCACGTGAACCACCAGCAGTGGCAAGGCCACCATTACCACCAGCGCCAACACCAAAACCAGCGGTATAGGGCACAGGTGGTGCCAGGCCGTCGACATTCTTGGTGCATTTGCCACCTCCAATATACATGTATATGGAGTTAATCGCCGGTGTCGCTGGATCGGGAGTGCTAACCCCAACCGTGTAGTCATCGTCAAAGTTATTACCAGCACCATTGGCGATCTGAGCAGCATTCAGGACTGGCGGCGAACCAAATCCAATGCCGGTACTCAATGCACCGCACGAGCAGTTCAAGTTGGCAACGGCCCCAGTCGATGCGGGGAAATACGCGGTAGCGGCCGCAAAGTCCTTGTCATTATCAAAGGGCGAACCCTTCGGCCCTGACAAGAGGTCAAAGAGGACCGTAGCGCCCTTACTCGGGTTAGCTTGGTTCTCAGCAGGCGTAGCACCAGGAAATCCAGCAGGCATATCGTTCTCCTTAAAAAGAAGGTGGGGGCCGCAATAGTAGGGGTATCTCGGGAGGAGGTGAGATAGCAGGTCCCCGTGGATCCACGCGGCCCCCAAGGCTTACTCGTTCATCACTCCTTGGAACTGGGCACCCGACATAGTCAGGTTACCAGCCCAAGCCAGGATCTGCACTGCAGCGTCCTGGTTCACCGAGTATCTCTGACCCGGCGACAGGGGGACCATATTGCGGTCACGGTGCGGACGGTAGTGGATGTACTTGGTGTTGAGGAAGTACGCAACGCTCGCGGGCATGTAACCACCGATACCGCCATCTAGGACCACATCGGCGTCCATGAATTTGATCGTCACAAATCCGAGCTTTGCTGTATCCGAGTCGCTGAAGCGTTGGATATTCTGCAGGGACGCCATGTAGAAGCCCCAGTAGTTGTTATCCACCACAATCAGGTCAGGCCTATCGTTGCCACGAACCAACTTTGCCCAGAGCCGATTGAAATAGCTCTGGATGTTGGCTGCTGTGGTAGCACCAGGACCGTCTGTCGAGGCATCAAAGACCTGATTGCGCCAGAAGGCCCAAGTCAGACGATCGATACCACCAACAGTACCTGTACCAGGCGCTTGTGACACCTGTTTCAGGAGACCGTCAATCTGCTTACCACCAGCGCTCAAACCGTCACTGTAGATCCCTTGGGCGATCATGTTGGCCATCGAGCTCTCACCCACATTGACGCGGGCTTCAAGCAAGTCGATGATCCGTTCCTTACCACTGTTTTGCAGCTGGTCAAGGCCGGAGATAGTGACAGGGCAAGCGGCTTGCTTGATGTCGTACTGGGCAGCACTGATCACGTCTTGCGCCGCAATCGGGAGCAAGTCGTAACCAGAGTACCAGCCGGCATTACCGTTCGCCTGGAAGCTCAGCTCTTGCAGGATGACGTTGCCGCCACCGAAGGGCTTGATGTTGCCTTTTTGCTTAAGGCGCATCAGGAGCGCATTGTTCTTGGTCACATTGTCCGCGATCTGCCCCGTACGGGACTGGATCGTGGTAGCGATGATGTCGCTAATTGCAGCATTGGCAAAAGCCATACATTTCTCCTAAGTAGTTGGGGGTACCGGTACACGAGGCACTACCTCGTCACCAGTGGATCTCGTGCGTGGTTGTCCTGGATCATTCCGGGCGACACGAAGAGTGGGTACAGCTAGGTTAACGCGTTCGGGTGGTGTAAACCCGAGTAGGCGCTTAATGAGTCGCATCATTATCGACCCTCCACTTGGCTGAACGCTGCTTCAATAGTATCCCGAAGTGTCATGTCTGCCTGACTACCCCCACGTACGGGTGAGCCACCCGGTGCGCCACTAACTGAGGCTGTGGCATTCAACGCTTTCTGGGCTCGGGCATTTTGGGCCTGAGCTTGCGACAAACGTTGACCAGCCTGTTGTTGCGCGACCGCTTGTGCGCCCCACTCAGGGTTCATCGCTACCGCACGCTGGTACGCTTGCTCCGGCGTGAGATATACTTGGCGCTTAGCATTCATCTCAATGACGTCTGCCATATCCGCTCGCACCTGTTCAAAATGCGGATACTTTGCTTGATCTTGGGCCATTGAATCTATCGTGGCAAGTGCATCCTGCTGGATTTGAGTATCTTGCTGCCGTGCAATCTGTTGTTGTTGCGCCAAAAAAGACTGGAGAGGACTAAGCTTCTCGGCCAGCATGGTCTCGAGTTGAGACTTGACTGGATCGACGGGGGCCTGTCCGGCCAATGCATTATCTAGTTCACGGATGTCAACCCCGTACTCCTTGATCAACTGCGCCATGAACTTGGCACGTTGAGTGGAAGGAGCTGTGACCAGGATATGATCCGCTTTCAGAAGTTCATGCACTGCCTGTAATGGCGTAAAACCTACAGATTGGATGCGAGCCTCAAATGGCCTGATGAGTTCACCAAACTGTTTGACCTGTTCCCTCATTACATTAGTTTCACCAAAGACCTTAGTAACTTCTCTCTCGCGTCGTGTAACTTCAGCTTTGACTTCAGGAGGCAAGGTTTCCCATGCCTTTTGAGCAGCAGGCTTCCAAGCCTTAGGAACTGGCTCAACTACAGGGGCCTGTATCCCTGGCGGAGCAACAGGCGTTTTAGTACCCTGCTGCGCTTGTGCTTCAACATTCTGTTCGGGACTTTTGGGATCTTCAGGTGCTGCCTCTGTTGGAGGAGGAGCAGGGTCAATTTCCTTGGCCTGAATGTCAATGACATTGGTTTCCTCCTGCTCTACAGCAGCTTCAATGGTATCCCGTAGGCTCACTTCAGTATCAGGCATCGCTGTATCCTCTAGAATTGATTACATCTACAATGGTCTGTCTTATCGCCTTGCTATCAGGAAGGGATGCTTGGATGCCCATAGGCAAGCCCTTAAGCTCAGCCGTCGGAACAACATTGTGGCGAGCACAGTGATCACGGACGCCCGCTCGCCCACGCACCACCGTGCGGTCGATCGGAGATATGAAGTCGGGGGAATCAGGCACGATAAACGGTCCCTGTACTCCACTTCCTCTTCCGGGCTCAGTACCCTTCTCATAGGCTACCCCATCAATGTAGACCCAGCTGCGTCTCATTTGTTCGGCCTCTGCGCTGCTTCTTTCTTACGCTGTGCGTTGTTAAATTTCGCCTCGTCTTCCATCTGCGACTGTCGCTGGCTATGTTCCTGGGCTGAACTTGCCAGTTTCAGTTGATGTTGTTGCGCCTGGGCCTGCATGTTCATTCGACTTTGCATAAGCGAGGTACGCTGTTCAAGCGCTGCCTCTGCTCGTGCCATATCGAACTCTTCACGTGCTTTTCGTTCCTCGAGCTCGAGTTCTTTGATCTTGAACTCCAGCTCCATTTGTTTCATCTGGATTTCCATCTGGTTCATGCGTTCCTGCATCTGCATTTCCATCTGGGCGCGCTGTTGCTCTATCTGGAGCTCCTGTTGCTTGCCTTGGATGTCAATTTGACCCTTTTGCTGAGCCAATTGCATCTGACCTTGCATCTTCTGTTGCTCGGCCTTTGCCTTAATCTCTTCTGGCGACGGCCCCTTTGGTTGCTCAGGCTGTTTAATGAGCTGGTCCAAGGTCTTATCGAGCATTCCCTCGATTTCTCTGGCTCCTTTAAACCCCGACACTGCCCACTTGAGCATACCGACCAGTAGGGGGGCCGACTGTGGCATGCCCTGGATCATGGTCCCTGCTTTCTCGAGATAACCAGACACTGAAGTAAGCAGATCGACCCGATCTTGCTTCTCCATTGCATAGTCTGTCTGCGCCAGTTGGTCCGCAGTGACTACAATTCGCCACTCGAATCCTTCTTCTGACTGCAAAAGCTCGACAGCTTCACTAGCAAGAGCAGCATCATCAGTTCGAAGAATGTTGGACTTACGGATGAGGATTTCGGGATCATAGTGCTTGACCATGATTTCGGCTTTGATCCGAAGTAACTCTGCCGCAAAGCGTGCAATCTCATCTTGGACGTCCTTGATCCGAACTGACGCAAATTTAGCCTTGATCTCTTGGGCACCGAGTGTCTCCGATGCTTTAGTGGCACCCCGGACGATGTCCGCAATGCCAGTTAGTTCATAGATCTGCGCTTTGATACTTTCTCGGTTCTCGTAGAGTCGTTGAAGCGCAATGACGACCTGCTCGAGAGGTAGCCAGTCCACCTGGCCCTTAACCCCGCCCTTTTCTGCAAACATGGCCCAGTTATCCACTGGAACAAGCGTATTGTCGACGCCCTCGAGTAACATGCGTTGCACGCCTTCGGCTGCCCGATCATAGACACCGACAACTTTGCAGGCAGAGACGAGGAGCGAGATTCGGTTATTAACATTATCCAGCTCCGAGTACTGGTCCTGGACCATGTAGAAATCAGGGCGCGGAACTGTATTCGAGGTCGAAATGTTCGCCAGGAGCGGTTTCGGGCACGGTTCAAACCCGATGAGGTTCAGGAAATCATCCTTCTCATCGAGGATCTTGTCATAGTCCTTACAAAGCCAAACTACTTTGCGATGAATGCGATCCCAAATCTCATAAACTCTTGCTTGTTTGATCGCTTGATTCGTCGGAACCAAACCACCAGGATAGGTGTTAAGATTCAGGTTCATTGGACGATGATTCAGCGGAACAGCTTTTCCCTTTTCTGCTCCGAACCTCTTGATCAGCTGGGCCTGATCCATATACACGACTCTACCTACCCAACGACGCTCTTCCCAGACCCGGCACGGACTCCAAATGAAATCCTCCCAATATACATAGTCAAGTGCGACTCTTTGGTCAGTAATGCGCTTGAACTTCATGATCACCGGTGCGGGAGGCTGCATCGGTGGTTGTTGAGGGGGTGGCATACCTGGCTGCGGAGGGCCAGACGCTCCGGGTGCTCCAGGTCCCGGAGGTGGCATGCCCTCTGGTGGCGGTCCTCCTGGGCCACCCATGGGAGGTCCACCAGCAGGTGCTATCGAAACTGGCGGCATGGGTTGCGGTGGAGGCTGATGAACTTGTTGTTCGTCTGGCGCAGGGCCTGTTTTAAACCCTGAGTTCTCCGGTAGATTGTGATGGTCAACGTCCTCCCCTACGGACGGCGAACCTTCCAAAATCAGCTCGTCTTCCTCCGTATCGGTCTCAAGACGGCACCACGCCTGTCCAAGACCAGGTACGAGACGATCAGTTGATACATGCCTGAGGACAGCATCAAACAGATCACGGGGGTCATCGCCATCTGGCATGATGGCTCGTTGAAGTATGGACGATGCAACTCGACCTAAATCGTCTTTGTAGTCAGTGAACTTCCTCTTGACCTCTGGCTTTGGAATCTGCGAGTACAACGCTGCCCGCATGATCTTCGTGTTGGCGTAGAAGAGGTTGAACCACTTCTGTCCAGAATCCATGGCATCGCGTTCATCTACGAACCGGCGCACAACTTTCCTAGCCCGCTCGTGAAACTTCTTGGTTTCTTGTTCGGCGTAGGCAATTTCAGTCTTCCAGAGCTCAATTGAAGTGAGCTTTTCTGGATCGACAATTGTGGGGCTACCACTAGATGGGCTATCGGAGATCATGCGATGCGCCTATTCCCAAGTGTCTTTGAACGGTCATTATGCAGAGCTTCAAGGGTAAACAAGTGGTTCATCCCATCGTTAATGGGGACCACATTGCTTTCTTTCTTCGCAATTGCTTTCGCAAACTTGGGATGTGCTACGACGCACATATACCCGAAGGCGTCTGCATAGTCCGAGCACCAGTCGTGCAGGGGTACGTCCGAGAAGATCAGGTTCTTGTCATCCCAGACCCGACGGTAGCCCTTCAGTGCCTCGAGGAGGTCTTCTGTAGCGAGTTTGTCAAAGGCGACAAGGGGGAATATCTTTCTCGCCGAAGCAAGACGGTCCCGCACTTTGTGATTTGGAACCAACTTGGGACGAATGTTCTGGTCAAGGAACTGTTCGACCAGCGACCGACCCGTTTGTAGATTCCGCGCTCGCGCATCGTGTGGGAGCCACACATCACCCAGCTCACCAACGAACGAGTGAAGCTTGTCAATGTGGTAGAAGATGTCCTTCCCTTGCGTCGCCTCAACGTGGACAATCCGGACAGGAAAATCACCTTTTGTACTGGGTGCCTCTTGCCAGAAGATGGCAACAGTCGCATCTGTGAAGCCGAGGTCGAAGACGACGTTAGTCGGGAGGTTCTCATCATAGATGTTATCCTTGATCCGACCTTGCAAGAAGACGTCGTTGAGTTCATTGGCGTAGATAGCACCCTTGAGAGCACTGTCAAACGAGCACAGGTACTCCTGGGCGAACTCTTCCGAATCCATGTCTTTTTGGAGCTCACTGAGCTCGCCGGGGGCCATGATCCCCGATGTGTTTGCCCTTAACTCGAGATAGTACCAGTCAGGGTTTACTTTTGCTTCTTTGCAGACATCGTAGAAGATATTCTTTCCACGAGGAGTGGATGCGAAAACAAACCAACCGTGCCGATCCGATAATGTAGGCCGAATAACTTGCGGGAAGACGGATGGCCTGAATAGGGCATATTCGTCGCCCACCCCACCATCGAGGTACATGCCGCGGAGTGTATCAGCATTATCCGCACCGAGTACGTAGATGGTCCGGTCGCCATGGAGTGTAATCTTTAGTTCAGCTTCTTGAGGGGGCCGACTCATGTATGGTTCGGCATAATCCTTCAAGTACGTCCATGCGACGCGCTTTGCTTGGGCATAGGTAGGCCCGATATAAGCCAGCTGGGGCTTATAGTTCTCGCACTCTAGGGCACCGAAGATGAGGTCATTTACTAGACCAACGGTTTTCCCCGCTCGGCGGTGGGTGTTGAGGGCACCCCACCGTTGCTGGCGATTATGAAATGAGACGAACTGTTGTCGTGGTGTGTACTTTAAGGCCAGCGCGGCCTCACTACGTTACCTTACCCAGCATTGTCTTATTTAAGCAGTCCCCACTGCTGTCGTAGATAGTCTGGTAGCAACTTGTTAGAAAAACCAAGCTGATTCAGACTTTGTGTACCTTGTAAAAGTCCATATGAAAACATCGGATCTGGTTCGTCATATATCCCGGCAAGTTCATCGTGATGAGGATTCATGGCTTTACGAGTCTCGTCACTGTACCCAAACCTTGTCTGGGCAGCCTGTGCAAATTTCTCACCTGGTGCATTCTGATACGGAATATGCTTAGGCACTTCCTTGTATCGAAGCAACGCTAGAAGGTGAGACATTCCATCTGGGCCTAGCTTCTTTTGAAACTCTGGATCCTTAGCCACTTCCTCAATTTGTTCGTAAACCGCCTTAGGATGTTGATAAAACGCCTGATTTGATCCACCCGGCAGGTCATAATCATTCTGCAGTCGATGGGTCAACTCATGTAAATTCGTGCCAACTACCCCACCACCTGGATTCGGAGAATCTATGAACCGTGGCAAGTTTATCTCAATATCGTCCGTATCTGGGCTATACGAACCCCTATGAGAATCATCAGCTTTATCTACTACCTTCACCGTCCCTTCTTTGAGGTGGGGGAATCTTTCGAAGAGTTCGGGGTGATCAAGCAGCTCACCTTGAGTATACATACCAGGCTTCGGCATTTGCATACCGACGATCCTCTGCATGGCACCTGCATACTGAAGGGGACTGTAATTCTCGCGGACATATCTACTTTTGTCGACCTGCGACATCATCGGTATGTCTTTTTTGAACCGTGCATCCTTATCGTTTATCTCCTCGAGGAACTTAACGACGTGGGGGTCATCCCTTGGCCGCGGGGGTGCCAACACGAGCTGATGCTCGTTCCAAATCATGTCTGGCGTGGCTCCTGACTGCAGCTGCTTGAGTATTTTTTCCTGTTTTTGGGGCTGACTGGCTAATTTCATCGCCGGAACAAACATCGCTCCGACTGCTTTTCCAGCCGGGGCTAACGCACTGCTCAATGCTAGTGCTTTCTTGGCTGGGGACAGCGGATTTGCGTACTCCCCTACAGATTCATAAGCGCCGAACCCTTTATTACCTGTCTCAGGCAACATCTCCCCCATCCTTTCAGATGTGGGGAGAACATTTGCCCCTCCGTTACCACGTAGCTTTCTTACAATAGCCTCCAGGTCTCCTGGGGTGCCCAGAGTCGCCTTCACGCCACCCCGAAGAGTGGATGCACCCATATCTATAAGGCCACGCAAGCCCTCTACGAGACTGGCTTCTCTGCGTGTACCAGGAGCAGCTGGCATTACTTATCAGGGCCTTTAACCTGAACGTCAATTATCTCCTCATCCCCTTGCCGCTTATACGCAAGCCGCGTGGAGGTGAGCCAAGGAACGTCGATAATCACCCCGCCCTGTTGTTTCACGTCATTTGCCGGGGGCAACAACTTACTGATCGCTTGCACAAACACTCGAGCATTCTGGTCGCTCTTCTGTGCGAAGTCCACTAACCACACACTTCCTCCGAGAGCATCAAACGCCTCGCGAAACAGCTCTCGCAACTGCCGGTTAACTTGCTGTGGTGTCGCCTCGGCAGCAAGGCTATTCACGGGGGCGTGAAACCTCGGGGGTCCTGGCGGAATCAAGCTAGGTAACTTGTCCATTTTGAAGTTCCAAATGCGCCTGCGTAAATTATAACGCGCTATCACCAGCCAGTGTTAATCCAATTTAACGGCCAAGATGTAAAATGTGCGACAAATCGTAACGGAGTACAAATTTTGAAAAATAATTTTGAGGGGGTGATACTCCGGTGTGTAGGAAAATTATAACACGTTATAACAGACCGAAATCGATCGGATTGTGTCAGACAGCCGGAGCCGAAAAAACGCGACCACGGCTGTTTATGCACGACGTGGCTATCTTATGGCTCGACTCGGAGGCCGAAATCGACGGCCAGAGTACTTGGATCGATATACGCAGTATATACTAGGAGACGGATTTTGCAAAATTCTATGCGCTGGGCCGGCCGCCCGAGGCCGTCAGGGCCCCACCGCCCTCCTCAAATTGTAACGGGTTGTATCAAATGTAACAGTTAAGAAATACTAGTACTTTACCTAGTACGTAACTAAATGTAATGATATATAATATCTTTACTGTGAAAATTAAATGAAAGGAAAGAAATGCAATAGATGTAACACATGCAACAGATGTAACAGTTCACAACACATGTAACTTTGAAAGTTCAAAATGAACATTGGTCAACTCATTACTTACTTGATTCTCAACAGTGACAAAAGCAACAAAGAGATTCTTGCAATTGTACACAGTCAGTTTGAATGCAACACAACTATGGCATGTGTTGCTTGGTACAAGACAAAGTTGAGGAAGGAAGGCAAGATTGATGCTAAGAGAAGTCAGAAGCACAATGCTGCTTTGACTCAAGATGAACTTGATGAACTCTGCAAGTAATTGAGAATGAGGGGCTGAAAGGCCCCTCCCTTCAAACTCGCAATCCTGGAGAAACTTTCATGCCTGACCTCAGCAACTTCGGCCAATACGGTACGCTCGTAGCCAGCGTCCCTTACGGCCAGCACATCGGCCTGACCTGCAAGAACCACCTACATCTGCGATGGTCCACCAAGAACATTGCACCAATCGGTGCCCGGAACATCTTCTACTCGTCCTGGCCCGAACCGGAATGTGACTGTTCTTGCGGGGACCTGATTGTCCTGAAGGACGAAGATGAGGATGACGGAGCGCCGGAAGATCTGAGCGAGACGGACGCTCCGAGGTAGACCAGGGACCAGGCGGAAGCCTGGTCTTTTTTTGAACGTTGTGGTTGGGCAGACGGGCGGGGCAGTGTGGCCTACTGGAAATCCAACCTGTCCTCCAAATTGTAACAGTTTGTAAATTGTGTTTTCCAAGTGGCTCTATTGCGTTATAATTGTTTTAGAGACAGGGAATTAGCCCTGCGCTCTACTTGGTCCACACTAGGAGTTGATTGATCATGAGTAAGAAGCATGTTACAGAGAACAAAGAGCAGAACACGACGAACCAGGAAAGCGTGCCGCCCTCAGAAGGGGGTGACAACCAGCCGGTGGGAAGCGCAATGCTCGAGATGCTCGGTGCTCCGGCTGAACTCGTCGAGGCTGCCAAGGTTGCAGAGAGCGAGGCACAGACTAGCACTGAACTGGTAAAGATCGAACTGCCGGCGCCAGTTGAACAAGTCAAATTGCCGTTTGGCATCGGACAGCTCGCGCGGCACTTGATCTTGAAGACGGACAAGAGCAACGCAGAGATCCTGGCTGTGATCCACAAGGTGTTTCCGGCGGGGAACACAACGCCGGCGTGCATTGCGTGGTACAAGACGGATCTGCGCAAGAAGGGGTTGCTTGCTGCCTCGGAAAAGCGCGGAAGTGCGAAGACGGTCGCTCTGACGGAAGAGCAGTTGCAAGAACTGCTCAAATAAGAGCGAAAAACGACAAAAAATGATAGAGGCTGCCAAGTGCAGCCTCTTTTTTACTGCGTGCGCCTATGTGTCGTGCGTCAGCACAAAACACGGCCGACAGTTTTATATATACGCATCCTATATATATGTCATAGGATGCGTATATATTTTCGATACGTTGTGCTACACACACACACACACACACATAGATAATATAACTAATCCCAGGCCGGTTTACAGGTCCCCCATAGCGCATCGCACCAAGCGCATAACCCTCCCAGGGAAGATGTAACAAAGTGTAAAAGAGATTTACGCAGGAGCTCTTGAAGATTTATAATATTATTTTGTACGCAGTTGTCCACAGAATATCAACCCTCTCATGGCAACATACACCCCCTCAAAACCGCTAAGCTCCATGTCTAAGTTAGAAATGGAGGAAAAGATCAAATCTTATAGGTTCGTTTTGTTTAAATTACACAAGGAAATGGAGGAAAAAGACTCAGAAATAGCACGATTGACATATCTTCTTGACAAAGCCCAGAAACAAAATGGAAAGCAGAAATAATGTTAAAGTTAGTGCATGGCAACCGATGGCAGTCCAAGGTCCCCGAGGCCTGCCAGTTGTGTGAAAACGAGATCAAAACTACTTTTATTGATGGTTGTACTTACAGCGGTCAGTGGGGGTATATGTGTGCCAGGTGCCACGCAATCCAGGGCGTGGGATTCGGTACGGGTCGAGGCCAGCAGTACAAGCTGGATAAGACAGACAACAAGTTCTACAAGGTGAAAGGCTAGCATGAATCGGCATCATCTGATGGTGGTGCTGACAATACTCCTTGTGATAATCATGGGGAGTGTCAGTATGTTCGTGCAGCCAAGCGCACGATGCCACACTGATAGTGAATGTATGTGCACGACAGACTGTCTAGATTCGGCGGAGGAATAATGCTCGCAAAGATCAAGACGAAAGTGGTCAACCCCGTACATAGAAGCCACGACAAGCCCTTCGTCGCATGCTGCTTCTGTGGATCCTTTTATACCAAGCTCGGCATCTCCCGACATTGGGATAAATGCCCGGCACGTCCTCAATCAGCCATCAAAATGGAGGTAAAGTGATGGAAATGGGCACGCGGTACATGCAGCAAACGTTGACCAGGTTACGCCTCGCGTTAGCGGCCCTGGACGTAGCGATTATGATGACTCCGACAGGTGAAGTCAGGAACAAAATGACAGAGATCAACATCCAGATGATGATGTTAGAAGAGGAAATCAAGAAAGGACTGAAGTGAAGCAGCCGTACGAGATAACGAAGATAAGCCCCTTCAGCAAGAAGGCTCAAACTCAAAAGATCGAGTTCGATATGGCGGACTACGATGCATGGCAGAAAGGAAAGCTGATCCAGAATGCTATGCCTTATCTGACCCCCTCAGAAAGGGAATTCCTGATGACAGGGATCACAGCGGAGGAATGGGATAACGTGTTTAAAGGAGGTAGTTGAATCATCTAGAACACATCGTAAGAAAAGCAATACAAGAAGGCAGGGATCCATATCGTGCATGGGCAGACTATCGGGGAATCACTCGATTGCAGGCTAAGCACGATGTAGAACTGCTGATGACCAACTCTAAGTTTGTCGCTACCATCAGACCACCCCTCAAGGAGCGTAAACAGTAACATTGCTGACCCACCAGTCAGCAATCTACTGCCTATTTTCCAGGCAGGGCAACGGGAGTTCAAAGTGCGACGTAGCAGGTACGAAGGAAGCAGACCTTTTCAAACAACATATGCTGGCGCCTTTAATGGGTACAGCAAGACCAGGGAGGGGGC
>Ga0157376_10000330_pt1 | contig 31809 bp, 37 predicted proteins | sample M45metaG_FD_121801 | JGI IMG/M metagenome (GOLD analysis project Ga0157376, IMG submission 121801) | Miscanthus rhizosphere microbial communities from Kellogg Biological Station, Michigan, USA - M4-5 metaG | ecosystem: Host-associated > Plants > Roots > Rhizosphere > Soil | place: USA: Michigan...
CGCGGCGCATGCGATGTCGCCGGTCGGCGGCGTCGGCATCAACCTCGCCATCCAGGATGCGGTGGCCGCGTCCAACATCCTGGTGCCGCCGCTGCTGGAAAAGCGCTTGCGTGGGGAAGATCTTGCCGCCGTGCAGCGCCGCCGCGAATGGCCGGCCAGCGTGACGCAACGCGCGCAGGTCGCGATCCAGAACGAGGTGCTGTCGCCTGTGCTGGCCGCGACGCAAGCGCCTTCGCATCTTCCACTTCCGTTGAAACTGCTGCAGCGCCTGCCGATGTTGCGGCGCTTGCCGGCGCGCCTGGTAGGCATCGGCGTGCGGCCCGAGCGCGTGCAGACGGGACCCGCATGAGGATCGCGCCATGAAGACCATCAGCTTCCCCTGCGGTGACGCCGTGCCGGCGCTGGGCCAAGGCACCTGGATGATGGGCGAAGACGCTTCGCTGCGAAAGCAGGAGGTCGCCTGCCTGCGCGCCGGGCTGGACATGGGCTTGCGCCTCGTCGACACCGCCGAGATGTACGCAGAAGGGTGCACCGAATCGCTGGTCGGCGAAGCGATCGCCGGGCGGCGCGACGAGGTGTTCCTGGTGAGCAAGGTCTATCCGCACAACGCCTCGCGCAAGGCAATGCGCGACTCGTGCACGGCGAGCCTGCAACGATTGAAGACCGGCCACCTCGACCTGTACCTGTTGCACTGGTCGGGCGCCGTGCCCATCGAGGAAACCGTCGAAGCATTCGAGCGGCTGCGCGAGGAAGGCCTGATCCGCCAATGGGGTGTCAGCAACCTCGACATCTCCGAGATGGAAAATCTCTGGGGCCTGAGCGATGGCCAGGCGGTGCAGACCGACCAGGTGCTGTACAACCTCACGCGGCGCGGCATCGAATGGGACTTGCTGCCCTGGCTGCGCGAACGCAGCATCCCGGTGATGGCGTATTCGCCGATCGAGCAAGGGCGCCTCGCGCGCCAGCGCAAGCTCGTGGACTTCGGCAAGCGCCATGGCATCACGCCGGCGCAGGCGGCGCTGGCGTGGGTGCTGGCGCAGGACGGCGTGATCGCGATCCCGAAGACGGCCAGCGTGACGCGTCTGCAGGAGAACGCCGCGGTGCTCGCGCGTCCGCTCGACGCGGCGGCGCTCGCCGAACTCGACACCTTGTTCCCGGCGCCCAAGGGGCCGGTGCCGCTCGAGATGCTTTGAGGATACCGGCGCCCTCGTGCCCGATAATCCGGGCATGAGCCCGCAACCCGCCACTTATCACGAACCCAACGAAGACGCGCCGCTCGCCACGCGAGTGGACGACGTGCGCATCCGCGATGTCCGGCCGCTGATCTCGCCCGCGCTGCTGCAGTACGAGCTGGCCATCACCGAGCCCGTGCAGGCGTTCGTCGAGGAGAGCCGACGCCAGATCGCCGCGGTGCTGCGCGGCGACGACAAGCGCCTGCTCGTGGTGGTCGGGCCGTGCTCGATCCACGACAGCGCGCAGGCGATGGAGTACGCGCACAAGTTGCAGGCACTGGCACCCGAGCTGTCGAAAGACTTGCTGATCGTCATGCGCGTGTATTTCGAGAAGCCGCGCACGACGGTGGGCTGGAAAGGCTTCATCAACGACCCGCGCCTGGACGGCAGCTTTCGCATCAACGAAGGCCTGCGCCGCGCGCGCGAGCTGCTGCTGTCGATCGCGCAACTGGGCGTGCCGGCCGGCACCGAGTTCCTCGACCTGCTCAGCCCGCAATACGTGTCGGACCTGATCAGCTGGGGCGCGATCGGCGCGCGAACCACGGAGAGCCCGAGCCACCGCCAACTGGCCTCGGGCATGAGCTGCCCGATCGGCTTCAAGAACGGCACCGACGGCAGCGTGCAGATGGCCGCCGATGCGCTGCTGGCGTGCCGCTCGCCGCACGCCTTCCTCGGCATGACGAAGATGGGGCAGGCCGCGATCTTCGAGACGACCGGCAATGCCGACTGCCACATCATCCTGCGCGGCGGTTCGCGCGGGCCGAATTATTCGGCCGCCGACATCGAGGCCGCCTGCGCGACGCTGCGCAAGGCCGGCGTGAGCGAGCGCGTGATGGTCGATTGCTCGCACGCCAACTCGGCGAAGAAGTACGAGCGGCAGATCGAAGTGGCGCGCGAGCTGGGCGAACAGATCGCCGGCGGCGAGCAGCGCATCTTCGGCCTGATGATCGAGAGCAACTTGAAGCCCGGCAAGCAGGACTTGAAGCCCGGCGTCGCGCCGGAGCCGGGCGTGTCGATCACCGACGGTTGCATCGGCTGGGACCAAACCGAGGCCGTGCTGCGCGGCCTTGCCAAAGCGGCGCACAAACGCGCGAAAGGCTGAGAACATGCTTGGACACATCGGACCTTTCCTTCTGCACTGGGGCATCACGGCGCTGTCGCTGTGGGTCACGAGCCTGATCTTCAAGGGCTTGAAGTTCGACACCGTTTCGTCGCTGGTCATCGCCGCGCTGCTGCTCGGCCTGGCGAACGCGATCGTGCGGCCGCTGCTGATCGTCCTTACGCTGCCGCTGACGCTCATCACGTTCGGCCTGTTCATCCTCGTGATCAACGCCCTGATGATCCTGCTGGTGGCCAAGCTCGTGAAGGGCTTCTCCGTCTCGAGCTTCTGGACGGCTTTCTTCGCCAGCATCGTCATCTCGCTCCTGAGCATCGCGATCGGCGCGGCGGTGAGCCAGGACGACCAGGGCGAGGAGATCCAGATGCCGTCGGGGACGACCTGGTTGTGAGCCCTTCGCATCGTGTCATCGTTGCGCTCGATTTCGACAGCGCGTCCGCGGCGGCACGATTGGTGGACCAGTTGGGCGCTTCCGCGCCGTTCTACAAGATCGGGCTGCAATTGCTGACGGCCGAAGGGCCTTCGGTCGTGCGCGACCTGATCGCCGCCGGCAAGCAGGTGTTCCTCGACCTGAAACTTCTCGAGATACCGAATTCGGTCGCCGGCGCCGTCGTTGCCGCGGGCAAGCTCGGCGTTTCGCTGGTGACGGTGCATGCCTGCGGCGGCTCCGCGGTGCTCCGTGCGGCGGTCGAGGCCGCTCGCCCGTTTCCGCAATTGAAGGTCCTCGCGCTCACGGTCATCACGAGCCTGCGCGACGGCGATCTTCCGGAGGTGGGCGTGAACGCAACCGTCGAAGAGCAGGTCGTTCGCTTGGCGAAGCTCGCCACGGCGGCGGGCTGCCATGGTGTGGTGGCTTCCCCTCGGGAGGCCGCGCTCCTTCGCGGGATACTGCCGCGCGACACGCTGATCGTCACGCCGGGGACGCAGCTGCCCGGCGATGCAAGGAACGACCAAGCGCGCATCGCCACACCGGCGCAGGCCATTCGCGCCGGCTCGACCCACCTGGTGATCGGGCGGTCCATCACCCATTCGCCGGATCCGGCGGCCGCCTTCGCCGCTGTTTGCCGCGAGGTCGAGGAAGCCGTTGCGCAGTAGCTTGGTGTACTTAGCCGCTGCAACGCGGTAGCATTCCCGTCGAGATCCGCCATGGTGGCGTGAACTTGCAGGGGGAAGAGATGCCGGCAGACGGGCCCGGGAGCATCACGTCAAGGCGCACGCGGGACAGGCCTGGTCCAATTGCCGCGGGCGCCGTTGTCTATGCGAAGGACGCGTCGCGAGTGGCTGCGTTCTACTCAGGCGTTGCCGGTTTACCCGAGACTCACACGCAGTCCGATCACGTCGTACTCGAAGCTTCAGGGTTCCAACTGGTGGTCCTGGCAGTGCCTCTTCGCATCGCCGCGTCCATTCATATTTCATCTCCCCCTGAGCGAAGAGAGGACACGCCGATAAAGCTCGTATTCGCAGTTGGCAGCCTGGCCGCTGCGAGGACGGCGGCGCAACGCCTCGGCGGCGAATTGAATTCGATCGAGCGAGAGTGGGAGTTTCAGGGGGCGCGCGTTTGCGATGGGGTCGACCCCGAAGGCAACGTGTTCCAGCTGCGGCAACATGCGCCTTGACCCGTGTTCAACACCGGCACACGCGAACACAATCTCACAACGGAGGTGAGCATGCCGATCGATCCCAGTCAGACCTACGTCTTTCTCGCGCCGGATGGCTCGGCCGTCGACGTGCCGGGCGGCGAGGCCTTCTGGTCGGGCCCGGAAACGGAACTTGATCGGTTCGGCCGAAGCTGGCTCATCTCGGAGTTCGAGTGTTCCAGCGATTGGGCGAGCTGGGAGATGCATCCGAACGCGGATGAATTCGTCTACCTGCTGGCGGGTGAGGCTGTCTTCCAACTGGAGGACGAAGGCGGCGTCACCAGCATCCCTCTCAAGGGGCATGGCGCAGTCGTCGTTCCGCGCGGCGTTTGGCACACGGCAAAGGTCTCGGTGCCCAGTCGCATGCTGTTTGTGACCCTCGGCGCAGGTACGCAGCATCGTCCTGTCGATGTACGCGGTGCCTGATGTGATCGAGGAGGCAACCATGGTGCCGAAGGCGATTCAACTTGCACAGCTCTGATCGACTTCCCGGCCTCGACCTCCTGCGTTGCATCGCCATTCTCTGGGTGATGGGCTTCCACTCGTTTCTCGTCGGCGGACTGGGGCCGGATTGGTCATGGCTTTCCCGCTACGGCTGGATGGGCGTCGATCTCTTCTTCGTGCTGAGCGGATTCCTCATCGGCACCCAAGTCCTCGCGCCGCTGGCGCAAGGCCAAGGGCTCTCGCTCACTGACTTCTACTGGCGGCGCGCTTTGCGCATCTTGCCGGCCTATTGGGCGGTGCTGGCGCTCTACACGATCTGGCCGGCCTTTCGCGAGGCGCCTGACATGGAGCCCTCATGGAAGTTCCTCACATTCGTCATGAACCTGAGCATCGACTACGGCCGCAACGCTGCTTTCTCTCACGCGTGGTCGCTGTGCGTGGAGGAGCATTTCTATTGGTTCTTCCCTTTGCTTTGCCTGGCCCTGTCCGGTCGGCTCTCGACCCGCACGTTCCTGGCGCTCTGCGGCGCTGTCGTCCTTGCCGGCATTGCCCTGCGTGCGACGATCTGGTTGCACGACGCGAACGCAGCCCCCGCGCTCTCGCGCAACTGGTTCATCGAAGACATCTACTACCCCACCTGGAACAGGCTGGACGGCCTGCTTTGCGGCGTTGCACTCGCCGCCTGGAAAGCGTTTCATCCAACAGCCTGGCAGCGCGCCCGCCGCTACGCCAATGCAAGCTTCGCCGGCGGGCTGGTTCTGCTCGGCCTCGCCATCTCGCTCTTCGAGAACCGCGTTGGCCTGCTCGGGAATGCGATCGGCTGGCCTGTCCTGTCTGCAGCCCTGGGCCTGCTCGTGTTCGCCAGCGCGGGGCGGGACAGCCTCATCGGCCGGATGGAGGTGCCGATCGCCGGCTGGATCGCCGCCATCTCCTACAGCCTCTACCTGGTCCACAAGGCGGTCTATCACGTCGTGCAAACGCACTGGGGTGCGCAACTGAAGGATCTGGGATTTTTCGCAGTCTTCGTTTATGGCGCTGCCGCGATACTTGCGGGTGCGGCGCTTCACTATGCGGTCGAGCGCCCGTTTCTGCAGCTGCGTCGCCAGTGGACTGGAAAGTTCCGGCGCGCAATCGCCGCCGACGCCGCGTGAGCGGCACTCAACGACAGGAACCTCAGCCATGCGCGGTCATTTTTCGTTCAAGCTCTTTCTTGCGGCGATCGTTGTTTCTTGCGGCACGTATTCATTGCACGCCGGCAAGGCGATCGTCGGCCTTGCCGTGTCCGTCGATGGCGATGGCTTCTTCCTCAATCCGGTCGTCACGCGTGTGCTGGTCACCAAAGTCGAGAAAGTCTCGTTGGATGAACAAGCGGGCATCGTCGCGGGTGACGAAATCACCCAGGTCGGTGATCAACTCCTGAAGGGCCGCCGTGCAAGGGAGCTGGAGCCGCTGATGAAATTCGACGCCGGTGAGACACGGGTACTGCACCTCAAACGCGCCAATGGCGAGCCATACACGGCAACCCTCACAAAGCCCAAAGAGTGAGCCGCATGAACCCTTCCCATCGCAGACCCCAGGTTTGCATTCTTGGAAGCGCCGAGCCGGGCTCGCGCGCCTATGAGCTCGCCGGCGAGGCCGGCGAGGCGCTGGCCCAGCTTGGCGTCACTGTCGTCAGCGGCTGCGGCAGTCCTGCGACGAGGGTTGCGGCCGAGCGCGCCATCGCGGCAAACGGTTTGGTTCTGAGCATCGTGCCTCCGGACGAGATGCCTCCGCCGGATTGGCCCGCCACCGTTGTCCTGCCCTGTGGCATGGGCGACGCTCGCAACCTGCTCATGGCCCTTGCCGGCGATGCCTGCATCGTCATCGGCGGGCGCGCCGGCACGAAATCCGAGGTGCACCTCGCCTGGCTTCACAAGCGCCCATTGCTTCCGCTGGTCGGTTGTGGTGGCTGGTCCGACGAGTTGCCGTCCAATCCTCCCGACGAGCGCGCGAACTCTCGAATCCTCCCTTGGGCTACGGTTGCGCAGCTGGACGCAAATCTCCGCAGTCTTGGGCTGGTCACTGCCTATGGTGAAGAACACAAATGTTCCTGATACGTCCGCCCACCGCACTTCGCCTTCCGCTGCAGGGCCCGTCCGTGTTCATGGCCGGGTCGATCGATCTCGGGAAAAGCGTTGACTGGCAGAGCGAACTCGCCGGCTCGCTGGCCGATCTGCCGGGAACCCTGCTCAATCCGAGAAGAGCGCAATGGGATTCCACATGGACGGCCGAAGCGGAGTTCGAGCCTTTTCGAGAGCAGGTCGAATGGGAGCTCGCAGGCATGGAGGCCGCCGATCACATCGCGTTCTACTTCGCCCCCGAGTCGCAAGCCCCGGTCACTCTCCTGGAGCTTGGGCTGGCGGCGCGAACGGGAAAGGCCGTTGTTTGCTGCCCGAGGGGCTATTGGCGCAAAGGAAACGTCGACGTCGTTTGCGCGAAGTACGGCATTCCGAGCGTAACTTCGCTCCGCGCGCTTAGCCAGTTCCTGCATGAAACCATCCGGCGCCGGCACCCCCCTCGTGGATCGACGTGAACTTGAACCAAATCTGCGAAAGCACAAGAAATCGCAAGCATCTGGCGCATGCGTCTAAACTCGCAGGCCGATGATCAGTGCAATGAACAAGATGAGTCCAATCACGGGATTTTCCGCTTTCGCCGCCGCGCTGCTGCTTGCGTCCCTTTCGGTCCCCGCCCGCGCCGCTGAACCGTCGGCCGTGCTGGGCGATCTCGCGCGCCAGATCGTCGACGCGCGAGCCGATCCCGCGAAGGCGCGCAGCGCACGGTGCCCTTCGAACACCGGCGCCCTTGTCGGTGTTGCGCTCGGTCAAGTCCTGATCGAGCTGGGCCAGCCGAACGTCAGCGGGCAGGACAACTCGCTCACGTATTCGTACGGCCGATCGAATGCCGGCGAACGCGGTGGCGGCTTTCCTGAATTGACCTTCCGCTTCAACGGCCAAGGTGTCGTGAGCGGCGTGGAGTGCCACGTCGCAAGGTAGGTAGCTCAGTCGCTGCTGCTCAATTGCGCGACCAGCGCCGAGAACTCCGCCGGGTTCAGGTCCGAGATGACCCAGTGCGCCATGCCGCCGCGCGACCAGTGGGCGAGGTGGAAGCCTTTCTCTTCGGCGAACTTCACCGCCGCCTGCGATGACGAGGCCGGCCACACATACGACTCGACGACGTGGCCCTTGTGGCGATACACCAGGGCCGCCACGGCGCGGCCGTCGACGTAATCGACACGGCCGCCGAGCAACGCTGAGCCGCCATCGGCCGGCTCGTACACCGGCGGCGAGAAGTCGAGCCGCGACGAGAGCCACGGCTTGACCGTATGATGGTCCGACGATTCGACGTCGATCATGCGCTGCGCGAGCGTCGCGCGCACATGGCTCGCGATCACTTCCTGCTCGATGCGCTCGTCCAGGCGCGCCGGCAGCAGCACCAGATTCGTGACGAAGAAGACAGCCGCCGCCAGACCCAGCGCGGGCACGAGCGGGCGCCAGGCGAACCATTGCGCCAGGATGGCCTTCAGACCGGTCGCGGAATCGATCGAAACGGGGCGCGCATCAGCCGCGACCGGCGCGTGCCCGGCCGCTTGCGCAGCCACCATTGCACCGACGCGACGGCGCAATGCATCTGGCGCAGCGTGATACTCGGCGCGGCCGCGCACGGCCTCGCGCAACCCGTGCAGATGCTCGACTTGCGCGCGCAAGACCGCGTCTTCCTTCAGCCGCGCCTCGAGCACGAGTTGCGCGGCCAGGTCCAGCTCGCCGTCGACGAAGGCGTTGAGCTGCCGGATGTCGGTGGAGGGCAGGTTCATGATTGGGTTCCATTCGGGAGGGGGCGGACCACCGCGCGCAGTGCCGGCCGGACTTCGGGCGCGAGTGCCTGGCGCATCAACGCCCGGGCGCGGGCAAGCCGCGACATGACGGTGCCGACGGGCACATCCGCGATGGCGGCGATCTCCTTGTAGGAAAGGTCCTCCAGTTCGCGCAGCACCAGCACCTCGCGAAAGGCGATCGGCAGCGCGGCCAGGGCCTGGTTGATCTGCACGCGCTCGTCGTTGCGCGCAGCGATCACGTGCGGCTCCTCGGAAACGGGGCCGGGGACCTGCCACGCTTCTTCGCTGTCGTCCAGCGGCACCATTTCACCGGGGCGGTTCTCCTTCAGCCACGCGAAGCAGGTGTGCCGCACCACCTGCAGCAGCCAGGGGCGGACGTTATCGCCGCGAAAGCTAGCGAAGTAGCGCAGCGCGCGCAACACTGCCTCCTGCACCACGTCGTGGGCATCGTCGTCGTTGCGGGTCAGCCAGCGCGCCAGGTTGTAGGCGGCGTCCAGGTGCGGCAAGGCGAGCTGTTCGAAGCGCTGCAAGTCGGCCGGAGCAGTCACGAAAGTCCTTTCACCCATGCCTATCGGGGCCGGCGCCGATTTATTCCCGCTTCGCCGCAAGCCCCCGCACTCGGCCGGGGCACGCGCCGGCCGCGGAATAAGCGGCCGGCGCGCCGGGTACCGAACGATAACCCCTTGCGGCCCCAGCCGCCGGGCCATCCATCCAACCTGGAGTATCGACATGGTTCCATTCGATCGGCGGCATTTCCTGCAACTGACCGGCCTCGGCGGCGCGGTCTTCGTGGCGGGCGGCGCGTCCGCCGCGCTGGGTGCGGGCAAGACGGCGAGTGCAGAAGAGTTCTATTTCGTGCAGCTGTCCGACACGCATTGGGGCTACGACGGCCCCGAGAACCCGGATGCGCGCGGCACGCTGCCCAAGGCGATCGCCGCCGTGAACGCGCTGCCCGAGGCGCCCGACTTCGTGATCTTCACCGGCGACCTGACGCACACCACGGACGACCCGAAGGAGCGCCGCAAGCGCCTGGCCGAATTCCGCCAGGCGATCTCGGCGCTGAAGGTCGGCACGGTGCGCTTCATTCCGGGCGAGCACGACGCGTCGCTCGACGCCGGCCGGGCCTTCCAGGAATTTTTCGGGCCGACGCACTACACCTTCGACCACAAGAGCGTGCACTTCATCGTGCTGGACAACGTGAGCGACCCGGCCGCGCGCCTGGGCGAGGAGCAGCTCAAGTGGCTCGCCGCCGACCTGAAGAAGCAGCCGCTCGATGCACGCATCGTCGTCTTCACGCACCGGCCGCTCTTTGATCTCTATCCGCAATGGGACTGGGCGACGCGCGATGGCGCCCGCGCCGTTGACCTGCTTTCGCTGCATCGCAACGTGACCGTGTTCTACGGGCACATCCACCAGGAGCACCACCACATGACGGGACACATCGCCCACCACTCGGCCAAGGGCCTGATGTTCGCGCTGCCGGCGCCGGGTTCGCAGCCCAAGCGAACGCCGGTGCCGTGGGACCCGGCGCATCCCTACCAGGGGCTGGGTTGGCGCGATGTCGAGGCGCAGTCGGAGCAGGCGCGCTACGACATCAAGGAACTGCCGGTACAAGGAGCCTGACATGACCCAGACCCACAATCGACGCAGCGCCCTGCGCATCGCCGGCGGCGTGCTGCTTGCCGGAACCACCGCGGCACTCGCGCTCGCCGAAACCAAGCCGCGCGTGATCAAGGTGATCGCACGCAAGTTCGTCTTCGTGCCGGCCGAGATCCGCGTCAAGAAAGGCGAGAGCGTCGTCTTCCAGTTCACCGCGCCCGAGGTGCCGATGGGGTTCAACCTGCCGGACTTCTCCATGCGGGCCGACATCGTGCCCGGCAAGGTGTCGGTGCTGCGGCTCACCCCGGACAAGACGGGCACTTTCACCTTCGCCTGCGACGTGTTTTGCGGCAGCGGCCACGAGGACATGACCGGCACCTTGATCGTGACTTGAGTGGCGCGCCCGGCGCGTGTGGTCCAGTCCGGCAAGGCACATCCGGAACGTCCTACACACTGGGCGTGCGCCGCTTCCTAGGATGGGCTCCAGTTTCAGCAGGAGCATCCGCATGAGCCACGACCGTCACCCACCGCAAGCCCACCCCGACGACCGCATCGACGTCGGCTACGACTACGCGCTGTGCGCGTGGGCGCGGCACTTCAACGTGAGCGAGCAGAAAGTGAAGGAAGCGGTCGCCGCCGTCGGCGATCGCGCGGGGCCCGTGCGCGAGCACCTGGCGCGCACGACGAACGCGGAGCGGCCGTCGGGCCGCTGAACGCCGGGGCGCGCGGCTTGCCGCGTCAGTGCTGGAACTTCAGGTCGCGCGTCACGATCGCCAGGTCGACCAGCGTCAGGCCGGCGTGATCGCCGGGCTTGTACACGGCACGAAGCCCGTCGGCCAGATCGAGCGTGCCGGCGGTGTGCAGCCCACGCACGAAACTCTCGCGCGTGGGCTGCGGACCCGCCAGTCGTAGCGCCATCACCAGCGCCTTGGCCGTGAGGTAGCCTTCGAGGCTGCCGTAAGAGAACTCCTGTCCCGGCTTTTCGCGCGCGAAAGTTTCCTGGTACTCCCGCGTGATGGCGCTCTTGCGCTCCCACGGGCTGGGCACGACTTGCGAGAACACCATGCCGCGCGCGAGATCGCCCAGGTGGTGCACCAGCTGCGCCGAACCCGAATTCACGGCGCTGAAGCTCGCGCGAACCTTCATCGCGTCGGCCTTGCGAATCAGCTTCTCGTACATGCCCGCGCTGCCGTGGTTGATCACGACATGCGCATGCGCGGCAGCGATGCGTCCGGCCATCTGCTCGATCTGCGCATCGCTCACCTCGGGTGGGAACGGCAGGTCGAGTACCAGCTCCATGCCCAGTTCGCGGCAGACGCGCTTCACGTTCTCGAGATGCTGCAGGCCGGTGTCGGTATCGGCGCGGACGAAGGCGACACGCGTGCTCCCTGTCTCGCGGGCGTAGCCCAGCAGCGCGCGAAATTCCTCCAGGTGTTCGGCGCGGACCGGAAACACCAGGGGCTGGTAGGGCCGGCGCAATCCCGGTGACCCGGCCATGGGCCCGAAGAGCGGCACCTGCGACTCGATGGCGACTTTCATCACCGCCGAGGAAGGACCGCCTTCGATCGAGCCGAAGAGGACGAAGACTTTGTCCTGCGCGACGAGCCGGCGTGCGTTCGCTTCCGCCTGTGCCGCCTTGTTGTCGTCGTCGATCGTCTGCAAGACGATCGTGCGGCCGTTCACCCCGCCTTGCCTGTTGGCCGACTGCAGGTAAGCCTGCACGCCCGAGAGCACCGCCATGCCGTACTCGTTCTTGCCGTTCTGCAAGGCGATCGACTGGCCGATCAGGATTTGCCGGGGCGTGACACCGTCGGTGGCATTGGCCGTTGGGGCGATGAGCAGAAGGACGGCGGCGAGAAGCGTCGAAGCGGTGCGAAGCATGGTCAGTCAGTCCCGATGATGGCAAACCACCCATCCTAGGACCGCCATTCGCGCGCGCTTTGCGCCAGATCAGAAAAATCGCCGCAGCGCATCGTACCCAGGCGCGCGGCGCTCGAATCCTTTCGCGTTCGCACAAAAAAAAGGCGTGTCCGATTGCGGCCAGCGGTGCCGCGTCTCCTTCGTTACGCTCGTCGAGATTCGTTCCATCCACAAGAATGCATTTGAAGGATTCCTCCGATGAATATCGTTCTCCTGCACGGCAGCTGGCACGGCGCCTGGTGCTGGCACAAGGTCGTTCCATTTCTGCAGGCGAAGGGTCACGCGGTTCACGTGCCCGATCTGCCCGGCCATGGCCGCCACTGGCGATTCGCGCGTGGCCGCACGACACTCGGCGCGATGGCGAGCCACGTCTGCCGCATCCTCGACGCCCTCGATGAACCCGCACTGCTCGTGGCGCACAGCCGCGGCGGCATCGTCGCGTCGACGGTGGCGGAGCTGCGGCCCCACAAGCTCGCCGGCGTGGTGTACCTTGCCGCGTACATGTTGCGCCACGGCGAGCGCGTCGCAGACTTCTTCCGCGCCGACAAGGACTCGCTGGTGTTGCCGAACCTGCGCGTCAGCAAGGTGGCGTTGACGGACAGCCTGGCCGAAGAAGCGTATCGCCCGGCCCTCTATGCCGACTGCAGCGATGCGGACGTGGCGCTGGCACGATCGCTGTTGACGCCGGAGCCGTCGCTGCCGGCGCTGACCCGGCTCAAGCTCTCCAATGGGGGCTACGGCTCCGTGCGGCGCCACTACATCGAGCTGACCGAGGACAAGGCCGTGTCGTTGCCGCTTCAGCGGCGGATGATCGCCGCTTCGCCGTGCGCTTCCGTGGCCTCGATCGAGGCGAGTCACTCGGCCTACTTCTCGCGGCCCGACCGGCTGGCGGCGGCCATCCAGTCGATCGCGCTGGCGCCCTGACTCACTGCTCCGCGAACGCGCGCTCGATGACGAAGTCGCCGGGCTTGGAGGTGTTGCCCTCGTTGAAGCCCTGGCCTTCGAGCATGTGCTTCAGGTCCTTCAGCATCCCCGGGCTGCCGCAGATCATCACGCGGTCGGTCGCGGGGTCGAGCGACGGGATCTCGAGGTCCTCGAACATCTTGCCGGTCTGGATCAGGTCCGTCACGCGGCCCATGTTGCGGTACGCCTCGCGCGTCACCGTCGGGTAGTAGCGCAACTGGCTCGTCACCAGTTCGCCGATCAGCTCGTGCGCGGGCAGGTGCTCCACCAGCAGGTCGTGATAAGCGAGTTCGTCCTTCTGGCGCACGCCGTGCACGAGGATGATCTGCTCGAACTTCTCGTAGGTCGCCGGGTCGCGCACGATGCTCATGAAAGGCGCGAGGCCGGTGCCGGTGGACAACAGGAACAGCCGCTTGCCCGGCAGCAGGTAGTCGATCAGCAAGGTGCCGGTGGGCTTCTTGCCGACGATGATGCTGTCGCCAACCTTGATGTGCTGCAGGCGCGAGGTGAGCGGGCCGTCGGGCACCTTGATGCTGAGGAACTCGAGGTGGTCTTCGTAATTGGCGCTGACGATGCTGTAGGCGCGCAGCAGCGGCTTTTCGTTCACGCGCAGGCCGATCATGGTGAAGTGGCCGTTGGAGAACCGCAGCGTCGGCTCGCGGGTCGTCTTGAAGGTGAACAGGCGGTCGGTCCAGTGGTGGACCTCCAGGACTTTTTCTTCGAGGAAAGCGCTCATGGGTGGAATCGGGGAAAGGCGGGCAAAGACGCTATTTTCGCCGGTCTGCCCAACCCGCCCTGTCGCGCGGGAATCAGGCCCGCATTCCGCGCAGCGGTGGATCGCGTTTAACTAGAGGCGACTGATGTCCACCGCGGCCGCCATCGCGGCGTAGCCCGCGTCGTTCGGGTGCAGGTGATCGCCGCTGTCGAAGGCGGGATTGAAGACCGACGGGTCGCCGGCGCCGCCGATGACGTGCTCGAAATCGATCACGCCGTCGGCGCCCGCGCTGTTGGCGCGAATCCACGCGTTCACGGCCTGCCGCTTGGCTTCGCCGTCTTCCGTGAAGTAGGCCGCGCCGCGGAAGGGCAGCAGCGTGGCCAGGAACACCTTGAGCCCGCGCGCCTTCGCCTTGGCCACGGCCGCCGCGATCGAGTCGATGATCTGCTGCGCGGTCACGGTCTGGGCCAGGGCCGGATCGGCGCCGAAGCCGATGTCGTTGATGCCCTCGAGGATGATCACATCGGTCGCACCGCTCACGCCCAGGACGTCCCGATCGAAACGGCTGTTGCCGCTCGGGCCCGCGAAGTCGTTGAGCCAGCGGTTGCCCGAGATGCCTGCGTTGGCGACGCCGGTGCGCGCCAGGCCCGCCGCCTTCAGCCGGTCGTCCAGCTGGTTGGGATAGCGCTTGCTGGCGTCGAAGCTGGACGCGTAGCCGTCGGTCAGCGAATCGCCGAACGCGACCACGACCTTGGTGGCCGACGTGCTCGACGTCTCGACGGCCGTCAGGCCGTAATACGAAGCCCGCAGGTCCGCGCCCGCCGACGTGACGGACGCCGCGGACATCTGGTCGCCCGGCACGATGTACGTAGTCTGCCGGCCGTCCGGGTGGACGGTGGGCATCGAGGTCGCCGAGGCGAAGTACATTGTGACCGCGACCATCGACAGCGGCGAGGTCGCGAGCGCCACCGCATCGCTCGTCATTTCCGCGCCGGGTGCCAGCGTGACCGAGGCCTGCCCGCCGAACGTGACGGCGTGGTCGCTGCCGGGATCGATCGCGTTGGTCGTCGCGCCCGTCTTCGCGACGTGCACGCCGCTGAACGTCACGGCCGATTTGCCGAAGAGGTTGGAAATCCTGACGCGCAGCGTGTCGCCGCCCAGGGACAGGCGCAGCGGTTGCCGGATCGACTGGTTGTTGAAGCTCTGCGCCGCTGCGGCCGTGGTGCCGGGCAGCGCATTCGTCGCGTCGATCATCGGCGCGGTCCAAGAGGGGAAGAACGCGCTTTGCGGTGCCGGCGGCGGAGGCGGTGTGTTGCTCGTGTCGCTGCTGGTGCTGTTGGTCGAGATGGCGGCGGTGTCGCCCCCGCCACCGCCGCCACCGCATCCGGCCAGCGATAGCGCGACGACGGCCGCGGCGAACAGGGAGCGGATGAAGTCTGGACGGTCGAGTGAAATGCGCACGGATGCCTCCTGAGTTCGGCAGGCGATCGTAAGACGGAGGTTCTGCTGCCGCGATAGTCTGAACGCGCTATCGACGAGCCACGTGCCTCTGCCTAAAGTGAACCCATCCTCTTCATCCTCATCGGTACCTACTCGCAAAGGGAGACACCATGTCAGACATCGTCATCAATGGCACCGCCGGCAACGACTCGATCCAGCCCTACGGCAGCAACTTGCTGCTGACGCTGAGCGCGTCGTCCGCGCAAGGCATCTGGCCCGTCATCAACGTGGTCGTCAACGGCGTCACCCTGGCCGCCGGCGTCCAGATCACCGCCAGCAACGCGGCGGGTGCGACCCAGACCGTCTCGGTAGCGATTCCGGCCGGCATGACCGTCAGTTCGCTGGCCCTGCAGTACACCAACGACGACCAGACCAGCTGGGCCACCGAAGACCGCAACCTCTTCATCTCCAGCATCTCGCTGAACGGCACCAGCATCTCGCCGACCTCCGCGACTTATGTGCGTAGCGCCGACGGCTCCGTGGTGGCGGGCCAGGCGGCGATGGTGTGGGGCGGCGAGCTCGACTGGGGCAGCGCCGCGCTGCAAGGCGTCGGTTCCTCCAGCGCGAGCGGCACGGCGACGATCGACGGCGGCGCCGGTATCGACACGGTGTTCTTCAGCGGCAGCCTCTCGGCATACAGCATCTCGCACACCTCCGGCGGCGGCGTGACCGTGAGCGGCAACAGCCAGACCGCGAACATGGTGAACGTCGAGCGCCTGCATTTCTCGGACACGGGCGTCGCCCTCGACATGAGCGGCAACGCGGGAACGGTTGCCAAGATCATCGCGGCTGTGTTCGGCTCGAGCTACCTCGGCAATTCGCAATATGTCGGCATCGGCCTGAACCTGGCGGACGGCGGCATGTCCGAAATGGCGCTGGCCAACCTGGCCGTGCACACCACGCTTTTCACCAGCCTTGCCGGCTCGGCCTCGAACACCGATTTCGTGAAGTTCGTGTACCACAACGTGATCGGGACGGACCCGAGCGCGAGCGATCTGGCCACGTACGTCGGCATGCTCGATTCGGGCCAGCAGACCCAGGCCTCGCTGGCCGTGCTGGCCGCGGAAACCAGCCAGAACCAGGCGCACCTGGTGGGCGTGCAGGGCGGTATCGATTTCAGCTGATTTCGGGTGAGAGCGGCGTGGGCCGCCAGGTGAGTGGGTAGTTGTAGTTGGGTAGTTGTCTCCTTGGGTGAAGTTGGTAGGCCCCGTACCGAGAGATCGGTGCGGGGCTCTATCATTTGGCGCATTGACCCAGCTCAGCCAGGGCCAAGGCCTGCGTGCTAAGCTGATTGCCCGCTTTTTGCCCGACCCAGGAAGACAACCATGCCCGGACTGCTGCCCCACGTCGACCCCGACGGCTTGCTCGAATTTTCGGTGGTCTACACCGACCGCGCCCTCAACCATATGTCGCGCAGCTTCCAGGGCGTGATGAAGGACATCTCGGGCATCCTGAAAGAGGTCTACCACGCGCACTCCGCCGTGCTGGTGCCCGGCAGCGGCACCTTCGGCATGGAGTCGGTGGCGCGCCAGTTCGCCGGCGGCAAGGACGTGCTTGTCATCCGCAACGGCTGGTTCAGCTATCGCTGGACGCAGATCTTCGAGATGGGCAACCTCCCCGCTTCGTCCACCGTGCTGAAAGCGCGCAAGATGGCGCCCGGCGCGCAGTCGCCGTGGATCCCCGCGCCGATCGCCGAGGTGCAGGCCGCGATCCGCGAGAAGAAGCCCGCCGTCGTATTTGCGCCTCATGTGGAAACCGCCGCGGGCATGATCCTGCCGGACCACTACCTGCGCGCCGTCGCCGACGCGGTGCATGAAGTGGGTGGCCTCTTCGTGCTGGATTGCATCGCCTCCGGCGCGATGTGGGTCGACATGCAGGCCACGGGCGTCGACGTGCTGATCTCCGCGCCGCAAAAAGGCTGGAGCAGTTCGCCGTGCTGCGCGATGGTGATGCTGAGCGAGCGCGCGCGCAAGGCCATCGACACCACCACGAGTTCCAGCTTCGCCATGGATCTGAAGAAGTGGCTCGCGATCATGGACACCTACGAAGGCGGTGGCCACGCTTACCACGCGACCATGCCGACCGATGCGCTCACGCGGCTGCGCGACACGATGCAGGAGACGCGCGCGATCGGATTTGCCAAGGTGCGCGCGGGCCAGGAAGACCTGGGCCGCAAGGTGCGCGCGCTGTTCGAAAGCCGGGGCCTGGCGAGCGTCGCCGCCGAAGGCTTCAAGGCGCCCGGCGTGGTCGTGAGCTACACCACCGACCCGGAGATCCAGTCGAGCCGCAAGTTCCTCGCCGAGGGCCTGCAGACGGCCGCCGGCGTGCCGCTGCAATGCGACGAGGGCGCCGATTTCATGACTTTCCGCATCGGCCTGTTCGGTCTCGAGAAGTGGCAGCACGTGGACCGCACCGTGGCGCAACTCGCCGCCGCGCTGGATCACATCGGGATCGCCGCGCCGGCCGCGAAACCGCAGGCTCAGCCGGCCTGACCTAGGCGAACCACTGCGGTTCGGACTGCTGCACGACGCCCATGAACCCGGCCATGCCGTCGAGGTTCTGGGACAGCGTGGCCGCATAGGCCAGCAGCGCGCCTTCGGTGGGGAACTGCTGGCCCGGCCCCACTTCGCTCGCGTAGTGCTGCACCGTGGCGGCATCGGGCGTCGTGCCGGTCAGGTTCTGGTACAGGCGCGTGACCAGCGCTTCGGGTGAAATGCCGGGCGCGTAGTAGTCGATCATCATCTGCCCCAGCTGAGGCATGTCGGTGAACGCGTCGTTCGCGGCCGTCACCCAATGCTCGAGCGTGGTCATGTCGGGATTCACGCCGAAGCCCGCGTGCAGCAAGGCCGATGCCTCCCACACATGTTGCGGGATGCTGCCGGTCCACGTTGCCGCTTGGGGTTGGGTACTGCTCATGAAGCGCGAGAGTAGGCGCCTCGCATTGCAGTGTTTGTAGGACGGCGCCCACTGCGCAATCAGCCGTTTCCTGAGGTGATCGTTCGCGGCAACGCGCGCGTGCGGAATTACCAGCTTGCGGCCATCGAATCGATGTCGAAGCGCGCGTTGCCCGTGATCGACGAGAGGTCGACGAACTCCATGTCGCCCATCGTGATGGTCTTCATCTGCGCGCTCGTGCGCATGTCCCACGCGGCGTTCGGCTCGCCTTGCGCGTAGAAGTCCGGGCCGTTATCGGCGACGTAGAGCCCGTAGCGTTTGGCCGCGATCGCCAAGGCCTTCGCTTGCGGCGTCCAGTCGTCCGGGATCGTGAAGTCGGCGCGCAGCCTCAGCAGTGCACCGAAGGGAATCGCATCCGTGCCGCCCCAGCCGGTGGCGAAACGCGCCGGCCAGCGTGCCTGCTGCGCGAGCTTGGCCCCGTTGAAATTGACGCGCAGCGCGTGGCGGATCTCGCCCGACGATGCTTCCGCCGCCTTCGCGAGCAATGGCGTGATCGGCAGCCCGGAAGCGCTGGCCGAGCCCCAGCCGTTGGGCCGTAGCGCGAGCGACTTCAGGTCCCACGCGACCGTCGCCATCGCGTACCACTGGTTGGAGAGGTCGAACGCGAAGTAGCTCTCCCACAGGCGGCACGCGCCTTTCTCGACGACCAGCACCGGGTGGTCGCCGCAACTGGCAGGGTCGTTGCAGATTCCGCCCTGGCTCAGCACTTTACCGTCCACGGGAAACGGAAAGCGCCGCTGCGCAGGCGCCACCGATGCGCAGTTGCGCGCGATGTCGAAGCCGCCGCTCGCATTGGCGACGGCGCAATCGCTGCGGTCCGGGTAGCCCTGCGCGATGCTCATGCCCGAGGGCGCGAAGTCGAAGGAGACGACGGGCCAGGTGGTGGTCGACGCGCTGCCGTCCACCACGTTGATCGGCATGCCGAAGTAGGTCAGCGTGTGGGACGGGTCGGCGTCATTGCCCCAGTCGGTGCTGAAAGGCACGCTGCGCCCGACGCGGTCCAGCCAGGTGCCGCTCTTCGCGTCGACCGGGAATTTCGCGGTGTCGTCGATGCGCGTGTTGAAGATCGCGTTGGCCGGGAACATGTCGCAGTCGGCCAAGGTCGGCGCGCCGCTCGTGGGCGGTGTGCCCGATGGCGCGCTGGTGCCGGGCGCGGAGGTGCTGGCGGCGGGCGCGGCCGAAGTGGTCGCCGGGCCGGCACCACCGCCGCCGCCGCACCCGGCGATCGCCAGCAGCGCCGCGCTGGACAAACTGAGTCCAATCGCTTCGATCCATCGCTTGCATTCGGCCAATCGTTCACCTCTCGATTTCAGCAGGGCCCGCATTGTGAGCCCAGGCTCAGCCTTACACGGCGTCGCGCGATGCAAGGGATGGGGCATCGCGTTACAGTCGAGTCCGCTCTGATGCGCGGATACCACGCGCACCGGGAAAATTTGAAAGGTTGATGCCATGCGGATAGCGATCATGGGTTCGGGTGGCGTGGGGGCTTACGTCGGCGCCCGGCTGCAGGCGGCTGGCGAGGACGTCACGTTCGTCGCGCGCGGTGCGCACCTGAAAGCGATGCAGCAGGACGGCCTGCGCATCGAAGCGCCCGCCGACGCATTGCACTTGCCGAAGGTGAAGGCCACCGACGACCCGGCGAGCGTGGGACCGGTCGACGTCATCGTGTTCGCCGTGAAGCTGTGGGACACCGAAGCGGCGGCGCGGCAGATGCGGCCGATGGTCGGTGCGAAGACGCGTGTCGTCACACTGCAAAACGGCATCGACAGCGTCGAGCTGATCACACGCGCGCTGGAAGGCGTGGGCCAGGTGTGCGGCGGCGTGATCTACCTGTCGGCGGTGATCGACCGGCCCGGCGTCATCCGCACGCCCGGCGGCTTCCGGCGCATCGTCGTCGATGCGGCGAAGGGCGACGAGGTCATTGCGCAATTCGTCGCCGCGTGCAATCGCTGCACCGCGCTCGAAGCTGGCGCGAGCGACGACATCGACACCGTGATCTGGGAGAAGTTCGCGGCGCTTGCTTCATTCGCCGGCGCGACGGCGTTGCTGCGCGCCACCATGGGCGAGATCATGAGCCACCCGGAAACGCGCATCTTCCAGAAGCAGCTGATGGAAGAAGTCGTCGCCGTGAGCCGCGCAGTCGGCAAGCCCTTGCGCGCCGAACTGCCCGACGAGATCATGGCGAAGATCGCCGGCATGCCGCCGTCGTTTCGCGCGTCCATGGCCGAGGACCTGGAGCGCGGCAAACCGCTGGAATTGCAGTGGCTCTCCGGGCGCGTGCATGGCCTCGGGCAGCAGCACGGCGTCGCGACGCCGGCGCACAGCGCCGTGTATCGCGCGCTGGTGCTCTATGAGAACGGCGCGCCGGTCAAGAACTAGGCGCGTTTGGTGAAGCGCAACGATCCATCGCGCAAGGACGAGAAGCGCAGTGACAGCAGGTCGCGCAGATAGTTCTGGTACATGCGCCAGGGTTTGCGCGTGCCTTGTTGCGGCAAGGTTCCCGCGGCGCGCTGCACGTAGCCGGACGTGAGGTTCAGGAACATCTCGCCGCTGGCTTCGACGCCGGGGCCGGGCGTGGGCACGCAGATGTCCAGGTCGTTCGCCTGCATGTGATTCAACAGGCGGCACACATAGCGTGCGGCCAGCTCGCATTTGAGCGTCCACGAAGCGTTGGTGTAGCCCGAGGCTACCGCCATATTGGGCACGCCGCTGTACATGAGGCCGCGGTAGATCAGCGCCTTCGACAGATCCGCGGGCCGGCCGTCTATCGCCAGTTGCGCGCCGCCGATCAACTTCAGTTGCAGTCCGGTCGCGGTGACCACGATGTCGGCCGGCAATTCCTCGCCGGACGCGAGACGGATGCCCGCCGGCGTGAAGCGCTCGATGCCATCGGTGACGATGGATGCCTTGCCGCTGCGCAGCGCCTGGAACATGTCGCCGTCGGGCGCGATGCAAAGACGCTGGTCCCAGGGGTCGTAGCGCGGCGACAGGTGCGCGACGTCGAACTGCGGTCCCAGCAGGCGCTGCGCCGCGCGGATCAACAGTGCCCGTGCCCGCTGCGGCCAGCGCCGCGAGTATTGGTAGAAGGCCGACGCGAGCAGGATGTTCTTCCAGCGCACCAGCCGATACGAGATGGCGCGCGGCAGGATGCGGCGCAGCGCCGCGCCGATCGCATCGCGCGCCGGCAGCGCGATGATGTAGCTCGGCGAGCGTTGCAGCATCGTCACGTGCGCGGCGGCCGCCGTCATCTCCGGCACCAGCGTGATCGCCGTGGCGCCGCTGCCGATCACGACGACCCGCTTGCCTGTGTAGTCGAGTCCCTCGGGCCAATGCTGCGGATGCACGATCGTGCCGGCGAAGGTTTCACGGCCGGCGAATTCCGGCTCGTGGCCGTGCTCGTAGTCGTAGTAGCCGCTGCAGAAGAACAGGAAGCGGCAGGTGAGGGTGGCGGCGCTGCCGCCATTGTCAATCGCCGCGCTCACCGTCCAGCGCGCCTGCTGCGAATCCCATTGGGCACCGGTGACGCGGTGGCCGAAGCGGATATGCCGGTCGATGCCTTCGGCTCGCGCCGTTTCGGTGACGTACTCGCGGATCAGCGGGCCGGCGGCGAACGACGCATCGCTCTGCCACGGCCGGAAGCTGTAGCCAAGGGTGAACATGTCCGAATCGGAGCGCACGCCGGGATAGCGGAACAGGTCCCAGGTGCCGCCGATGGCCTGCCGGCTTTCGAGGATCGTGAAGGTGCGGCCCGGGCACAAGGCCTGCAGGTAGTGCGCCGCCGCGATGCCCGAGATGCCCGCGCCGACGATGACCACATCGAATTCGGCGGCGGCGCTCATGCGGGCCTGCTGTCCCCGAGCGGCCGCTCCTTCGCGCGCAGCTTGCGCACGCCGCGCAGCACCAGCGGCTGGTACCACGAGCCGAAAATTCGCGTCCAAAGATCCATCAGCTTCGCGTCCGGCCCCACCACCACGCGGCGCGCATTGCGTTCCACGCCGGTGAGGATCTGCCGCGCGGCCGATTGAGGCGTCGTCACCTGGATCATCTTGTGCGCGCGCTTGCGGTGGGCCTGCGCGTCCATGCCGCTCACGCGCTCGATGGCCGGGTCGATGCGTCCGGCCATGGCGATGTTGGTCGCAATGCCGCCCGGATGCACGCAGGTCGCGCTCACCGGCGCTTCGGCCAGCTCCAGTTCCATGCGCAAGGCCTCGGTGAAACCGCGCACCGCGAACTTGCTCGCGTTGTAGGCGCTTTGCGTCGGCATCGCCATGATCCCGAAGAGGCTGGAGATGTTGATCACGTGCCCCTCGCCGCTCGCGCGCAGGTGCGGCATGAAGGCCTGCGTGCCGTGCACGACGCCCCAGAAGTTGATGCCCATCAACCACTCGAAATCGGCCTGCGCAGTCGTTTCGGCGAACGAGGTCAACGCGACGCCCGCGTTGTTGAAGATGAGGTTGACCTTGCCATGCTCGGTGCGGCACCGTTCCGCCCAGTCGAACACGGCTTGCCGGTTGGCGACGTCGAGAGCCGATGTCGTTACGCGTACGCCGTCAGCCTGTGCGAGCGCTTGTGTTTCGGCCAGGCGTAGCGCGTCGAGGTCGGCGAGCGCCAATGCGCAGCCGCGCCTGGCCAGCTCGATCGCCAGGGCCCGGCCGATGCCCGAACCCGCGCCCGTGATGGCCGCGACCTTGCCCTGGAAGCTCTTCATGCCTATGCCCCTCGCGAGATTCGAATCGCCGCATTGTGCGCTTCGAACCGGCCGGGTCATGGCACGCGCGCGACGCGGGGCTTCGCGCGCAATAGCGGGCCTTTCAGCCCGCGACTCAGGCGGACTTGGCGGCCTTGAAGTCGGCCAGCGGCACCAGGCCCTGGTCGCCGTCTTCGTACAGCAGGTGCGCGGCGTCGCCGTCAGGCAGCCAGCAGGCCTTGAACTTCTGGCCCTGCAGCTCGGCCGTGGCGTCCATCATCATCTTGTGAAGGCGCGGCTCGAGCTGCTTCAGGACTTCCTGGCTGGAGCACGGCGTGTCGGTCAGGCGGATGGAATCGGCGCCGTTGACGGCGACCAGTTCGTCGGCCATGGCGGGCGAGGCCACCAGGGCGGCCGCTGCGCAAAGGAGTGCGAATCTCATGAACATCTCCCGGAGGCTGGGCGCGAAACACAGCGTCCGCGCGTGGGATCATGGTGCGGCGCAGCCGTCACACGCGCTGTAGGACGCGCACCCCACGCCGAGTCATCGGCCACCTCAGGCGTGCGCAAGCTAAGCGGCTGCGCGCGTTTTCAGCCAGCCGCCGGTCAACGCGCCGGCCGGACGAACCTCCAGCACGACCCGCCCTTGCACCCGGCGCTGCGTGACCATCGCGGCGGCTTCGGCGAAATCGCGCAAAGGCAGTCGCGTGCCCACCAGCGGCCGCAACTGGCCGGCGGCCACCCACTGCATCAACGCCGTTTCCGCGGCGGCGTTCTGCCCGGGGCAGCGCTGGGTCCAAGCGCCCCAGAACGCGCCGACGATCGAATAGTTCTTCAGCAAGGGCAGGTTCATGGGCACCGACGGAATCTCGCCGCCGGTGAAGCCGATCGGCAACATGCGACCGCCCCAGTTCATCAATCGGGTCATGGTGGTGAAGAGGTCTCCGCCCACGTTGTCGAAGAAGACGTCCACGCCTCGGCCATCCGTCAATGTCTTGATCCGCTCCTTCAGGTCTTCGGTGCGGTAGTCGATGACCTCGTGCGCTCCGCGTTCGCGAACGGCCGCCGCCTTTTCGGGCGAACCGACCCCGGCGATGACGCGGGCGCCCAGATGCCGCGCCAGGTCGACGGCCGCGAGACCGACGCCGCCCGCAGCTCCCGTGACGAAAACGGTTTCGCCCGGCTGCAGGCGCGCGCACTCGACCAGCGCGTAATACGCCGTTCCGTAGCCGTGCCGCACCGCCGAGCCGGTCGCGAAATCCACTTCAGGGGGCAAGGCGGTGGCACCGAATTCGGAACACACCATCTGCTCGGCGTACGAGCCGTACCAGTTTCCGCACGCCACCCGATCACCCGGCTTGAATCGCGTCACGCCCTCGCCCACGGCGGCGACCACGCCGGCCGCGTCGCTGCCCGGGACATAAGGCAGCGGTGGGCGCATCTGGTACTTGCCGGCGGTCATCAGCGTGTCCATGAAGCTCACGGCCGCCGCATGCACGTCGACCAGCAGTTCGCCGCGCTTGGGCGCGGCGCATCGATCTCGCCCAGGCGAATCGCCGAAGGATCTCCGAAGGCATGGCAAAGGACGGCTTGCATGGCCTTACCTCGGCGCCTTGACGCGAACCATCACGACTTCCGCATTGGCGCATTCCACGCCCTCCTGGAGCACGCGGCAGTGCACGGTGCTGCGGCGTTCGCCCTGGTCGATCACCTGTGCACGAAGCTCCAGCACGCGGTCGATCGCCGCGGGTTTGAGGTAGTTGACCGACAGCTTGCCGGTGACGAAGGCAAATTCCGGCGGCCCGGACTCGATGTCGTGGCCGGTCTGGCGGCACAGGGCCGCCATCGCGGTCCAGATCGCATGGCAATCCACGACCGACGCGATCGTGCCACCGTAGACGAACCCGGGGTAGCCGATATGGAATGGCTGGGGCCGCCAGCGGCACACCAGCTCCTCACCCTCCCAGCGGCTCTTGATCTGCAGGCCGTGTTCGTTCAGCGCGCCGCAGCCGAAGCAGTGCACCTTGAGCACGTCCTGCAGAGCGCGGCCCGTCTTCGCCGCGCTGTCCAGGGTGGGGTTGTCGACCATGATTCGCTCCAGTAGGTGAGTGGAGCGGAGTCTGGTGCACGCGATCCGCGGCGCCAAGTGTGGCGATTACCGCGGTGCAGCCCGCGCTACCGTGCGACTACGGTAGTCGGCGCTTAGGCGTCGAGCAGGCCGTGCCGCGAGGCGCAGTGAACCGCTTCGGCACGCGTCTTGCAGCCCAGGGCCTTCAGCGCGCCGGCCGCATGCATCTCGACCGTGCGGGGGCTGAGCGACAGCGCGCCGGCGATCTGCTTGTCCGTCTGCCCGCCCGCGATATGGCGCAGTACCTCGGCCTGCCGCGCCGTCAGGCGAGGCGTGGGCACCTTGGCCGGGGACTCGGCGGATTCGCCGAGCAGGCGGCGCACTTCGCGCACGAACCCGGTATAGGCCGGCTCGGCCGGAAACGGGATGTGGTTGGCGCCTTCCAGCGGAACGAAGCGGGCGTCCGGGATCAACGCGGCAAGCCGGCGGCCCTGGTCGAAGCGGACCATCTGGTCGTCCTTCGGATGCAGCACCAGCGTCGGGCAACGCAGCCGCCGCGCGGCATCCTTGACGTTCAACGAGTACATGGCTTGCAGGTAGCGCACCGCGACGTCAGGCGATGCGGTCTCTCGCTGCAGCTTGTCGAAGGCGTTCCACTGGGCTTGGTTCGCATTCGGCAGGAAGCGCGAAACGAACACCTGGCGGAACGCCGGCGAGCTGTTGCCCCAGCCGACCGCGGCCAGCTCCAGCATCAGGTCGCCTTCGCGCCGCACGGCGGGGTCCGGGTGGCTGGTGCTGTGGTACGAGGTGGCAAATCCGCCGAACAGGATCAGGTGGCTCACGCGCTCCGGATGGCGCGCCGCATATTCGACCGCGACGCCCGCGGCGCAAGTGAAACCGAGCAGCGCGAACGGCTCGCGGCCGTAGGCATCGGCCACCGTTTCCAGGTCGCGCACCCATGCGTCGAACGAAATCTCATCGACGCGCCGCTGCGAAAGCCCGCAGCCGCGCGTGTCGTATTCGACGTAGGTGCGCGTGCGGCTGAACTCGTCGATGAGCGCTTCGTGGATGGAGCCGGGCGCGACCTGCTCGATGTGCGTGAGCCAGGTGGCGGCCTTGATCAACGGTGGGCCGGAGCCATAGCTCGCCGCGGCGATCTGCACGCCGTCCGGCGAAGTCAGGAATCGAATGTCGCGGCGAGCCGCCATCGGAAGCGTCCGGTGAGGAAGGTGCGCTAGTCTAGTGCCGCGCGTGCGCCTTCGCAAACGCGCTGGCGCGTGCCGCAGGACTGGTGCAAGATGGCCTCCCTTCCGCACCTCCACGGGACCCGCCAATGTCCACCGCCCCACCGATACCCTCTGGCCTGCAACTGCGCTCGCTCGTGAAGCCCGAAGGCCGGCTCGAGCTCTCGCTCGTCACGGTCCCCACGCCGCAGCCGGCGCCCGACGAAGTGGTGGTGCGCGTCGAGGCGTCGCCGCTCAATCCCTCGGACATCGGCCTGTTGTTCGGCGCGGCGGACATCGGCACCGCGAAGCTCGCCGGCAGCGGCGCGGACGCGGTCGCGACGATGCAAATCCCCGAGCGCGCGATGAAGAGCATGGCGGCGCGCCTCGGCCAATCGATGCCGGTGGGCAACGAAGGCGCAGGCGTCGTCGTAGCGGCGGGCGACTCCGATGCCGCACGCGCGCTGCTCGGCAAGACGGTGGCGGCGCTCGGTGGAGCGATGTACTCGCAATACCGCTGCCTCAAGCTGGAGCAATGCTTGCCACTGCCCGCCGGCACCACGCCTGCCGAAGGCGCCTCCTGCTTCGTCAACCCGCTCACCGCGCTCGGCATGGTGGAGACGATGCGGCGCGAAGGCCACAAGGCGCTGGTGCACACGGCCGCGGCGTCCAACCTGGGGCAGATGCTCAATCGCATCTGCATCGAGGACGGCATCGGCCTCGTGAACATCGTGCGCAAGCCCGACCAGGCCGCGCTGTTGAAATCGCAGGGCGCGAAGCACGTCTGCGACTCGTCGGCCGCGACGTTCACCGACGACCTGACGCAGGCGCTGGTCGACACCGGCGCGACGATCGCCTTCGATGCCACCGGCGGCGGCAAGCTCGCCGGCCAGATCCTCGGCTGCATGGAAGCGGCGCTCAATCGCACCGCCAAGGAGTACAGCCGCTACGGATCGACGACACACAAGCAGGTGTACATCTACGGTGGCCTGGACACCGGCCCGACCGAATTCAATCGCAACTTCGGCATGGCCTGGGGCATGGGCGGCTGGTTGCTGTTTCCGTTTCTGCAGCGCATCGGCGCCGAGCGCGCCCAGGCTCTTCGCGCGCGCGTCATCGCCGAATTGAAGACCACGTTCGCGAGCAGCTATTCGAAGGTGATCTCACTCGCCGACGTCTTGCGCCCCGATGAGATCGCGGTGTATGGCCAGCGGTCGACCGGGACCAAGTACCTGGTCAATCCGAACCAATGAGGCGCGCCGGGATGAAGCGCTGGCTCGCGTTCCCGTCGGTGCAGATATCACTTTGCGTGGCGATCTTGCTGGGCAATACGCGTCACGGGCTGCGTGGCTGGCCGCGTGACCCTCAGCCCGGCGGTTTGAGTGCGTGACCGATCCAGGCGAAGAGCGCGACTCCGACGATCATCAGGACGAGGCCGGCCAGGTGACCGAGCCGGGTCGGCTTGTGCAAGGGCCCGAACTTCACGACGGCCCATGGGCCGCCCAGCAGGTAGATCAGGCCGTAGCCCAATGCGATGGGCGTGATGCCGATGCCCATCATCTCGTATTTGCCGAGGAAGACGCCGGGTTGGCCCGAGTGCACCAGCGCCCAGGCGGGATAGAGGCAGAAGTAGCCGGCGGCGGCACCGAGGAGGACCATGACCAGGCCTTCCCAGCGGCCGGCGGGTTCGCTCGGAGGCGGCGGGGCGGCATGGCGGGTGTGCATGACTCGTCCAGTGTAGTCCTGGTTGTCGCAGCGGCAGGCCTGCGGGATACTTTGCGCTCCACCGAATCAACGGAGAAGCCATGGACTCCGCCATCCGCCGGCAGACGATTGCCGACCTGCTGCACCGCACCGCCAAGCGCCTGCCGCACAAGAGCGGCCTCATCTGCGGCGCGACGCACTGGACGTTCGCCGAGTTCGACGCCGTGGTGGACCGCGTCGCCGCCGGCCTTGCGCGCATGGGCGTGCGTCACGCGAGCAAGGTCGCGGTGCTGGCGCGCAACTCGCACGGCTTCGCGGCGCTGCGTTTTGCGCTCGCACGCCTGGGCGCCGTGCTGGTGCCGATCAACTTCATGTTGAAAGCGGAAGAGGTCGCGTACATCCTCAGGCACGCCGGCGCCGAAACCCTGGCCACCGACTCGGGCCTGGCCGACACGGCGCGCGCCGCCGCGGCGATGGAGACGGCGGTCCGGCAATTCATCTGGCTGCCGTCGGAAGACGCATCCGCGCCGGTCGCCGGCATGACGTCGTTCGACGAGCTCGCCAAGACCCAAGGCCCGGTGCCCGCCTCGCCGGAACTGGGCAGCAACGACCTGGCGCAAATCGTCTACACGAGCGGCACCGAATCGATGCCGAAGGGCGCGATGCTCACGCATGACGCGGTGATCTGGCAATACGCGAGCTGCGCGGTCGACGCCAGCATCGCGCAAGGCGACGTGATGCTGCACGCGCTGCCGCTGTACCACTGCGCGCAGCTCGACGTGTTCCTCGGCCCGGCGATCTACGTCGGCGCGACCAGCATCGTCACCGCCAAGCCGACGCCGGACAACTTGTTGCCGCTGATCGCGAAGCACGGAATCTCGAGTTTCTTCGCGCCCCCGACGGTGTGGATCGCGCTGCTGCGCTCGCCGCTGTTCGATGACTCCGACCTGTCGACGCTGCGCAAAGGCTATTACGGCGCGTCGATCATGCCGGTGGAGGTGCTGAAGGAACTGGCGCGGCGCCTGCCCGACGTCGGCTTCTGGAACCTCTACGGCCAGACCGAGATCGCGCCGCTCGCGACCATGCTCGGCCCCGACGACCAGTTGCGCAAGCCGGGCTCGTGCGGCCGCGCGGTGCTGAACGTGGAGACGCGCGTGGTCGACGACGAGCTGCGCGACGTGAAGCCGGGCAGCGGCGAAGTCGGCGAGATCGTGCATCGCAGCCCGCACCTGATGCTGGGTTATTTCCACGACGAGGAAAAGTCCAAGGCTGCGTTCATCGGCGGCTGGTTCCATTCGGGCGACCTTGCCACCATCGACGAGGAAGGCTTTATCACCGTCGTCGATCGCAAGAAGGACATGATCAAGAGCGGCGGCGAGAACGTGGCGAGCCGCGAGGTCGAGGAGATGATCTACCGGCTGCCGCAAGTGAGCGAGGTGGCCGTGATCGGCGTGCCCGATGCGAAGTGGGTCGAGGCCGTGGCGGCGGTGGTGGTCGTGAAGGCCGGCGAGGTGCTGTCGGAGGAGGACGTGATCGCGCACTGCAACCGGCACATGGCCGGCTTCAAGGCACCCAAGCGCGTGGTGTTCGCGCAGAGCTTGCCGAAGAACCCGAGCGGGAAGTTGTTGAAGCGGGAACTGCGGCAGCAGTACGGGCGCAGCTGACTGGGGAAGCCGTGATGCTCGGACAAGCGGCGCTGGCAATGTGGTGGGACATGGCACCTGACATGCGCGAGGAGTTCGAGCACTGGCATTCGCACGAGCATTTCCTCGAGCGGCTGGCGCTGCCCGGTTTCCTGCGGGCGTCGCGTTGGGCTGACGATTCCGGCGGCGAAGGGTTTTTCGTCTTGTACGAGCTCGCCACGCATGGCGCGCTCGTGTCGCCGCAATACCTCGCATCGCTCAACACGCCGAGCGAATGGTCGCAACGAATGATGCCGCACCATCGGAACATGGTTCGCAGCCAGTGCCACGTGCTCGAAAGCCGCGGCGGTGCCGTGGCCGGGCATGCGATGACCATCCGCTTTTCGCCGGAAGCTGGCCATGACGGGCGCCTGCGCGGCCGGCTGCGCGAACTGGCGGCAGAGTTGTGCGCGCGGCCGGGCTTGACGGGCGTGCATCTGCTGCAGACCGACGCGCCGCCCATCGCGCCGACCACCGAGCAACGCATCCGCGGGCTGGCCGATCGCGAGGCGGACTGGATCCTCGTCGCGACCGGCTACGACGCGCGCGAACTGCGCCGGTGCGCGGGGGGCGAGCTGTCGGCGGCCGCGCTCGAGCGCGTGGGCGCGGCGCCGGGCGCAACGGCCGGGTTCTACGCGCTGCGGCTGTCGATGAGCGAGGCCGAGGTCAAGGATCAGTCACGCGATTGAGGCGCGCCGCGGACTGTTGTCGATTCGGCGTGGGCTCGTTCGTCGTGCGAACAGAGGGTTATCCTCTGCACTCCTGGAGATTCCATATGCCCAGCAAGAACACCGTGTGTATCTGGTACGACAGCGCCGCGCTCGAAGCGGCGCAGTTCTACGCCAAGACTTTCCCCGACAGTTCGGTCGGCGCCGTCCATCGCGCGCCGGGCGACTTCCCGTCCGGCCAGGAAGGCCAGGTCCTGACGGTCGAGTTCACCGTCATCGGCATCCCTTGCGTCGGCTTGAACGGCGGGCCGAACATCAAGCACAGCGAGGCCTTCTCCTTCCAGGTGTCGACCAACGACCAGGCGGAGACCGACCGCCTTTGGAACGCGATCGTCGGCAACGGTGGCAAGGAGAAGCAATGCGGCTGGTGCGAGGACAAATGGGGCCTGTCGTGGCAGATCACGCCGCGCGCCCTCATCGAGGCCGTCACCAGTCCCGATCGCGCGGCAGCCAAGCGCGCCTTCGAAGCGATGATGTCGATGACGAAGATCGACATCGCCACCATCGAAGCGGCGCGAAAGGGGTGAAGCGCCCGCGGCGCGCAGCCGGCATTCCCGCCTAAACTGGGCGCCCTAACCGAAGGAGTGCCCATGAAGATCGACATCGGCGGCGGCGTGCGCCTGTACGTGGACATCGAAGGCCTGGGCCTCGTGCCCGATGGGCCCTCGATGCGCGAGAAGCCGACGTTGATCTGCATGCACGGCGGCCCCGGCTTCGACCACACCGGTTTCAAGCCCGCGTTCTCGCAGCTCTCGGACATCGCGCAGATCGTTTACTACGACCACCGCGGCCACGGCCGCAGCGACGCGCGGCCGCGCGAGGAGTGGACGCTGGACACCTGGGCCGACGACATCGTGCGGCTATGCGATGCGCTCGGCATCGACAAGCCGATCGTGCTCGGCCAATCGTTCGGCGGCATGGTGGCGCAGAAGTACGTGGCGCGCCATCCGGCGCATCCGGGCAAGGTCGTCATCTCCAGCACCTCGCCGCGCTGGCTGATTGAGCGCAAGCTTGCCCAGTTCGAAAAGCGGGGCGGTCCGCGCGCCCGCGAAGTGGCCGAGGCGTTCTGGCGCACGCCGTCACGCGACACCTTCAAGGTCTACTGGGACGAAGTCCGCAACTTGTACAACACACGGCCGAACCGCGATCCGCAATCGGGCGAGCGCACGAAGATGAACATGGACATCCTGCTGCACTTCGCGGCCGGCGAGATCCAGACCATGGACCTCGCGCCCGGCCTTGCTCGCGCGCGATGCCCGGTGCTCGTGATGGCGGGCGAGGAAGACCCGGTGTGCCCGGTGCAGGATTCCGAGGAGATCGCAGCGGCGCTGCCGAAGGAGTGGATGCAATTCGCGCGCTTCCCGGACGTTGGCCACGGCGCGTGGCGGGACGATCCTCAGGCCGCGTTCGCGGTGCTGCGCGAGTTCATCGCCGGCTAGCGGCAAGCGCCAGCGCCAGCTTCGCGCCTACTTCGGCGTTGTGCTTCACGAGCGCGATGTTCGTCGCCAGGCTGCGCCCACCGGTCATCGCCTTGATGCGGGCCAGCAGGAACGGCGTCACTGCCTTGCCCGCGATGCCTTGCGCCTTCGCTTCGTCCAGCGCCTGCTGCGTGATCGCGTCGATCTCCTCGCGTGGCATTGCGCAAGCGTCGGGCACCGGCGTGCTCAGCACGACGCCGCCCGAAAGGCCGAGGTCCCACTTGGTGCGGATGAAGCGAGCCTGCTGCGCGGGATCGTCCAGCCGATAGTCCGCGCGAAAGCC
>Ga0157376_10000341_pt1 | contig 31058 bp, 23 predicted proteins | sample M45metaG_FD_121801 | JGI IMG/M metagenome (GOLD analysis project Ga0157376, IMG submission 121801) | Miscanthus rhizosphere microbial communities from Kellogg Biological Station, Michigan, USA - M4-5 metaG | ecosystem: Host-associated > Plants > Roots > Rhizosphere > Soil | place: USA: Michigan...
ATGTCATGGAGCACAACCGGGAAGACCTGGAATTCCTCGCGCAACGGCTCGTCGACGAAGAAAAACAAAAGCCGCAGGCAGAGCGAAACGAGATGGGCCTCATCGAAAAGCTGGAATTCGTCGCCAATAATCAATTTGAACGCATCTCGTATACCGAGGCCATCGATATCCTGCTGCAGTCCCCCGCCTATAAAAAGAAGAAGTTCCAATATGAGGTAAAATGGGGCATCGATATGCAGAGCGAGCACGAGCGCTATCTCGTGGAAAAACATTTCAAGAAGCCCGTGATCGTCACCGGCTATCCGGCCGCCATAAAAGCCTTCTACATGCGCATGAACGAGGACGGAAAAACCGTTGCCGCGATGGACATCCTGGTCCCCGGGATCGGCGAACTCGTAGGCGGGTCCCAGCGCGAAGAAAGACTTGCCCGGCTCGAACAGCGGATGCGCGACATGCATATCCCCGTGGAAGAGATGTGGTGGTATCTCGATACCCGCCGGTTCGGAACCGTGCCCCACGCGGGCTTTGGTCTCGGCTTCGAGCGTATGATGCTTTTCGTTACCGGGATGACCAATATCCGCGACGTGATCGCGTTCCCGCGGGCGCCGAAAAGCGCGGAATTTTGATTGCGGACACACCGCCTGTGGCGGAGTTTTGACGAGAAACATCTAACTTTAATCCCCTTTCACCAAAAACTATTACCTATGGCCATTCCAGTCGTCGACCTCGCCGAATTCACCTCGGGCAACGCCCTGCAAAAAGCCGCTTTTGTTTCCGCGCTCGGAAAAGCCTATGAGGAAGTAGGCTTTGTCGCCGTCAAGAACCATGGGATCCCCGACGCGACGGTCAAAGGCCTTTATACACAGACCCAGGCCTTTTTTTCCCAGCCGCAGGACGTAAAAAGAAAATATGAGATCGCCGGCCTGGCCGGCCAACGGGGCTATACTTCTTTTGGAAAAGAACATGCCAAGGGAAGCACCGCACCCGATCTGAAAGAGTTCTTCCAATTCGGCCAGACCGTCACCGATAACGACCCGGTCAAGGCGGAATATCCGGACAACGTCCAGGTAGCCGAACTGCCTGAATTCAACAAGCTGTTCGTGGATGCCTACCGGGGCTTCGAGACATCCGGCACCCATCTGCTCCGGGCAATAGCCATTTACCTGGGCCTCGACGAGAACTATTTCGATGCCTACGTTCACAACGGAAATTCCATCCTCCGGGCGATCCACTACCCGCCGATAAAAGAAGAGCCGAAATCGGCCATCCGGGCCGAGCAGCACGAGGATATCAATCTGATCACGCTGCTGGTGGGCGCTTCCGCTGATGGCCTCGAGATCCTTTCCAAACAGGATCAATGGGTTCCGGTCACCTCCCTGCCCGACCAGATCGTGGTCAACGTTGGCGATATGTTACAGCGGCTGACCAATAATAAATTGAAATCCACCACCCATCGCGTGGTCAATCCCCCCCGCGAAAAATGGGGCAGCCCCCGGTTCTCCATTCCGTTCTTCCTGCACCCCAAGAGCAGCATGAGCCTGGCCTGCCTGCCCGGCACCATCGATGCAAAACATCCCAAAGCCTATCCGGATGCCACTGCCGGTGAATACCTGGATGAGCGCCTTCGCGAGATCGGGTTGAAAAAGTAGCATTTAGGCGTTTCGGGCCCGCCGCAAAGCCGCCACTCGCACCCATTTTTCGGCCACTGGTCCCATCCCGAAAATTTTTTTTAAAATATTTTTTAACTCCTCAAGCCGCTGATAATCAGCGGCTTTTTTCTATTCTTCATAGCTAATTTCTGAGCTTAAAAAGGTACTGTAGTTTGCATAGTACTAAAATAATCCATAGCTTTATGTTGTTAAGCAAATCGAATGATTTGCCGCTTAATTTAAAAAACATCCAGAGTATGAATATTGAAAACACCCAGAGCCAGATGCGTAAAGGAATCCTGGAGTTTTGCATTCTCTCGGTGATCAGGCGCGGTGAAGCTTACCCCTCGGATATCGTGGAAGAGATGAAGACAGCAAACCTGAACATCCTCGAAGGCACCCTTTACCCACTCCTCACCCGGCTAAAAAATGCAGACATGTTGACCTACCGTTGGGTAGAAAGCAACTCCGGGCCGCCCCGAAAATATTTCTGCCTTACTCCAAAAGGAGAGGCTTTCTACGGTGAACTGGAAGCCACCTGGACCGAATTGGCAAACGCCGTCCACGCACTCACTCAAAACAAACTCTAGCGAACACCAACTCAACCTCCAAATACACTAACATGAAAAAGATCATTAATATAAACTTTCATAGCCGGGTGATCCCGATCGAAGAGACCGCCTATGAGATCCTGCAGCTGTATATCGAAAGTCTGCGCAGGCACTTCGCGAATGAGGAAGGAAGGGAGGAGATCGTCAGCGACATCGAAAATAGGTTTGCGGAGCTTTTCTCTGAGACCCTTAAAAAAGGCGCCGCCTGCATCACCGATGCCGATGTCGAAGCCATTATCGCCAGCATGGGCCGCCCCGAAGAATTCGAAGGCGAAGACCAGGCCGCTCCCGCCGGCGCCGCCGGAGGTAACGCCGGTAGCCGTGCAGGTCAGCAGCAATCAGGTCCCCAGGCTGATTGGCAGCACGGGGGCGAAACGGGCCGCCGTCTGTATCGCGCCGATAATGATAAGATCCTCGGTGGCGTTTGTGCCGGACTGGCCAACTACCTTCGCCTGGACCCTGCCGTCGTCCGCATCATCTTCGCCCTGATGACGCTGGGCTGGGGTAGCGGCGTACTGCTCTATATCATCCTCTGGATCGTCCTGCCCACCCGTTCCCTGCCCACGAATGTGCGCAAGCGCCTCTATCGCAACTCGGAGGACCGGGTCATTGCAGGCGTAGCCAGCGGTCTTGCCGCCTACTTCCATATCGATGTCTGGATTCCCCGGCTGATCTTTGCCTTACCGTTGATCTTCAGCATCCTGACCGGTATCGTCCGCAGCGTGTGGTGGATCCATTGGAATGGTCCCGTCTTCTTCACCGGCGGATTTGGTGGAACCCTGTTCGTCGCCTATATCGTGTTGTGGATCGTACTCCCCGAAGCAGTCTCCGCGTCTGAAAAATTGGAAATGCGGGGGGAGAAGGTCGACCTGGAGTCTATAAAGAACACCATTAAAAGCGATCTGGAAAGCTTCAAGGGCCGGGCAAAAGAGGTCGGCGCCGAGATGCATGAGCGCTTTCAACAGGTGGGAAGCCAGGTCAGGCAGAACACCCAAACCTGGGCTACCGAAGCAGGCCCGGTCATCCGTAAGACCGGCACCGGCTTTGGCCACGCTATCGGTGTCCTCTTCAAAGCCTTTTTCCTGTTCATCGCCGGCTGTATCGCCTTTGGTCTGATCATGGCCCTCATCGGTATCGCCTTCCGGGGCGGCGGCATCCTCCACATCAAAGGATACGTCCTCGAAGGATTCTGGCAGAACTTCCTGGCCTGGGGCGGATTCTTCTGCTTCCTCGTGATCCCGGTCATTGCTCTGCTCACCTGGCTCATCCGCCGCATCTCCGGCACCCGCAGCCGCAGCCACTACCTGGGTTATACCTTTGCCACCCTCTGGGTACTCGGCTTGATAGGAGTGATCGTTCTGGCCGGCATGATCATGAACAATTTCCGGAGCCGTCAGCACGTCGAACAGGCAATGGAGATCGCACAGCCCACACACGGCAAAATGGTCGTCCGCACCACGAGAGCCATCAATAAATACGAAGACACCGACTGGTGGTTCGACATCGACATGGGCAGGAACAGCCCCTTCTATGCCCTGAACGACGACAGCATCCTGCTGACGACGGTAAGAGTAAAGCTCCTGAAAAGCGAAGACTCCGGCTACCACGTGAACCTGATCAAGATCAGCCGCGGCAGCAACGGAAGCAACGCCAAAGAACTGGCCGGAAATATCCAATTCAATATTCAGCAATCTGACAGCGTTCTGAACCTGCCACAGGGCTTCGCCATCGTCCGCGGTGAAAAATTCCGCAACCAGCAGGTCCGGGTCGAGATCGCGGTGCCTGTCGGCAAGAAGATCATGGTGAGCTCCAGTGTCGACGACTACCATTGGTTCAACATCCATCCAAGTCGCCGTCACATCCGCTGGAGTGACGACAAAGACTGGAATATCGACTGGGACGAAGACATCGACGACAACGATACCTATTCCTATAGCACCAATGTGGAGTATGTGATGACGGCAACCGGCCTGGTGCGCACCGATCGCCGGTCTGACGACAATCAGGGGCGCAGCCACAAACAACGTGGAGACCAAAAGGATAATGACAACAATGATGATGACGACAAGCCCGAATACAAGGACAAAAGCGAGAAATCCAGGCCGAAGTCGAACGACAGTAACGGCGGCGGCGGTTATCGCTACAAAGCCCCCGAGGCTCCGAAAAAGACGGATAGCGTAGGCGTAAAACGTACGGCGATGAACACGCCCTCCGAGGACTGCCGGGTTTGCCTCCTGTCCGCACTCAATAGAGTCTAGTCAAAGAAACTTCGTTGGTTGAAGTTGGAATATAGGCCGCCGGCTTCTGCCGGGGGCCTTCTTTGTGCAGTCGCGCTACCACAAAAAATAGCGCTCCTGCACAAAGCTATTTTATATCTGCCCTTCGGGCGACGAACCTCCGGTCCGTCCTGCCGCCGGCTTCTGCCGGGGGCCTTCTTTTTTTACATATCTTCGCGCCGCTAAAAGCGTCATCATATGAAGCACACCCCGTTCACGCGCATGCACATCGCCCTCGGAGCCAAGATGGTAGACTACGCAGGTTTTAATATGCCCGTAAGCTATACCGGTATCAATGAAGAACATGCCGCCGTCCGCACCAACGCGGGAGTCTTCGACGTCAGCCATATGGGCGAGTTCATCGTGAAAGGCGAGCACGCTCTCGATCTGATCCAGCGCGTAACGACCAATGACGCCTCCAAACTCACCAACGGCAAGGCCCAATACAGCGCCCTGACCAACGACAACGGCGGCATCGTGGACGACCTGATCGTCTATTGCCTCGCAGAGAACAAAGCCTATATGCTCGTGGTCAACGCCGCCAATATCGAAAAGGACTGGAAATGGATCTCCTCGCACAACACCAAAAAAGCCGAGCTCCACAACATCTCCGAAAAGACCGGCCTCCTCGCCATCCAGGGACCCAACGCTACCCGTATCATGCAGGCCCTGACCGATATCGACATCCTCAACCTTCCCTATTATACCTTCGCCAAGGGTAAATTCGCCGGCGTGGACAACGTCCTGATCAGCGCCACCGGGTATACCGGCGCGGGCGGCATCGAGATCTATTTCGAAGACAAGGACAACGCGGGTGAAACCATCTGGAACGCCATCTTCGAAGTGGGTACTCCGCAGGGCCTGAAACCGATCGGCCTCGGCGCCCGGGACACGCTCCGGCTGGAAATGGGTTATTGTCTCTACGGCAACGACATCGACGATACGACCAGCCCGCTGGAAGCAGGACTGGGTTGGATCACCAAATTCACAAAAGACTTTACCGCCCGGCCGCTGCTCGAAAAACAAAAGGCCGAGGGCCTCGGACAAAAACTCGTCGGCTTTGAAATGCTCGAAAAAGGCATTCCCCGCCACGACTACGAGATCAAGGACTTCTCCGGAGCGACCATCGGCCGGGTAACCTCGGGAACCCAGAGCCCCACACTCGGAAAAGCCATCGGCATAGGCTATGTCCGCCCCGTATTTGCCAACATCGATACGAAGATCTACATCAAGGTCCGCGACAAGTTGCTGCAGGCCCGGGTCGTAAAGCTTCCATTTAATTAGGCAACCCGGCTACGGCCCTTTCGGCTGCGGCAGACTTTGGAATGATTTTTGGCGCGAAACGCTCGTCCAATACCAACGCCTTTAAAAGCCGCCTATCAAATCATGCCCACCATCCATCTGACGACCTTCGTCGCAGCCCCTGCCGATCGGGTTTTTGACCTTGCCCGCAGTGTCGATCTCCACCGAAAATCAATGGCGCACACCGAGGAGCAGGCTATTGCCGGCACCACTTCCGGATTGATCGGCCTCGACGAGACCGTCACCTGGAAGGCCAAACATCTCATGAAGATGCGTATCCTCAAATCGAAGATCACCGCCATGAACCGGCCGCTTTCCTTCACCGACGAAATGGTCGACGGGGATTTCAAAAGCATCCGGCACGAACATCATTTCAAAAAGATCGATAACGGCACCCTGCTGATCGATCTGTTCACCTTCGAAACCCCCTATGGAGGCCTGGGCAAACTGATCAACCAGGTCTTCCTCACCCGGTACATGAGAAATTTGCTGGAGATCCGGAATCAGGCGATAAAAGAATATGCCGAATCGGAGAAATGGAAGTTCCTTTTGAACAAATAATCGTGGCCCGAACGGCACCGATGCCCTATTTTTGCGGTCACACTTCGTATGACAAACTCTTCCAAACCTACTTTATATACCGCACTATCCCCGGCCCTGCTGCACCTGTACGATCTGAACCACGCCATTGTGGTGATCATCGACGTCCTTCGCGCTACCTCCACCATCGCCACCGCCCTTCATAACGGCGCAAAATGCGTGATCCCCGTGGACAGCGTCGCAAAATGCATCGAACTGGGCCGCCAGATAGACGGCATCACGGCCGGCGAACGGGATGGGATGATCGCCGAAGGCCTCGAGCACGGTAACTCCCCATTTGAATATCCCCGGGACTTTATCTACAACCGGACGCTGGTCCTCACCACCACCAACGGCACAAAGCTGCTGCACATGGCCCTCGACCGCGGCGCCGGACAGATCATCACGGGCTCCTTTCCTAACCTCGGCTCCGTCTGCGACTATCTTATTACTCAAAACCAACCCGTTGTGTTGGGCTGCGCAGCCTGGAAGGACCGCATCAACCTCGAAGACATGCTTTTTGCCGGAGCCATCATCTCCCGGGTAAAAGAGCACTTCTCGATCAACTGCGACGCCTCCCAGACCGCCGAGACCGTCTACCAGGACGCACATCAAGACCATTTCGGATTCATGCAGGCCAAAAATGCCTCCCACTACCACCGCCTGATGGGGTATGGGCTGGAGAAGGATATCCGGTACTGCCTGACGCCGGATGTGGCAAACGTGTTGCCCCTCTACGAGAACGGAAAGCTGATCGTCCTTTAACCCGCTATGGACATCTGCGACGTTTCCGGCTTTCGTAAACACCGCCGGGCGGAACCACTTACCTTTGCACCCGCCAAAGGCGGATGCCGCCCTCTGATTTGAAAAAGAACAACCTCCATATTGCCCTCGTAGGTAACCCCAATAGCGGAAAAAGTTCCCTGTTCAACGCCCTCACCGGCCTGAACCAGAAAGTCGGCAATTTTCCGGGGGTGACCGTCGACAAAAAGACGGGGGCAACTCAGCTGGCCCCGGGCCTTTCGGTAAATATCGTCGACCTGCCCGGAACTTATAGCCTCTATCCGAAGCGCGCCGATGAGTGGGTCACGTATAAAGTCCTGCTCAACCAGGACCCGGCCGTCAGGGCCGATATGGTCGTTCTGCTGGTGGACGCGAGCAACCTGAAGCGGAACCTGCTCTTTTGCAGCCAGATCATCGACCTCAAGATCCCCGTCGTCGTCGCGCTGACGATGATGGACCTCGCCGCGCAGAAAGGGATCGAGATCGACGTCGATGGCCTCGAGCGGGAACTGGGGATTCCCGTTGTCGCCGTGAATCCCCGGAAGAACAAAGGGATTCCCCAACTCAAGAAGATCGTCGAACTCCGGGCCCGGCAGCTGAGCATCGCCCCGCCGAGAGCATTTATCGGCAACCAGGCCCTGGCCGCCGGCGCCATCCAGGACGTAAAAAAGCTGTTCCCCGAGATCAGCGACTATACCGCGATCCACTACCTCATCAATCACGAACATTTCGACTTCAACCAGGAGCTCCAACACCGGATCGAGGCGATCGAAGAGGCGCATGCCTTCAACCATACCCGCATCCAGGCGGACGAGATCCTCCAGCGCTATGGCCGGATCAAGCAGATCATGCAGCATACGGTATCCGAACCCGATCCGCTCGAAAAGACACTGTTCACCGAAAGGCTGGACAAGCTCTTCCTCGACCGGACCTGGGGCTATATCATCCTGCTCGGCGTCCTCTTCCTGCTCTTCCAGAGCGTCTTCTGGATCGCTCAGTATCCCATGGACGCCATCGACTGGAGCTTCTCGAAACTCGGCGGCTGGCTGGGACATATCCTTCCCGAAACATGGTGGAGCGACCTGCTGGTCAATGGCCTGCTGGCGGGGTTGAGTGGGATAATGGTCTTCGTCCCGCAAATTATGATCCTCTTCGGGCTGATCACCGTTCTCGAGGATACCGGATATATGGCCCGCATCAGCTTCCTTACCGATAAGCTCATGCGAAAAGTGGGACTCAACGGCAAGAGCGTCATGCCGATGATCAGTGGTTTCGCCTGCGCCGTACCGGCGATCATGAGCGCCCGCAACATCGAAAATCGTAAAGAACGCCTGTTGACCATCCTCATCACCCCGTTGATGAGCTGCAGCGCCAGGCTGCCCGTCTATACCATGCTGATCGCTCTCGTCATTCCCCGGAAGGACGTGCTGGGCATCTTCAGCCTGCAGGGTCTCGTGATGATGGGTTTGTATATGCTCGGGACCGTCATGGCGATGATCGTCAGCTATGTCGCCAAATGGTTTATCCGTCTGAAGGAGAAAAGCTACTTCATCCTGGAACTGCCCATCTATCGCGGTCCCCGTTGGAACAATGTCGTGTTGACGATGGTCAACAAGGCCAGGATCTTCGTGGTCGACGCCGGGAAAGTGATCATGGTCATCAGCCTTATCCTTTGGGGTCTGAGCTCTTTCGGTCCCAGCCGCCGCTCGGAGGTCGCGGCCCGTTTCGATCAGCAGATGCAGCAGCATCCCGACCAGGCCGCTTCGCTTCAAAAGGAAAAACAGGCCGCCCTGCTGGAATATTCATATGCCGGTATGCTGGGGAAAGTCGTAGCGCCCGTCATCCGCCCGCTGGGTTATGACTGGAAGATCGGGATCGCCCTGATCACCTCTTTTGCCGCCCGGGAGGTCTTTGTCGGCACGATGGCGACGCTTTATAGTGTGGAAGGCGGAAAGGATGCCGACCAACAAACCCTTCGCCAGCGCATGCAATCCGCCCGCCGCGAGAACGGCGCCCCCGTCTATACCGTCGCCAGCGGGGTAAGCCTCATGATCTTCTACGTCCTGGCGATGCAATGTATGAGCACCCTGGCGGTCGTTCGCCGCGAGACCCGCAGCTGGAAATGGCCGGGCATCCAACTGGCCTATATGACGGGACTCGCCTATATCATGAGCCTCATCGCCTATCAGCTGCTGAAGTAGCGGCGCCCACCTTCGACGTCCCCGCCACTCCCTCATCCCCGCTTCTCCCGCCATCGCGGTCCAACATCTATGCGGGCCGCAGCCGCCCCTACAACACCCCCAACCGCTGCAATTCCTCCCGGAACAACGCCGGCGTCCGGAAATGGATGCCGACGAATCCCAGATCCCGCGCGGGCAGGACGTTCCGGATATTATCATCTACATAGATCGCGTGCTTCGGATCGATGCTGAACCGCTCGATCAGCAAGGTATAGATCTCCGGAAAGGGCTTCCGCACCTTTTCCTCCCCCGAGACCAGCCTCCCGTCAAACCAATGCAGGAAATCATATAATTCCAGCGCCACCGGAAAGGTCTCCGCACTCCAGTTGGTCAGCGCATACAATTTCAGCCGGCCCTGCTTTTTCAACTCCCGGAAGATCTCCACCGTCTCGTGGATCGGGCCGCCGAGCATTTCTTTCCAGCGACCATAGTAGGCGCGGATCGACTTCTCATGATCGGGGAATTTCCTGACGAGGTGGTCCGTAGCCTCCTGCAGGCTCCTTCCCGCATCCTGCTCCTCATTCCAGTCAGGCGTGCAGATCGTCGACAGAAACCACCGCCGCTCCTGCTCGTCGGGAATGATCTTGTTATACAGGTATTCCGGATTCCAGTCGATGAGCACCCCGCCCAGGTCGAAAACCAATGTGTTGATCTGTTTCATCGAAGTTGTTTTATTCAAAGCTCGCGCCAAACGTAATAAAGTACACCATTCCAATCATCCGTAAAAAAGAAACTGCGGCGATCGTTCATCAGCACATCGCAAGGTCTTCCCTTCCGGTCTTTATTGGTTCTCCCGGAAAGAAATCCGTCGACGACCTTGTCGTACCGGTCACGTCCCAGGATCCTGACGATGCTGTTCCCCCGTTGCCGTGACACGGTCGTCGACCCATGCAGGGCGACCAGGAAATGCTTGTCCAGCGCGGAGTCCGCAAACCCGTCCATCCAGGCCAGCCCCAGGGGCGCGGAATGGGCGCTAAATCCACAAAAAGCAACACCCGGCATCGCTGGACGTGTGATTCGCTGGTCCTTTGCCATTGTTTGCATAGCCGTGTCCGGCAAAACCTCGCCCCGGTATTGAAAATAATATGGCCAACCGTAGAACTTGCCCTTCTCCACCATCTGAAACAGGTCTTCCGGTTTATTGGGACCAAGCAGATCGCGCCCCATGCTCGTAACCCAGAGTCGGTCCTGTACCCATTTTATCGACACCGAATTTCTCAACCCGGTCGCAAAGGTTTGTTTATCGCTGCCGTCCGGGTTCATTTCCTGGATGGAGGCCCGGACACCCTCGGTTTCGATACAGGCATTGCAGCTGCTGCCAACACTGACATAAAGTTTATGCCGATGGAAATCCATGCTCCGGGTAAGATGCCAGCCGCCATATTTATACGACAAGCCATAATCCGGAAAGCGGGCGATCGTATCGGGCTTACTGGTGGGCATGCTGTCTCCCGCATGATAAAGACGTCGGGTCAACACCCCCGTCTCGGCGATGTAAATATAGCCGTCGTAAAAAGCCACCTGGTTGGGATTGTGCAAATGACCGAGATACGTGGTCGTTCGGGTGAATCGCTTTGCCGCCGAGTCCCAGTCCCCGAAGATATATACACAACCGATTTTGTTATCGCTCGTGTTGGCCATGTCGGTGCAAAAGAGCCGGCCGTCGGGGCTTTTAGCCATAAACCGCAGCCGGTGCAGCCCCTGCGCGGCGACGCTGATCTGATATCCTTTTGGAAGGTTCAGCGTCAGGTCGACACCTTTGTCGAGGTGGATCGGGTGGGGAACCAACTCCAGATCGCCGGCGGAAGTCCTATCGTCAGACGGCAGCGCACCCAGGGTGTCGGGCTCCGCAAAAACGCTGTCGGGACGCGGAAAAACGCTGTCGGGACGCGGCGATGTCGAAGTGTCTTCCTCGGTACTCTCCAGGTGAACGGAATCGGTCACGGTATGGGCAGGATGATCACCACAACTCCAGGAAAAAGAGAGTAGAAGAAAAGCAACGGCGACAGCAAAAAAAAGTCTCATAGGGAATTATATTTTAACCAGGCGCTCCACTGCTTTTTCCAGCGTTTCCGTTTTTTTTGCAAAACAAAATCGTACCACGTGATCGTCCTTTCCGTCCTGGTAAAAAGCCGACACCGGGATGGACGCGACGCCATATTCTTTTGTGATCCGGATAGCAAAATCCTTGTCCGGTTCGTCGCTGATCCGATCGTACTTATACAGCTGAAAATAGCTGCCATACGAGGGGAGGGGAGTAAATTTCGTATCCGCCATCAACTGCCCGAAATAGTCGCGTTTTTGCTGGAGGAACGCGCCCAGCGAAAGATAGGTCGTTTTATCCTTGAGGAATTCCGCCAGTCCCACCTGGGAAGGCGTGTGACAGCTGAAACAGTTGAATTGATGCACCTTCCGGAATTCTTTCATCAGCGCCGGAGACGACACGCTGTACCCCAGTTTCCAGCCGGTGCAATGATAGACCTTGCCGAAGGAAAAAGAGACAAAGCTTCTTTCCAGCAGATCGGGGTATCGCAGGATCGATTGATGGGGAATATTGTCGAAGATCAGGTGCTCGTATACTTCGTCCGAATGAAGGAGAATGTTTGTTCCCGCGACGATCGACCGCAACTGCTGCATGTCCTCCGGCCGGAGGATCGACCCCGTAGGGTTATGCGGGGTGTTGAGCAGGATCATCCGGGTCTTCGGACCGGTCTTTTGCCGCACCAGGTCCCAGTCGATCCGATAGTCCGGGAATTGAAGATCGATGCGCACCGGAACCGCGCCGTTGATCACGATATTGGGAATATAACTGTCATAGGCCGGCTCGAAAACGATGACCTCGTCGCCGGGTTGCAGGATCGTCGTCAGGGCGGTATATATCGCATAGGTTCCCCCCGGAGTGATCGTGATCTGCGTATCGGGACTAACCACGGTGCCATAGCAATCCGCGATCTTGGCGGCCAGCACCTCGCGCAACGCGGCCACTCCATTCATATGAGCATACTGGTTGTACCCGTCGCGCATCGCCCGGTCGACCAACGAGACCAGGGTTTCGCTCATCGGGAAATCGGGGAATCCCTGGCCAAGATTGACCGCGCCCAGCTCCGCCGCCATCGAAGACATCACGGTGAAAATGGTCGTGCCTACCTGGGGAAGCTTGCTGACAAGGGCGGGAGAGCTCATGCGTGCGGAACTTATTTGATACAAATATTTTCAGGCCGGATCAGTGTTTCGCCATGGATGCGGAGATATACCTGCGCTACCGTGACTACGTCTTTCTGACAATAGGTTACGATGCGGGGGAGGTCTTTTTCGGTCCAGTAGACGGCTCCCACCTGGCTGCCGTCGATATCGTCCTTGGGGGTCGGGACGCCCAGGGTATGCGCCAGCAGGTTGAGGGAAATATAATTCTTGTATTCACCGAACTTCCAGAGCTCCATCGTATCGATATGCGGCACCTCCCAGGGCTTCTTCCCCGAGAGATTGAGCACGGACGGGATCTTCATTCCGTGGATGATCATCCGGCGGCAGAGATACGGGAAGTCGAAATCCTTTCCGTTATGGGCGCAGAGATATTTCTGACCTTCGGACCCCCATTTGTGAAGCAGCTCGTAAAATTGTTGGAGAAGCTCTTTCTCGTCGTCGCCCGCAAAGGACTTCAGGGAAAGCTTGCGCTCGGCAGGCGGACCCGACAGGACGCCGCAACTGATACACACGACCTTGCCGAATTCCGCATAGATCGCGGCCCTGTCATACAGTTCATCGGGGGTGAGGAGTGTCTTGTCCCGGTTCAGGGCCTCAGCCTTGTGCTTCCACAGCTTCTGCCAGTCTTCGGGCACGTCCTTGAATTCCGGATACTGCGAAACGGTTTCGATATCCAGGAAGAGTATGGTGTGCAGCGGATAGGGCGACATTTACTTTTCGCAACGGTTTGGTCCGTTCCTTAAAGATACTGATCTCCTTTATTCCGCTTTACTTCGGCCACATATTCTTTGATCTCCTGTTCCTTTTCGCGTTTGCAGATCAGCAGGACATCCTCGGTATCGACAACGATGACATTATCCAGGCCCTGGAGGAGCACCAGCTTGTCGTTGGGCGCATGGATCATACACCGGGTAGCGTCGATGACGATGACATTGTCGCCGGCAACCGCATTTTCCAGGTAGTCTTTGTTGAGGTTCTCATAGGCGCTGTTCCAGGTGCCCAGATCGCTCCAGCCAAAGGCCGAGGGGATCACGTAGACATTATCCGCCTTTTCCATGATCCCGAAGTCGATGGAAATATTGGTACAGAGAGGATAGATCGTTTGAAGCGCTTCTTTCTCCGCGGGGGTATTGAACTTGTCCTTGTCGGCCGCAAAGACCTCGTACATCTCGGGCAGATGCTTCTCGAACGCCAGGATCACATTCTTCACCTGCCAGACGAAGATGCCCGCATTCCAGAGGAAATCCCCGCTGGCCAGGAAGGTCTTTGCCAGCTCGAGATTGGGTTTTTCCGTAAAGGTCTTCACCTTGTAGACGTTGTCCGACACGGAATGCTGTTCGAACTGGATATAGCCATACCCGGTATTGGGGTAAGCCGGCTTTATCCCAAGGGTAATAAACGCGTTATGCTTGTTGACAAAGCTGAGGGCCTCGAGACAGACCTTGGTGAACGCCGTCTTGTCCAGGATCAGGTGATCCGCCGGCGCCACGATCAGCGAAGCCTTTGGATCCAATTGTTGCAGCTTGAAAGAGATATAGGCGATACAGGGCGCGGTATTCTTTCTGGAAGGCTCACCCAGGATATTCTCCGCCGGCAGTTGAGGGAGCTGTTTTGCAACAATGTCCATATACTCCTGCGAGGTGACCACATAGATGTTCTCTTGGGGGATGAACGTGCTGAATCGATCGAAGGTCCATTGGATAAGTGTCCGGCCCGTATTCAGAATATCGAGGAACTGTTTTGGATAATCCTGGCGGCTCATCGGCCAGAAACGGCTGCCGATACCCCCGGCCATAATAACAACGTAGTGATGTTTGTTCATGTTTATATTATTCCCTCGCGTATAAGGTTATTTAGATCGATAAAGCCCAGGTACCGTCTGTCATTGGTGACCACCAGGCGGGTGATGTCGTGAACGCGCATCAGGTCCAGCGCTTCGATGGCCAGCGCGTCCGGCTCGATCGTCTTGGGACTCCTGGTCATGATGTCGCTGGCCCGGAGACCGGGGTGCAGACCTTCTTTTTCCAACAGACGACGAAGGTCGCCATCGGTGATGATGCCCAACAGCAGTCCCTCTTCGTCTGTGACCGCAGTTGCCCCCAGTCGACGGGAAGTGATCTCGATGATCACTTCCTTCAAGGCCGTGTCGGGGCTCACCTTGGGTTGTTCGTTATGGATATACACCTCTTCCACCCTTAAATAGAGCTTCTTGCCCAATGTTCCACCAGGATGGAACCGGGCGAAATCCTCACTGCCAAAACCTCTCATTTCCATAAGTGTGATCGCCAATGCATCCCCCATGACCAATTGAACCGTGGTGCTGCAGGTCGGCGCCAGGTTATTCATGCCCGCCTCTTCTTCCACAGGCGTATGAAGAATGATATCCGACTGCCGGGCAAGGACCGATTGCCGGCTTCCGACCATCGCAATCAGTTTATTACCAAAGCCGCGGATCAGAGAAAGAAGCACTTTTATCTCGGGACTTTCGCCGCTTTTGCTGACAAGGACCACGACATCCTGATCCTGGACCATGCCCAGATCGCCATGGATGGCGTCGGCCGCGTGCAGGAAAATGGCGGGTGTGCCGGTCGAATTGAGCGTTGCGACGATCTTCTGGGCGATAATGGCGCTCTTGCCGATGCCGCTGATCACCACCCGGCCCTTGCAGGCGAAGATCAGTTCCACCGCCCGCTCGAACTCCCCGTCCAGCTGATGCTCCAGGGCCGCGACCGCAGCCGCTTCCATCCGGATGATGTGTTTTCCTATGCCTATAATGTCCTTGGCCCTGTTCATTTATTAAATTCGTCCGCAAATCTAGATCAAAATGAACAAATTGCCGCAGAGAGTGCACCCCTTAGCGATTTTGTAGAATATCCCCTACGCCGCACTTACAATCGCTTGAAATACACAAAGATTAGCGCATTGCCGCGCAATTTTAACACATTCCGCTAGCTCCTTACCCCCTTTTTTTGTAACTTCGCCATCCCTTAAAAGAAGGTTAAGCCCTCCTAATCCGAACTCTCAGGGAAAGCTCTTTCCGCCAACCCTTTTCTTGCCAGGAGACATCAAGGGCTCTCAAGACCAGATAACAAGTGAGGAAGAAAATTTTTGAGCATGGCAACAACCGAAACAAAAAAGACTACCACCAGGAAAACCAAGACCGTTAGTAGCAAAACGACTGTCAAAGAAAGATCCAAACCATCCAGCGGCCTGCTCGCCCAACTGCAGGAACATTTTGGTTTCGACGCCTTCAAGGACAACCAGGACAAGATCATCCAAAGTTTATTATCGGGAAAGGACACATTCGTCATCATGCCCACCGGCGGTGGCAAAAGCCTTTGCTACCAGCTGCCCGCCATCATCAGCGAGGGCGTGGCGATCATCGTCAGTCCGCTGATCGCGCTCATGAAGAACCAGGTCGACCTGGTACGGAGCTACAGCGACAGGGATAACGTGGCCCATTTTCTCAACTCTACGCTCAGCAAGAAGCAGATCAAGGAGGTTCATGAAGATCTGCTCAACGGACATACAAAAATGTTATACGTCGCCCCCGAGACCCTCACCAAACAGGAGAATATGGAATTCTTCAGCGATCTGAAGATCTCCTTCTTCGCCGTGGATGAGGCGCACTGTATCTCGGAGTGGGGCCATGACTTCCGGCCGGAATATCGCCGGCTCCGGGAGATGATGGATCAGATCAGTCCCAACATCCCCGTGATCGCGTTGACGGCTACCGCAACGCCCAAGGTGAAAAGCGACATTGTCAAAAACCTGGGGCTCCGCGAACCGAATATTTTCATCTCCTCCTTCAACCGTGGCAATCTCTATTACGAGATCCAGCCCAAGATCAAGAAGGACCAGACCATCAAGAGCATCGTCCGCTACATCGTCCAGCAGAAGGGCAAGAGCGGGATCATCTATACGCTGAACCGCAAGACGACGGAAGAACTCGCAGACATGCTCGTCGCCAACGGGATCAAGGCCGTGGCTTATCATGCCGGTCTCGACAGTAAGCTGCGGGCCGAACGGCAGGATCTCTTTTTAAACGAAGACGTCCAGGTCATCGTCGCCACCATCGCCTTCGGCATGGGCATCGACAAGCCGGACATCAGATTCGTCATTCACTTCAATATTCCCAAGTCCATCGAGAACTACTACCAGGAGACTGGTCGCGCCGGTCGCGATGGATTGGAAGGTAACTGCATTCTCTATTACTCTCACAAAGACGTCGCCAAGCTCGAGCACCTGATGAAGGACAAGCCGCTGAGCGAACGCGAGGTCGGCGCCCAGCTCATCAACGAAATGGTGGGTTATGCCGAAAGCGGCGTCTGTCGCCGGAAGGTGCTGATGAGCTACTTCGGCGAGGAATATACCACCGAGAACTGCGGCAGCTGCGACAACTGCCTGCATCCGAAGGAGCAGGTGGAAGCACGCGAATATGCTGTCAAGGTGCTGAAGACGATAAAGGCCCTCGACGAGCGGTTCGCAACAGGCTATGTCGTCAATATTCTTACCGGGAAGCTGACGCCCCAGATCCAGATGTTCCGGCACGAGGGCATTTCGGAGTTCGGGATTGGCAAGGAGGAGCCCGAGCATCTTTGGAATTCGCTGATCCGCCAGCTCCTGCTGGGAGATCTGCTGAAGAAGGATATCGAGGAATACGGTGTACTGAAGATCACCAAAAAAGGCGAGGACTATCTCAAGAAACCCCGCTCGTTCAAGATCGTTCTCAACAATCTCTTCGAGGAGGCCAACGCCGACGACGAGGAGGAGAATGCCGAGACCGGCGGCACCACTTCTACCGACGAGAAGCTCTTCGAGTTGCTGAAGGACCTCCGCCAGAAAGAAGCCAAGAAAAAGGCGCTGCCTCCCTTCGTCATCTTTCTCGAGACCTCACTGCAGGATATGGCCACGCTGTATCCCACGACGGTGCAGGAGCTCGAAAAATGCCAGGGCGTCAGCAAGGGCAAGGCCCTGCGCTATGGCAAGCCATTCATCGAGCTGATCGCCAAATATGTCGAGGAGAACGACATCCAGAAACCCGACGACTTCGTCATGAAGAGCGTCGTCAATAAGAGCGTTAACAAAGTCTATATCATCCAGCAGGTGGACAAAAAGATCCCGCTGGAAACCATCGCCAAGAACAAGGATCTCCGCCTCGATGCGCTACTCGAGGACATGGAAACCATCGCCGCCAGCGGCACCAAGCTCAACCTCGGCTACGCTATCGACGAAATGCTCGACGAATACGAGCAGGACGAGATCATCGAATACTTCAAAAGCTGCGAGACCAGCAGCTTGCAGGTCGCGCAACAGGAGCTGTCCGAGGGGAATTTCACGTGGGAGCAGTTGAAGCTGATGCGGATCAAGTTCCTGAGCGAGTATGGGATGTAGGTCGCGCCGCGTACAGGCGCCCATCGGCCACACGCTGCGCCACCAGCAGCCTCTCCAGGCAGCCACGCCTCGCAGAGGCCAGCCGCCTCCGACGACAAGCCCCGCCTTGAGCCGCGCGGAGCGCTGACGTTCAAAATTTTATGGAATTTCCCGGCCTTTTATTTCGATAATCCCACGGGAAACCCTATTTTTGCCTCCCCAAACGCAAATTGGGAAAGGATGGTGCGGTAGCTCAGTCGGTAGAGCAAAGGACTGAAAATCCTTGTGTCGGCGGTTCGATCCCGCCCCACACCACTAACAAAATCAAGCGATTATGAAGAACTTTCATAGTCGCTTTTTTCATTTGGTACAACATAGGTACAACAAATCCAGTTTTTCTCTCCCTTTAGCATTTTTAGCGTAAATTGAAATTCTAACCCATTCCGTATGGAAGTAATTTGTCTACAGGACGAAGCCTTTTACGTCCTTATCGATAAGGTAACCGAACACATTCGGGAAAAATATAGTGTGAAGGAGGATAAGTGGATTTCCGATGAGGAAGCCATGCGTAAACTGCGCATAACAAGTAGGACAACACTACAGAAGTTCCGCGATCAAGGTAAAATCCGATTTACTCGCCCGGAAAAAAAATTGATACTTTACGACTCCGACTCCATCCACGAATATTTAGCTAACCATGCTAAAGATGTTTTTTAGAAAAATCCCTATCATGGAAAGAATGAAAATAGGCATTTCTCTTTGGAAGAAGGAAAGATTCTAAGCTACTTCACCACGTTAACTCTGATATAACCATTGCACTTATTGCCAACTCATATAAAATCTTGATTACAATATGAAATCGACTCCTAAGACGAAAGGAATGATTATGCCGCCGTTCGATATAAACAAGTTTAAAATACACAAAAGCCAACAATATAAGAAACATATTGCGACCCTAAAAGAGGGTGGTAAACAAACAGATTCTATAGAGAAGGCCGTTGAGGATGCCATTCAAAATATCCAACAGAAAAAAACAAGGTCTTTTGTAGTTTACGGAGAACCCCAGAGCGGCAAAACAGAGATGATGATTTCCCTAACGGCAAGATTATTAGACGAAGGGCATAAAATCATAATTCACTTACTAAACGATAGCGTCGATCTTTTAAATCAAAATCTTCGTCGTTTTAAACAATCAGGCCTTTCCCCCTCCCCCAAAGTTTATAAAGACATTCTCGATCCAGAAATAAAGGTAGGAGAAAATGATTTTATCCTCTTCTGCAAAAAGAACTCTTCCGATCTTAAAAAATTAATTAGCAAATTAGGAGATGCGAAAGGAAAGGTAATTGTAGATGACGAGGCAGACTATGCATCTCCAAATGGAAAAATAAACAAAGGAGAAAAAACTAAGATTAATGAATTGATAGAAGAGCTAATTGGAAAAACAGGGCTTTATATTGGCGTAACTGCAACGCCAGCAAGATTAGATTTAAACAACACCTTTAACAATGACCATGAGAAATGGGTCGACTTTCCGCCGCATAAAAAGTATACAGGCCAAGATGTTTTTTTTCCCATCAAGACAACTGATCCAGGCTTTGGGTATAGACTTCAGTTTCTCCCTGCAACAGATGATAGTCCCAAATATATTAAAGAAGCTTTGTTCCGATTTCTTGTAAACGTTACATATCTAAATTTATACAAAAATGAAAAGGAACAAAATTATGGGATGTTAATTCATACAAGTGGAAAGAAGATAGACCATAAAAGCGATAAAGCGATAATTGAGAAAATTTTAAGCGAATTAAGCGATGAGTCAAAAACAAAGTACGAAAAGCACATAAAGCAGATTTGGGATATTGCAGGCGAGATGTATCCGTCTGAGCAAGATGAAATAACAAGTTACATTTCAAAAAATAAGGGAAGAGTAGCAATTGTCATTTTAAATAGCGATAATAAAGAGGCGAATTTGGAAGATGCGGCCAATCCGGTATCTCTGTTTACATTTGCTATTGGTGGTAACATTGTCTCACGAGGGGTAACATTTAATAATCTACTCTCAATGTTCTTTACACGAGATGTTAAAAACAAAATACAGCAAGATACATATATACAGAGAGCCAGAATGTTTGGCGCGCGAGGCGACTATTTAAAATACTTTGAATTAACAATCCCAGAGCAATTGTATACTGACTGGCATAGGTGTTTTGTCTTTCACAGGTTAGCTATCACTGCGATTAAAGAAGGGAAAGGAGCCCCTGTGTGGTTGTCAGACACCAGGATAAATCCAACAGCAACAGCAAGCATAGATCAAGGCACAGTATCATTCGATAAAGGAGAGATGGCCTTCTCACTTTTTGACTTTACAGAGAAGAAGGCCAAACAATATGAAGAAATAATAGACTCAGGTAAAAATAATTTTGAAAAATTAAATGATTTGAAAAAATTATTTGGAGAATCTGTTTTGCCAGAGTATTTGCAAGAATACATAACTACTACTTCTTTTAAAGGCTCTCTATCAATAGCTATTCACCCCGCATCCTCTATCGCAGGCTATACAGACGACCCAAGCATTGACAAAGAGAACATTGAACGTAACAAAGGGTTTATAGGTAAATCACAAATGCAGAAGAAAAAATATCCTGATGCAGTTCATCATTTTAAAATAATTACTAATGGGAAGGGGAAGGCCCGGCTTTTTTATAAATTTGACGGCTCAATTCAGTTTATAAAAAACCTGAAATCGAAAATTGAAACGAATAATGCATGATAAAAGAGTACGAATATCTTCATGGAGTGGTTTTTAATCGGCTTTGCAATGTATTCGAAATGGAGCTTTCAATTAAACCTCTTAATAAAAAAGGCTACTCTGCTTATATATTAAACAATAAAGCTGGTTTATACATAAAATATTCAGGTAAGCGACTTACTCCATGGCGTTTCACATTTTTGAAATCTCACCACGAAGAGATTGAAAAAATGTACACTCGGTTCGGGGAAGTTTTTATTGCGCTAGTATGCTACCTGGATGGTATAGTAATGCTTAATTATGCAGAACTTAAGACAATTTTGGATCATGCACATAAAGATTCCGAGTGGCTAAACATCAGTCGTAGGAAAAATAAAATGTATAGCGTTACCGGCACAGACGGGACTCTTGATTTTAAGGTTTCGAAAACCTCTTGCCCCGATAAAGTGACAGCTTTTTTCAAGAAGTAGCGAAAGCCCCATCCTTAGAAAACGTCATTATGATTTCATGCTTCATTCTCTTATTCAATGCGTTGATGTCATCCGTTAAGATTGGAAGATACCGCTTATTAAGGGGTATCTCTCTCTTCCGAGAATCCACTAAGTTCAAGCCGACCAGTATGGCAGCCTGATTAAATATTTCAGAATTTTCTATATACACCCCGCTCAAATTCGAATTTCCTACAACCAATGTTGCCTTTTTCCCTCTTTTCAAAACCCTAGCAATTTCCGCCATTAAAAAGATTGAATCATTTATGTAGCGTTTAATCATGCTTTGCTGTTTGCTTAAAAGAGGCGCATCTTGAAATATGTTATTAAATATTTTATCTATTCTCTCTTGATTTTGGTCGGCATCCAGCTTTTTCTCTGCACCTATTGAATTTGATCTAATATCTCGTAATCCAGGTATCGAAAACCCAAGCCAGACCAGGGAAAATTTATTTCCCCGCATATAATCAATGGCGTTCAAATATGGTGGAGAAGTAATGACTTTATCGATGGATTCATTGGGGATTGAACTAAGATTTCTTGCATCACCCCGTTTAATCTCTCCCTTTATTTCTATATTGCTCTGCTGCTCCAAATATTTTTTTACCGTTGCTACAGATTTGGCAAATCCTTCAATAACATCGTAATCATTTGATTCGCGCATTTTGTGTGGTCTGCTATGAGATATATCCCAGGCAAGCGATGCGCCAACTTTTTTTGTAATAATTATCCGGCTTAGTGCAATACGTAGTGCATCAATTTCCACAGTCCTAGGGTAATGAAGTTTATATTTATATAGGACGTATGCCACTTTTCTTAAATCATTTATCTGTTTCCTTGCGAACCAAAATTTTATGAAATCAGCCGTTTCCAAATCTTCATCTATCCAAGGCAAAACGATTTGATTAAGCCTAATGCATTTAATGTCGTTCCAAATCGCGTCATATAATTCAGATAGTTTTGTGACGTTAATGTTTGCAGTGCTGACTTTAGACATTAAAACAGCTAGAGGGTCAAGATCAAATCCCACGGGAGAGAACCCATTTAACGCGGCTTGGTGCAAAACTGTTCCAGATCCTACCATTGGATCTAAAATCACGTCTCCCTTTTTAAGATCTTCCAAGGCTTGTATTGCAATCTCAGGAGCCATTCTCGCAGGAAAAGGATGAATATATTTTTGCTTAATCATTTTTTGTTTCACTTAATGAACCCATTTTGAGGTTTGCAGGTATATCTTTAGTTTGTCGTTTGATTTCCTCAATTAACATAGAGGGTCTAGTCAATATAAAAACGTCAAAGCCTTTATTCGGATCGATAAATACGGCATTGGGGGCGACTAAGCTCAGCCCTCTGAAAAGTTGTGCTATTTCTGTACGAGAAGGTCGTCCAGTATCTTTTCCAGTTATTTCACGATATTTTTGAGCAATAGCATCACATCCCAGTATGTCTATTTTGCCTTTAGTCACCAATTTTTCAAGTGCCGATACAACTATCTTCAGGTCAATGATTGAATTACCCTTCATTTCTTCAGCCAAAGCATTGACCCAAACATCAACCTGGTCAGGGGTATACAAGCTGAATAGCTCTTTAAACTTTACTAAATTTATCGGCCCAAATCCCACTGTCAAAGAGACTAATCTTGCAAGCGTTTTAGCCCTCATTGGTGTAATCTTATTATCCGTTGCTTCCTTTTCCAAAGCCCCATTTTGAAAATCTGGTGCTACTACTAATGAATAGTCAGCCTTGTATTCGGCTCTGTGCCTTGCAAGGCCAGCTATATGAACATTTCCTGTTTGGGCCTTTTTATGCTTCGTTGACTTCGCATCATAGGTAAAAGTGTATGCAGCTATTTCATCATCCAGTTTTGGTGTGACATAAGCCGTTGCAACCCCTTCCGGCTCTCCGGAGCCGCCATATCTTTGTACACTTAATCCTATATATTCTATGGCATCACCAACTATTTCTTCAAATGGCTTTGCTTCATCCTTCCATTCATCCAGCGTGGATATAATAAGGGATGCGGAATTTCTTCTAATTTGAGCGATGAGCCTTAAAGCTCGATCTCTATGTTGGACAATATCATAGTAAACATCATTAGATATGCCGCAATTCAAAAGATAAGCGTCCGTAAGCAAATCTACAAAAGCTGAATCCTTTAAGGTGCGGGCCTGTTCTGGGGTATGAGAATTCTCCTTACTAAATGGGTGATTCTTGTTTACTAAGATTTGTCTTGTTTTTAAGTCATATTTAGCAAGAAGATCATTAGGCGAAGCATCATTAAACTCTATTGTACTGATTGACTTGCCAAGGTCATCCTTTGTGGCCTCGATCCATGCTTCTTTTTCCTCTTTAAGATTCTCAATGTTGACATCAACAAATAGAGGAACACTATTTTTATCTTCTAATGCGCGATGTAATAGATCATTCAAAGCAATAACAGGAACACTATTAATTTCGTCCTTTCTGCCTTTACTTGCTTCAGTAAATTTTTTCTCTTCCACCTTGTTGAATTCACGGCGCGCTAAGTTAAACAATTTTCGTAGCAATGAGCGAACAACTTTTAGCTCATAACTTTCTGCAATTGATTCTCTATTCGCAGATATTTGTTTATCTAAACCATCGACTCGCAGTGTGGTCCGAAACTGAGATAAAACAGACAAATTTAGGTCTGCCAGTTTGAAGAGATTATCGTCAGGATTGATAACACGCCCTAATACATTTACAAAGAAGCCATTTGATTCGCTGATTTTATCGCTTTTACCTCCTCTTATGTTCTGCTCGTATAGGGTTGCTTTCCCAGTTAGCTCTCCTAGGCCTTCGATCTGGACATGAGGATACGGGGATTTTACCTTATTTATTTTCACCAACGTACCGTTATCGATCTCGATTTCATCAAAATCCAAATCAGGGCCAATGATCCAGGTTTTGGCGATCGGCTTATTAGACTTTGATGGTCGAATAATCTCACCATTTACATCGAGAGAAATCGTATTTCCCAAGGGTAATGCCGTGCGCAAAAGCCTTTTGATCCATCCTTCCTGAATATTTTTTCCGTCATCTTTTAATGTCGTTAAAATTGCCAGTGTCCAGGTATCACCAATTTTTACCGGAGGCAGCTCTTGACCCCCAAATTCATCTTCAGAACCCGCAGCCATTTTTATCGAAGGCACACCGCCCTTTATTAATCCTGAAACTTCAACCCCGAAATCAAAATTATTCAATAAAATATTTAGCTCGTCGTAGCTCTTTATTTCTCTTACCTTCAGGGGAAGAGCATCTATATGCTCGCTTTTTGCGTAATCTATCAATCGATAATCCATGGTGATTATGCGAATGACGCTATCTTTCGCCTTACAGATATAAGTGAGTTCATTACACAAAACATAAGTCGCTAGTTTACCTATGCCAAATTTACCGATTTGCTTTCTTCCATTTTCCTCGACCTTTCTTTTACCAGATTTCGCAATAGACCATAGCTGTTCAAATCCAGACACATCCATAGAGTTACCATTGTCTAAAATCCATATAGCAGCGTTCGGATCAGTTAAATTATCCGGTATCCGAACATATACACTATCAGCATTCGCATCCCACGAATTTGAAATCAGCTCTTCAAATGCCTTATTGGGTGAAGAATATAAGTGCTCGCTTAGAAGTGCTAAAAATTGAGGGCTAAAAGTAACATTTACCGTGGCAACGCTCGTGCCGGCCTCAGATATTTGGATTGGTTTCGATTTAAGCAAAACGTTAGTCATCTACGGCCTGTGTTTAATTTTGAGTGTTTGGGGGAACAAAATTACTCCTCATGTTGAAAAAGCAGTACCATGTCTATGAAAGTAATGTAATTTACAAAATTGTAAAAACATTCTCAAATATATAATAAGCTCCCTCAATCCCGGAACCAAGGCGTCTGACGCTGCTAATTTGACTAACCATTGCGCTTATAGATGACCACATTTGTGCCATTCCAAGGAGGTCTAAGTAGGTAATTTATAATTAAAAAAATGGCACTACTGCGGCATTCAAAATAGTTGAAGCTGTTTGTTTCTAATTAAGTGACTGATTTAATTGGTTGCGGGGGCAGAATTTGAACCTGCAGCCTTCGGGTTATGAGCTTGAAATTTTTCACTTAAAAGCTACAATCTCTGCATAGTTCTTCAGAGTAGCAAATGCCTCATTCGAAAACTGCTCCAGCAAAACGAATTCTCGCTTTATCGCTTATAAATAGTGATTGTCTGCGATTGACTCACAGTGCGGCAACAGTGCGGCAATGGATTTTCCAAAAATGTCAAAAACGCTTGAAAATTGGAGCGGGCGAAGGGATTCGAACCCTCGACTTTCACCTTGGCAACCCAGGCCAAAATCAATTATTGGCGATTAACAGAGGTTATTTATCCTTATTAAACAAGGAAATAATACCTAAATCACTTCATTTCCATATAACCAATTTTATCAGGTTTTCACGACTGCTGCGGCAATGGTGCGGCAACGGAAATGAACTATTCCCAGTTTAGAAAGGACGTTGCCAGTGTCTAAAGAGAATTGTATTCCTTTTACCGTTCCTACTTTGAACTCCTTAAAAGCCCCTCTAAAGGGAACGATTGTCTATAAGGATACCAAAGCTGACTTTTTAAGCCTGTATATAACCTCAACAGGAATTAAGACGTTTTTCGTTCGGAAGCGAATCAAGGGTAGAGACCAAAGACTCGTTATTGGCCGTTATCCGATCTTCTCAATTGAGCAAGCGCGCAGAAAAGCATTAATTTTTTGCGGAACCATTGCAGACCGCAAAGACCCTTTAGAGGAAGCTCGCAAAGAAAAACAAAATAAGAAAACATTCGGTCAGCATTGCAACGAATACATGGAGCGGTACAGTAAACTCCATAAAAAATCATGGAAGTATGATGAGTATGAAATAAACCAATATTTGAGTGATTGGTTCCCCAAAAGGCTCTCTGACATTAAAAAATCAGATGTAGAATCGAAGCACGAAAAAATCGGTAGAGAAAATGGGAAAACCCATGCAAATACGATTGTCCGTCGCATAAGTGCCTTATTCAATAAAGCTATCGAATGGGGTTGGGAGGGCATCAATCCCGCAAAAGGAGTGAAAAAATTCAAAGAACGTAGCCGCGATCGATTCATAATGCCCAATGAATTGCCTTATTTTCTTGAGGCCCTTCGTGAGGAACAAAACGAGGATTTACGGGATTATATTACATTATTACTTATGACGGGAGCGCGAAAAACAAATGCCAAAATGATGCGATGGGAGGAAATCAGCGTTGAATTAAAGCAGTGGCGCATTCCTGATCCTAAAAACGGCGAACCGTACATTATCCCTTTAACGCACGACGCAATGAAAATCATTGAACGTCGGAGGGTCAATATCAATAATAGTCCCTGGGTCTTTCCACAGAAAAGCAATCCCCAAAAACACATTATTGATCCGAAAAAGGCGTACAAAAGAATTGTCGCCGTTGCCACTTTGAAAAGTTGGAATACCCATGCGCCAACCGCTGAATTTATTAACAAACATAGATACAAGCTGAGGTCTTATTATGCTGAATATACCACAGTAGAAAAACTAATGGGGTTGGCGGAGAAGGAAAACTATTGTTTGCCGCCCGTATTTGTTGATCTTCGAATTCATGACATACGGAGAACTTTTGGAAGTTATCAGGCATTGGCGGGAGCTAGTCTTCCTATTATCGGCAAAAGTTTAGGCCACAAATCACTTAAGTCCACTCAAATTTATGCGCGCTTAAATCTTGATCCCGTTAGGGCATCCATTGAAAAGGCAACAGAGGCTATGTTCAGTTTTGGGCAAGCAAGTGATCACCAGCTAGAGGCACCCATGAAAAGTGATTCTTGATAAACACCTTTAGTCCTACAATCAGGACTAAATTTATTATTGTTTTTCAAAACATCATTTTATAGCAACAAAACACCCATCGGATATTTTTAATAAGTTCCTTTAATCGTTACAGCTTGGGATTTTCCTGCGCGGATTATCTCAATTACACACACCGATATTATTCGACATTATCACTCCCGATTTTTGTTGCGAAGAATGCCGCCCATCCTTTATCAAACGTGCCTCGGCTGTCAAAGGACATATTCAAATTCCTTCGACGGTTATTTTTCAACACACAGCCAGGGAGAAATCAAATTCCAAAAAATGATTTAATCGAAGAAAAATAAGTATGAAGATGATCCATTATTAGATCGCAAAAGCGCCGCAAAATATCTTGGAGGCGTAACGCCTCTTAATCCAAATACATTAGCCGTATGGGATTGTACCAAAAGATATGACCTCAAACCTATCAAGGTTGGCAGGAGCGTGCGCTATCGCAAATCTGTTTTGGATAAATTTTTAGAAGAAAGAACGAAACCATAAAAAGACCGGGAGAGGGAAGATCACACCTCTTTCCTCTCCCTTTTTCCAACATTCAATCACTACCTATTGGAGATCGCTTCATGAACATTGAACAGGCGAAAAGGATTCCGCTTGCCGATATTTTGAATAAATTAGGTTGCACCCCGATGCAACAAAAAAATAACGAGACCTGGTACTTATCCCCGCTCAGAAAAGAGAAGACCGCCAGCTTTAAAATCAATCACGCGAGGAATGTTTGGTACGACCACGGCGAAGGATTAGGCGGAGATACCATAGGGTTAATTTGCGTCTATCTTAAGCGTAGCAACGAAAACAATTCCGTCTCCGACGCATTGCGCTGGCTAACAAACATGATGGGGTATGCAACTCGCATCGAGCCAATTCATACGCCTGTAGACACCAAGAACACGCCGAAACTGAAAAAAGTAGAAGTAAAGGCCCTCTCCGAGCCTGCTTTAGTTCATTACCTGGAAGGTCGCGGCATTCCGCTCGATCTGGCAGACCGATACTTGAAGCAAGTGCGCGTCGAAAATACCGAGAGCGGCAAGAAATTCAATCTTATCGGGTTTCGGAATGAGGACGGCGGCTATGAGCTTCGCAGCCGATCCTTTAAAAGCAATGTCGGAAAAAAGTATCTGACCTTCATTCGCGGTAATGTTATTAAGCCTCCGGGCGTCCATATCTTCGAGGGGTTTATGGATTACCTTTCGGCCCTGTTACAGCATAATAACGGCAATAATTTCGACGATGACGCCATCATTTTAAATTCCTTATCGTTCCTGTCCCATGCCACCCCGTTCATCAAAGGATACGGCTACACGACCGCCTATACCTGGATGGATAATGACGGGGCAGGCATAGCCGCCACGCGATCCTTGCAGGCTTTTCTAAAGACCGAAGAAAACCTTACTCACCGAGTAATGAACCATATCTATGCGGGACACAAAGACGTGAATGCGTGGCATATGCACAAATTGCAACTAACGTAATGTGAGTACCCTTTCTGTTGTTTCATTGATGGATTAAGGCCAGGGAAAATGCCATAAGCGCTCCATTGCTTCCAACAACTATTTTCGCCGTCCCTTCGGGACTCCCCGCCCGGCCAAAATAGTTGCCGGACAGTCGCTTCCCTTATGGCCTGTTTTTTCCCTGTCTCCATCAACTCCAACAGAAAGGGAACTACAATGAGACTTTTAACTTTAGCTCAATACGACCAACTTATCAAAAACGGCTCCGAACCCTACCAGGGCGACGATCATATCCCCGTTGTCAAACTTACGATGCCCAATTGCACCTGGTTACTTACAGAAATTGATTCCGAGAATCCCAATATAGGATACGGCCTTTATATGCCCGATGATCATTTTTCAAGGCTTGCCCATATTGACCTTGAAGAAGCCATGAACACAGCGAATTGCATGTACATTACCGTTGAGTATTTTAAAGGTAACTTTCCAGTGAGCGTGTATCAAGATGCAGAATGGTTTTACGGCAAACTGATCGAAGATGAAACTTTTCTACGTAAGTTCGCAATCGAACCCGATGGGAAACCCGCACAGCTTAAATTATTTTAAATACAAGAATGAGCCTCGAACGAGGCTTTTTCTATCTCTCATTCGACAAGATTGTTATTTCATTCACGCAGGAGTTTTCTTCCACAGCATTATACCGAGCATCCTTGCAAAGAATTTGCTTCGGCACATGCCCCATCAGATCGTAAAAAAGCGGTTCAAGGCGAATACCTTTCAATTTCAGGGTATGGGAAGTAAAGGACAGAATGATTTGATTATCCTGTGGGTGATATTCCCCGGAGATCAAATAGCCGTAGTTCAAAAAAATACGCTTACCTTCCGGCCAGACGAAGCAGACATTGCGGGTATTACTACCTGACGGATAATCGGCGTCCTTGACTTCTGCCACGCCCTTATCGGAGGCCGGGTCAATAGGTTTTGTCGGGTTACTATCCCGCATCTTCTCAAACGTATAATTAAAACTCTGGCTCATAATCTATATCCGTCAGGTTGTTTTGCGGTGATGGACGGTTTTCAATTTCCTTTGTCGGTTCAGGCGTTTTCACCGGAGCGGTGTAATCTTTGCGCTGTAGTTGTTCGATGATCTTGCCGGGGGAGCGCTGCCTATATAATTCCAATCCCGAAAGACGGTCGCCCATTTCCGCCGCATGTTCCAGCAATTGCGTTTTATCATCGGTATAGATTTTGACGGCCTGTTTCCCGCGAGAGACGGACACATAGAATTGTTTCATATCCGTGGCGGGAAAAGTGGCCGAAGGTTGAGAGACAAAAACTTCGTCTACCGTCTTTCCCTGGGAGGCATGAGAGGTGATGCAATGCGCATGGGCGATATGTCCGAAGTCGCTTTTCAGGGTATAGGTCGTTTTACTGTCCAGCTGCCGCAACAGGATTTTTCCTTTCTTGCTTACCTTGACCACTTCCAGCGCCAAACCATTGTTCAGGCGCTTTTCCTTTTCATCGAAACCGTTGCGGGTGACCCTGACTTTATCGCCTTTCGACAGGCCGATTTCCGTTTTGTGGAACACATCGAATTTTTCCGCCTTGTTGCGGGGCAGCGTCATCGTTTTACCGTCTTTGTTGCCGATCTTGACATTCTGGCCGTCAACGGCTTTGACCGTCCATACGCTGCCCCGCTTGATGCCACGCATATTCTGATTGAAGGTTATGGCTTGGCCTTCCCGATAATTCCGGCAATCGGCCTTTTCCGCAGCCGTCATGTTCAGGTTGGAATACCTGGTTGCCTTGACCTCCTTTTTGCCGATCATGCGGGCTTGCCGCAGCTTTTGCCGAACGGCATCGGTCACATCGTCGCCTTGCTTATGGGTAGGAGAGACGATAAGAGCGGATTTCTTTTTTTTCAGAGCAGCAACGTAATCATCTACCAAGGCAGCGTTAGGGTCTTTTACGTCCACGGTCTTGATCGACCCCATCGACTCCAGCTTCTCGAACGCATCTTTTATATTCCCCTTGGAAAGGTCTTCGACCGCCGCCTTATAGTTGGCATCTTTTTGACGGTAGATTTCGCTCACTTCCGCCGCTTTGATACCGCCGACCGTATTCAAGATTCGCAAGGCGTCTCCCCGGACGACCGCCGTATGCTGGCGCGTATCGCCACCCAGGATAAGACGGGCGTTTTTCTTGGTTGCCAATTCCAGCAGCGCCGTCATGTCCTTTGTGCCGAGCAACCCGGCTTCATCCACCCAGATCACCTGATTATCTAACTTCTTATGCGTTTCCTTGTCGTTCAGGAATTTGGCGACGGTATCAGCCTCATTGAAGCCTTCGCTCCGAAGGACGCCGCGCGAGGCTTCCGCCGTAGGAGCAACGACATAGACGCGCTTATTTGCTTGTTTGATAAGATCGACCGTTTCCTTC
>Ga0157376_10000344_pt1 | contig 31009 bp, 34 predicted proteins | sample M45metaG_FD_121801 | JGI IMG/M metagenome (GOLD analysis project Ga0157376, IMG submission 121801) | Miscanthus rhizosphere microbial communities from Kellogg Biological Station, Michigan, USA - M4-5 metaG | ecosystem: Host-associated > Plants > Roots > Rhizosphere > Soil | place: USA: Michigan...
GCCCGTGCCGAGGATCAGCGTGCCGTCAGGCTTGGCGCTGTCAAAGGCCCCCGTGACGTAGCCAGTGCCATAGTGAAAGAGGCCGCCATAATGCAGCCCGTTGGTCGCCAGCCATGCGGCGCGCGCAACATTGCCGGGATCGCTGTTCTGCGTATAGGACGCTGCCGGGCCATTGTTCGGGTTGCTGACATTCATCCCCCGAAAGATCGTGTCCCTGGCGTGGAAATCCGCAAAGGCGCTGTCATCGGCAAGACGCGCTTGCAGCTCTACCCCGTTGGGCTTGAGCATGGGGAACGCCGCCGTCGCGCCGCCGAACTTGGTCGAGGCGAACTGGACCGCGCTGGCCTTGTTCAAAACCTGATCGAACGGATTGGCGGTCGCGATCAGGTTGAGCGTCGCCGCCGACAAATCGACCGGATCGATACTGCCGTCCACGATCTTGGAGCTATCGACGGACCCGGCCCCGAGGTCGATCAGTTGGATACTGCCGTTGACAATTTTCGAGCTATCGACGGAGTTCGGACCAAGGTCCGCCAGCGCGATACTGCCGTCCACAATTTTAGAACTATCGACACTGTTCGGGGCCAGCTTCGCCAGAGTGCAAGCGCCGTCCGCGATCTTCGGCGTCGTGACGCAGCCGTCGATCAGGTGGATCGTGTTGATGCTGTTGGGCGGGAGCGACGACGGAGCCGCCGCGATCCAGGCGTTGCCGTTCCATATCCTGATGGTGCCGGGCGGGATCGACGTGTCGAACCAGATCGCGCCAATCGGCAGCGGATCGCCGGTCACTGTGAACAATGGCGGCGTCGGGCCCGCACCGGCGTAGTACCAGCCCGCCGCACCGAACGCCTGATTGGCCTTGTTCGCCCACCACCGGCTTGACCAATGGTCGCCCGTGATCGCATTCACCGCCAGCACTTCGGGCGGGATGGTGTCGGGCATGTGTTCGGCCCATGCGCCCGCCAGATCGGCAAAAAGCATCGCCTGATCTTCGGACCCCATGGCGGCGCCCGCAGCCGTTTCCGCCGCGACCTTGGCATTGGTCGCGGCGGTTTCACTCAGCGCTGCTGCTGTCTCCGAACCTTCTGCTTCGGCGGCGGCGACTTGGGCGGCGTCGCGCGACGCGGCGGCATTGGCGGCTTGCCCCGCTGCGCTGGTTGCTTCTGCTTCTGCATTCGCGGCTGAGATTTGGGCTTGGCTGGCATAGCTTTGGGCCTCCGTGACCAGGGGTTGAACATCGTCGATAATGTCCTGAGACACCTGGTCGAAAAGCCCCGGGACAAAATTGTTCGCGTCGAGAATGGCATCTCTGACGGTCCCGTCGCTGTTGAGCGACACGCTCGCCCACGCAAGCTGTTGCGTGATCGCGAGATTGGTCAGATCAAAATTGCTGTCGAGCTTGTCCCCCGGGGGCGGAGCCGTGGGGTTGTTCACTTGCCAATCAGTGAAAGAGAAATTCCGTGCGGGCGGGGCGGGCATCGGTGCCGTCGCGAGAAGCGCTGATCTCAACCGCCCCGGCATTGGGCCCCTTCCCTTGGGCTACCAGATTTTGCCCTTGGGGCGCAGCACTAACACAACAAATGCAGGACACGCAATGCAGATCAGAACCTTGCGCTTGGCCGCTCGGGTTATCCGCGCTGAAATTTTACGGCCTGTTCTGTCAATTCGCTGACGGAAACCTTAGTTATAACAATATGTTGGCTAGGGTGGGTAAATCCCAAATTTTGTACCCACGGCATCACATGCACAGCGCGGGGCGGTCGCGGACCCCCGAGGGGGGCGGAAGCCGCCAGGGACAAGGCCGGGACGGTCCTGTCCCTGTCCCTGGTGCGCTGCGTCCTAGCGCAGGACGCACACAACGCAGCAGGGACAAGGGCTTAGCTGCACTTGTCCCGCAATCTCGCAAGCTCACCCTCAAGCTCAGCCCGGGACAGTTGTCCCACCGGCACCGCTGACCCCTTGGCCGGGGCCGCCTGATGACGCCCGATCAGCCCGTCCATCTCGGCCAGGGTGCGGCCCGCCGATGCCTGGGCTTGGGGCGAAGCCTTCGGATTGTCCATTACTTTCAATAGCTTGGCTCGCACATCATAACCCCGTAACGCTTTGTTGTCCCGAACCAGGGGCTTTTGTTGTCCCAAGCCGAACTCATCTTGTCCTAGATCGCGTCCCATCCTTGAACCCCTTCCCGTTTGTAGTCCGCCAGGGACAACGCAACACGCCACGCCCGGGCCCATTCCTGGGGACGGGACAGCCGATCATGCCAGAGGACGACCAGGGCGAGCCGAGCCGGGGCCCGCATCGCCACCGGGACCGAGGACAAATCGCGCCACGCCTGGAGAGCCATCAAATCCAAGGGGACAAGCCCGAGCCGCCACATCGCATCAAGTGCCGCGCTTTCTTTTCGTCCTGGTAGATGCAGCCTGGGACGCTTCGCATGCCAGAGACAGAACCGGGACGACCGCAGCGCCGACCGCTTGCACCGCTCGCAGCGCCGCACGACCTGGGCCGGGAATTGTGTTGCGACCAGGGCGAGCAGGGACGACGGATGCCCGCGCCACCCGCCCCGCTTTTTCTCACCAGGAGCATGCAACATTTTGTTGTGTCCTTGTCCTTTTGTCCTGTAGCATGGGACCGCTACTTGATAGCACCCACCACAACAAAAGGCAAAAAGCGTTATGAAACAACACCCTAGCGTAAACAAAAGGGGCGCAATGCGTTCCTTTGTCCGAAGCCATCCCGACGCCGCCGCGCACCTGGGAGGCCGCAAAGTCAACGACCTGACCATGAAGGACCTAGAAGCGCTCGCCGTCCTGCTGGCGAACAAGTCCGGGACCGCACCGTCCTGGAATAGCGACAACCAGGACGACCAGGACGCCGCCGACCAGGGCGACGACCAGGACGACAACCAGGACGACGCCGCACCGGCACCGCGCCAGGACAAGAAGGCCAAGGACAACCAGGACGAAAAGCAACTGGCTGAAATCCGGGGCTTGATCATGAACGGTGGCTTTACCGCAGCCGATCCCGCGCTTCGCAAATTGATCAGCGATGCGAACAAGCCCGCCGAGGTTATCGAAATTCCCGCGACCAGCACCGCGCCGGGAGCCGTCAAGGTGAAGCATGCCAAGCCAACCACCATGGACGTGTCCTGGGGGAAACTGTTTGGCATGCGGGGCCTGCTCGCTAAGCGCACGTCCCGCATGTGGGACGGCGCACACGCCGAGACGCCGATAAAGGACGACGGTTATGTCTGGCCGCAGCCCGCGACCTCTATCGCGCTGACCATGTTGGCCCGGGGCGAGAACGTGTTTTTGCATGGTCCCGCAGGGACCGGCAAAACCGCCTGGGCCATGCAGCTTGCGGCGAACCTGGGACGGCCCTTTGTCGCTATCGAGTGCAACGACCAGACCGACGCGCCCACGCTGCTAGGCATGACTGTCCCGAGCAAGGACGGCGGCACACAATGGCAGGACGGGGTTTTGACCAAGGCCATCCAGACGCCGGGTTGCGTTATCTGCATCGACGAGCCGAGCGTGGCGCGCGCCGGGGCCCTCATGGTTATGCAAAACGTGCTCCAATATCGCACCTTGACCATTGCCGAGACGGGACAACGCATCAAGGTTGCGGCTGGTGTGATCTTTGTCTGTTGCGACAACACCAACGGGACAGGCGGCGGGGCCGCTCACGGCTATGTGGGGACGGGCAGACTGAACGCCGCATTCCTGGACCGCTTTTCTGCATTCTGCCATGTGACCTACCTGGACAAGACCCAAGAGGCGCAAGTGATCATGCGCAAAACCGGATGCACCAGGGAGCTTGCGCAACTGTTGATAGGCGCAGCGACGACGACCAGGGCGGAAGCCGAAAAGGGGACCGTGACAAACGGCCTGGGACTTCGCCGCTTGTTCGCCTGGGCCATGATGCTCACAGACGGCATCGCCCCGCGTGATGCGTTTGAGGCCGCAGTGTTGAACAAGCTGCCCGAGCAGGACCGTCAAGCGATCAACCAGCAGTGCCTTCTGACCTACGACAAAGCAGCCGTTGCCCGCGCGCTTGATCCCCAAGCCGCAGCAGCCGCCGACGAAGTAGCGCCAGAGAACACCAACCCCACCGACGCAGGACGCGCCGCAGCAGAGGAATTTGCACAGTGACCCATTACATCGAAGTGGTAACAGCCGCGCGCGAAACCGTGAGCAAGATGCTCACGGAACGCACCGGCCAGCGTTTTCGTCTCCACATGACGACCAACGGCGGCAAGACAGCCGGAGTTGTGCGCAATGGATACGATGTGCGCATGGACCTGCCGAGCCTCCCGCCCGATACCATGCTCACCAGGACGGAAGCGGACAGAATGGTCGCGTACTTGGTGCATGAAGTCTGCCATTGTCTGCATACGAATTATTCCGCCTGGAATAGCGCCGTTGCAGCGGGCCATCGTGTGCAGCATTGGACCAACGCCCTGGAGGACGTGCGCATCGAAGCGCACGAACGCAAGGCGGGGCCCTATAAGGCGATGCGCAGTCTCATATCTGGCTTGGTGTCCCACCTTTACGCCGAAGCGCACACCGCGCTTGCAGCCGAAGGAAAGACCCTGGGCCAGGGCATGCTTAACGCGCCCTACATCGTGACAGTGCTGGGCCGCGCCGCGAATGGCTACGACCTGCCAATCACCAAGCCGCTCGCGGGACAACTGTCCCCCAACGTGCGCACGGTGGTTACTCACGCCCTCGCGGGCCTGGGAGCATGCCGCAACACCTGGGATTGCTTGACCCTCGCGAAGGAGCTTGTGGCTCTAGAGCAGACCTTCAAGCAGCCGCAGCAGCCGCAGGGCCCGACGCCGCCGCCGCCTAGCAACCCGCTCGGCCAGGGCCAGGGCGACGACGGCCAGGGCACCGACCAGGAGGACGGCGGCGACGACGTGCGCCAGGGCGACGACCAGGGCAATGGCAAAGCCGACCAGGGCGATGGTGAAGAAGGCGATACCAGCGAAGAGGCCGAAAATGACGGGCCCTGTGGCGATGGTGAAGGCGACCAGGGCCAAGCCGACGACGACGAAGGCGACCAGGGAGGCCATGGCGAAGCCGAAGAAGGCGACGACCAGGGCGAAAAGGGCGAGCATGGCCCGAACGACGGCCAGCCTGGGAGCAAGTCAGGCGGCACCAAGCAGCCGACCGACGACCAGGAAGAAGGCGAGCCGATCAATCCCGACTTGCACCTGGGCGGCACGACGCAGGAGATCGAACAGCGCACCGGGAAGAAAGCCGACCGGCAGGACCCCGCGCACATTCTCAACAGCATGACGGCGGGGCGCGTCATGGGTTACAGCCACGACGACAAGGGACAATCCAAGGCATCGCTGGACGCCATGACGCCGCCCAATGGTGTCTTAGCGGGACAGATTAGCCGCTTGCTTGTCTCGGAAGCGCAGATCGCGCCGACGCATCATGAGACAAGCGGACGGCTGGACCGCCGTGCGCTTACTCGCATGAGGACAGGAGCGCCCGACGTGTTCAGCCGCAAGGACACAACGCCAGCAATCGACACCGCCGTCCTTGTCCTGGTGGACCTGAGTGGAAGCATGGGCCATCGCATCGACCTTGCGCGCGTCACCGCCTGGGCTCTTTGCAATGCAGCCGAAGCAGCCGGGGGCAAACTGGCCGTTGCCGGGTTCAAGGGAGACGCGGGCGATTGCGTTCTGCATTACGTCAAGGACTGGCACCAGACGACGCACCAAGCCGCGTACAGCTTGCGCACCATGGACCCCGACAGTTGCACACCGCTAAGCGCTTCTATCGTGGCCGGGGCCCGCGACCTCACAGAGCAAACCGCAACGCGCCGCATTCTTATCGTGCTGACCGATGGTCAGTGCGACCTGGGGGCCAGCGCCGTGCGCAGCGCTTGCACCTTGGCCGCGAGCCTGGGCGTGGAAGCCGTGGGAATTGGCATGGCATGCGATAGCGTGGTTCAAGCCTTTCCCCCGCGCTACAGCGTCAACGTCCTGGACATGAAGCAACTGGCGACGACCGGCCTGGGGACCTTGGCCCGCATGCTCGAAGAAGCAGGGGCTCAGTGATGGAGCCCACCAACGACCCGAACCACCCCGCGAACCGCTACCCTTGGAACCGCAAGGGGACGGCGATTAGGAACGCCCTGGAGCAGTTTTTATTCATCATAGGGCGCGCACCAGGAGCCGACGAGAAAGGACGTAAGGACGCGCTGCAATGGGCCAGCGAGCAGATGGACAAGAAGCCTAGGGAGCTTTTCCCGTAAGGACGCGACCTAATGCCGGGCCATGGCAGGGCCCGGCATTGAGACGCGCCATTGCGTCACTACCCACCACAAGGAAGCACACAGCATGGACCAGGACGACCAGCCGAAGGCATACACACAAGCCGACCTGTTGCGCTTTATCGCGCACAAGCAGGGACGCAAGGCAAAGAGCCGGGAATTAATCAATCATCCCGACGCGCCCTTTGTCTTTGCCCCTCGCAGCATGTGGAACGACAAAGGAAAAGGACGCTAGACCATGGGCCAGAGCATCATCACGCAGTACCACCCGACGACCAGGACCAAGCCGCAACGCATGAGCGCCACAACGACCAGCGGCATCCGGCGTTACTTTTCCTTGACGCATGCCACCAACGACGCCGAGACGCACCGCGCTTGCGCCCTGGCCCTGGCGACAGAGTTAGGATGGAGCCGCCGCGCGTATCACGGCGGGGCCTATAACGACCAGGGCGCTATGATTTGGGTTGGCGTCACCGGGAGAGAAGAAGATACTTTTGCGACGCCGCGAGAAGTAATCAGCAACCGCGCCAGCTTCGAGGACTAAGCCGCCCGGGACAACGGGACAAAAGCAAACCCGCCCGGCTCCGCCGGGCGGGTTCTTTTTTGTCTCGTCGCCGCCGGGCGCTGCCGATGGTAACAGCACAACAGCGAAACTGGCTTGTATCAGCACAACAGCGAAATCAGGGGCATACAATCTTGGTGCAATCGCGCGCCGCGAATTTCTTGAACTTGCGTGCAGTCTGTGGCGTCAACTCATAGACCACCAGCCAGCCCGACGCCGTGCTGAGCTTGAACATGACAGAGCCTTTCATAAGCTCGGCCAGATCGCGCACCCGGTCGTAGTTCTTGGCAGGGACAACGCAGATCGCCATGCCCTTGCGATACTCGTCAAAGCCTTCGGGTTCTTGATCGCGCTGAGCCGGGACGCCATGCAATCCTTCAAAGACCATGCGCTGACGCTTATCATCGAACTCCGTCACGCCTTCCAGCACCGACATGATCGTGTTGCCCGTCACGCCACAAGCGCGGCCAGCCGCCGAGACATTGCCGCCATGCTTGAGGACCAGATCGACCGCCATCGAGGGAGCGCTCTTGAAAGTCTTCGCTTTGATGTTGGCGCGCTTGGGCCTTACCCATGTTTTCGTTGTCCCGTCCCACGGCTTGAACTCAGGCTCGCCCACTTCGAGCGCGGGCTTGGTGTTCTTCTTCGGCATTGTCTAACGTCCCTTCTTGGATTTGCTTTTGGAATTGGCTTTTCGTTTTTTCTTACGCTCAGCTTCTCGCGCTTCCTCCTTTTTCAGAATGGCCTGTTGCGCCGCTTTGGGTATCAGCTTGGGCTTGGGCGCTTTGAGTTCGTCCCCATCGTCAAACTCATAATTGATCGTCACACCCAGCGCTTCCAGGACCATCCGTGTGCTGAGTGACCAGGGCCGACGCACATCGCCAAAGAGCCAGCCCGAGATTGCTGATGCTGAGACGCCCGAGGCGTAGGACACTTTGAGGATTTGTTCGTGGGACAAATTTCCTTTGCGCTGAAAAGCTGTCCTGATCACGTCGATGATCGGGTCCTTATCGATGAAGGCATAGTCGTGATTTTTGAGCATAACAATTTGTTCTCCCTTGAGCCGCCGCTCTCTTCAGCGCCGCGCTGAAGGATACAACAATTTGAGGCACAACAAAAAGTGGTAAGGGAGTAAGGGAGTAAGGGGCATTTCCATATGAGGGCCCTATAGAGTGATATGTAAGTGACATATACATATTGTTATTATTATACTTGATCCTGTTTCTTTAGAGATAGTCCCTTACTCCCTTACTCGGGGGGTTAAGTTGAGGTGTTGAAAAGCTTTTTCAGTAAGGGGCGGGCCCCTGACTGACCCTTACTGGGCCGTTTTTGCCCTGACTAATTGATTGTCCCGGGCTTCGTCCCGCGCCCGCCCTGCACCATGAGCTTCGAGAGTTGAGAAGGCCCCCAGGCCGCGTAGCTGCTGGCCGACCGAACAGCCCACAGCACAACCGGGTTGCCGTTCACTTTCACCTGCTTCCCGCCGTTCAGCACAACAGCCCCAGCCGCCTTGAGATGGACCCCCACCATCGCCAAGCCGGGAAGCTGCGTCCCACCCGGAAGCCCCTCGCCGCCCGTCCTGATCGCCTGGAACAGCCGCGAATGCACATAGCCCGCCGTCACAATGTCCGGGAAGGTGAGCGGGTCCACCGCGTCCAGCGCCACACAGCGTTCGATCCAGTCTTCGACAGGGTGCTTGAGCCGGGACAACAGCGCCAGCTTGTCCGCCGTCACGGGAGCCACACCAAAAAGCGCCGCCCTCCTAGTGTCGTCCATCCGGTCCCAGCGTCGCAGAAGATATTCCGCCACCCGGTCGATGCCACTCGCTCCACCCACCGATGTCGTCAGCCAGGCGTGGAGCTTGGCATAGATGTGAGAAGGCAGCGGTTTTGTCCCAGTGCGGTCCAGAACAAGAAAGCGCCGGTCGCCGTCTTCCAGGCGCAGAGGCTCGCCCTCGTTGGAAGTGAACCAGCCCATCACCACATTGCGGGCCGTATGTTTGGGCATGTATTTGGGATTGACCGTGATCCATTGGCGCGTGTTGTCGAAGATCGCTTTCAAGATCGCCATCACGTCATGCGCCGTTGTGGTGCCGCGCGTGTTCTGGCGCGTCTCTGAGATTTGCACCAATCGCTTCCCCGCCCACTCATTGAAGTCAGCGCTTATTTGCTGCGACTGTATTGTCTGAGCCCAGTGCGCGCCAAGAGTGACCGTAATAGGCAATATAATGCTGTCTTTCCCGACACCATGTTGTCCCATGATGATCACATGCCACCCGGCTTTGCGCGACTGATCGCCCAGGACCAGGGCCAACCAATCGAGCAAAGTTTCCCCGATTTCCCATTCCGGTAGTTTTGTCCCGACGATATGCCAGAAGACATGCAGCCAGGGCTTGACCGCATCTTCATCAACCTCCGTCTCGGCGGCGGCGCTCATCGGTCTTTTCAAAGGCCGCCATGTGTTCACATATAAAGCGTCAGGCGCGTCCACGTCCGACGCCACCACCCTCGGCATACCGGGCCAGCCGATCAATCCGTTCACCACGCGGCCTTGTTCGCGCAGCCATCGTGACGGCGGGATTGGCTTTTCGACCAGCTTCTTTACGCCCGACACGACGCGCGGGAGGACGTTCATCAGACGGCTTGTCCATTTGGCGTCGATCTCCGCCACCGTCGCTTCGTGGGACAAGTGCAAATCATAAAAGACGTTGCGGCCACCCATGACGACGAAGCGGTCGAAGAAGCCGATCTCAAGCTTGGGCTTTGTCCCCTGCGGCGGGGCGGGGACAGACGCGGGGTCGATCTCGTCGAACTCCTCGCATATCAAGCCCCCTTTATGTCCGTTGTCCCGCAATAACTCGTCGATCTTGGCCCGGACATCTTCCACGGTTCTCTCTTGGCAGTGCCCATGCTGGCATTTGAATTTCCCCGCGCCCGCCACATAGACCGTCCCGGTTTCGGCGCGATCCGTGTGCTCGTCCACCCAAGGACATCTGATATCAAATCCCCAGCCCATCGCCGTGTCCCGGGGCGGTCCCAGGACAAGGCCGAGCTTGCGCATCGACTTGAGGATGACATCCTCCTCCTGATGCTCACGTCGTTGGGCTTTGATTTTGTTGGAAGAAGACGGTCGCAACGACGACGTGGACGACGAGCTGGGCTCACCAAGTCCGAACTCATCCTGTTGTCCCGTTGTCCCAGGAGCGTCAGGGACATTGAGCAAAGCTTGCAGCGCATTGGACCTAAGTCCAATAGACGGGTCGAGCCTTCTGAGCCTTACCCGAAACGGTGCGCCTAAAGTTCCTTTGAGGTTCAACCCGGTCGGCAAGCGGACATAGCGGGTGACGTTCTCCATCCCCGGGTCCTTGCCGTCTTCGCCGGTCAGGGCGACACGGACACGGTGGATCAGGTCGGCGGCTTGAGCAGCATCAGTGATCGGGTCGGTGAGCTTGTAGCCCCATTGAAAATTGTCCTGGGACGTTTCCACGATCCAGGTCGGCGGGCCGAGCAGCAGTTCGACCATGCTGGCTTCCAGCTTGGGGCCAACATCATCGACCGCCAGCGCCACCAGCTTCTCGAAAGTGTTGATCCGACGGCGCTGGCCGTTGAACAGGGACACGCAGAAATAGTTGTTGGTCTTGTCCCCGAGGGTCAGAAGGTCCTGTTGGGCCTTGCCGCCGCCCCAGTAGCCGCCGTCCTTCGAGGGATCGCCCCGGACGGCGCAGACATGGGCGAAGCGGTAGTCGGGACCAAAAATGGCTTCAAGGAACTTTTGGTTGAGACGCAAAGCTGCGGCGTTGCCGGTTTCGCCTGTCATGGCGCGGGCCCCTTTTATTCTAATGTTTCCGCGTCGTTGCTGTGCGCGTGCTGTGCGCAGCGAGGGCGCTACAAAGCACTTTGTCCCTGTGACACCGAACTGTCAAAGGGGGACAAGCAGACACACCCTGTTGTATTTGCGCCGGGTCGTGCTACTTATTCGCGGACTCCTGGGTGCCATTTGCTGTGCGCCGCCCGGGGGAGCCTGAAAGCCTGTGGTGGGTGTAAAGGCTAGGAGGGCGCTGGTGCTAAAACCGCCAGCGCCCTTTTTTCTTTCTTCTCGCGCCGTCCACCTTGCGGCGGGAACGCGCCAGCCAGATACAGCGCCACACCGCACAACAGCAGCCAAGACGAGAAGACAAGATCAAGCGCATGGCGACCGTCAGGGTGCCAGACCAAATCCCCCGCGTTAATTCCGACAAGGAACAGCCCGAGGTTGAAATAGAAGAGACGCGCAAAAGACGCCATCGGCATGGACATGAAAAACATTTGCGCGAAGCAGATCGTCGAAGGATCGCGCTCGTACTGGCGCTGGCTCTCGCGCAAACGCTTGAACCAGAATTGGGATACATAGATCATCAGGGACGCCGCGAGCATTGTGATGATCGCGATCCACAACGGGATGCGGAGCGCGGACCAGATCGCGCCCAGTGCGTTGAAGCCCATCGCCACTTGCAGGACAACATAGGCTTGCTGGTACGGCGAATAGTGAAAGCGCCAATCGATCCAGTGCGCCAGCGGCATGAAGATGCGATTGATCAGGAACAGATCGGTATTCAGGATAATGCGCAGGGACCAAGGCATTAGTTCGTCGGCTCCGGTTTGGGCGGGTGCAGCCGGGACGCCAGGGATTGCGCATATTGCGCGCGCATCAACAGCAGCAGCGTTTCGCGCGGCAGCTTGGCGAGGTCGTCTAGCTCCGCGCGCCGCACGTCAAGCTTGGGCGTATAGATCAAGATCACGCCGCAGTGCAGACACATAGAATAGTCACCGGGGCTAGGCGCAGCATCGTCACGGCCTAGCTCGGTCGAGGCGTCCAGCTTCGCGCCGCAATGGGGACAAAGACAAGCGCGCGGCAGCATGCTCTCGCGTCGGCTCATTCGTTCACCCTGTCTTTTATCTCAGCGCGCACCAGCGCCACCGCGTCGGCGTGTTGCTTCTCAGCTTCTTCCCAGGACGAACAGCGAAACGTGTCGTCGCCATCCCCGCCCCGGAAAATCATCGTCTCGAATATCAATGGCGGGCCGTTCTCGCGGAAACTGCTGTCCAGTCCAAGGAATACCGTGCTGACAAAGATGCCGCCAATTTTCGTCTGCGCCACAATCCGATGCGTGTCTTCAAAGGCGCGCGCCCACTCCATCGGATCGGCAACCGGCACGGCCAGCTTTCCCATCAGCTTGTAGTAGCGCGTCACGTCACCACTCCTGCCACGGCGCGGCGATGCCGATTTCAAGCTCATCGTCCACGATCTTCGCGTGGAAAAAAGCCTTGGGCTCTTTCGACATTATTTTCAGGACGTGATCGGGAAGTTCCTCCAGGCCGCGCGTGATCCAGACGCTCTTGCCCTTGTTGTAGATCAGCGCCTTCGGGTACGGGTCGGCTGTGACAAGCGGGACTTGGATTTTCACGATCATTGTTGCGCCGCCTTCGGGATGCCGATGCTGGTCAATTCCGTCTCCACGTCCTTGAGGGTTTCCCCGAACACGATAATTACGTCCCGCTCGATGCCGACGCTTTCACCCTTGCAGACAATGGGCTTGCCGCTGGTCAGCCGGTTGATATTTTCCCGGTCCACGCCAAGCAGCAGGAATAGCCGCCCGTCCTTCATGCGTCCTGTTGCCCTGATCATGCCACGTCCACCGTTTCCGCCAGGGCGAAGCGCAGCAACAGCACCGGCAGACCAAGTTGCTTTGATGTTGCTTCCGCCACCGGGCGCATCGCTTCGACAATGCGTTTCTTGCTGGAGACGGCTTGCATGATGCCGTGCGTCAGTTGAACGCCGATGATGCCATGCTCGCCGCTCGGGTCGTCCACCACCCAGGCGAAAAGCTCGGTGATCCTTGTCCCGCTCAATTTATTGTCTCCGTCTTGAACAAGTTCGAGGTCAAGCAAACGGCGGATTTGCCGGTCGCGCCGTCCGTCGTGTCCACGATCTTGTCGAAAGTGAGTTTGTGCCCGTGTCGCTTGATTTCCATCATCAGGACAACCTCGCCGCCGTCCCGGCTTCCGGCATGCACGATCAGGCATTCCTTGCGCTCGGGGTCCAGGGACGGGCGCGGGTAGTCGGCGGGATCGATGATCTTTTTGTCCTTGTTGATCTTGGGCGAACTGATCCAGGCTTCCATCACCAGCGCGAAGGCGTCGGCTTCCGAACTCTCCAGGATCGATTTCATCATGGCGATGTGAAATTCCCGGTCCCGCGTGTAGTAGGGAAACGGCACCGGCCCGATGCCCCCGTCTTTCAAGACAACGAACGTCGGGATGAAGTCGTCGTTGTTCTGAGTGAATTTGATCGCCGCGCCCTTGGCGAAGCCCATCATGTCGTGTGCGAATTTTTTCAGGTCCATGGCTATATCCTTTGGATTTCTTCGATCTTGAGATAGCGGGGCATGCCCGCCAGGGTTTCTTTTTCAAAGTCGGCTTTGGCTTTGTCCCGCGTGGTGATGGATTTATACCAGATGGTCGAGAAGCGCTCGCGCTGGAACAGCGGGCTCATCCAAGTCAGCCGCAGTCCGAACCGTCGGGTCATTGGATCACCGCCCATCTGTTTTCTCCCACGGCATTGTCGGCTTGTCCCACTCCCAGGCTCCGTCACGGAAGATCATCTTGCTCGAACAGTATCCGCACGGAAGCGTTTCGCCTTCCACCGGATCGTCAGTACACGTTGGCATTCTCTCTTCTAGCGTCCCCAGGCAGCACCGCATCAGCCCGCCAACGCGAACTTTGTATTTCTCGGTCATGCGTGTCCCGTCACTTCGGCTTGTCCCTCGAAACGGCGCAGTTGCTCCTTGAGCATGATAACCACGTCCTCGCGTTTGGCGTTGCTCATATAATTGCAACGCCCTTCATGGTTGTTCAACGGGAAGACCTGGAGGATGAAGCCGATCTTTTTGTCCTCGCCTACGTTGCCGCCGTTGAACATCATGTCGATCAGGCGCGCGACCTCTTTCATGGTTGTCTCGTATTCAGGCTCTATCGGCCCGTCGCCCAGGCGCTCCGGCGCGCGATGTAGCAGTCCCATGGTCGCTTGTCCCTCGGGGCTCGCCGCCCAGGCGTCGCTCTCTTCCTTGGTGGCGTCGAACTCACCGTCGGCCACGCGCTGCGCGAACTTGGTAAAGCCCCACGCCGTCAACAAAGCGTGAAGCTGCGTGATGGGACAAACATGTGCCTCAGAATAATCGTCAAATTCGCCCGTCAGCGCGCGCTTGGCGAGCGCTTCATACTTGTCGGCGTTGTCGCGCGAAGCAACCGCCGCGACCTTGCGCAATTCCGCCGCCAGCTTGTCTCTCGTTCTCACCTTTGCCTCCGTTCCAGCTTATCGACCCTGTTCTCTAATTGATGGATCGCGGCCCATATTTCAGCCAGCACATGACGCGACGTTTCGCGCCTATTCACTTGCGGGTCTAGGTTTTTGGCTTTCATCCCAAGGGCTTTCCGCGCTGCATCGCGCGCGTCGTTTAGCGTGACGTTGCGCGCGTCCCCCAGTGTCAGGCGGCGCGCTTGGCTCCCGCGCCCACCCATGCGATAGCGCACAACCCAAGTTTTCTGTCCGCTTGATCTGACGCGCAGGGACAAGCCCGGTACATCGCTATCGCGCAAACTGTATTCACCACTCGGGGGCGCGACCAGGGCTTCGATCTGGCTCTGTTTTCGGATCGTAATCCGGTTCATGGCGTCACCGTCGGTTTGAGGGTGATCACACGATAGGCCAAAATGTCCGCGCCGGTCAGGGTCTTGTCCCAGTCCCACAAAAACGCTTCCGGCACGGCGGTCCTGCGGGTGCCGTCCCGGTAAAGCACTTCAACCTGGATCGGGTGCGCGCTCGGGTGCTTCGCGCCATGCCATGCGGTGAAGCCTCTCGGTATCGCGGTCATGGCGTTGCTCCCGAAAAGCGCCAGTCGGCTACTTGGTTCAAGTGGTGCGGCGCTAGGTGAGCATAGTTTTCTTCGGTTGTCTTGAGCGTGTCCCCGAGCATCTTGGCGATGTGGAACATCGGCATGCCGCCTTGCGCTGCGAGACAAGCCCAGGTGTGGCGGCATATGTGCGGCGTCACCCACGGAAAACCGACAGCATCAGCGAACTCTGAAAAGGCCCGGTCGATATTGTGTGTCCCCACCACTAGGCCCATCGCTTGTCCCCGCGCGTCCTTCGGCGCTGCCGCCCAGGCTGCAACCAAGACCGGCCTCAACCGGCGATTGATCGGGACGGGAATGCGCCGCTTGTTGGTCTTTGGCGCTCCCGGCTCGCGGTAGTCTATTAGACCTAAGTCCAACTTTACGCGCGGCCAATCAAGTCGAAGGATCGCGGTCTTGCGAGCAGCCGTGTCCAGCGCCAGGGAGGTAAAGACTTGAATAGGCTTAGCACTTGCCTTTGTCCCCTGCCCCCAATCTTGCGCATGCTGCCAAAAAGCTTCCTCCTGGTCGAGGCTCATCCATTCACTGCGCGGCTGGCCGGGCGGCGGAAGGTCGATGCTCGGCATGTCAGCCGGGTTGAACATCTTATGACGGGCTCCCCAACGCAGTGCAGAGATAAGGGCCCCTAACTCCCGACGTGCAGAACTGTCCTGGAAGGCGGGGCGCTTGGCCCTCCAGGCTGCGATCACTTTAGGCGTCAGCGCCTTCGGCTCAAGCGAGCCCAGGGACAAAGCGAACTGTAGGATGATCTGAGCTTGGCGGGATTTGTGGCTTTTCACTTTGTGTCTGAGATAGGCGTCGCATATGGCGGTGATCTTGCTACTCATTTGGATTTTTTCTTGTCCTTGGATTTTGCAGCTTGGATCGGGTCTTTTCCGATTAGGTCCATGATCGCGATTACAGTTTTCGGGACCAAGTGCATCTTCGTCATGGTCATGTGTGCGATGCCGCTGTTTGCTCCGTCGGTGATGAAAATAACTTCTATGTCCTTCGGCCCTTTAGTTGGCTTCGCAGCGCGAACGACGGGGAGCGGTTGAACATTTTCCAGAACTTCAACTTTGACGCCCAACGCTTTTGCGATTTTTACGAGGTTGTCGCGTGTCGGAAATGACTTGCCCGAGAGATAGTGGCCGACGCGATCACGGTTGCGAGCGACTTCGTAGCCGCGTCCGTCTTTCATTGTCCCCCAAATCTCGCGAGCGAGATCGGACGCACTTATTCGCTTTGCCAACATCAATTCTCGAAGCGTTTTGGCGAAAGCGTCTTCTGCTGTGCCCTCCGCTCGGATCGATTTAATGGGTGCCTGATAGTTCATTGGGTTGCCTCCAAGTGATTTGCTTCGTTGCTTTGGGTAACACACTGCACAACTCTGACACAACAACTTGTGATGTCTTAGCACCACATTTTGTTAGTACGATTTCGACCAGGGGTCCGTTCCCGGGTCAGAAACAATCTGTAATTTTGTTGCGCTCCCCAACGCCTTTTGTTGTGTCCCCTGCTTTTGTTGTGCTAGGCTAGGGAACCATGATGCGGCTAGACACTGGCTACATTTTCCTGAAAGCGGGCGGCGTCAAAGGGTTGCTGGACGGCCTGGACGCCCATTGCCCGGGGCACGGGCTGGCCTATTCCACGATCCAGATGTGGAAGCAGCGGAATTCCATCCCCTCACAATGGATCGGCGCTGTGCTTTATGTCATGACGCAGCGCGGCACGCCGCTGATCGAACTGCTGACCGACGCGGACGAGCTTTGCGGGTCCTAGGGATCGATCCTGGCCTGGGCGGAGCCTTCGCGATGTTCGACAGCGGGCTCAATCACTTGCTCGTCTATGACATGCCTATAAAGCCGATGGGACAAGGCAAAAAGGGCCTTTGCGCTGCAACCTGCGCAGACATTTTAGACGCCTTTGAACCGGACGTTGTGCTGATCGAGCGGGTCCACGCCATGAAGGGACAGGGCGTGTCGTCCTGCTTCAACTTCGGCATGGGCTACGGCATTCTCCAGGGCGTCGTCACCGCCCACCGCATCCCCCTGCACCTGATCACGCCCCAAGAGTGGAAAAAGTATCACCGTGTCGGCAAGGACAAGGGACAGGCGCGCGCCCTGGCGGCGCGATTATTTCCGGCCCAAGCAGATTTATTTTCGCGTGTCCGGGACGATGGCCGCGCAGAAGCCGCATTACTTGCCCTTTTTGGGTTGTGCTGTGTTGTCCCTAAGAGGCGCGCACAACTTGACACAACAAATTGATGAGTCGCATAGTCGCACCCGCCTCCCATCCCGGGGGGTGGTGGGGTCAAGTCCATGCTCAGCCCGAGCGCCAAAAGTGACAGTTTGTTGGATCGCCTAGAGGCCCGCGCCCGGGGCTACCAGCGTCAGGACGCCCACCAAGCCCTCGACATTCTCCAGACCCGCCGCGCCGTCCTCCTGGGGCATGAGCCCGGCCTGGGGAAGTGCCTCATGACCCTGATCATTGCCGCCCACCTGGGCGCGCGCCGCATCCTGATCGCCTGTCCCGCCGTCGCCCGGCTGGTTTGGGAGAAGCAGATCAACGAATGGACCCCTGAGTGGGCCAACCGGCTGGTGATCGTCAGACCTGGGGAGAGCCCCCTCGGCTTGTCCCGGCGGCTGGCGGGCAAAGACAGCATTTGTGTGCTGTCCTACGACCGCTTTGGAGCCCTCTCCAGCTTCACCGATCACAGCCTGGACGACCTGATGTTCGGGGACGCCCGGTTCGACCTCGCCGTCCTGGACGAGGCCCACTATCTCAAATCCCTGGGCGCGGCCCGCACCCAACAGATTTATGGCCCCAAAGGGGTGGCGGCGCGCGCCAGCAGCCTTGTCCTGCTCAGCGGCACACCGGCCCCCAATGGCGCGCAAGAGCTTTACACCCATCTGGTCACGCTCTGGCCTGACCTGATCCAGATCAATTCCCGCCACGGCACCCGCCGCCCCATGACGCAGGACGAATGGAATGAGCGCGTCTGCATAATCCGCCACAGCAAGTTCGGGCCGCGTTTTATCGGCAACCGCAACGCCCGCATGGTGCGCCAGATACTCGACCAAGTGATGATCCGGCGCACCAAGCGGGACGTGCTGCCGGAACTGCCGCCTGTGCTGGCGCGCGACATCCCGCTCGATCTTGGGGTGCAGCGCGTGTGGGCGAGATTGACGCCCGAGACACGCCGTCTGCACAACAAGCTGGCGACGTTGTTTTTGTCCCAGCGGGACAATGCTTTTGTCTTGAAGCATCTCAACCTGCCGCCCGGACATCCCGATCAACCCGCGATGGCCTCGCTGCGCCGCCAGCTTGCCGAGGCGAAACTGGCCGCGACGGTTGAATGGCTCGCGCCGCGCCTGGACGATAATCCTGCCGCCAAGTTCGTTGTCTTCGGCTGGCATACCGGCGCGCTGCAAAACCTGCACACCGTCCTGGCGCAATACAATCCCGTGATCATCACCGGCAACACCAAGGACAAAGATCGCGCCCATGCGATTGAAAAATTCCAGACCGATCCGCGCTGCCGCGTATTTGTTGGACAAATAAAAGCTTGCGGGACGGCGGTCACGCTGACCGCTGGCACCGAATGCGCTTTTTTGGAATGCGCCTGGACGCCTGGGGACAACAGCCAAGCGATCAGCCGCGTTCACCGCATGGGGAAGAAGGACAGCGTGGTCGCCTCCTTCCTCTACGCCCCTGGGACCATCGACGAAATCGTGATGCGTGTTTTCAGAAAGAAGGCCAGCGATTTGCGTCAATTCATCAACGAGTAGAGAGGAACGCCCCTAATGAACGCCCCCAAGATACAGCTTTGTTTTGACTTTGAGTTGAACGCCGACGGCATGGACAAGGCCACGGCGCTATTGAAATTCGCGGACAGCCTGACACCGGCACCCGCGCCGCCGCCCAAGCAGGGCAAGGCCGCACCGGCACCAGCGCCCAAGGGCAAAGCCGCCGCGCCCGCCGCCAGCAAGGCCTACAGCAAGGCCAAGCCGAAAGAGCCCGAACAGGCTGACATCATGGACTTCACTGGGGACGACGCCGAGGACGAGGACGAGACTGGCGGCCTGGGACTGGCGGACGACGACCAGGACGACGCCGAGTTCGACGGCACGCCCGAGGAAGCCAAGGAAGAAGCCCTCGCCAAGCTGCGCACCATGCTCGGCAACGGGCTCAAGGATCGCGTCAAGGAAATCCAGAAAATCATGAAGGTCGCGAAATTCCATGACGTGCCCGCCGAGCAAGGCTTCGAGTTCTTGAAGGCGGTCAAGGACGTGGAAGCCAAGATCGCGAAAAACTAATGCAACACTCGCTTCTTGGTGCATCGGGTGCGTCGCGATGGCTTAACTGTCCTGGGAGCTTCCGCTTGTCCCAGCGCTGCAAGCCGTCGCAGCCCAGCATCTATGCGGCTACTGGGACAATCGCCCATGAGCTTATCGATGAAGCGAGCCTGGACGGTTTCACCTTGTCCCGGGCGGAATTGCTCGGCACGACACGCGACTGCGATGGCGTCGAAGTCACCATTGACGACGAAATGCTGGACGCGGTTGAGGTCATGCTGGAGTACGCCCGGGGCCGGGTGAAAGGCCGTCTGTTCAAATCCGAAATGCGCGTCTATCCCAAGCTGCCGATCACGCCGCCGGTCGATGTGTTCGGATCGCTTGACCTGATGGTGATCAGCCCAAGCGAGCGCCTGTTCGAGATTATCGACTACAAGCACGGCGCGGGTGTCCCTGTGAAAGTGCAAGGCAACGCCCAACTGCTCTACTATGCGGCGGGTGCGTATGCTGCTCTGCGTAAGTCTGCGCCCAAACTCAAGATCGACCAGATCATCTTGACCGTGGTGCAGCCGCGCGTCCCGGGACAAGCCGCGATCAAGACCTGGACGATCACGTTGCTGGACCTGGAGCTTTGGGTGGCTGATGTGTTGGTCCCCGGCATCGAGGCATGCCTTGATCCCAACGCCGCCTTCTTTCCGGGCGAGCATTGCCGCTTCTGTCCCGGCACATCTTCCTGCCCGGCGCTGCTGTCCAAAGCCCAAGCCGCCGCCAAGGGCGAGTTCGACAGTTACATGGAGCGCGAGCCGCAGCGCATGTCGGTTGCCGATCAGCTTGAGCTTGCCGACATCGTGGAAATCTGGATCGACAAGCTGCGCGAGAGCGCCAAAAACGACATCGACCGGGGCGCGAACATTCCCGGTTGGCGTCTTGTCCCGACGCGCCCGACGCGCAAGTGGACTGACGAGTTTGCGGTCGAAGGGCTGCTGAAAACCTGGGGTGTTCTCGGCAAGGAAACCCACACCACCGAAATTCTGTCCCCGGCGCAAATGGAGAAGCTGATCACGAAGAAGCTGGGCGCGGGCAAGTGGGACACGCTGAGCCAGTTGGTCAAGGCGCATTCATCCGGGACCAAGCTGGCGAAATCCGACCAAGATAACTTTGACCTGATGGAGGCCCTAGATGGCTGACGACGACGAACTCCCGCAAGCCGGTCAACTCGCGCGTGAAGTCGCGGACTGGGAATATGTGTCGAAAGGTTTGCGCAGCTACACGCAGCGCAAGGCTATCGACGGCGGCTGGCTCTACCGCACTGTGGTCGATAACAGCGTCTCCATGTGCTTTGTCCCGACGCCGCCGGTCAACGAGGCGGTCACGCAACAGGAGCATGAAGCGGACGAGATCGAGCGGATCGAGGGTCACGCATGAGCCGCAGCCGGGCCAATGTTGTCCCCTATGAGAACGCCACGTCGGGCGATCAAGCGCGCATTGAGATCATGAAAATCCTGCGCGCGTTTGGCTGCACGTCCATCGGCTTCATGGACAACTTTGAAAAGCACGAACTGATCCTTGCCTTTCAGCATCGTGGCCGCTCGATCCAACTCAATGCGTCGGCGCAAGGCTGGGCGAATATGTTCATGACAAAACGCCCGTACCGTTGGCAGTACAACCGCAAGACAGAACACGACTACAAGATGCAAGCGCTGCGCCAGGGCGACATCGCGGTCAATTCGATCTTGAGGGATTGGGTGAAGGGACAAGTCGCCGCCGTCGAATGCGGCATCCTGAGCTTCGAGGCGGTTTTCCTCCCCTACATGCTGACCAATGACGGAAGGCCGCTGCTTAACCGGCTGACGGAAACCGGATTGCTGGCGCAACTGGAGGAGAAAGCCTGATGCTGGGGACGATGTTCGTGATCATCGGTGTGCTGATGTTCGGGCTATGTTTTGTCCCAGGCATCGGGCGCGCGGTGAACCTGCTTTACATCAGCGCTTGGCTGGTCTGCGCCATCGTTGTCCTAGCAATGGGCGTCTGCCTATGGGTGCTGACCTGATGCTTACAGACGAAAATGTTCTCGTCTGCATTCGCTGCGTTGAGCAGCCGGAGCCCGTGAAAGGATCGCGGCGGGCCCGTTGTTTTCTCTGCGATCAGCCTGTGTGGGTGGGGCCCGCAAGCATTATCGATCCGCATATGAACATGCCGGTTGTCTGCACGTCATGCGTGACGAAGTGCGTTGTATCAACCAAAGAAAGGACGGCCCTATGAGCCTCAAAACCCCCATCGGCATTTTGTCTTTCCCGACACTTTTCACGCCGCGCGCGCTGACGAACACGCCGAACTCGGAACCGCGCTATTCCTTGTCCCTGTTGCTGGACACCAAGGCGCAAGCGACGGATGAGTTCAAAGCCCTCAAGAAAGCAGTGGCGCAAGCCATCGACGAACGCTGGGGCGCGGGCAAGGCCCAGGACCGGGCCTTTGTCTCCAAGATCAGACTGCCGTTCCGCAAATGCCAGGACAAAAAATACGACGGCTACGACATCCCGAACGGGCTTTACATCTCGCCCTGGACAAAATCGCGTCCCGGCGTGATCGACGCCCAGCGCAACGAGATCACCACACCCGAGGATGTGTGGGCGGGACAAAGCGTTCGCTGCACGGTCAACTGCCGGGCCTACGCCCAGCAGGGCAACCAGGGCGTTCACTTCCTGCTTAACAACGTCCAGATTTGCCGCACCGACGGCAAGCGCCTGGACGGTCGCAAGGCCGCACCGGACGACTTCGAGGAATACGAGGATGTGGTCGGCGTGAGCGACGACGTTGAGGAAGAAATCCCGTTCTAGTTTCCCTGTGCCCCAACGCCCCACGTTGTCAGCAGGGATAAGGGGTGCCGGGCCGTCGCGGAGTGAGCCCGTGGCGGCCCGGCATTTCCCGGGACAAGGACAAGATCATGGGACGCCGTCCCGCGCGAATAACCGAAGCCGACATCAAGCGAGTGATCCAAGCGGTGCGTGCGACCGGCGGTCACGTCTCTATCGAGATACTTCCTGACGGAACGATCCGCATACGGGAGATTGAGAAATGCGACAAACAGGGATATGCCTCGAAAAGGAAAATCGAACTTTGAGGCAGCACCACATGCCGCGTCCCCGGCCCCTTTATCTGAATAATCGCAAATCCCGCCACGGCAAAACGCGGTGGTATGTCCGCCGTCCGGGCCAGCCGGAAATCCGGCTCCATGCCGATTACGGCTCCAAGGCTTTCAGCGACCAATACGCCGCCGCGCTGGCGGGCAAGCCCATCGAGCAGCCGACGATCAAGAAAGCCTCGCGCGGCACCTTGGGCTGGCTGTGGAACGAGTACCGGGCCCTGTCGGGCGAGTGGACGACCTTCAAGCTGAACACCCGCAGCCAGTACGAAAACATGATGCTCGACGTGCTGAAAAAAAGCAGCGACACGCCTTTCGAGGATATTACCAGCCAGCACATCATCGAAGGCCGCGACCGCCGCGCCGGGACGCCGACGCAATCGAAGGTGTTTATGATCATCATGCGCAAGATATTTGCGTGGGCGCTGACGCAACGTCTGGTTGAGCGGGACCCCTGCACTTCGGTCAAGCTGCTCAAGAAGCAAAAGACGGACGGCCATCTGCCTTGGACGGACGACGACGTGGACGCCTATCAGGCGCGCTGGCCGCTTGGGACCAAGGAACGGGTCTGGCTGGACGTGCTGCTCTACACCGGCTTGCGCCGGGGGGACGCCGTGAAGGTCGGTCGCCAGCACATCAAGACGAAAGGGATCATCACCCTGCGCACCGAGAAGAGTAACGGGCTGGTGGAAGTGACTTTGCCGATCCTGCCGGTCCTGCAAAAAACTTTGACCGCTGGGCCGGTCGGAGACTTGACATGGATTGTCGGGTCGCGGGGGAAGCCCATCGACAAGGTGAGCTTTGGCAACGCTTTCCGGCTGGCCTGTGACGCCGCCGGGGTGAAGGACAAATCGGCCCATGGGCTGCGCAAGATCGCGGCGACACGGGCGGCGGATAATGGCGCGAGCGTGACCGAGCTTGAAGCGATCTTTGGCTGGGAGGGCGGCGGGATGGCGGCGCTCTATACCAAGTCCGCGAACCGCAAAAAGGCATCGGAACGCGCGATGCACCTGATCCAGAAGGCGAACGGAAAAGAGAACAAAGTAGCGTCTTTATTGGCGCACCCTAAAAATAGGTGCGCCAAGAAATCGAGAAATGCGAAGTAAATCAGTGACTTACTTTTTAGGTGTCTGGCCCTATTGAATTGCAAGTTCGTTTTGAAATCAAAGGCTTAGCGCCAAGGTGCGCCAAATTTGGAGCCTTTGATTTCTAACGGACTTTTAGACCGGGCTGGCGCACCCTGCGGGGTTCTGTGCGCGTCGTTATCGACCTCGAAACCTGTTCGACGTGCGATCTGCGCAAGACCGGCGCACAGGTCTATGCCGAGCATCCTTCGACCATGGTCACGATAGCCTGTTACGCCATCGACAACGACCTTGTTGAGACGTGGGTGCCGGGAATGCCGCCGCCCCACGTCTTCGCCCTGGCGGTCGCCGCAGGGGCTACAGTGGTGGCCCAAAATTACCTCTTCGAGTTCAATGTCTATCACCGCAAGCTGGTGCCCTTGGGCTGGCCGGTGATCCCTCAGTCGCAATGGTCTTGCACCATGGCGCGCAGTTATGTCGCAGGGTTCCCGGGGGGCCTGGAAGCCGCAAGCCGGGCGATGAAACTGGCGATCCCGAAGGACGCCAAGGCGCGCGATTTGATGCTGCGCATGTGCCGCCCCCGGTCCTATGACGCGGCGGGCAATCCGGTCTGGTGGCATGAGACGAGCCCGGACCATTACCGCGATCTGCAAGCCTATTGCCGGGTCGATGTCGAAGCCGAAAGGTGCATGGACAAAGCCCTCCCGGAACTGTCCCCGCGCGAGCGCAAAATCTTCGACGCCGACGGGTCGATAAATCAGCGCGGGCTTTTGATCGATCAACCGCTGGTTGTCGCCTTGCGGGCGGTCGCCGCCACGGCAAAGGAGCGCCTGACGAAGGAGCTTGTGGCCGTGACCGGCGGCGCTGTCGCGACCGTCAATCAGGTCGCCAAGATGAAAGCTTGGCTGGAGGCCAGCGGCGTCCCGCTGACCGATCTTCGCAAGGACACCATCGCCGCTACCCTCGCCCGCCGCCCCCTCTCCACGCGCGCCCGGAGGGTCCTGGAGATCAGGCGCGACATCAGCCGGTCGTCGGTCGCCAAGCTGGACGCCATCCTCGCCGCCAACTCGCCCCGGGACCGAAGGGTCAGGGGAACTTTTCAATACTATGGCGCGGCGCGGACAGGCCGGTGGGCCGGTCGGCGGCTCCAGCCGCAAAACCTATTCCGGGGGACCGTCCCCGCCGAACAAGTCCCGGACGTGATCGCGGCGGTCATGGCGGGGGCCGGGGCCGAAGACCTCGAACTCGTTTACGGCCAAGGCGCGATGAGCATCGTGGCGTCTTGTCTTCGCGCTTGCATCACCGCCGCGCCGGGCCGGAAGCTGGTGATTGTGGACCTGGCGCAGATCGAGGCCCGGGTCGTCGCCTGGCTGGCGGGACAACACCGCGCCCTCAAAGTTTTTGTCCTGGGACAAGACATCTACACCGAGACGGCCAAGGCCGTCGGGTCCAGTTCGAGACTTTTGGGGAAAGTCCTTGTCCTGGCATGCGGCTTCGGGATGGGGGTTGATCGCTTTCAGGAAACCGCCCGGGGCTTCGGCCTGGAACTGGACTATGTGCAGTGTTCGACCTTGGTCGCGGCATGGCGCAACGCCAATCAGGAAATCGTGCGCTTCTGGTACGCATGCAATGACGCGCTTCTCAGGATCGCGCGGGGGCATGCGCAGTCGATCACCGTCGGCTTCGTGACTTTCTTTCGCCGGGGCCGGTCGGTCCTGGTGCGGCTCCCGAGCGGTCGCCATCTGGTTTACCGCTATGCCGCCGTCGATGCCGAGGGGCAATTCACTTACATGGGCGGGATCAGCGGCGGCGGCTGGACGCGGCTCAAGACGTGGCCCGGCAAGATCGTCGAAAACATCACGCAAGCGGTGGCGCGCGATGTCTTGGCCGATGCGCTGGTCGAACTGCAAGCGCTGAAAATCCCGCTGGTGGGACAAGTCCATGACGAACTGATCGCAGAGCCCCACGAAACCCATGCGCCTTTCACGCTGGAGACAATGACCGCCATCATGCGCAAGCCTTTGTCCTGGGCTCCAGGTCTGCCGCTCGATGCGAAGGGGATAATCTCGGCGCGCTATGTGAAGGGATGAGTGCGCGCGGCGGGCCTAGGGCTGGCAAGCTTTGGCCTAACGGGTCCAGCCACCCGCCGCCGCGCGCCTGACCTCTATAGAGAAACCCCCGCCAGTTTCCTAGCGGCGGGACGACTGCCCGCGATGCCGCCGCCGAAGCCGGGATCGACTGGTCGTCCCTGCTGATCGATGAATGAAATTACCGCTAGAACTTTCGTCATAGGCGCGTCTCCTTCTGGTGATGCCCCCAGCACCTTTTAGTTTGAACAAAAGACTGTTCAGTGAATGCCGGGCGGGATCAGCATGGATAGAACGACGAACACCGCGCCGAGCCAGCCAATCGAAAAAGGGCGATTGGGCGGATAGTTCGCGGCGGCGGCGATAAAGCAAACCATGGCGATGATGAGCAAAGCGATTGTGATCATGGCGGTTCTCCTTCTTGGTTTTCTTTGGGCTTCGGTGGCGGCGCGTTGCGGAATTTGGCGGTCGCGTCGAGCAGGGACCAGAGGCCGTAGCCCAGCACACCCAGTCCCGCGCCGACTTTGTATGTCTTGGGGATCGCCATGATAGATGGCCGGATCACTTGCCACGCCGGGGCAATGAAATCATCGACCAGCCCCCACGGCACCGCGCCCGCGCTTTGCGTTTTCGAGATGCCCTCTTTCTTGCTGGGCGTTGTCCCGGCTTCGGCCTCCGGTTCTTCTTCCTCGATCACATTGCCGTCTTCGTCCAGCTTCGGCGGCTTGATCTCGGTGCCCTTTTCGCCCGCGATTGTGGACGCCACGGTGTCGGCAAACTGCGGGGACGAAAAATACATATAGCCAGCGGCGGCAAGGCCATGCGCGATCATGCCGAACTCGGAAAGCGTGGTGGCGATAAGGGCTTCCAGCGGAATGCCGAGCAGATTGTAGATGCCCCGGACGCCCGCATAATAGCGCGCGTTGCTGTTGGACGTGTCGCCCTTGTTGTTGAAAATCATCGACACCGCGTCGCTCAAGTTTTTGGTGGTGGTCTTGATCGCCGCGCCGGAAGTCAGTCCCAGGACTTCGGCCTCGTAACGCAGATTGGTCAGCACTTCCATCGGCAAGCCCGCCATGCCGCCAAGGCCAGAGCGCTCCATGGTGAGTTCGGTAATCCAGGCCAACAGGTCGCCCGCCTCTTCGTGCTTTTTCCAGTTGTTATGATTGAACACATATTCGCGGAAAATGGTCTGCGGCAGTCCCGCGATGATCAAGCCGCCGACGGTCGCGCCGGTCGAGCCCAGTTTCCATCCGGTCTTCCAGCTTGCCTTTGCATGCGAGCGGAATTTGCCGCGCCCGCGCGCCTGTTCGCGCTCGAAGGTGCGCTCATATTGGCGTTTGTTGCGGGACACCATTGTCTCAAGGACATTGCGCTGCATGCCGTTATTGTAGCTGGTGAACTGATAGATCAGCCCGCGCCACTTGTCATCGGCGGCCAGTTGCTTTTCCATCTTCGAGACTTCGATCACGGTACGTCCGCCCAGGCGGCGCATGGCGCGCGCATAGGTGGACCCCCATTCAGAGTTCGCGAGATCGTGCGGCTGCGGCAAGCCGTCTTGCGCCGCCATCCATTGCGAGAAACGGAAATGATGATCCGGGTGAATGCCGAACTCGTTGAACGCCCGATAGGCTTCGTCCCGTCGGTCTGCCGCGCCGTCCCGGTTGGACAAGTCGAGCGTGTCCCGGGCCAGCTTTTTCAAATACCAATGATGCCCGGCCACGCTGCCGCGCTTGTTGCCCCGGGTGATCTGCGGGACAAGGATCATCTTGTAGTATTTGGCAATCCACTTCGCCATGTTGGGGCTGTCGGAATAACGCGCGTCGGCACGGTTCAATAGAATGTCTTCGTGCAAGGCGCTGCGGGTGACGCCCAGGAAGTCCGCCAGTTCGGCGCGCTCTTTGGCGTTCGCGGTGCGCAAGAATTGTCCCATGGACCCGATGAGATTACGGATACCGACTTGCATCTCTCCGGTGTGCAGCGCGCCGATAAAGGGCTCCGCCGCCATGGTGAAGGACGAGCGCCCCATCAAGGCGACGGCGGCGCTGGTATGGAGGCTGTTGGCGAGCGCCATGGCCGAACGCGCTTGGCTGCTGCTTGTCCCGCCGGAAACCGTGTCGATGATGTGGTTCACCATGTCCACTTTTTCCGGGTGCAGCTTGGCGTCTTTTAGCGCCTGGATCAGTTCCTCGCGCTTGCCGTGTCCGTTGTCCCCGCCGCCGAAACGCTCCGCATAGGAAATCTTGCGGGCCGCGCTTTCATAATAGTGCGGCAAGACTTGCAGCGGATCGGTGTTCATATACTTGCGCATGATCTGGTCGGCGTAGGGCGGCAAGGTGCGGGCATTGAGGAAGCGCCCGCCAGGGGAGCCTTTATTGAAATCGTTGGAATAGTTGGTGGTGAGGTTCTGGTGGAAATCGGTGGCGTTGATTTCCGCAATGATGTCGCGCACACCGTCATGGTGCGTTTCGGCCAGATATTGCGCGTCGCTTTGCAGCTTATCCAGGTCGGCCTTTTGCTTGGCCGTCGCAACGCCGCCCGCCGCTTCGATCTGCGCTTCGATCTTTTTCTGTTTTTTCAGATTGGCGGCAAGTTCGTCCATGCCGTCCCGGGTGGCGATCAGCGGTGAATACTGATTTCCGCCCGTGGCTGGCTTGAGGTCTTCGCCCCTTTCCGCCGCGTTCATCTGCTTCCACTTGTCCAGCAGCGCGGCGGGATCGTCCCCGGCGTCGCCCACTTCCTCGTCGAACATCCTGCCGTACATGACTTTCGCGGCTTTGATGAAACCGGCTTCGTCGCTGTAGGCGCGCGCCGCATCGTATAGGCGCATGAAATGCCCGCTCTTGGCGTAGCCGACGGGGACGCCCGCCTTGCGCAGCATGTCGAACATGGAATTGCTGATCTCGCGCAGCTTGCGCGCAACGCGCTCGATCTTGGGATCAATCGGGACGCGCGCGCTGTTGGGGTCCAGTTCGTCGGTGGGGTATGCCGTCTCGCCGGTCGTCATGGCGTGGCGCAGATGGTCCTTGTCCTCCTGCGTCATGGTGTCAGGATCGAAGCCCTCATTGTCGAGGGCGTTGGAGAAGTGGCGCATCGCCTCGTTGGTGATGTTGTGCGCCCTCTCTTCGATGGCGTCCCAGGGATTATGTCGTCCCGAACCGGGCGTATGTCCCAGGCGGTCCATGATGTTCTGGAGCGCCGCCTTCTGCGCCGGGGTGCCGTCATGGTGCATGGCTTCCAGGACGCCCATGCGCGTCCACAATTCCTCGATGGCGAGCATCTTCCAGCGGCTAAAAAGATCGTGATCGCCGGGATCGGGCTTATTGGGGTCGGTCAGCTTTGCCTTGTTGAGGGTCTGCCGCCAATTCTTCAAACGCTGGACAAGCTGGCGGAAAGGCTGGAGCGGCTTGTTGCCGACGTTCAACTTGCCCCACACTTTCGGGTCGCTGTTGCCGCCTTCCGAGGCGCGCGCCGCCGCGACCGAACCGTGCAGCACTTCATCGCGATAGCCGTCGATCACATGCTGGATCGCCTCATGGATCGCAAGGCGTTCGCTTTCCTTGGGGAATGTCATTTTCAGCCGTGCGCTGCTGTCGGACAGATACGCCTCATCCGGCATGACAACGCCGCGCGGATCGACATTGTTCTCTTCCATGACGCGGGCGATATATGTCTCCATGGCGCGCGCGAAGAGTTCGGCGTCCATGCCGAAGTATTTCGGATTGGCGTACAACATGGACTGTGTGCGGTACTTGCTCATCGCCATGTCTTTGGTGTGCTTGGATTGCGCGCCCGTCTCCAACAGGTCCAGCGCTTTTTGCGCGCTCTTGGCCGCCGGGGTGGGGCTACCCGCCGCGTTCACTTGCTGCGCCTTGATCTGCAATTCGATTTTCTTCGCCGCCAGGACGGCCTGATCATGGAACAGGAGATTGAGCAAATACCCCACGCGCTTCGCCAGGGGGTCGGTGGGGTCGAGCTTTCCCCTTGTCCCGGCTTGCGTTGCCAGGAAGCGCGTGTTCTGCGACTTGAGCATCATGTCGATCATGTCGTGGTCCCAGGCATGGCCCCATTCATGCCCGAACACATTGGCGCGACCGTTGACGGTGATTGTCCTGGACGCAGGATCGTAGCTGCCGAACTGGGTCTTGGTCGGCGGGGCCACGACAAGGCTGGCCCGCCCGCCCAGGCTGGCCGCTTCCAGCGGATAGCCGAGCGCGAACATCATGTCGTGCGCCGCCCGGTGCAAGTCCAGCAGCGTGTTGCGGCTGTCATAGTCCTGGACGCCGCCGCGCGACTGGACCGTCACGTCCTTGAATTTGAATTGGTCCTGCATTTCCTTGCGCAGGATTTCAACTTGGTGCGCGATGGGTTTGTTGATGGCGGTGTCCGCATAGGCTTCGGCGTCTTCCTGGGACAAGCCTTTTCGCAGTCCAATCTGGACAAAGCCGGTGCGGTAAATCGGCGTGCCTTCTTGCTGCTTGTGATCGTCGAACCCCTTGGGCGCGGTGTCGGGCTTCGGCGGGCTGAGATCGACTTTCTTCTGCTTGCGGATCGGCTTTCTTTTGGCGAGCAGCTTGTCCCGCGTCTCCGTCAGTTTGGCGATCTGCTTTTCTTTGCCTTTGGGTTTGGCTTGCGCCTTTTCCAGCATGTCGCTGACGGTCTTGAGAAGATGCTGGTCTTCGGGGGCCAGCGGCTCGAACTCTTCCGCCGCCGGTTCTGTCTCTTGTCCCGGCTCGCCCTCGGTGTCGAACAGGGCCTCTTGTCCCCCGCTGCGGATTTCCTTGATGATGTTCGCCGGATTGGGTTTGTCCACTTCAAATCCCGGGAGCGCTTCCTGCGGCGTGTAGTTGTGCGCGGCGCGCAGATAGTCGTGCAGGATGCCGGTCAGGCCCTTGGCGCTGTTCAAGCGCGTCAGACTGTCATTGTAGAAACTGCGGTACAGTTGCTCCGTGATCGGATTGAGCGGGCCGCGCTCCAGGTCGGTTTGCTCCACCATGTCGTGCGGCGTGAGATGGCTGCTGCGCTGCTGGCGCACCATGTCGAGCGCTTCGGTCAGGTGCTTGGTGATGTCGAACTCGGCGGGAATATCGCCCGCCTCAATGCGCGCCTTCATCTTGGCCCATTGCGGCGCGACATCGGCCAGGGAATTGGTGATCCCCTTGGTGTCGTCGTTGGGGTCTTCCAGGGCGCGCTTGAGCAAATCGCCATGGCCGTAGGCTTTGGCGAGCATCGCGCCTTTCAGCCTTTGCTCGCCCGCCTTGGAGAGCCTGGACCCGTCTTCGTTGATCACCGCCGCGTGTTCGGTTTCCGGCAAGGTCGCCAGCCATGCGCGCTGTGACCGGGGGTCGCCAGGGGCATAGCGGGACATCATGTCGTCGCTGATATTGGCCGCATCGACTTTCGCTTGTTCGACGGCGCTCATCGACATGGCGCGCGAGACATTGCTGTCCCGGGCCAGCTTGATCTCAGCCTCGGGGGTCATTTGTCCCGTGCGCCGGACCAGGACAGGATTTGTCACCCCCGGCGGGATTTCGTGCCCGGCGTCTTTGATCGCCTGGACATAGCCTTGGTACTTGTCGGGATGCTTTTCCGCCGCTGCCTTGATCGCGGCGAAGCGCCC
>Ga0157376_10000345_pt1 | contig 31007 bp, 24 predicted proteins | sample M45metaG_FD_121801 | JGI IMG/M metagenome (GOLD analysis project Ga0157376, IMG submission 121801) | Miscanthus rhizosphere microbial communities from Kellogg Biological Station, Michigan, USA - M4-5 metaG | ecosystem: Host-associated > Plants > Roots > Rhizosphere > Soil | place: USA: Michigan...
TCGAGGGCCTGCTTCAAAGCATCGCCACCATTCTTGATTCCCTCACCGCTCAAGAATGCCGCAACTACTTCCAAGCCGCCGGCTATGTTAATTCTTAAACCAAAAACGCTCTAGGAATTGGCGAGCGCTGAGCATTTTGCTCGTTTTCGAGCGAGTTTCTCGCGGGGCGGCGGTTGGTGGGGTACCGCCGTTGCCGCGCGCGAGTTCCAAGTAATCTCGGACCGGCGGGCGGCCTGCCAATGGCCTCCGATTAGTTGGGGCGCGCCGATTGGAGGTGGTGAATTCGGCGTACGTTAAAGGCCAGGCAGACCAGATCCCATTCCAAGCCCGCCTTGGCCAGGCCGCGCAAGGAGAACCGCGTAAACCCCAGGGTGTGTTTGATCCAGCTAAAGACCGGCTCCACGGTGGTGGCCCGCAACTGCTGGCAGCCCCGGCCAAACTCGCTCTCCATGCAGGCGCGCATTCCCTGCCGGTAGTCTTCGGTTCGTTGCCGGGCCTGGGTGCGCCGCGCGGCCCGGGCCTCCGACCGTTGTTTCTGCGGCGGGCAATAGATCACGACCCCGTGCTGTTGCTCCATTTGATAAATCTGGGCCGAGTTGTCATACCCGGCATCCACCACCACCCGGGTGGTGGCGGGCTGCCGCTGGAAGACTTGCTCCACCATGGGAGCCAGTTGCCGGCGATCATTGGACTGATCGCAAACCGCGGCCGCCAGGATCAGAGGGGCCTGGGTCTGGGCCTGCACCGCGAGTTGCGCATTGTAGCCGGCCCCATAGCCGCCCGGTTTGGCGGGCAGCAGTTGCGCCTGGGGATCGGTCAGATTCACCTGATCCTCGAGCCCGGGCTCTGCGGGGAGGAGGCGCGGGGCAGAACCCGGCCCCCGGTCATCAAATTCCTTCCGGTCCTGCACCCGCTGCCGCGCCCGCTGGCGCTTTTGTTCTTTCAACGTCTCCATCGCCTGCCGGATCGCCCGCTGGCGATCCTGGGCACGGACGAGTTCCGGAGGCAACCCCGACCCATCGCGCCGGTTGTCCTCCGCCTGATCCGCCTCCGCGGCCCGCTCCAGCAGTTCCCGGACTTGTCCGTCCAGGGCCTGGGCCTGCCGCTCCAGATCCTCCTGGCACAGCGTCTGACGCTTGGAGGCATTGCCCGCGAGGATCGTGCCGTCCACGGCGACCTCTCCCACCCGCAGAATCTTCAGGGCCCGGGCCAGTTCCAGCACCCGCACAAAGCACGCCTGCACGAGCGAATGGTTCCCCCGGCGAAAGGTGGCGATCGTGTCGTGATCAGGGTGGGTGTTCGCGCAGAGGAAACGCACCGCCACCTCCCGATAGGTGGCCCGTTCGATCTGGCGCGAACTGAAAATCCCGTGGGCGTAGCAGTAGATCAACAAGGCCAGCATTCCGATCCGGCGGATACTGCCGGCTGCCCGTGCCCCGCCAGTTGCAGGTGCAATCCTCCAGGCGGACCGTTCCCACCGCTTCCAATACAAAATGGGCAATGTCAGTCTCAGCCACCCAATCCTGAATCGTCGGAGGCAGGAACATGGGAGTCTGCCGGTCAATGTTCACAAAGCGTGCGGCCATGCCGACCTTAACCACATCGCCTTCCAACCCGCCAACCTCAAAGTCCGACCGCCTGCATCGACCGTCGCTGTTTTTTCCAGAGAGCAGCCACCCCGGCGAGGGGAAGAACCGCGCGGCCGACCTGCCGGAGCGACCGGCGGTAAGTTTTCCTTGCGGCAATTTTAGATGACGGGATAGCGTGCCTCGATGAAAATTCTCGTTACAGGCGGCGCGGGCTTCATTGGCTCCAACTTTGCCGCGCAGTGCCTTTCCCTCGGTCACGAAATCGCGGTGATGGATGAGTTCAACGATTTCTATGATCCGGCGATCAAGCGCGCCAATGTGGCGGCGCTGGGAAAAAACGTCGCCGTGCACGAGATGGATATCCGCGATGCGGAGGGCGTGCTCCGCGTGGTGAAGGCAGGCGGCTTCGATGCGATCGTGCACCTGGCCGCGCGCGCCGGGGTGCGGCCTTCCATCCAGCAGCCGCGGCTCTACATCGAGACGAATATCCTGGGCACCTACAATTTGCTGGAAGCCGCGAAACAAGCGGGCATCCAGCGCTTCATCTGCGCCAGCAGCTCGAGCGTCTATGGCGTGCTGGAAACCGCGCCCTTCAGCGAAGACATGGCGCTCACCTCGACCATTTCTCCCTATGCCGCCACCAAGCTGGCCGGGGAACAGTTTTGCTCGAACTACGCGCACCTCTACGGCATGCGCACGATCAACCTGCGCTTCTTCACCGTCTATGGCCCCGGACAGCGTCCCGACCTCGCGATCCACAAATTTGCCCGCCTGATTGCGGATGGAAAACCGATCCCGGTCTTTGGCGACGGCTCGACCCGCCGCGATTACACCTACATCGACGACATCGTGCAGGGCATGCTCTCCTGCCTCACCTACGAAGGCCAGCTCTGCGACGTCTTCAATCTCGGCGAGAGCCAGACGACCACGCTGGCGGAGCTCATCGAGCACCTGGAGACGGCGCTCGGCAAAAAGGCGATCATTGACCGCCAGCCCAACCAGCCCGGCGACGTCCCACTCACCTACGCAGACATCACGAAAGCAAAGAAGCTCCTCGGCTACGCGCCGACAACCAAGATCGCCGAAGGCATTCCAAAGTTCGTGGAATGGTTCCGCGAATACTATAAAAAGTAGCCACCGAGATCACGGAGGACACGGCGAAATTCGCCGTCACCGCGCAATCGCCATCGGCGGGTTGCCAGCCTATATTGTGCCTATGGACCACCTCGTCGAAGCCGGATTGAAGAAAGCAGGCGTGCAGGATGCCCAGCGGCATCTCTTCATCTGCATCGGGCCGGATTGTTGTGATCCCGCCGTGGGCGAACGGGTGTGGGAATATGTGAAACGCCGGGTGCGCGAGACGGGGCTGAAGGCGATGCGGACCAAGGCGGGCTGCTTTCGCGTGTGTTCGGGCGGCCCATGGCTGGTGGTTTACCCGGAGGGCGTATGGTATGGCGCGGTGGAAGAGGAACGCTTCGAGCGCATCCTGCAGGATCACCTGCTCGGCGGCACGCCGGTCGCCGAATGGGTGGTGGCAAAAAATGATCTCTGCGATGGGTGCAAAAACGCGGAGAGCACCGAATAGTCTCACGCAGAGTCGCAAAGGAGAGGCCGAAACGCGAATTTGCATTTCCCTTCGTGCCCTCGTGTCTTCGTGGTGAAACTCCCCTTCCCTTGGCGACTTGGCGGTTCATTCCTCCCGCCCGCCCCGCTCTGAATCGCGCCCCCGCCCTACACCCTCGCGTTGCTGATGATGCTCAGGAACTCCACCGGCGGCTCGTAGATGCGCACCGGGCCGTGCTCGATGTTGCCGTCGAAGAAAAGGCTGTCGCCCGGCTCCAGGTGGAACACCTGGTCCGCATGGCGATAATCCATCGCTCCCTTGAGCATGTAGAGCAATTCGTGGCCGGGGTGGCGGAAGACGTTCTTGGCCGGGTCCACGTGCGCCTCCTCGATCTTCATCAAGTAGGGCTCGAAATCCTTCTCAAAGGGCAATCCCTGCGCCAGCGACTCGTAGCTATGGCCGATTTTTGAGCCGCGCCCGACAATCACCTTGCGATCGCTCGCCTTGACCAGCGAGGCCCGCGGCTGCAGGCCGGAGGACTGAAAAAAGAACCCGGGCTCCACCGAGAGCGCAAAGGCAATCCGGGTCAGCGTGGATACCGGGGACGAAACCTTGCCGTTCTCAATCTTCGAGAGCTGGCCCTTGGTGAGCTTTACCTCGCCGGCGAGCTGGTCGAGCGTGACATCACGCTGCATGCGCAGGGCGCGGATCTTATGCCCGATCTGGGCCTCAATACTTTCGTCGGGCTTTTCCATGGAAATTGCGGGATTCCAAAAAAGAACCAACCGGCCCGGGAGCGCAAGATTAAAAGCAGCCCCGCCTGGCGAATGGCGCAAAAATTGCTTCTTAGGAAACCGTTGTTTCAAACCAAGAAACAACAACCTGCCTAATAAACCAATAAAGTCACAAACGAGGGAAGTTTATGAACACACCTAACACCAAGGGATACGGGCTGAAAGCGACCTGCCTGTCTTTCCCGGAAACTCTGTCGCAATCGGTGGCGAACATCTCGCCCACCCTTACCCCAGTGGTCATTGTCCCACTGGTCTTCGCCTCGGCCGGCAACGGAACGTGGCTGTCGTATCTCTTCGCCACCGTGGGACTGATCCTGGTGGGGATGAACATCAACCAGTTCGCCAAGCGGTCGGCGAGTCCCGGGTCCTTGTATTCCTTTGTCTCCAAGGGACTTGGGCTGGATGTTGGATTCGTTGCCGGGTGGTGTCTCATTGTGGCCTATCTGTTCACGGCCATGGCCGTGCTCGCGGGCTCGGTGAATTACACTATCATCCTGCTCCAGATGCTCCATCTTAATATTTCGCCGGTGATTCTTTTCGGAATCGGCGCGGCGGCAGCCTGGCTGGTGGCCTACAAGGACATCAAGCTCTCCACCCGGCTGATGCTGGCTCTCGAAGTCCTCTCCATGTTGCTCATCCTTTTGCTCGGTGCCTACATTATGTTCCATAAAGGGAGCTTCATAGATCCCGACCAATTCTCGCTGAAGGGCATGGATTTCAATGGATTCAAAGGCGGCTTGATTCTGGCGATTTTTAGCTACGTTGGCTACGAAAGCGCAACCACGCTGGGCGAAGAAGCCAAGAGCCCGCTCAAAAATATTCCGCGCTCGGTGATTTTGAGCGCACTCATTGCGGGCCTCTTTTTCATGGTCACCTCGTATATTGCGGTGCTTGGGTTCAAGGGCATGAAGACAGGCCTCGGCGCCAGCTCGGCTCCGTTCAATGATCTGGCGGATGCGACCGGCATCGGCTTCCTCGGCGTGCTGATTTCCATCGGCGCGGTGATCAGCATGTTCGCCTGCACCCTGGCGAGCATCAACGCGGGTTCCCGCATCATCTTCATGCTGGGACGCCACGGCATCCTGCATCCCCACCTCGGCAAGGCCCATGGCAACAATGAAACACCGCACTGGGCGGTAACCATCTCCTCGGTGATCACCTTCGCCCTGCCCGCGATCATGCTCCTGAAGGGGCTGGGCGTGCTCGATGTCTTTAATGATCTGAGCACGATCGCGACCTATGGGTTCCTCATCGTGTATGCACTGGTCTCCATCTCCGCGCCGGTTTACCTGAAGCAGATCGGCAAGCTCACGGTGGGCAGCGTCATCCTCTCGCTGCTGGGAATCGGGTTCATGATCCCGCCGATCATCTCGACGGTCTCGCCGATGCCGGCCCCGCCGATGGACAAGTTCCCGTACTATTTCCTGGCCTACCTCGGCGTGGGCATCGCTTGGTTCCTCTTCCTGCGCTTCAAGGCGTCGGGCAAGGTCCTGGCGGAAATGAAGGCCGATCTGGAGGCCGTGCACTCGCAATACAGTGCGGAAACAATGTAATCCAGTGGTTGGTTGAAAACTGGGACCGGTGCCTGGAAATTAGCCGCCAGGCACCGGTCGTCAGCGATTTTTTCGGAAGCGGCTAATTTGCCGAATTGAAAATCTTACTCTTTGTCTTGCTCCTGCTCCTGCTCGGAAGTTGCTCTTCCGAGCAGGAGCAGGACAAAGGCGGGTGAATTTTAAACTGAACCACCACCGCTTTTTCAAGCTTTACGCAAAGCCGGGGGAAAAACAGGATGATCGCCATACCCACACCCCATGTTTGCAGAGATTTCCCCAAAAATCACCCGGCCCGGCCGGACCTTTTCTTTTCTAACCCTGTTGCTGCTCGGCACCCTTTCCGCCCTCGCGCAGCAGACCAGCCCCGGCAGCGGGCCCAAGGCGGATGCCGTGGTCGCCGCCGATGGGAGCGGGCAATACCAAACCGTGCAGGCAGCCATCAACGCCTCGCCGCAAACCTCGACCGCCGCAAAGCCGTGGACGATTTTCATCAAGCCCGGCATCTACAAGGAGCTGATCTACATCCAGCGCGAAAAACGCTTCCTGCATCTCCTGGGCAGCGACGCCGAAAAAACGGTGCTCACCTTCAACCTCTATGCCAGCCTGCCGGGACCAGACGGCAAGCCGATGGGCACCTTTCGCACGCCTTCGGTAACGGTCGATGCGGACGACTTCTCGGCGGACGGCGTGACCTTTGAAAATTCCGCCGGAGCAGTCGGGCAGGCACTCGCGATCCGCATCGACGGGGATCGCACGGTGTTCCGGCACTGCCGGTTTGTGGGGTATCAGGACACCATCCTCACCAACCAGGGGCGGCACTACTATCAACAATGTGAAATCAGGGGCGCGGTGGATTTCATTTTCGGCGCGGGCACGGATTTCTTCGACGCCTGCACGATCCATTGCGTGGGCAACGGCTACATCACCGCCGCCTCGACGCCACAGGAGCAGCCCTTTGGCTACGTCTTCTCCCACTGCACCATCACCGCGGACCCGGCCGTAAAGCGTATGTTTCTGGGTCGCCCCTGGCGGCCGTACGCCAGCGTGACGTATCTGAACACATCGATGCCCGAATGCATCGCCCTCGAAGGCTGGAACAACTGGGGCAAACCGGAAAACGAGCTCACCATGCGCAACGCCGAGTTTGCCAGCACCGGCCCCGGCGCCCGACCGGAATCACGCGCCAAGTGGGTGCACCAACTCACCGCCAGCGACGCCGCGGCGATCACCGCGGAAAAGGTGCTCGGCGACTGGGTCCAGGGACGCCACACAAAATAGGAAGCACCCAGGAGAATCAAGAGCGTGTCCGCTGCTTAGAGCATGCTGGAGCGCTGACACACAACAGCCGGGATGGCAGCTTGACATGCTCCGGCCCCGGCGCGAAAAACTCCGCCCATGCGTCCCGCTTTTTTGAAACTCGCCCGCTGCCTTGCGCTGCTGGCGGTGTTTCTGTTGGGCGGCGGGCACATGGCGGTATGGCAGGGCGTGGCGTGGGTGCGAATGGTCGCCGACTATGCGCAGGAAACCTCGATCGCCCGCGCGGTGGTGGAGACGTTTGACGGCAACCACGCGTGCCCGATGTGCCGGGCGGTGGAGCGGGAAAACAATCAGCAGAAACAACCCGCCACGCAGCTCGCGCTGGTGAAGGTGGCCATGATTTACGTAGCCACGGACGGGTATGTTTTCACGACCCCGGCCGGGGACCGGATGGACTTGCAGGCTTTTCACGGAGGACAGCGGACCGAGCGGCCGCCGACCCCTCCGCCTCGTGTGATGCCAGGCTGATTTTCTTCAGCACGCCTCCTTTCATTCCCATCGCCCCGCCACGCTGGAGTCGCAGCGGGGCTTGCTCCTTTCATTCCACTCCGAAAAACCACCGGGGCTGCGCGCGCCTTGGCGCGGCGGCGATCCGGTTTGCACCTATTTTATGAAACTTACTAAAACACTTCTTTTCACCCTGGCGGCCTCGGCCGCGATGCTTTCCACCAGCGACGCCTGCGACCTGTGTGGCTGTTACACGCCTTCCCACGAGGCAGTCCAAACCAGCACCACCGGCCTTTACCTCGGCACGGCGGAGCAGTTCACCAGCTTCGGCTCGTTGAAATACAACGGGCACGCGGTGTCCAATCCCAGCGGGCAATATGTGGACAGCTCGATCACGCAGTTCGTGCTCGGCGACAGCTTTCTGGATCACCGCCTGGGCATTCAACTCAACGTGCCCTACCTCTACCGCAGCTACCGGCGGCCCGAGGGCTTCGACATCGCACATGGCGTGGTGTCCGGTCTCGGCGATCTTACCTTGCAGGCTAATTATGTGCTGTGGCGCACGGAAGATGCGCCCGGGAAAACCATCCCCACCGTAAAATATGACGGCAAGAGCATGGCGGGCTGCCCGTCGTACGCTGTCCTCCCGCCCGCGGAGCCGGTTTTCAGCGGTTCGCTGAATCTAATCGCCGGGCTGAAACTCCCCACCGGCGACACCGCCCGGCTGAAGGAAAACTTCCACGAGTCAGAAGTGGAAGGCGCGCCGGAAAACGCGATCGGCGGGCACGACCTCACGCTGGGCACGGGCTCTTACGACGGCGTGTTCGGCGTGCAGACGGAGCTGCGCTATCGGGCGGCGTTCTTCACCGACGACGTGCGCTACACGCTGCGCGGGTCAGGGGCACATCAATACCGCTTCGCCAATGACCTGGAATTCAGCGCCGGGCCGGGCTGGTATTTCGTGCACAAAGAGGGCCGCTCGCTCGGCCTGCAATGCGTGCTCAGCGGCGAGACGAAAGGCTGCGACACTTTCGAGGGCGTAGCGGATCCGGACACCGGGGCGACCGCCCTGTATGTCGGGCCGCGAATCGTCGCCTCGTGGGGCCGGGTGAATGGCGAGCTCGGCGTGGAACTGCCGGTGCTCATGCACACCACACAGTTGCAGGCGACGGCGGATTACCGCATCCGCGGCGGTTTCAGCATTCAGTTCTAAGCGAATAAACGGGAGGCGGGATTATCACGATCCCGTCTCCAACGCGGCGTCATCCTGAGCGAAATGAAGCGCAGCGGAATGAAGTCGAATCACCGAGCGCAGCGAGATAAATGCGCACTTATTTTTCAATTCAGGCGCATTAAATCCCGTAATAGTGGCGAGTGACTTCATCTGCAATCCAGGCCGGGTCGTCAATAGAGGTCGGAACGTTCCGCCAATCAGGTCACCGGCCACTAGGGCGGGATCCTTCGACTCCGCTACGCTGCGCTCAGGATGACCCCATGTTGAAGGCACTGCCCCCCCGCTACTTGATCTTCAGCTCAATAATCGTCAGCGAATTGGCCGGGAAGGTGTGGGTGAATTGCTTGCCGAGGCCGCTGAACCGGGTGGTGGAAGGCTTCACGTTGTCCGGCTGGGCCAGTGAATTTACCGCGCCGGGGGTCGGGGCGGTGAGGATGGCCGCCTGCGCTTCGGCGTCCACAGCCGTAACCCCGTCCAGATTGATCGACAGCGGCTGTTCCGTGCCGGCGAGGTTCACCACTTTCACATACACCGCGCCTTTCGCATGATCGATCGTGGCATTGGCGAAGAAGGTCTTCGGCTCGCCGGTCAGGGTCTGGTTCACGGTGCTGTCGCCGCGATGTGCGCTGAACATCTTTTGCACGTAGTAGGCGGGCGAGAGGTAGCTGCGCAACGAATCGTAGCCGATGAGATTCGGGCTCCACTGATACGCGCCGGGATTGTCGTGCACGAAGAGCGGGGCGTAGCAGTTCATCACGATGAGATCGGCATTGCGCTCCATGCCGGTGAGGAAGGCGGCGTCACCCAGCGCGGCATGCAGGGACGGCGTGGGGATTTGCTTGTACGACCACGGCATGCGCGCATAATTCACGGTGCCATCCGGGGCGGTCTCGACCAGTTCGCGCGTGGCCCATTCCCCGACGAAAATCTTCGGTCCGTGGCGGTCGAATTTATCGTAGCGATGGGCCAGGTCCATCATCTCCACCGAGGTCGCGTAGTGGTGCTCGTCGAGCACATCCGCCTTGCGGCTCTTCACCGGGATGGTGGCGATACACTGGAGCTGCGGGTACTTCGCCTTGATCGCGTCGTAGAACTGGGCAAAGCGGGCGTCGTAGGTTTTCTTCGCGTCGCCGACAAAGTCCTCGTTGCCGATCTCCACGTATTGCAGGGGAAAAGGCTGCGGATGGCCGTCGGCGATCCGGCGCGCGCCCCACTTGGTCCCGGCGTCGCCGGTCACATACTCGATCTCATCCAGCGCTTCCTCGACATAGGGCTTCATCGCATCGCCGGTGGGAATGGCCGTGCCACTGCGGTGCTCCTTCGTGGGCAGCGAAAACCCGGCATAGACCGCGAGCACGGGCTCGGCGCCCATGTCCTCCGCCCATTCCATGAACTCCAGCAGGCCCATGCCATCGCTGGAACGGTAGCCCCAGGTGCCCATGTGGCCGGGGCGTTCAGCGATGTCGCCCAGCGTCTGTTTCCACACGAAATGGGTCTCGGGCGAATTGCCTTCCAGGTAGTTGCCACCCGGGCAGCGCAGGAAGGCCGGCTTCAAATCCACCAGCTCCTGCATGAGATCCACGCGATTACCATTGGGCCGGTTTTTAAAGGTGGGCGGGAAAAGGGAAACGAGGCTGAACCAATATGTGCCCGGCGTGGTGGTGGTGATGACGAAGCGCCCATTGGACAGCGCCGGAGCGTCCTTCGCGGTCGCGAGCGTCACCGTGTACCGTTTCCAGGCGGAGGAAATACTGGTCACCGCCGTTTGCGCATAGGTGGTGGTGCCATCGGTGTTCTGGATGCCCACGCGCAGTTGCGCGTCCGCACTGCCCTTCGCGAAGAAGGAGGCGCGGTATGTGGTATCCGGTTTTACCGGGACGCCCCAGAAGCCTTCATTGGTAATCCCGACCGGCTTGCCTCCGGCGGGCTTCGCCTCCAGCTTCAGCGCCACCGTCTGCGCTTCGTTGACGGGCTGGGTGGTATCCAGCGCGATGGAACTGCCGCTCGCGGTATCGCCGACCAGCGACCAGTGGACGGGCGACTGGGCGTCGTCCTTGAACTGCCGGTTCTGGATCAGCTCGGCGTAAAGGCCGCCATCGTAGGCGTGGTTGATCTCCTCGGTCATGAGTCCGTAGAAGGTCGGGGCGAATTTGATCACCGGCTTGCTGAGATCCAGCGTAAGCGTGGGAGCAGGTGCGTCCACCGCGAAAAGCGACGCGGGAAGCAGCAGGGCCGACAGGGCGGCGAGTTTGGTGAGAGGGATGTTCTTCATAGGTGGTTGAGACAGACCATTGCGACGGTATGGCGACGGAAATCGTTCAAATATTTAACATTCGATTCAACGCGCTACGCTTTGGGAATCCGGATGACGGTGAGCGAACTGGCGGGCGCTTCGTAGTCGAAGGCAGGTTGCACCGGAATGTTTTCCGTGACTGGAACGAGCGGCTTGGTCGTTTCAAAGGTGTTCTCCGCATGGGGATCGCCCGCGAGCACGATCTTTACCGCCTGGGCGGCGACCGTCTTCACCCCCTCGAGGTGGATCTGCAGCGGGCGCGCAGTGTCTCCAAAGTTCACAATCTTGAGGATGAGATCCCCGCTCTTTTCCTCGCGCACCACGGAGGTGGCGAGGCCGGCGGCGTCATCCAGGGTGGATGGAAAATAAGTCTCGCCGGAATTCGAGGCGAAGAGTTGCTGCACGTAGTAGTTGACCGTGCGATTCAGGCGTGTGCCGTCGAAATAAATCATATCGGGCCGCCATTGCGTGTGCCGCACATTGGCCAGCAGCGGAGCATACGAGGCCATGTGGACCACGTCTCCGTTGCGCTCAAGCTGCGTCATGTATGCCGCCTCGGCCAGCGCGGCACGCAGAGTATTCCTTCGCCCGACATCATGCGCGGCATACTCGCCTACATAGACCTTCGAGTGGCTGCGGTTGTAGTTGTCGTAACGATTGAAGTGCGTAAGAAACCAGTCCGGCGGTTCATAATAATGCTCGTCCACCAGCGGCACGTGGAGCTGGTTGGCCACTTTCCAGCCCTCCTCGTAGTCGGGCCCCTCTGGAGCCGGGCCCACTGTGCCAACGATTTTGATCTCAGGATGGGCGGCATGCACTGCCTCGTAGATCATGCGGAAACGCTCCTTGAAGCCCGGCGTAATTTTGTCCTCGTTGCCAATCCCGAGATATTCGAGATGAAAAGGGGCCGGATGCCCTGCCGCAGCACGTTTGGAGCCCCACTTCGAAGTGGCGGGACCATTGGCATACTGGATCAGGTCCAGAATGTCCTGAATGTACGCGGGCAGATCCGCCAGCGGCATGCACTCCTGGCCCATCCCCGGGCTGACATCGGAATTCTGGCAGGACACACCGGCTGCCAGCACCGGGAGCGGCTTGGCACCAATGTCCTCGCAAAACTGGAAATACTCGAAGTAGCCGAGGCCGACGGACTGATGGTAATCCCAGATGTCTTTTTGCTGCCGGCGTTGCTCAACCGGGCCGATGGTGTCCTTCCAGCGGTAAATATTATTGATGCCATCGCCATGGGCCAGGCAGCCGCCGGGAAAGCGGATAAATTTGGGGTGAATATCCGCAATGGCTTGCGCGAGATCGGCGCGAAGACCGTTGGAACGATCACGGAAGGTATGGCGGGGAAAGAGGGAAATCTCATCCAGCGCAATGGCTCCCTGCGCATGGGCGAGCAGAACGAATGACGCGGCATCCTCGGTGCGGGACGGCGTGAGGGTGGCGGTGAGTTTTTTCCAATCACGACCGGTCACCTGCAGCGGGGCTTCGGCAAGAACGGTGCCGTCCTTTGCCTCCAGGCGCACCGTGACCGGCATCGGCCGGCCTTCAATGGAGTTATTCTTTCCCCATGGGGCGCTCATGTAAAGCTGGCGGGCAAACACGGAAACATCGTAAGGCTCCCCTGCCTTGACTGGAATGCCATCGAAGCCCGGATTCGCCACCCCAACCCCCTGTCCCGGATTTCCCACTTCCAGCGTGATGTAATGGGGATTGTTCTTGCTGATCGGGGAAGCACTTTCCACCTTCCAACGGCCCGTTCCCCCACCCCGCTTTACAAAATCCCAGTAGGTCAGCGGCCCCCAGGTGGGCTGCTCGGTGGCGTCGTATTCAAACGAGCGATTCTGAATTAACTCAGCGTAAAGGCCGCCATCAGCTGCATAATTGATGTCCTCGAAAAAGAGGCCAAAGAGATCGGGGCTGATCGCCTTGCCTTGCGTGCCGAGTTGGACGGTCAACGTGGATGGGGATGTGGATGCGGCGTGAACCACGGTGGCGCAAAAGGCGGCACAACCGATCGCCAGCAACCGGAGCAGGGGTGATTTGGGGCGGGGCATATCTGTAAGGGCAGAGGACATAATGAAGTAAAATCGCCCCCCGTTGTCAGTGATAATGTGCATTCGCCACTCAAATCCCACGGAGGAAATGAACGTGCACGATGAAGCAAAGCCAGCCGCATAAAAGGGAACTTAACCGGATTAGCGCGTAAGACGGCTCCCAGAGGACATGCAGCGCACCGAGAATGGGCCAGCAAAATACACGGAACTGCGGTGGAAAGGGCAGGCTGGAGCGATTTAGCGCGTTTCAACTTAATCTATAGCCATTCGTTGCTTGAGAACCGAAGCGAAGGGGAACGTCTTTTTCAAAAAAGGAGGTCATGCTGAGCGGCGCCGAAGCATCTCCCATTGTTTCGATCCCGCAGGGACGCTCCACCCGTTGCCAGCCCGGAAATGGATGGAGATTGCCCCCCTGTCGCCATTGCGTCTCGCTGCGCCCGGCGCTTCGTTCCTCAGAATCACAACTGCTTTTCATCGCGCCAATCCGGCACGGCTACCCTGTATATTGAGTCGTTCTGGGACCTCGCTGGAAATCAATTTCCGAACCTGGCCGAAGAATGGTGCAGGTTGCTTTGCAATCGCTCTTTGCGCGCCATTTGCCTTGAGTTCTGCGAACGCCAACGGCGTTCCGTCCTCCAGCCCAGGGTTGGCGCGACTTAGCGACTTAAGGAGCGCCTACCCTGGGAGACATCCCTCATCTTCATGAACTCTGAAGGAGTTCCGGCCCTGCCCTCGTCACTGGTTTTGGGCTTCCATTCATAAATCATCCCGAGTCTTCCGTTTGTTTCGTGTTTTTCGCTGGCACAAAACTCCCTCCACTTCTCTCTGATCCACCGCTCAAAGCGCCCAGTCCGTCAAATAGGCATGGGCCAGCGGATGACTCGGATCGCGATCCAGCACCTGTTGAAATAGCGCCGCCGCTTTCGCCTGCTGGTTGAGACCAAAATAAGCCTGCGCCTGCAGGAACAGCGCGGTGGTTTCCTGCCGGTACTGCAAATCGGCATTGAAAAGCAACATCGTCGGCAGGGAAGTCGCGAAGTAGTCGATTTTGGCTTTGGTGCGGGCGAGATCACGAGCGTAGGAGAGCAAATTTTGAAGAAGTTTGCGGGCCTCTCGTGTTCTCTTGAGGCGCTTCATGGCAAGGGCGGAGAAAAGGGTCATCTCCGAGTAGGCGCGAACGCTCATCTCTTGAAAATCACCTCGAAAATCGGCGGCCGCCTGCCAGTATTTTACCGCCTGGGGGGTATCCTCCATTTTATCGCACGCCACTCCGAGCCAGTAGTAAATGTCACTTTGATTGGCCAGCAGGTGTCTGGCTTCGGAGAGGTTTTCGGGAGAAACGAGTGCCTGGGTAAAGTGTTCGTAAGCCAGGGCGGGATTGTTCTTGGCCAGGGCGAGACGACCGAGGACGAGGTGGGTCTGAGTATATTGTCCCAGCGCCTGTCCCTCCCCTCCCTCCCAAGGTTGGAATTTGCGGGATTCAAGGATAGCCAGGGCCTCGGCATGGCGACCGACCAGGTTGCACAAGGCGCAGTATTCTACAGAGAGATCGTCCCGTTGAGCAACCAATGAGGGGTACCTCTTCAGTTCCCGCAGACGCTTGGCCGGGGCGAGACCAAGGCGCTTCCAGAGTTGGTCGCGTTCAAAGAGCAGACGCGCATCTTTCGGGTCGGCTTGGAAAGCCCGATCATAGGCGCGGCAGGCTTTTTCGGGCTCCCCGGCAATATTGAAATACCCGAGTCCCAAGTTCCGCCAGATGGTGGGGCACTTCGGGTCGAGACGAGACGATTTTTCCCAGAGTGCGATGGCTTCATGGTGGCGGCGGCGGTCATACAAAAGATTTCCCAGATAATAGGGTGCCCGAGCATCCTTGGGATTCAGTTCCATCGCCCGTTCCAAAATCGCAATCTCCTCAACCCGGGCGGGAAAGCAATAATCGAGGGTGGCCTTTTCGCCCGCGCGCCCGTAGCGCAAAGCCGCTTTGGAATCTCCCTTTTGATCGGCCACCCAGGCCAGGTGATAATTGATCAAAGGGGCACCCCCCATTCCGGGATTTTTGGCCGCCAGCTTGAGAACTTCTTCCGCCTTTCGATAGAACCCCGCTCGGGTAAGATCCACCGCCACATCCAGCCACGCCTGAGCATCAGTGGCAGGCGGATTTCCAGTGAGATACGAAGACCAGACGTCTAGCGAATCCAAGGCTCGAATGTCGGCAAGCGCGGCGGTGGCCTCTTCCTTACGGTCGAGCTGTTCGAGGACCAGCACCCGCAGATTGCGAGCATTCAGATGATCGGTATTCAACCGCAGTGAACGGTCCAGATGGTCGAGGGCGGCGAACCAATCCCCGCGACGGCAATCAATCTCGGCCAGAGCATGATAGCCGGCCGATTGCCACGCTTGATTCCAGGTGGCCTTGTAAAAGGCAGCATAGGCTTCCTCCTCCTGCCGCAGGTGTCGAAGGGTCAATCCCAACAGATAGAAGGCCTCGCCATCCCGCGGGTTGGCATTGCGAAGGGTAAGACGCCGGATAGCGGCACGAAGATGTTTTTCCGCTTTGGTAAACTCACCCCGCCCCACGTGCCATCTGGCGAGGGCGGTATGGCAGCGGGAATCATCCGGGTCACGCTGGTAGCCCTCCCGCCAATAGATCACCGGATCGCGGGTGGCATGGCGATATTGCTCGAGATGAAGGCCGGTGAGGTAAAGTTCATCGACACTCTGGATCTCCGAAGGAAGGGGGGGCTCCGTGGCAGCGGGGGGCACTTCACTCTGCGGACGATCCTTTGGAAAGTAGGCCAGCAACTCACGCCCATCCGCAGCCAGCACTCGCAAGGCGCATTGGCCGTTGGCGAACTTTTGCGCTGGCTGAGCCACTTCTTTCACGAAGGGGGTGGCAGGTGCGAGGTCGGTCTTCCAAACCAACGCGCGCCCCTTGGCGGGTTCGAGGCGAATGGTGGCCCCTTTGAAACCACTGGAGGCCGCGACCCCAAGTTTGATGAGTTTGGAGGTCAGTTGCAAACGGACGGCTGCCTCCAGAGTGGCATGGTTCGCCGGGCCGATTTGTTGGATGGGATACCAGTATTGGGTCCACGCCTTCGTTTCGCCGGGCATGAGGAAAGAGAAATCGGGCTGATTGTCAGTATAAACCCCGGCCATGAGTTCAATATAAGGGGGGCACCCCTCTTTTTGAGAAATTGGGTCCGTAAGACTGCGATCCCAGGCATAGCCGAACTCATGATTGCCCCAGGTCCATTGCTTCTTTCCCGGGGAGATATGGTGATTGGCAATATGCACCAACCCGGCCTGCATGCGGTGGTCGTAGCCTCCGAAGAAGTCCTCTTTCGATCCCATCGCCATGTAGGAGGTGGGCACCGGGATATTCGCATAAAAGGAAAGATCGTTGGGAGCGTAGCTGGCTACGGAACTTCCACTGGCATGGGAGGGAACATATTTGGGGGGGACCTCACTGGCTGGCATGCCGCCTTTCTCCCGCGCCCCGTAATCCACCCCGTAGTAATGCCCTTTACAGAGGGGAAACTCGCTCATGGAACGTCGGGCGTGATCGGCAACATAAGCCACATCCGACGGAAAGAAGCTTTGATAATCCTCATGAACCCGGGTCGCAACATTCGCCCACCAGAGAAAGGTCTGCACCGATTGGGTGCGATTGTAGGCCCGAACTTTGAGCTCGAGGTAAGCCTTGCCCGGGTGCAGACAGACTCCGTGCATCCCTTTCATCCTCGCCATGGGATCGTGATCGCTGCACCACACCGTCACGGAACCGTCTTCATGCCGCTCGATCTCAGCGGCCACAGGCATAAAGGTGGCCGGACGATGATGCTGAGGCCAGTTGAACTCGACACCCCCCGAGGCCCAGGGGCCGGCGAGCCCCACCAGGGCGGGCTTGATGACCTCCTGCCGGTAGAAGAAATCGTAGCCATTCGTCTTGTCCCGCCCGACATGGATGCGGCCGCCGATTTCGGGCAGGATCATTACTTCGATGAACTCATTTTCCAGCCAGATCGCGTCCCAGGCCCGGTCGGTCTTTTGCTCGGAAATCCGGTCGTAAAAGGGCAATGGATAGACCTTGCCGCTGCTACCCTGATAGACCCGCTTCTCGATGAACATGGGATTCCTGTCCGCCGGCATCGGTTCATATGTGGGGATAACGACGCGCTCGCGACGGACTTGGACAGATGGAGTTTTCATTGCGATAACGAGTAAACGTGAACTGAGGGGAGCTGGATGATCTTGGCGCTGATCTTCAAATACTGGCATTTAATCACTCCAACAAGAGGCTGAAATCCGATGATTATGGATTATCTTCCAATCCAATGACCCCAAAGCCTCTTTCATCTCCAGCGCTCACCCGGGCCGATGGATTTGCCGGTCAACGCACGAGCCGCCTGCCGCCGAAGGTGGCCACCGATGCCTTGAAGCAGGAATTGCTGGGCGGGTTGCTGCCAGTGGAGATCGGTTATTTTCCCCACGCCCATCACCATGCCCGCGAGCGCAAGCCGGGGATCAGCGAGGCCATTTTCATTTACTGCACCCAGGGAGAGGGCTGGTGCGAAATCCATGGTCGTCGATTTTCCGCCAGGCCGGGGGACTTGATGGTGATTCCTCCGCAGGTGGCTCATGCTTATGGAGCTCACGCGCAGAAGCCGTGGTCGATTTACTGGTTTCACGTGCAGGGAAGGCATCTGGCCGCCTTTCTTCGGGAACTGGAAGTGGGAGCAGCGCAGCCGGTGGTTCCCGTGGGGGAATCACCACAGATTTCGGCTCTTTTTGAAGAGGTATTGGGGCTGGTGGAGCAGGGCTATACGGCGGAAAATCTGCTCGGAGCCTCGCACGCGCTGGCTCATCTGCTGGTGGTGCTGATTCGGGAACATCGAAAGGCCAGTTATGACCAGCCGGGAACGCGACAGCGCATTACCATGGCGATGGATTATATGCGCCAACATCTGGATCAGCCGCTGAGTCTGGAGCAGCTGGCGGCGATGACGCATTTGTCCCGATCACGGCTGGCGGAACTGTTCAAGCAACAGGCCGGGTATGCGCCGATTGATTACTTCATCCGCCTGCGGATGCAGCGGGCCTGCCAGCTTCTGGACCTGACCCAGATGAGCATCAAGGCGATTGCGGCGGCGGTCGGCTATGAGGACCCGCTGTATTTTTCGCGGGTTTTTCGCAAGGTGAACCAGCGGTCACCGGGTCAATACCGGAAAACGGTCAAGGGGTAGCGACTTTCTTAAAGGCAAAAAAAGAGCCGCCGCAGTGCCCCCAAGACACTACGACGGCCAATTACGATCTCCCGTGTCCCCAAACCGACCCCAATCGGCTTATAACGGTTAATCGCAAAGAACTGGTCAAACCCCTTGCGGGGCTGCGAAATCTCCATACGGCGGGGATTATTCGCAGACAAATAAGGCTTTATTTACACGGTTTAATAAAGGGCGTCCTTTCGACCCAGAGGCGCAATGGTGGATGGAGATGCGGCAAGCGAAATGAGCAGGGAGAGCCGCCTCGAAGTGAACACCGAACGAGGACTCAGGCCAGGCGCGCGGAGAGCTCGCGACTGATCTGCCATTGCAGGGGCTCGCCGGCGAGGTAGCGCTTGAATTCCTCCACCATATAGGCACCCAGGCGACGGCACTCGGGACCGAGGGAACCAGCGATATGGGGCGTGAGGATGAGATTGGGCAACGCGAACAGAGGCGAATCGACCGGAGCGGGCTCGGGCGTGCACACATCGAGAATCGCAGTAAGATCGGAACGCTGGCGCAGCACCTCAATCAACTCTTCCTGGCGGATAATACGGGGACGGGCGGTATTAAGGAAGGTGGCCCCCGGCTTCATCTGCGAAAAATGCGCGCCCGTGATCATCCCGTGAGTCTCAGGTTTGTCGGGCGCATGCAGGGAGACGACATCGGACCGCTGGAAGATCTCATCCAGCGAGCAAAGCTCCACGCCAAGCATGGCTGCCTCCTCGGCGCCCAGAAAGGGATCGTAAACGAGGCAACGAAGATTGAAAGACTTGAGGAGCCGGGTGACCTGGCGCCCGATCATCCCGCACGAGATCAGCCCCACCGTGGAGCGGAAATTCCCCGGCACATGACGGGTGTGATCGCCCCAACCCTGGCCTTGACGGACGCCGGAGGCAAAGCTCCAGAACTTCTTGAGGCTGAGCAGGATGGTGGCGAGCGTGTATTCCGCAACCGGGATGGCATTGGCCGCGTAGGCGCTGGTGACCACAATGCCCCGCTCCCAAAATTCCGGCGAGGTAAAGTAGCCGATGGTGCCCGCTCCGTAGAAAACAGCGCGGAGATTTGGCGCGGCTTTCAGGAAAGCGGCGTCCATTTTCGGCGCGCCCCAGCCGGAGAAGATGACCTCCACCTGCTCCAGCAGCGCGGGGTTGGCGGCAATGGACTCCCTCGTCTGCGGGGCCGCGTAAAAATCGGCCACTTGGGCTAGTTCTTCCCGTTCAGTTTCACCGTAGATGCAGTCGAGCGTATCGTCGGCCAGAATGAAAAGCGCACGGGGCCGCTCCCTGGGCACAGGGGCAGCCTTGGAATTCGGGAACACGACGGATTCCGCACCACCGACGGCATCGCCGGTGCGGAGCGCCTTAAAAGCGATGGCATCCACACCTCTTTATTGGCGCAAGTTACCAGAAATAAAACCACCACGTCATTTACACGGTTAACCGGGAAGTTAGACGTTTAACTTCAAGAGGCCAGCGCCCCCCGCAAGGGGCCAAAGATCCTAGCACCCAGGAAGGTCGGAGCCGTCCACCCATTTGCCCTTGACCAGCACCTCGCGGTTGGTTTCCGGGATGCCGCGGTCGTTGTCGTAGATGAGGGACATCAGCAACAAGACGCTGACGCGGCCGATTTCCTCGGAGTTTTGATTGATGCCGGCCGTGATGGGGCAATCGAGAACGGTGGAGGCGGCGAGCCCGATTTTCTCGGGACTCCATTCGTGATGCTCGGTCAAAACGGCTTTCAAGTTGGCGAGATCGGTAATGATCGCCTCCGGCCGGTGTTTCTTGAGCCAGGAACCCAACGTCTTTTTCAACTCTGCCACTGAAGATTGCTTAATGAGCAACGGCGGGATTTGCTGCGTGGACTGGCTTTCGGTCTGTGCCCAGAGAAACCCCGCTCCATAATGCACGGAACGCCAGTGATTTCCCACATAGCCGATGCGCTGGTAGCCTTTTTCGCGGAGCCGGTCGTAAACCAGCATGGCGTTGGCGACCTGGTCGGCCGCGACACAGTGCATGGAAACCTTGGGATCGGAACGGCCGACATGCACAATGGAAAAGCGGCTCCAGTCGAAATTCACCAGGCATTCCGGCAGCTCCCCCGGGGGGACGAGGATGCCCTGGATGTCGCGGGTGAGGAGGATGCGCTCCAGCTTGTTCATGGGCATCTGGTCGTTGACGACGAATTCCTCGACGCGGTAGCCGAATTTCTCCCCGCAGGCGACGGCCCCTTTCCAATAAAGGTCGAACTCCTTGTAACTGCGCAGCTTTTTGGGATCGGGCCAGAAATTGAGCCAGGCGAGGCCGGAGTGGATGGGCTTTTCGCGGGAGGTTTTTTTGAAACGGGCAAGGGCGGTGGCGACCGGATTGGGCTGGTAGCCCATTTCGCGGGCGACGGCCTGGACCCGGGCGCAGGTCTGCTTGGAAACTTCCGGATTGTTTCGCAAGGCCAGGGAGACGGCGGCGTGGGAAAGCCCCACAACGCGGGCAATATCGTTGAGGGTGATACTGCGGGGCTTGATTTGCGAATTGCTCATGATGGGGGTTATCCATCGCACGATCGCGCAATGGGTGAGAGGGAACTTAACCGCATTAGCCACTATTCACAACCAGACTAAAGCGATTAACCCAGATTGGTTTTGAGGCAGCAACCGGCTCTTCGTTCTCTGTAAATCGGCGGAAAAATCCTCTGAAAATATACAATGAAAATCGCGGTCTATCGCTTAACCGCTTCAGCAGCGGGCTGGTTGACCGGACAAGGGTGCCCGCGAATCATCCCGGCAACGGAAATCACTCCAGGTGGCTCAAAAAGATGAGTCCGGTCAAACCATTAAAGGTGATGTTCTGCAGATTGCGATACGTATCGACGGTGATTGTGCTCGCGCCGCTGCTGCCGAAGGTGGCGGTGTCCGTGTTCGTCGTACCGGAAGTTGTGCCCGGGGCGGTGGCATCGGGCGACCAGGTGGCATCGGTCCAGTTGCCCGTGGTGGCGCTTCCCGTCCAGGTCTCGCTCGCGGCCCGGGCCGGCCACAGGTCAAGTGGCAACGAGGTCACCAAAGTAACAATCGCAAGACGGAAACAAACAACGACAGGTCGGCGAAGGGTGGTTTTTTTCATGGGAGGCGTGGGGAATGATCCAGTGAATACTACGGCAATCCAGGCACAACACCTTGGTAAGCTACCGAAAAAGAAACAATCCCTTCCAAACTGACGCGTTTAAGTTTACAAACCCTGCCTCAAAGAGGAGAGGGTCCGCAGATTACGCAGATTATTATAAATGAGTGGTCTGCGAGAGGAGAGAGCGCGATGATTTTCCCAAACGACCACCCTTTGGCTGTCTTTAAAAATCTGCGTTAATCTGCGTAATCTGCGGATCACTACTCCCCTGTCTTTGTATAAACTTCGAGCCGGCAATCGAATCCGCCGAAATCGACTTTCTGCCGGGAGTGCAGCTTGAGGCCGGGAACCACCGCATCCGAGCGAAGCGGGTTGGCAAAAATGAGCCGCCCGCCTGGTTTCAAGAGCGTGACCGCCGCCGAGAAAAGGCTGCCAATGAGACCACGCAGATCGGCGATGGGAACGCGCCGCCCCAACGGAGGATTGCTGATGACAAGGCTCAGCGCTCCAGGCGTCAGCCCGGGAACTTGGGCATAATCGCGAAAGTCGCAAGCGTGGAGCGTCGTGGGCATGGCGGGCAACGAAGCCGCCGCCAGATTGCGCCGGGTGATCTCGATCGCCTCGGAACTAAGATCGGTGCCGAAGATGTGTTTCACCCCACCCAGCAGCGCGCACTCGATCAACTCCAGGCCAGAGCCGCAGAAAGGATCCCAGATGGTTTCCCGTTCCCGCGGCGCCGTTTTCCAGGCCAGCCGGGCCATGCTCGCCGCCAGCGGCGGATGCGAGGCCGCCGGCACATCCTGCTGACGGTAGGCAAAACGCGGATCGGGCGACAGACGCGGCGTCAGTTCCACCGCAAAACCTTCCGGCGAGGGATGGACCTCCACGGCCCACGGTGCCTCGCGGGCATCGTTCAACAACTCGGGACACAACCGGTAAACCTCGGCCGCGAGTTGGTGAATCGCTCCGCGCTGATGTCCCTTGTCGGTAAAATCGAGCCGGTAGCGGATCGGCCCCGCGGTGAAAGTTTGCAACACCCGGCGTGAGAGCGGCGAGGCAATCAGCGGGGCGAGTGCGTCCGTATGCTTGGTGGCGCCGGGAACGAAAGCCACGCTACCGCAGCAGCGCAGCGCATAAAGATCGCCCAGCGAGAAAGGCTTCAGCGGCTCCAGAATCACCAGCCCCGGGTGCACCGCAGCAACGCGGGCGATTTTTCCCAGCCGCGCCTGCGCCTCTTCCTGGACGACGGATTCCAGTCCCCGCCGTCCGCGCAGATGAATCCGCAGTCCGGCGAAGTCCGTGAGCGGGCGATCCAGGCGAATCGTGGTCGGCGTGGAACGGGCGACGCTGGCCTTGATCTTCTGCTCGGCGCGGGTCCCGAGGGACGCCGCCTCTTCCAGCGTGGCGGCCCCGCCGATTTTCTCCAGAGTCTGGCCGAGGAATTTGCGTTCGCGCTCGCCTTCGGCGCGTTGCAGGAGCTCCAGCAACGCGGTTTCATCGCCCTCGCCCGCTCCGAGCTTGGGCAGCGCGGCCATGGCGTAACGGCGGATTTTTTCCACGGGGTCCTGCAACAACACGCGCAACCATTCGCGGGCCTGCTGCTTTTGTGCATCGGTGCCGCTCTCGGAGAACACGACGCCCACCGCGCGGACGAGGCCGACCCGGGCCGCGCGCTCCTTTTCCTCCGCCCGGTCAAAGCGCGGGACTTCCTGCGCCCACAGTTCCTCGCACGAGCGCTGGCGCAACTGCTGGTAAAGCTCCTTCGCGGGATTCTTGCCCTCCGGCTTCATGCGGATTCCCCTTCCCCGCCCGCGGCCCAGCGTCCGAAAATTCCGCAGGGCAGCACCAGCCCATTGCGCTGCCCGGGCAGCCCGAGCTCGCCCACGCCGAGATGGCCGCCCGACTGCTGGAAGACCTGGCTAAGCAGGTTGCCCAGCACGAGCGGCGACAGGCGCGAGGTGTAGCTGTTGATCAGGAAAAAAAGCGGTTCCGGACTGAGCAAATCGCGGCACTCCGCGAGCAACTTCCACAGGTGCAACTCCAGCTTCCACACTTCGCCCCCGGCTCCGCGCCCGTAGGCGGGCGGGTCCATGATGATGGCATCGTACTTGCGGCCCCGGCGGGCTTCGCGGGTGACGAATTTCAGGCAGTCATCGGCGATGGTGCGCACGGGAGCATTGGCGAGGCCGGAGAGCGCAAGGTTTTCGCGGCACCATTGCACGACGCCCTTCGAGGCATCGACATGGCACACCTCCGCCCCCGCGGCGGCACAGGCCACGGTGGCCGCGCCGGTGTAGCCGAAGAGATTGAGCACGCTCACCTGGCGTCCGGCCGCTTTGGCCTGGCGGATCGCATTCATGCACCAGTCCCAATTCGCCGCCTGCTCGGGGAAAAGACCCGTGTGCTTGAAATCCGTGGGGCGAATTTTGAAGGTGAGCGCGCCGTAGCGGATCGTCCACGAATCGGGCAGCTCGCGCCGAAATTCCCAGCGTCCGCCCCCGGATTCGCTGCGATGGTAAAAGCCATCCCAGCCCGTCCACGGCTTGCCGGTCCGCGGCCACATCACCTGCGGATCGGGCCGCACGAGCGTGACGTCGCCCCAGCGTTCCAGCTTGAGCCCGTCGCCGGTATCGAGGAGCTGGTAGTCCTGCCACCGGTCGGCCAGCAGGATGGAATGGGAAGGTTTCATGGTTTAGCCACAGAGATCACCGAGGACTCTGAGAGGAGTGGTTTAACCGCCACGACACCACGACGCCAAGGGGAAAAGAAAGCTGCCCCTGCGAGAGCAGCCCGATGGCTGGCTCTGGGGAGCGGTTCCCGGCATTCTCCGTCTTCGTGATAAGCCCTTCCTCCCTTGGCGTCTTGGCGGTTAAATCCTCGCAATTAATTTCCGCGACGGGAGCGTTGGCCATCCGCTGCTGGAAAAAACGATGTCATTCTGAGGCGAAATGAAATGGAGCCGAAGAATCTCCATTCATTTCTGCGCTGGGAAAGCGAATGAGTCCTTCGCCCTCATGAACCGCCAGCCGGGCCGGAAAAATCGCTGGAGATGTATCCCTGTCCATTGGGAAAAATCGTGAGTGATTATCTCCGCTGCGCTCCGGTTTTCGACTCCACTGCATTTCGCCTCCAAAGAACTACCGAGAACGACGGCGCAGAAATGGAGTCCGCGAAAAACGCCAAATTCGCGAAATGCGGAGCTCCTTTTTTTCGTGTATTTCGCGTCTTTCGCGGACCAAAAAGTTCTTCTCCGCCTTTCAATCCCACACCGCTGGTTTGGTGTCTCAGGATGACATCGGTTTTGGAAAAATGGAAACCCATCGGGGCGCACTCCTTTCGGAAGTTAATTTCGAGACCTGCGCTAAATCCTCCCTCGAAAAATCTCCGCCACGATCTCATACGACCGCACCCGCGCGGCATGATCGTAGATCATCGAATTGATGATCACCTCCTCCGCGTGCGTTTCTTCGAGGAAGGAGTCGAGCTGGGCGCGCACGGTCGCCGGGCTGCCGATCATGGAAAGCTTGAGGAAGGACTCAACGCCGGCCTGCTCGTGGGGCATCCAGCGCCCCTCCATGGACTCCACCGGCAACGGGAGCTTGCCGCGGGCGTCGCGGAGCATTTGCAAGACGGCCTGCTGATGCGAGGTGGCAAGATAATGTGCCTTGTCGTCCGTCTCAGCCGCGATGACGTTGATCCCGACCATCACGTACGGCTGCTCCAACATGGCGGAGGGACGGAAGGCTTTGCGATAAATCTCCAGGCCGGGCAGCATGTTTGTCGGAGAAAAGTGACCGGCGGAACTGAAAGGGAGGCCGAGCTCGCCCGCCAATTGCGCACTGAACCCTCCGGAGCCAAGCAGCCAGATCGGCACGCGCAGTCCGGCCCCCGGAACCGCACGCACGCGCTGGCCGGGCACGGGATCGCGAAAATATTCCCGCAGCTCGGTGAGCAGCGCCGGAAATTGATCACCGTTCTGGTGATTGTCGCGCCGCAGCGCGTGGCTGGTCATGGGATCAGTGCCGGGCGCGCGCCCGAGACCGAGATCGATCCGCCCGGGATAAAGCGACTCCAGCGTGCCGAACTGCTCGGCGATCACCAGCGGGGCGTGATTGGGCAGCATGATGCCACCCGAGCCCACACGAATCGTCTTCGTCGCGCCCGCGACATGGCCGATCACCACCGGGGTTGCCGCGCTGGCGATGCCGGGCATGTTATGATGCTCGGCCAGCCAGTAGCGACGGTAGCCCCATGGCTCGACCTGGCGGGCCAGATCCACCGCCCGGCCAAACGCCTCCGCCGCCTCCCCACCCTCCAGAATGGGGCAGAGATCGAGCACGGAATAAGCAGTGGAACCGAAGCGCGACATGGTCATCAGAAAGCTACGCTACAACGGAAGGATTTCACCACGAAGGAACGAAGGGAGAGCACCCTGCGAAACACGCTAAACAGGCGAAAGGCGATTTCCCTTTTTCGAATTTTCCGTGTCTTTCGCATGGCCTGAATTTTCCTTAGGCGAGAACGGGGTAGTCCACATAACCCTTCGGCCCCAGCGCGTAGAAAGTCGAGGGATTGGGTTCGTTCAACGGGGCGTTTTCCGCAAAGCGGCGAACGAGGTCGGGGTTGGCAATATAGGGCACCCCGTAGGCGACGGCGGCGGCTTCGCCGGAGGCGAGGATTTCGTTGCCGGTCGCGCGGGTGAACCCATCGTTGGCAATGATGGGGCCGCCAAACGCTTCCCCGATCGCGGGCACGAGCCGGTGGGGCCCCAATTTCTCCCGGACGCACAGGAACGCGAGGCCGCGCCGCCCAAATTCGCGGGCAACGTAAGTGAAAATCGCCTGCGGATTGGAATCGCGAATCCCATGGGTGCCGCCCATGGAATTAAGATGCACGCCCACGCGATCCGCGCCCCAGACGGAAGTGCAGGCATCGGCAACTTCCAGGATGAGACGCCCGCGATTTTCCACCGAACCGCCGTATTCATCGGTGCGCTGGTTGGTGCCGTCCTGCATGAACTGGTCGAGCAGGTAGCCATTCGCGCCGTGGATTTCCACGCCGTCAAAACCGGCCGCCCGGGCATTTTCCGCCCCTTTCCGATAGGCTTCGATGATGCCGGGGATTTCCTCCAGACGCAACGCGCGCGGCGTGACGAACGGTTTCACCGGACGCACCAGGCTGACATGCCCCTCGGCAGCAATCGCGCTCGGGGCGACCGGCAGCTCGCCTTTCAAATACAGCGGATCGGAGATCCGCCCCACATGCCAGAGCTGGAGGAGGATGCGCCCACCGGCCTCGTGCACCGCCCTGGTGATGAGCTTCCACCCCTCCACCTGCTCGGAAGACCAGATGCCCGGGGTGTCAGGATAGCCGACCCCCATCGGCGTCACCGCCGTGGCTTCGCTGAGGATGAGGCCGGCCTCCGCCCGCTGGGCGTAGTATTCGGCCATCATCGCATTGGGCACGCGTCGCACGCTGGCGCGGGTGCGGGTGAGCGGGGCCATGACGATGCGGTTGGGCAGCGAGAAGGCGCCGATTTGGACGGGATCGAGCAGGGTAGGCATAGAAGACAATCAGGCGATAACTGAATCGGCGACCGGGGCAAGAACGGCCCGGGGTTTGAAGACAAAGATTTTGCTCAGCGTGATCGCCAGCGCCAGCAAGGCGGGCAGCGCGGCCACGAGCGGGATCGCGGTAAGGCCGGAGCCGTGATCGATCACGAGGCCGCCCAGCCACGCGCCGAGCGCATTGCCCGCGTTGAACGCGCCCACATTCAGCGTGGCCGCGAGATTGGGCGCGGCCGAGCCGGTGGTGATGACATTCATTTGCAGGCACACGGCGGCGGCAAAGGAGGCGGCACCCCACAGGAAAAGCGTAAGCTCGGCGGGAAACACCGCCCGCCCGGCCCAGAAATAAAGCACCTCCAGCAGCACGATCACCACCAGCGATCCGGCGAGCCCCGGCAGGATGCGCCAGTCGGCCAGCCGGCCCCCGAGGATGTTGCCAATCGTATAACCCACGCCGACCAGCAGCAGGGTCCAGGTAACGCCATGCGGGGAAATCCCGGTGACCTCATTCAACAGCGGTGCGATGTAGGTGAAGAGCGTGAACATCGAGGCGGAAAAGAGCACGGTGAGCCCGATGCCGGCCCAGAGGCGTAAATTGCGCAGGGCAATCAATTCCGTGCTCAGTTTCGAGGTCTCTTCATCCGGCCGCTTCGGCAGGAGAATGGTGATCCCCGCCAGCGTGAGCACCCCGATGCCCGAGACCGCCCAGAAGGTGGAGCGCCAGCCGTAAGCCTGTCCCAGCGCCGTTCCCAGCGGCACGCCCAGGATATTCGCTACCGTGAGCCCGGTGAACATAAGCGCCATCGCCGAAGCCTTGCGACCGGGAGGCGCGAGATTCGCCGCCACCACCGATCCAATCCCAAAGAACGCCCCGTGGCAAAGCGACGTGACCACGCGGGCTGCCATGAGGAAACCGTAGTTCGCCGCCAGCGCGCACAGCGCATTGCCGAGCACGAAAATCGCCATCAGCCAGAAAAGCGCGGTCTTGCGCGGCAGCCTGGCCGTGGCGAGCGCCATGACCGGCGCGCCCAGCGCCACCCCCAGCGCGTAACCGCTCACCAGCCAGCCGGCGGCGGGAATGGAAACCCGCAAACTGTCGGCCACCTGGGGCAGCAGCCCCATGATCACAAACTCGGTGGTGCCAATCGCAAAAGCCGCCAGGGTGAGCGCGTAAATCGAAATCGGGATGCGAGCCCCGGCAATGGCAGTCGATGAATTACTCATATACGTCTTATAGTTCGGTAATATTGAACTACAAAACTCTTGAAATGCAAATCGACAGCGATATTTTCTCTTTATCAGACCGATTCAACATCCGCCCATCGCCCATCTCTCCGTCTCCGCCGTGCTCCATGCGCTCTCCGACCCGGTGCGGGTGGCGATTGTCCGCGAGTTAATGAAGGCGGGAGACGCAATGAACTGCTCGGAAACCGCCGCCAAAGCCGGATTGAAGATGCCCAAGAGCACCTGTTCCCAGCACTACCAGATCCTGCGCGAAGCGGGCCTGATTTTCAGCGAGCGCAAAGGCGTGGAACTCTCCAGCCGCCTGCGCCTGGATGAAATCGAGCAACGCTTCCCCGGCCTCGTCACCTCCATCCTGCAGGCCTACGAGACCGGGCACGGGGCATAAGCGCCCACGAATTATTCCAGTCCCTTCTTGGTGACAAATCCCCCCGTCCCTCGGACGAAACTCCATTTCGTCACACCCTTGTCCGCGCAACCCCCATTGCGCCGAACGATTGCGCGCCCATTGGATCGAACCCCATTTCCGTAAAGGCAACCGGTTGCGGAAACAAGCGGCACACCCGGATCCGGGTCTCCAAGCCCTGACCTTGAAGCAGGAAGCCAGAAATCCAGGAAGAAATTTCCCTCTTGAAATCTCTTTCCTGCCTTCCTGCTTCATCATTTCTACAATCCGCGCCTTTTTCCTCGTTACCAGGCTCCAGCCTGGTAACGCAATGTTCGGCGAGGCTCCTGCCTCGCTGCTCCCACGCCTCCGCCGCCCTCGCGGTCAAAACCTTTTCCCAGCTTCGTGTCTTCGTGTCTTCGTGGTGAAAATCCTCTCTCCCCTGGCGTCTTGGCGTCTTCGCGGTAAATCCCCCAATCCACCGCCTCTCATAAATTCCATTTTCCAAACGCCGGTTTTCATCTAATAAGGTGCCCTACCCGATGCGCTTGCTCGACCGTTACGTCCTTACCAATTTCCTGCTGCCGTTCTGCTACTGCTTCTTCGGCTTTCTTTCGATCTGGCTCGTGTTTGACCTGACCGACAACGGCCAGGACTTCATCCAGTTCCACGTCCCGCTCTGGAAGATCATCGCCTTTTACGCGACGCAGTTCCCGCAGATCATCGTGATCAGCCTGCCGATTGGCCTCCTCCTCGCGCTGCTCTACTGCCTCAGCCGCATGTCCCGCACCAATGAGATCATCTCCATGCTCACGGCTGGCCGCAGCCTCGTCCGCATCGTGATTCCCCTCTTCCTCGGCGCGCTGCTGATCACCGGGCTCAGCATCGGGATGAACTACAAGCTCGCCCCGCATGCCGATGCGTTGAAAAAGCGCATGCTCTACACTTTCACCCACACCAAGACGGAGCAGGAGGAAATGGACACCATCCTTTTCAAGAACCGCACCGATGACCGCGCGTGGTACGTCCAGAAGATCAACGTGAAGCGCAACCACCTGGAAGGCGTGGAAATCATCCAGCAAAACCCGGCGGGCGACATCATTCAGAAATACTACGCCAAATCCGCCGACTTCGATCCGGACACCAATACCTGGACCTTCCATGAAGGGAAGACCGTGAATTTCGACAACGGCGGCAACGTAAAAAACGAGCAGGCCTGGCTCACCGGACCCAACGCCCAGCTGAAGATCGATCACTGGTCCGAAACACCGTGGCGCATCTCCAGCTCGGAGCTCGACCCGCAGGACCTCTCCGTGCCCGAGCTCCAGGAATATCTCCGGTATAACTCCGATTTCCCGCCGGCCTCGCTGGCCCCCTACCAGACCCACCTGCATTACCGCTGGTCACTCTCGTGGCAATGCCTCGTGGTCGCCCTGGTCGCCGCCCCCTTGAGCGTCGTCTTCTCCCGCCGCGGCGTGCTCGGCGGCGTCATCAGCTCGATCGGCCTCTGCTTCGGGCTCATCTTTTTCTCCAGCATGGGCCTGGCGCTCGGCAAGGGCAACCGCATCGCCCCTTTCTGGGCCGCCTGGGGGCCGGACCTCCTGTTCGCTTGCATCGGCATTTTCCTGTTGTTCATCCGCAGCTACAACATCGAGTTGCCCAAGCTCTCCAGCCTCTTCAAAGGGGGAAAGAAGTAATGGCCCAGGAATGGCAGATCACCAGCCGGTCGCATACCTGCTCGGCCACCGGCAAAGAATTTCAGGACGGCGAATATTTCTACACCCTGCTGGTCCGGACCAAGGAAGGCTTTGACCGCCAGGACTTGAGCGAGGAAGCGTGGAAGGCGCGGAATGAAAACATCCAGCCCTTCTCCTTCTGGCGCACCAAGTACGAGACCCCGCCGCCACCCGCCCCGGAGGCCCTCTCCAAAGGCAGCGCCGAGGACCTCCTGCGCCGTTACATGGCCGAGGCAGGCGCCCAGCACACCAATGCCCGCTACATCCTCGCCCTCATGCTCGAACGCAAGCGCCTGCTCAAGCAGATCGAGACCCGGCAGGAAGGCGACAGCCGCATCCTCATCTACGAGCACGTGCGCACCGGCGAAGTCTTCGTCATCCCCGATCCCGACCTGCGCCTCGACCAGCTCGCCGAGGTCCAGATGGAAGTCGCCAGCCAGCTCGCGTGAAGACCCCACTCGAGCACCCCAGGCACCATCCAAAAATCTCGCTCCAGTCTCGATTTACGGCTGCGTCTTCGAGCGTCGCCAGGCAAACCCATGTCACCCCGAGCGAAGTCGAGAACCGGAGCGCAGCGGAGATGAACACTCACTCTTTCTTCCCAACAGAAAGGGTTAAGCCTCATATTTTTCTGCGCTGGGAAAACTGCGCACTTCCCTGCCGTAACGAAGCGCTCTCCCCGCCAGCATTGAAAGCTCTATTGCACTGGAGAAAAGATCAATCCGGTGACGATCCAGCCTTTGGAAGGAAGCAGGAAGCCAGAAATCCAAAAAGGATCATCCGTTCACCGGCCCCCTCTTTCCTGGCCTCCTGGCTTCCTGCTTCATCTTTTCTCCAAAGCAA
>Ga0157376_10000348_pt1 | contig 30874 bp, 33 predicted proteins | sample M45metaG_FD_121801 | JGI IMG/M metagenome (GOLD analysis project Ga0157376, IMG submission 121801) | Miscanthus rhizosphere microbial communities from Kellogg Biological Station, Michigan, USA - M4-5 metaG | ecosystem: Host-associated > Plants > Roots > Rhizosphere > Soil | place: USA: Michigan...
ACGAGCAGGGAGGGATCGTCAAGGATGGCGCCAAGATGATCAATGCGGTCACGGGCAGCACGGTGCCGCACATCACGCTGAACATGGCCGCCTCGTTCGGCGCCGGCAACTACGGCATGTGCGGCCGTGCGTACTCGCCGCGCTTCCTGTGGATGTGGCCGAACGCGCGCATCTCCGTCATGGGCGGCGAACAGGCGGCCAGCGTGCTGGCGACGGTGCGCCGCGACGGCATCGAAGGCAAGGGCGGCAAATGGTCCGCCGAGGAAGAGGCCGCGTTCAAGCAGCCGCTGCTCGACCAGTTCGCCTACCAGTCGCATCCGTATTACTCGAGCGCGCGCTTGTGGGACGACGGCGTGATCGACCCGGCCGACACGCGGCGCGTGCTGGCGCTGGGCTTGTCGGCTGCGCTCAATGCGCCGATCGGCGAGCCGAAGTTCGGGGTGTTCCGGATGTAGAAGGTGGCAACATGCAAACCATCTACGACAACCCCGACCACGAACTGCTGCGCGACCAGGTCGCGAAGTTCATTGCGCGCGAGGTCGAGCCGCACGGTGCCGGCTGGGAAGAGCAGGGCTTCGTGCCGCGCGACGTGCTGCGCCGGATGGGGCAGGCAGGCCTGTTCGGCCTGATGTACGAGAGCGCATACGGTGGCGCCGAAGCCGATGCGCTCACGAACCTGGTCTTCGCCGAAGCGCTGTCGCAATCGACCTTCGCCGGCTTCGTCATCACCGTGCTGGTCCACACCGACATGGCCAGCCCGCACCTGCATCACGCGGGCAGTGCCGCGCAAAAAGAGAAATACCTGCGCCGGGTGATCGCAGGCGAACTGATCACGGCAGTCGGCATCACCGAGCCGGGCGCGGGCTCGGACGCGGCCGGCATCCGGACGACCGCGAAGCGGGACGGCAATGAGTGGGTGCTGAACGGCACCAAGATGTTCATCACCAACGGCGTGCACGCCGACCTGTATTTCATTGCGGCGAAGACCGGTACGGCGCGCCACGACATGTCGATGTTCATCGTCGAGAAAGGCACGCCGGGCTTCTCCGTCGGCCGCGCGCTGAAGAAAACCGGCTGGCTGTCGTCCGATACCGCGGAACTGGTGCTGGACAACGTTCGCCTCCCGGCCGGCAACTTGCTCGGCGAAGAAGGCAAGGGCTTCTACTCGGTGATGAAGAATTTCCAGACCGAGCGGATCGCGCTGGCGGCGATGGCGGTCGGTCATTGCCAGCAGGCGCTGAAGCTCACGCTCGACTACGTGCGCCAGCGCCAGGCGTTCAACGCGACACTCTGGGACAAGCAGACGATCCGCCAGCGCCTGGCGATGCTCGACGCGAAGACGCGCGCGGCCCGCCAGTTCATGTACCACTGCGCCTGGCGCGTCACGCAAGGGCATGACATCGTGCAGGACGTGTCGATGCTGAAGGCGCTGACCGGCGAGCTGGCGAACGAAGTCGTGCAGACCTGCCAGCAGTTCCACGGCGGCATGGGCTACATCCGCGAGACCGCGATCGAACGCCTGTGGCGCGATGCGCGCGTGCTGGCCATCGGCGGCGGCGCGACGGAAGTGATGCTCGACGAAGCGGCGAAGCGCTACTGAACGGGAGAACGGCGGCATGGCATCGAAGAGGTTCATCGGGGTTCTCTTGTTGGCGGCAGCCTTCGGTGCGGCAGCGCAAACTGTGACCCTCGACGATTCCCTGAACGAGGCCGTGCAGATGGTCCCGAAGAAGGGGAGCCTCTTCACCATCGATCTGGAAACGACGGTCTACAAGCCCGACGGCGACGGGCCCTTCCCGATCGCGATCGTCAACCATGGGAAGGCCTTCGGCGACACGCGCTTCCAGGGCCGCTACCGTCCTGCCGTCGCCGCCCGCTACTTCCTGCAGCGCGGCTACGCCGTCGTCGTGCCGATGCGCCAGGGCTTTTCCAAGTCGGGCGGGCACTACATCGGCGGCGAATGCAACGTCGAGAGCAACGGGCGAGTGCAGGCCGAGGACGTGAAGGCGGTGCTCGACTACGTGACGGCGCAACCCTGGGCCGACAAGGATCGCATCGTGGTGGTGGGCCAGTCGCACGGCGGCTGGACCACGCTTGCGTTCGGCGCGCTGAACTATCCGGGCGTGAAGGGGCTCGTCAATTTTGCCGGCGGCCTGCGGCAGGAGATGTGCCCCAATTGGCAGCAGGCGCTGGCCGGCGGCGCCGCCAGCTATGCGAAAGAGACCCGGTTGCCCTCGCTCTGGTTCTATGGCGACAACGACAGTTTCTTCAGCCCCGAGACTTTTCACGCCATGCACGAGCAGTACGTGGCCGCCGGTGGCAATTCGCGCCTGGTGGCTTTCGGCAAATTCGGAAGCGATTCGCACAATCTGTTCAGCATGCGCTCGGGCACGCCGCTCTGGCAGCCCGAGCTCACGAAGTTCCTGGTGTCCATCGGCATGCCGTCCGAAGTGCAGCCGAGCTTCGCCAGATACGGTGTCGTCAGCGCGATGCCGGTGCCGCCGCGCAGCGACTTCGCGCCGGTCGAAGACGAAGGCAAAGTTCCTTTCGTGCGCGACACGGGCCGGGCGGGTTACCGCACGTTCCTGGCGCAGCCCCAACCGCGCGCGTTCGCGATCGCCCCGAACGGTGCCTGGGGCTGGGCCGAAGGCGGCGACGACCCCTTGCAACGGGCGCTCGCCTTTTGCAATCGCAGCGGCAAAGGCGCGTGCAAGCTCTATTCGGTGGACGACTACGTCGTGTGGACCCCATGAAACATCTGCAGATCTCTTTCGCCGGCGGCGTCTCGACCGTCACGCTCGACCGTCCCGAAGTGCGAAACGCCTTCAACGACGAGGTGATCACCGAACTCACCGCGGTGTTCACGGAACTCGGCCAGCGCGACGAAGTGCGCTGCGTCGTGCTGGCGGGCAACGGGCCGGCGTTCTGCGCCGGCGCCGACTTGAACTGGATGAAGCGCATGGCGGACTACACGCGCGACGAAAACGTCGCCGACGCCGCCGCGCTCGCGCACATGTTGCGCGTGATCTACCGCTGCCCCAAGCCGACCATCGCGCGCGTGCAAGGCGATGCGTATGCGGGCGGCACGGGACTGGTGGCGGTGTGCGACATCGCGGTGTCGGCCGACAGCGCGCAGTTCTGCCTGAGCGAGGTGAAACTGGGCTTGATCCCGGCGACGATCAGCCCCTATGTGATCCGTGCGATGGGCGCGCGCGCCGCGCACCGCTACTTCCTCACGGCCGAACGCTTTTCGGCGGCGGAGGCCTTGCGCATCGGCTTCGTGCACGAGGTCGTCGCGCCTGCGCAGCTCGATGCGAAAGTGGCCGAGATCGCGCAGTCGCTGGTGCAGGCCGGCCCGGCGGCGGTGAAGGCCTGCAAATCGCTGGTGCAAGACGTGGCCGGTCACGAGATCTCGCAACTGCTGGTCGATCGCACCGTGCAAGGCATCGCGAACATCCGCGTGAGCGAAGAGGGGCGCGAAGGCATCCAGTCGTTCCTCGCCAAGCGCAAGCCGGGCTGGCTGCCGAAAGGCTGATGCACGATGGACGCCTGGCGCCAACTGGCCGACACGCCGCAGCTGCTCGCGCTGGCGGCGGCGCTGGGCTGGGCCAGCGGCGTGCGGCTGTACCTGGCGGTGTTCCTGGTGGGGATGGGCGGCTATCTCGGCGCGATCGACCTGCCGGCCGGCCTGCAGATGCTGCAGCATCCGGCCGTGCTCGCCGCCAGCGGCTTCATGTGCTTCGTCGAATTCTTCGCCGACAAGATTCCCTATGTCGATTCGATGTGGGACCTGGTCCATACGTTCATCCGCATCCCGGCCGGTGCTGCGCTGGCGGCGGCCGCGCTGGGCGCGGACAGCCACACGATCGCGCTGGTCGCCGCCTTGCTCGGCGGCAGCCTGGCCGCGACGAGCCACGCCGCGAAGTTGACGACGCGCGCCGCGGTGAACACGTCGCCCGAGCCGTTCTCCAACATCGGCGTGTCCCTGCTCGAAGACGGTTTCGTCGTCTTCATGATGTGGCTGTCGGCTACGCATCCGCTTTTGTTCGCCGTCGTGTTGGTGCTGACGCTGGTCATCGCGGTCACGTTGATCGTGGTGTTGTTCAAGTTCCTGCGCGTCGTTGGCCGCAAGCTGGGTGAGTGGTTGTCGGGCGGCCGGTCGCCCCAAGGAAACTAGAGATGTTCAAGAAGATCCTGATCGCCAACCGTGGCGAAATCGCCTGCCGTGTCGCCGCCACGGCGCGCCGCATGGCCGTGAAGACGGTCGCGGTGTACTCCGACGCCGACAGGCACGCCAAGCACGTGAGCGCGTGCGACGAAGCGGTTCACATCGGCGGCAGCGCGCCCAAGGACAGTTACCTGCGCTGGGAACGCATCATCGAAGCGGCCAAGGCGACCGGAGCCCAAGCGATCCATCCGGGCTACGGTTTCCTGAGCGAGAACGAGGAATTCGCCCAAGCCTGCGCCGCGGCGGGCCTGGTGTTCATCGGCCCGCCGGCCTCGGCCATCCAGGCGATGGGTTTGAAAGCGGAATCCAAGCAGCTCATGGAAAAGGCCGGCGTGCCGCTGGTGCCCGGCTATCACGCGGCCGACCAGGACGCTGCGCTGCTGAAGAAGGAAGCGGACCGCATCGGCTATCCGGTCCTGATCAAGGCCAGCGCAGGCGGCGGCGGCAAAGGCATGCGTGCGGTCGACAAGCCCGAGGACTTCGACGCCGCGCTCGCGTCGTGCAAGCGCGAGGCGATCAACAGCTTCGGCGACGACGCCGTGCTGATCGAAAAATACGTGCAGCGGCCGCGCCACATCGAGATCCAGGTGTTCGGCGACACGCAAGGCAATTACGTCTACCTGTTCGAGCGCGATTGCTCGGTTCAGCGGCGCCACCAGAAGGTGCTGGAAGAAGCGCCGGCGCCGGGCATGACCGAAGCGATGCGCAAGCAGATGGGCGAAGCGGCCGTGGCGGCGGCGCGGGCCGTGAAGTACGTCGGCGCGGGCACGGTGGAATTCATCGTCGAGCAGCGCGCAGGCGGCGAGATGAATTTTTTCTTCATGGAGATGAATACGCGCTTGCAAGTCGAGCACCCGGTGACCGAGGCGATCACCGGCCTCGACCTGGTCGAATGGCAATTGCGCGTCGCCAACGGCGAGCCGCTGCCCAAGAAGCAGGACGAGCTGCGAATCGGCGGTCACGCCATCGAGGCGCGCATCTGCGCCGAGAACCCCGAGAACAATTTCCTGCCGGCAACCGGGCGGCTCGATGTCGCGCGCTGGCCGGCGCATGTCGCGTTCAGCCGTAACGCGGATGGCGAGCCGTTCCATGACGCGGCTGCCGTGCGCATCGACGCCGGCTTCGGCGAAGGCGATGCGATCTCGCCGTTCTACGATTCGATGATCGCCAAGCTGATCGTGCATGGCGCGACGCGCGAGCAGGCGCTGGCCCGGCTCGACGAGGCGCTGGCGCAGGTGCACATCGTCGGTCTCGCGACCAACGTGCAGTTCCTGCGGCACGTGGTGCGCAGCCGTTCTTTCGCACAGGCCGACCTCGACACGGCTTTGATCCCGCGCGAGCAGGCCGTGCTGTTCGGCCAGGAACCGGTGGGGCTGCCGCTGGCCGCCGCCGCCGCGATCGCGCAGGCGCTGCTGGGCGAAAGGGCGCGGGAAGGTGCGGACCCGTTCAGCCGCCGCGATGGCTGGCGCTCGCACGGCCTCACCGTGCGGCGTTTCGCTTTCGAATTCGGCGGCGAGCCGGCCGAGGCGCAACTCACGTACCTGCACGACGGCGCCTTGAGCCTCACGGTCGGCAGCGTTACCGGTTCGCTTCGATTCGAACGCGCGGGCGACAAGGTCGACATCGAGTTTGCGGGGCAGCGGATCACGGCGTCGGTCTATGCGAGTGGCGAGACCGATCATGTGTTCACGCCGCGCGGCGCCACGCAGATCCTTGCGATCGATCTGCTCGCGCATGCGGGCGAGGGCGAAGCGGACACCGGCCGCCTGACGGCGCCGATGCCGGGCAAGGTGGTGTCGTTCTCCGTCAAGGCAGGCGACAAGGTCGCGAAGGGCCAGGCACTGGCGGTGATGGAGGCGATGAAGATGGAGCACACCATCCTCGCACCGGCGGACGGGACCGTGGTGGAACTGCTGTATGCGCCGGGCGACCAGGTGGCGGAGGGAGCAGAGCTTCTGTCATTGCGGGCTTGACCCGCAATCCAGCGACGGCTCCGAAATGACCAACAGCCTGGATTGCGGATCGAGTCCGCAATGAAAGCCAACCAAGCAAAATAGCCTCATGCGAATCTCGTTCTGCTGTACCGGCACCAAGGCCGCGCCCTGGGTCGAAGGATTGGCCGCCGCACTTCCTGGTGCGCAAGTGAGCGAATGGCAGCCGGGCGCGCCGCAGGCCGACTACGGCGTCGTTTGGCTGCCGCCGCAGCAATTCATGGACGAGCAAACCGCGCTCAAAGGCATCTTCAATATCGGCGCCGGCGTCGACGCGTTGATGAAGCTGAAGTTGCCGCCCCAAGCGGTCGTCGTGCGCATCGACGACGGCGGCATGGCCGTGCAGATGGCGGAGTTCGTCTGCCACGCGCTGATCCGCCACTTCCGCGAACTGGACGTGTACGACATGGAAGTGGCGCAAGGCAAGTGGTCGTACCGCAAGCCGCGCCGGCGCGATGAGTTCCCGGTCGGCATCATGGGCCTGGGCGTGCTGGGCCAGCGGGTGGCGCAGGCCGTGAGGCATTTCGAATTTCCGGTGCTGGGATGGAGCCGCACCGGCAAGGACATTCCCGGCGTGCGCTGCTTCAGCGGTGACGACCAGTTCGAGGCGTTCCTCGCCGCGACGAAAGTGCTGGTCTGCCTGTTGCCGCTGACGGCGCAGACGCAAAACATCATGAACCGGGCGAACCTGTCGCGCTTGATGTCCGGCGGCTACGTGATCAACGTGGCGCGCGGCGCCCACCTGGTCGACGAGGACCTGGTCGCGCTGCTGGACAACGGGCACCTCGCGGGCGCGACGCTTGACGTGTTCCGCACCGAGCCGCTGCCCGCAGGCCATCCGTTCTGGACACATCCGAAAATCACCGTCACGCCGCACACCTCGGCGCGTTCCTTGCGAGACGAGACCATCGCCCAGATCGCCGGCAAGCTGCTGGCGCACGAGCGCGGAGAGCCCATTGCCGGTGTGGTCGATCCACAAAGAGGATACTGAAGTCATGAAGCTGCCTACCCGAGTCAAGCTGGTCGACGTCGGGCCGCGCGACGGCCTGCAGAACGAAAAGGAACCGGTGCCCACCGAAGTGAAGATCGGCCTGGTGCATCGCCTGCAGGACGCGGGCTTGAAGAACATCGAGGTCACCAGCTTTGTCTCGCCGAAGTGGGTGCCGCAGATGGCGGACAACGCCGAGGTGATGGCGGGCATCGAGCGCCGGCCGGACGTGTGCTACTCCGTGCTCACGCCGAACATGAAAGGCTTCGAGGCCGCGGTGGCAAGCCATCCGGGCGAGATCGTCGTGTTCGGCGCCGCGAGCGAGGCGTTCAGCCATCGCAACATCAATTGCTCGATCGCCGAGAGCATCGAGCGTTTCGCGCCGGTGGTCGAAGCCGCGCGCGCGAAAGGCATCCACGTGCGCGGCGCGATCTCGTGCGCGGTCGGCTGCCCGTACGAAGGCGAAGTCGCGCCGGAGCGCGTGGAGCTGGTGGCGCGCCTGATGAAGCAGATCGGTGTGCAGCACATCGGCGTGGCCGACACCATCGGCGTCGGCACGCCGCGCAAGGTGCAGCGCGCGATGGAGGCGGCCTTGAAGCATTACGAGCTCGACGACATTTCCGGTCACTTCCACGACACCTACGGCCAGGCGCTGGGCAACACGCTCGCGACGCTGGAGATGGGCGTGTGGCAGTACGACACGTCGTCGGCCGGCTTGGGCGGCTGCCCTTACGCGAAAGGTGCCACCGGCAACGTCGCGACGGAAGACGTCGTGTACATGTTGAAGGGCATGGGCATCGAGACCGGCATCGACCTGGACAAATTGATCGACGCGGGCAAGTACATCAGCGACTACCTGAAGCGCAAGCCGAATTCGCGCGCGGCGACGGCGATCTTGAACAAGCGGGCGGGGTAGTGTGACGCTGCTTGCCACCGCCCGATTGAGCCTGGTGCCCTTTGCAGACGAACACGTGGACGGCTTGAACGCATTGAACTCCGACCCGGAGGTCATGCGCTACATCTCCGGACGGCCGGAGACTCGTGAAGAGACCGTGGCAATGGTCGAACGCGTCAAGGCGCGTTGGACGGCGTTCGGATATTCGTGGTGGAGTTTCATCGAGCGGGACAGCGGTGAGATCGTGGGCGCGGGCGCCCTGCAGAATTTGCGCCGCGGCGCCGCCCCCGACCCGGATCCGGCCTGTCCCCTGGAAATCGGTTGGCGGCTTCGTCACGATCGCTGGCACCGGGGTTTGGCAACCGAAGCTGCGCGCGCAATAACCGCCTTCGCGTTCGACGCCATTCGTGCGGATGAACTCTTGGCCGTCTGCCATCCCGACAACGTCGCCTCGGCCGGCGTCATGAAGCGCTTGGGCATGCAAGACTGCGGACTTCAGACCTGGTACGGAAAGAGCGTGACGACCTATCGGATCCTTGCCCGGCAATGGGCAGTGACTAGCGCGATCCAATCTCGTTAGGGCGCCTTCCACAATATTTCTCGCCGTCATCCGTCTACACGGAGGTATGGATGAAGCGCTGCGCGCCGGCCGGATGAGTGCCGACCAGGAACAGGAGTTTTCCGCCGTCTTCCGGCGGGAGCGGGGGCGCCTGCGCAATTTCATACGCAAGCGGGTCGCGAACGAGGGCGACGCGGAAGACATCCTGCAGGAGGTCTTCTCCGAACTGGTGGAATCCTATCGATTGATGCGGCCGGTGGAGCAGGTCGGGGCGTGGCTCTTTCGCGTCGCGAGGAACCGCATCACCGACCTGTTTCGAAAGACCAAGACGCAACCGCGCGGCATCGACGTGGCCGATCCCGGCGAGGACGAAGGCCTGGGCGGCCTGGAGGAATTGTTGCCTTCGCCGGCGGCGGGCCCCGAGGCTGCGTATGCGCGCAGCGTGCTGCTCGACGAACTCGAGGCCGCGCTGGAGGAGCTGCCGGCGGCGCAGCGCGAGGCTTTCGTGGCGCATGCCCTGGAGGGGCGCAGCTTCAAGGAACTCGCGGCGGAAACCGGCGTGAGCGTGAACACCTTGCTCTCGCGCAAGCACTACGCCGTGGTGTTCCTGCGGCAACGCCTGCAGGCGATCTATGACGATTATTTTTTGGAATGACAAGGAGCGGAACATGAAACGATTTTGGTTTGCGAAGGCGTTGAAGATTGCCTTCTTTGTCGCGCTGGCGGTGCTGGTGGCCGGCTTCGTGGTGATGAGCCTGTGGAACTGGTTGCTGCCGCCGCTGTTCGGCTGGACGGCCATCGGCTTCGGGCAGGCGCTGGGCCTGCTCGTGTTGAGCCGCATTCTCTTCGGTGGCTGGCGTGGCGGGCGCGGCGCCGGCATGCACTGGCGCGGCCGCATGGCCGAGCGCTGGGCGCAGATGACGCCCGAGGAGCGCGAGAAATTCCGCGAAGGCATGCGCGGGCGTTGCGGCCATCGCGCGCCGCCGGCGGAAGAAGCCAAGGCTTGACTTGCGTGGCTGCGCGCCGGTCCGTCAGCCCCGATCGCCGAACCGCGCAATCGAATCGCCATGGTACGCACTCCGAACACCCGAGCCGCAGCATAGGGCAGGCACATCGCGAGACAATCCCTGCTTCCAGGGGAAATCCGTGTGTCGATGAAGTCTCGTGTCGCATCCTTACGTGCCCAGGCAACGGCTCTCGCGAGCCAGCCCAGGTTTCGCGAAGGTGCGCGCGATGCCGTGCCGATGGCGATCGGGATCGGGGCCTGGGGCATCGTCGCCGGCGTCGCGATGGCCAAGAGCGGGATGGGGGTGCCGCTCGCGATCTTCATGTCGGTCCTCGTGTACGCCGGATCGGCGCAGATCGCGTCGTTGCCGCTGATTGCCGCCGATGCGCCGATGTGGGTGGTCTGGGCCACCACGCTGTGCGTCAGCCTGCGCTTCATGGCGTTCAGTTTTCACTACCGCCCGTATTTCGCGCACTTGCCGCGGCCGCAGCGCGTCGCGCTCAGCTACCTGATGGGCGACACCAATTTCGCGCTGTTCATCCGGCGGTTTCCCGAGCACGTGCCGGGGCAACGATACGATGAATATTTCCTGGGTTGCGCGCTGGTCACCTACGGCATCTGGGAGGTTTCCATCATCACCGGCATCGTCGCGGGCCATGGAATCCCGGCGTCGTGGGGCCTCGGCTTCGCGGGCACGATGGCGTTGCTGGCGCTCACGTGCACGCAATTGCGAAGCCCGTCGACCTGGGTGGCGGCGGTGGTGGCTGCCTGCGCGGCGGTGGCAGCGTACGCGCTGCCGCTGAAACTGAACATCGTCGTCGCCATCGCGGCCGCCGTCGCGGTCTGCGTCCTGATGGACCACGCGCGCGCCAGCCCTGCGGGAGCAAAACGATGAGTCCCTCCGAAATCTTTTTCACCACCCTCGGCATGGCCGTGATCTCGCTGCTCTGCCGCGCCTTCTTCCTGATCCCGAAGCAGGACTTGCCGATGCCGGGATGGCTGCGCGAGGGCCTTCGCTACGCGCCGATCGCCGCACTCTCCGCGGTGGTCGCGCCCGAACTGGTGCTGACGCAAGGTCACCTGATCGACACCTGGCGCGACCCGCGCGTCTTCGGCGCCATCGCCGGGCTGGCGATCTATGCGTGGCGGCGCAGCCTGTTCGGCACGATCGTCGGCGGAACGGGCGTCATGCTGGCGCTGAGGTTCGGGCTGGGCTGGTAGGCGTAGCGCCAATGTGCGGCGCTATTGGCGAAGCCGTTCGCGCACCGCCGAGAGCAGCGGTGCGATCGCCGAGGGCGGGAACGGCGATACGCTGCTGACGTTGATCTCGCCCAGCACGTAGCGTTCGGGTTCATCGGCGCCGCGTTCGCCGAACATGAAGTCGCAATCCCATAGGAGGGGCAGGCGATCGCGGGAAACGCCGCAGCGCGTTCGCAGCGACGCGATCCATCGGTCGTCCAGCAATCGCCGCAGTGGCTGGCATTGCGGCAGGTCGGCATCGTGGTACAGCCGCGGTCCCGGCTGGGGCGGCTCCTCGCCGGCAGCGGGAGGATACAGCGCGTTGATGGCCTGCAGGCCGAATCCCGCGACGCGGTCGCCGACCAGGTAAGCGCGCACCATACCTTCGGCGAGGCGCGGTTGCCAGGCCTGGTCGATCATGTGGCCGCCGCTGTCCGCGTCGAAGTACGGCGCCAGCCGTTCGGCCAGTTGTGGCAGCGACATCAACTCCTCGGCGCTGCCGCGCTGGGCATGGCGTACGCGCAACGCACCTCTTGCGTCCCGGCTGTTTTCGACGCGCCAGATCCCGATGCCGCTGTGACCGCGATGCTGCTTCAGCACGCGCGGCCCCTCGGCCAGACGCGCGGGCAATTCCGCCTCGAGTTGGGAGAGCGTCTCGATGCGATGCACGTCGCTGCCGAACGGCAGATCGCGTGTGGCGAAGAGCACGTCCTTGGTCCCGAGCTTCAGGATCGTGTCCGGGTGCGCGCTCACGACCACACCGCTATCGGCGACCCTGCGCAGCATCGCATCGAGGCGATCGCGCCGGCGCCCGCCCTCGATCGGGTTGCACCACACCAGCACGAGTGGCGTGTCCAGTAACCGGGCCTCGACCTCGTCGGCGAAATCGTCGTGATAGACGGCCGGTGACGCCGGTATGCCCGCGGCTGCGAAGGCATCGAACAAAGCCGCAAAGCGGCTTTCGGCCGGGTCGGACCGATCGCGGGTCGCGCGGTCTCCGGGGTACAGCAAGGCAATGGGTCGATTCGGCATCGTGGTCTCCGTGGAAGTCCAAAGGGGCTTGCAACGTTCATCACTTTATGCGATAAACGTTACATGATCAACTGGCTCATTCTGACGGCGACGCTGCCGGCCAATCCCAGCGGCTTGCGCGTGCGGGTCTGGCGGGCCCTGAAAGCGACCGGCGCCGGGACATTGCGCGAAGGGGTCTATGTATTGCCGGCCGCGGCGCCGGCCGCGCAATCGCTGCGCGAGATCGAAAAGACCATCGCTGCTGCGGGTGCCGACGCGCACCTGCTCGAAGTGCGCGCGCGCGACGAAGCCCAGGAACGGACGTTTCGCGGCCTCTTCGACAGGTCCGAGCTCTACCTGGAGCTGGTGCAGTCGATCAAGGACGCACGCAAGCTCATCCCGAAGGCGGCGGAGCCCGAGTTGCACAAGACGCTGCGAAGCCTGGAGCAGCAGTTCCAGCAAATCGAGGCGGGCGACTTCTTTCCAGGCACGGAGAAGGGCCGTGCGGCCGAGGCGCTGGCCGCGCTCCGGCGTGCGATCGAATTGCACTTGTCGCCGGACGAGCCGGCCGCGCGGGACTCGCAGATCCCGTCGCTGTCGGCGAAGGATTTCCAGGGGCGCACCTGGGCCACCCGCAAGCGGCCCTGGGTCGATCGCCTGGCCACCGCGTGGCTGGTCACCCGCTGCATCGACCGGAAGCCGACCTTCCTCTGGTTGGCGGACGCGCGCAAGTGCCCGAAGCAGGCGGTGGGCTACGACTTCGACGGCGCGACCTTCACGCACGTGGGGCCGTGGGTGACCTTCGAAGTGGTCGCCAAGTCCTTCGGCCTGGATGCGCAGCCCGCGATCCGCCGCATGGGTGAGCTCGTTCACTACATCGACATCGGCGGCCTGCCGCAGGACGAGGCGCCGGGCCTGGAACTGCTGGTGCGCGGCCTGCAGGCCCAGCATGCCGACGACGACGCGCTGCTGGGTGCCGCCATCGCGCTGTTCGACACGCTCCACGCTTCCCTGCTGGCCAGCGCCGGCGAAACGACAACCTGACCGGAGAACTCCATGGATTTGCAAATCAAGCCGCTGCCTGCCGCGGCGGCGTCGCTCGACGGCTTATCGGACAAGCTGGTCCGCAGCCACCACGAGAACAACTATGGCGGCGCGGTGAAGCGCCTGAACGCCATCCGCGCGAAGCTGCGGGAACTGCCGTTCGGCAGCGCGCCCGGTTTCGAGATCAACGGGCTCAAGCGCGAGGAGCTCGTGGCGGCCAACTCGGCGCTGCTGCACGAGCTCTACTTCGACTGCTTGGGCGCAAGCGGCGAAGCGATGACGCCTGCGATGGCCCTGGCGTTGCAGGCGAACTTCGGCAGTGTCGAGCGCTGGCGCGAGGAGTTCGTCGCGATGGGCAAGGCGCTCGGCGGCGGCTCGGGCTGGGTGCTGCTGGTCTTCAACCCGCACGAAGGGACGCTGGTGAACCAATGGGCCTCCGATCACACGCAGGCACTGGCCGGCGGCGTCCCCATCCTCGCACTCGACATGTACGAGCATTCCTATCACATGGACTTCGGCGCCGCCGCCGGCCGGTACGTCGACGCCTTCATGGACAACATCCATTGGACGCGCGTGTACGAGCGCTACCAGTCGGCCGTCGAGGCGGCAAGCGAGCCTTTCGGCGCAGGGCCGGAAGACATCGGCGAAGCACAGCTCTTCGACGTGCGGCGTGCAGGTGTCTTCGAGCAGGCCGATGCCCTCATTCCCGGTGCCCGGTGGCACGACCCCGGCGAAGTGGACCAATGGGCCGCCCAGCTCGGCGCCGGCACGCCGGTGGTTGTCTACTGCGTGTACGGCCACGAGGTGGGCCGCACGACGGCGATGCGCCTGCGCGCGGCCGGTGTCGATGCGCGGTTCCTGCGCGGCGGCATCGACGCCTGGAAAACCGCGGGACGGCCGCTCGCACCTAAATAAGGGTGACAGGCATGGTGCACGGAAAACAGTCCGGCCGTCCTTCGCGCTGGATCACGCGCGAGCGCCCGCAGGTGGAGCGGATCGCCTGCCCGTGGCTGATCCGGCGCTTCATCGATGAGCGCGCCGAGTTCCACTTCGTGCCGCCTCACGACGTCATCCGGCGCGCCCGCGAGCTCGATGCCGTGCCCTTCGATGTGCCGGGCGCGGCGTTGTCGCACGAATGGGAGCGCTGCACGTTCGACGCGCTGCTCGATGCCTTCGATCTGCATTCACCGCCGCTCGACACGCTGGCGCGGATCGTGCGGGCAGCCGACACCGACCGGAACGCCATCGCGCCCCAGGCCGCCGGCTTGCTCGCCATATCGCTCGGGCTGTCCCATCTTTTCACGCGCGATCACGACATGCTGGACGCCGGGATGCTGGTCTACGACGCGCTGTACGCGTGGTGCGAGAAGGGGCAGGGCCAGACGCACAAGTGGCAGCACCACGAGATTCCGGCGGCGTCACCAGCAGCCGGACCGCTGGCCTGACCTCAGGCCAGCGCCTTCGCCAGGATCGGCAAGCTCACGTCCATCCGGTAATCCACCGCCGTGTGGTCGTCGGCGAACTCTTCGTACACGTGTTGCACGCCCAGCGCGTCCAGCCGCTTGTGCATGCGCCGTGCGCCATAGACCAGGTTGTACTGATCGACGTCGCCGCAGTCGATGTACAACTTCTTCAGCGCCTTGAGTCCCGGTCCGCGCTGTTCCACCAGCGTCAGCGGGTCCCAGGCCAACCAGTTCGCCCAGCGCTCGGGGATGAGCTCGCAGGTGTCCAGCGTGACCGGCAGGCGCACGCCGTAGCGCGCCGTGGGATCGGGATCGAAGCTTGCGGCCTGCGCCAGCATCATGAGGATGTGGACGTCGCTGTCCTTGGTTTTCTTCGCCATCCAGAAATCGTCCACCCATTGGCCGATGTCGCCTTGCTTGGCCAGCGCCCGCAGCACCGGCACGAAATCGTGGCGATAGAGGAGTTCGAACCCCATGTCACCCGAATGCACTGCGGCTGCACTCCAGAAGTCGGGATGCAGCAGCGCGTGCACCATCGCGCCGTAACCGCCGCTCGACTTGCCGAAGACGCCGCGCCGGCCCGCACCGCCGCAGCCGAACTTCGCTTCGACTAAGGGCACGGCTTCGGTGAGGAGGAAATCGTCCCACCGGCCCATCGCGATCGAGTTCACGTACTGGTTGCCGCCGAGCCGGGTGAAGCAATCCGGAAAAGCGACGACGACGGGCGGCAGCGCGCCCTCGGCGATCAGCCGGTCCAGCCGCTCGGGGAGGTTCTCGCCGAAGTTCTTCCAGTTGGTGTGGGCCGGGCCGCCGGCGGTGAAGCCCACCAGGTCGACCAGCAGCGGCAAGCCGCGTCCGTCGTGGCCGTGCGGCACATAGACATCGATGATGCGGCGAGTGGGGTCGCCCAGCAGATTGCCCTTCAGCGCCTGGCTGTCGAGCATCAGGCGGTGGACGGTGCCGGGGGGTGTCTCCGGATTTTTTCGCATGAGGTCCTCGCAATGATCGGGATGCCATTGTCCCCGGCATCTCACTGACCGTGCTAAGGATGCCAGCGCGAAATGGCCCGTGGTGTCTGCGGCGATTTGCTTCCCGCCAGCGCATACGACAGCTGGTTCGCGGCGCGGATCACGGCCTTGGCGTGCTTCATCAGCTTCGCCTTCGGCAGCCGCGCGCTGGGCCCGGAAACGCAGATGGAACCCAGCAGCCGCCAGTTGAGGCCGAAGATCGGGGCCGCCACGCTGGCGACTTCGGCCTCGCGTTCGCCCATGGAAATGTGGAAGCCCTGTTCGCGGATCGATTCGTACGGCTCACCTTGCGCGCCGCTGAACGCGAGGATCACGCGACCGGGCGCGCCCTTGGTCAGCGGCAGGCGCTCGCCGATTCGCACGTTGTGCCGCACCGATTGCGGACCTTCGACGCGGGCCACGCATGACCGGACGTCGCCCTCGCGGACGTAGAAGGACGCGCTCTCGCCGGTTGACTTCACCAGCTCGTGCAAGGTCGGCTCGACGACGTTGTTGACGTCGAATCCGGCCTGGTAGCGCGCACCGAGCCAGCCGGCTGCCGGGCCGAGCCGCCATTGGCCGTCGTCGGTTTGCACCATGTAGCGCGACAGCGCGAGCGTCCGGGCCAGGCGCAGCACCGTCGTCTTGTGCATGCCCGAGCGGCGGCCGAGCTCGGCCAGTGACAAGGTCGATTCGCCGACCTCGAAGGCCTCCATCAACGCCAGTGCACGTGTCACCGCGACGACGCCGGATTCCTTGTTGTCGGGGGCCGCTGAGGCTGAGTTGCGCATCTTGCACCAAGGTCCACTGTGTGAAACGGCATTGTACGGTGTGCAACCTCGATCTACAGTTCCGGCACGGGTGCGCAGCGTGCGCCCTTCATCTGGAGACAAGTCAATGCAACTACTTATTCGATGGGCCGCCGTCTGCCTCGCGATCGCGTGCTCCGCAGTCGCGCCGGCATTCGCGGACACGTGGCCGTCCAAGCCGATCAGGCTCGTGGTCCCTTTCCCGCCCGGCGGCGGGACCGACATCATCGGCCGCGAGCTCGCCCACAAGGTGGCCACCACCACGAAGTGGAACTTCATCACCGAGAACAAGCCGGGCTCGGGCGGCAACATCGGCGTGGACAACGTCGCGAAGGCGCCGGCCGACGGCTACAGCCTGGTGATCGGGCAGACCAGCAACCTGGCGATCAACCCGACCTTGTACCCGCACCTGCCTTACGACCCGGACAAGGACCTCACGGCGATCTCGCTGATCGGCAGCGCGCCGCTCGCGCTGGTCGTCGCGGCCAACTCGCCTTACCAGACGCTCGCGGACGTGGTGGCTGCGGCCAAGGCGAATCCGGGTGCCGTCAACTTCGCGACTTCGGGCAACGGCACCGTCGCGCACCTGGCCACCGAACTCTTCATGAAGCAGGCGGGCATCAAACTCACGCACATCCCGTACAAGGGCGCGGCGCAGGGCGCGATGGACGTGATCGGCGGCGGCGTGCAGCTGTACATGTCGTCCATTCCCACGTTGATCGGCCATATCCGCAGCGGAAAGATGCGCGCGCTCGCCGTCACGTCGGCCAAGCGCGTGGCCGACTTGCCGCAGGTGCCGACGATCGCCGAATCGGGGTACAAGGGCTTCGAGGCCGTGACGTGGTTCGGCTTGCTCGGCCCCGCGAAGTTGCCGCCCGAGGTCACGGCCCGGTTGAACGCCGAAGTGAACAAGGCGCTGCAGTCGCCCGACCTGCAAAAGAAATACGCCGACCAGGGCGTGGACGTTTCCGGCAGCACGCCGGAGCAATTCGCCGCCCTTATCCGCAACGACGTCGCCAAATGGGGCAAGGTCGTCAAGGAATCGGGCGCCAAGATCGATTGAACCCGATGAATACGAACATCATTCGCGAATTCGAGCGCGTGCCGGCGGACCTCGTCCGGCAGGCTGCGCAGTACCAAGCCGCCATCCTGGCCGACGTCGCGGGTCGGCGTGGCGCACTGAACGGCCGCATCCGGCCGATCCATCCGCGCATGAAGATGGCCGGCAGCGCCTTCACCGTGGAAGTGCGGCCGGGCGACAACCTCATGATCCACGCGGCGATGTCGCTCGCGAAACCCGGCGACGTGCTCGTGATCGACGGCAGGGGCGACCTCGGCGCCGCGCTCATGGGCACCATCATGATGACGGCGTGCAAGCAACTTGGCCTCGCGGGTGTCGTGATCGATGGCGCGGTGCGCGACACGCTGGAGATCGACGAGATGGATTTCCCCGTCTTCGCCGCGGGCACGAATCCCAACGGCCCCACGAAGAACGTCCCCGGTCGCATCGGCCACCCGGTGAGTGCCGGCGGGGTGACGGTGCGGGCAGGCGACTTCGTCCTCGGCGACGCCGACGGCGTGGTGGTGATCGAGCGCGAAAAGATCGACTCGCTCCTGCCGCTGGCGGCCGCGAAGGTTGCCGACGAAGCAGCACGCATCCGGGCGATCAAGAACGGCGACACCGAGGCGAAATGGCTCGCGGCTGCGCTGCGCAGCGCCGGCGTGCTGGCAGCCGGCGAATCGTTGTGAGCGCCGCGCTGCCTCGGTCATTGCGCAAGCCCGTCGTGCTGGTGACCGCTGCCGACCTGGCGCCTCAGGCGCTGGAACTGCTTGCCGGCTACGAGGTCGTCTTCGCGGGAATGACGCCGAGCGAAGAGGACATCGTCGCGCTTTGCAAGATGCACGACCCCGCCGGCATCATCGTGCGTTACAGCAAGGTGGGTGAAGCGGCCATGGCCGCGGCGCCGTCGTTGCGGGTCGTCTCCAAGCACGGCAGCGGGACGGACACGATCGACAAGGACGCTGCCCAAGCACGGGGCATCGAAGTCCGGGCCGCTGCGGGCGCAAACGCGGCGGCCGTGGCGGAGCAGGCCATGGCGCTGCTGCTGGCGTGCGCGAAGTCCGTGTTGCAGCTCGATCGGCGGATGCGCGCGGGGCATTGGGACAAGCCAACCCACAAGAGCGTCGAGCTGAACGGACGCACGCTCGGCCTCGTGGGGCTCGGCGCCATCGGCCTTCGTTTCGCACGCATGGCTGCGGCCATGGACATGCGCGTGATCGGCTACGACCCTTACGCGAAGAACGTTCCGGACTTCATCGAACGGGTGGACCTGTCCGCACTCTGGCGCGAAGCTGACGCCATTTCGCTGCACTGCCCTTTGACCGCGGAAAACAGCAAGCTGGTCAATGCCAGGACGCTTTCGTCCTGCAAGAACGGCGTCATCCTCGTGAATACGGCGCGTGGCGGGCTGGTCGACGAAGAAGCGCTGCTGGACGCCCTCCGCAAGCGCCAGGTGGCCGCCGCGGGACTCGACAGCTTCGCCGTCGAACCGATGACAGCGGGCCACCCGTTCCAGCAAGAACCGAACATCGTTCTCAGCCCGCACATTGGCGGCGTGACGAGCGACGCGTATGTGAACATGGGCGTGGCGGCCGTGCGAAACGCCCGCAACGTCATCGAGGGCGCGGCCAAGCCGTAGGAGCGCACATAACCCCAGGGGCCGAAGCCCGCTAACATGTTCCCCATGTGCGGTTCCGAACTCCAATCCCTTCCCGAAGGCGTGCAACGCGTGGCGAAAGCGCTGCGCGATGCGGGCCATCCCCATTCGCCGGTCATGCTCGAAGACGCGGCGCGTACGGCGCAACAGGCGGCCGATGCGCTCGGCATCGTCGTCGGCCAGATCGCCAAGAGCATCATCTTCCGGCGCAAGTCCGACGATGCGGCGGTGCTCGTCATCACGTCCGGCGACCGGCGCGTCGACGAGAAGAAGGTCGACGCGCTGGTCGGCAAGACGGGCCGCGCCGATGCGGAGTTCGTGAAGAGCCGCACCGGTTACTCGATCGGCGGCGTGTCGCCGGTGGCGCACGTGCAGCCGCCGGTGACGCTGATCGACCGCGAGCTGTTCCGCTTCGACGAGATCTGGGCCGCGGCCGGTCATCCGCATGGTGTTTTCAAATTGAACCCGCGCGACCTGGAGCGGCTCACGGGCGCGCCCGTTGCCGACGTGGTGCAACAGCCCGAGGGCACACCGCGATGAGCGTGCTCGACCTGCTGGTCGAACGGATTCGCGACGTCGACGCGATCGCGGGCGAGGACGTGCCGTCGCCCTGCGTGTCGATCTGCCGGATGAATGCGCAGACGCAGCTGTGCGAAGGGTGCCTGCGCACGCTCGACGAGATCGCCGCGTGGGGCCGCATGGACGATGCCACCAAGCGCGAGGTGTGGCAGGCTATCGGCGAACGGCTTGCGCGCAAGGACCCCTCATGAAGCAGATCACCTTCTATCTCGACTTCATCTCGCCCTACGCCTATCTCGCATTCGAGAAGTTGCCCGAAGCGCTGCTGGGCCTCAGCTACGAAGTCGATTACCGTCCTGTGCTATTCGCCGGCATGTTGAAGCATCACGGCCAGCTCGGGCCGGCGGAAATTCCGGGCAAGCGCGACTGGACCTACCGGCAAGTGCTCTGGCTCGCGCACAGCCACGGTATCCCGATGCAGATGCCGGCGGCCCATCCGTTCAATCCCTTGCCGTTGTTGCGGCTGGCGCTCGCGTGCGGATCGGGCGGCATGGCCAATCGCTATGTCTGCGAGACGATCTTTCGTCACGTGTGGCGCGGCGGTGCCGATGCGGCGGATGCGAAACGGCTCGAGGCATTGCGCCAGGCCCTCGCGCCGGCGCGCGACCCGGCGGGCGAGGACGTGAAGGCCGAACTCAAGTCCAATACCGACGGCGCGATAGCGCGCGGCGTCTTCGGCGTGCCGACCTGCGCGGTCGACGACAAGCTGTTCTGGGGTTTCGACGCGCTGGCGATGCTGCGTCGCTACCTGGAAGGCGATCCCTGGTTCAACGGGCCCGGCTGGGATGCCGCCGCCAAATTGCCGGCGCAGCAGCGGCCCCGGTGAGGCCGTTTCATTTCTGCGCCGCGGGCGCCCCAGCCAGGGGCAACGTGAAATAAAACGTCGCACCGCCGCCCGGGACGGCCTCGGCCCGGATGCGACCACCGTGCCGGCCGATGATCCTGGCGACGACGATCAGGCCCATGCCGGGTGCATCCTGCGCGGGGTCGCGATGCAGCCGCTGCGGCGTCACGAACAGCTGGCCGGCGTGGGCCATGTCGAAGCCGAGTCCGTGATCGCGTACGAAGAACTCCGCGCCACGGCCGGGACTGTCGGAACGGCCCACCTCGATGCGCGGCCGCGCCTTCGGTGCGCTGAATTTCACGGCGTTGCCGAGCAGCTGGCGCAACGCGATGCGCAGGAGGTTGCGGTCGGCCCGAACCCACAGGCCGTCCTGCACCTCGAGCGTCGCCTGGCGCTGCGGATCGGACACCTGCAGCTCGCTCAGCATCTGCTTTGCCAGCGCTGAAATGTCGACCGGTTCCGGGCGCATCCCGGCGCGCGATACGCCGTCGAGGAGCAGCAGCCCGTCGATCAGTTGCTCGGCGGCCACCGCGTTGGCACGGATGCGCGAGAGGTAATGCGGCACCCTGCCGCCGGCCGAGGGCCCCAGTTCCCGCGCCAGCAGATGGCTGAAAGAATTCATGGCCGTGAGCGGAGCGCGCAAGTCGTGCGACAGCGAATGCGCGAGCATCTCGAGTTCCCTGTGCGACTCGCGCAGCGCCGCTTCGCTCGCCTTCAGCTCGTCGACCGCGGCGCCCAGGCGCTCGATGTGCGCGGCGGCCTCGCGCGTGGCCTGCCACTTGGCCGTGAGCGTGCGGGCCAGCTGGCTCACTTCGATCGGGTCGAACGGTTTCTTGACCACCAGCAGGCGGTCGCGCACGTCCAGCCGCGCCATCACTTCCTCCCACGGATGGTCGGAGTAAGCGGTACAGATGACGATCTGCAAGGCAGGGTCGATTCGCCAGAGTTGCTCGATCGTCTCGACGCCGTCCCAGCCGAGCGGCATTCGCATGTCGACGAACGCGAGTGCATAAGGCTGGCCGCGCCGGACGGCCGCCCCGGCCAGCGCCGCAGCGTCTTCGCCGCTGCGCGCCGAGTCGAGCTCGAACGCGTCGTGCGGCCGGCCGAGCGCGCGCCCGAACAGCGCCTCCTCGGCAGAGTCGAGGTCCGGAACCCCACTGCGGCGCGTCAGGATCTTGCGGAAGTCGTCATGGATCGACGGCGTGTCGTCGACCAGCAGGATGCGGCGATTTTCGGGGAGCGTCACGCGGCGGCCTCCCCTGGTTCGACGGGAAGCTCGAGCGTGAAGGTCGCGCCGCGGCCGGGGCCGTCGCTGTGGACTGTCAATGTTCCTCCCATCTGGGCCGCGGCCAGCGCGCAGCCGTGCAAGCCGAACCCGTGTCCGTGTTTGCGCGTCGTGAATCCGTGCGCGAAGATGCGCGTCAGGTTCTCCGGCGGGATTCCTTCCCCGTCGTCCTGGATCGAGATCTGGACGCGTCCGGCGCCAGCGCTGCTCAGGCGGGCCTTCAGGCGCCGCGACGCGGGCGGAACGTGCGCCAGCGCGTCGCGCGCGTTGCCGATCAGGTTGACCAGGACCTGCAGCACCCGCGAGCGATCGACGCTGACCGCCGGCAGCGCGGCGAATTGCCTGACCACGACGATGCCGTCACGCTCGAGCGCGTGCGCGTTGATCCGCAGCGCATCCTCCACCAGATCGCTGATGCGTCCCGATTCCCGGTGGGCGCTGGTGCGGGCGTAGGCCTGCTGCGTGGTAATGACTTCGCGGATGTGGTCGATGCTTCGCGTGAGATGCTGCAGCTCGTCCATCAGCGCATTCTGTTCCTGCAGCAGCGCCTGCGAGATGCTGCGCAGGTACGACGGCAGCAACTTGCCTTGCGCGTCCTGCGCGAGGAATTGGGCGAGGTCATCGGCGTGCTCGCCCATCATCCGGACCGCCAGGTCCAGTCCCTGCGACCGCGAGGCGGACAAGGTGGAACGCAGGATGCCCGCCGAAACAGTGACGCTGTTGAGGATATGGCCGACGTCGTGCAGCACGTTGGTGGCAATCTCGGCCATGCCCGTGCGGCGCGATGCTTCCATCAGCTGCTTGTTCGCGGCGTCCAGTTCGGCCTGCGCGAGCTTGCGTTCCGTGACGTCCGTCACGATGCCGGTGTTGCTCAGGAGCTTTCCGGCGGCATCGCGCACCTGGAAGCCGCGCACGCGGATCCAGCGGTGCTCGCCGTCGGGCCGCATGATGCGGTACTCGACGTCCAGGCTCGGCGAATCGGCGGTCAGGCCGGCGAATGTGCGAACGACGTGCTCGCGGTCTTCAGGGACGATGTAGTCGATCCAGCGTTGCGGGCCGGAATAGAGCTCCTCGGTGGGACGGCCCCAGATCCGCTCGAAACCCCGGCTCACGTAGCGCAACTCGCGCATGTCGGGCGTGCGGATCCAGAGCGCGTCGGTGATGTTGTCGGCCAACAGGCGAAACCGTGCATCGCTTTCGCGCAGCGTGTCTTCGTCGAGCTTGCGCCGCGTGACGTCGCGCACGAGCACCAGCACTTCGCCCCCCGGCAAGGGCGACAGCCGCGCTTCGTGATGGGTTTCCCGGCCCTGCCGCGTGCGGGTGCATTCGACCGCTTGGACGAGACCGGTCGCGCCGACTCGCGCCAGCGCTTCCAGCAACTTCTCTCCGCCCTGCGCACTTGCCAGGTGCTGGATTTTCTGACCCGCCAAGGGCGGGCTCTCCGTCAATGCTTCGGCACGCCCGGCCGCGTTTGCGGCCAGGATGGTCCCTTGTGAATCGACGCGAAAAGCCGGATCGGGAATCGCCTCGAACAGTGCCGTCGCCGCGTCATGGATTGCCGCTTGCATAGCATCCCCGGGTTGCCGCCAAAACAGCCTGGCGGGCTGGGGTGCAGTTTACCTGCGGCGCCGGCAATCAGCTCATGTGCATCTCTCGGTGCTCGCCGACGTGCGGAGGCTCCCCGGTGACGGCCGCCCTGGCCATTTTCAGCAGCTGGGTTGTCTTGCCTTCCTTGACGTTCCAGTACTCGGCGTACTCGATCGTCACTTCCACCAGTTCCAGATTGGAGTCCTCGGCACCGTCCGGAAACCAGGCCTTGTTCAAGGCATTGAACAGGCGGCGCTTGGTCGCCAGGTCGTCGCTGATCTTTGCCTGGCCGGAGATCGACACGTAGCGGTCCTTGTTCGGGTCGGCGTAGGCCACGCACACCTTGCCGTCGGCGCGCAGGCGCTGGCCCAGCTCGGTCTTCTTCGAGACGAAGAAGTACAGCGGTTCACCGGGGTGCAGCGAGCGGTTCTGCGTGGTCAGCGGATGCGCGTGCATCGTGCCGTCGGCATGGCGGTGCGAGAGCATCGCGAAGCGGATGTCCTTGATCAGTTCCCAAAGACTGTGCTGGAAGGATTCGTCATGGCTCATGCTTGTTCCTGCGAAATGAATCGGATGAAGCCCATGTTCGATGCCGCGCGGCCGCGTGGCCGTCGTCCCATGTCGCCGCGAACTGTGCGCGATGGCCGACAGTCCCGCATCATGAAACCGCTTGCGCGGGTTTCACCTTAATTCGTCAGAGCCTGTTCAGTTTCACGCAAGCCCCTGTTGGTTTCACGTCAGAGCAGGGTCAGTGCCGTGCGGAAAGATAGGGCCACGTGTCTATCCCGGGCACTTTCATATCTGGAGACAAACCATGGCTACTGCCGCCGCCAACCGGCCGATGACGCCCGAAGAGAAGAAGGTGATCTTCGCTTCGTCGCTCGGCACCGTATTCGAGTGGTACGACTTCTACCTGTACGGTTCGCTCGCCGCGATCATCGCCAAGCAGTTCTTCTCGGCGCTCGACGCCGGCTCCGCGTTCATCTTCGCGCTGCTGGCCTTCGCCGCGGGCTTCATCGTCCGTCCGTTCGGCGCGATCTTCTTCGGCCGCCTGGGCGACATGATCGGCCGCAAGTACACCTTCCTGGTCACGATCCTGATCATGGGCTCGTCGACGTTCATCGTCGGCATCCTGCCCAGCTACGCGAGCATCGGCGTCGCCGCGCCGGTGATCCTGATCGCGCTGCGGATGTTGCAGGGCCTGGCCCTCGGCGGCGAGTACGGCGGCGCCGCCACCTACGTGGCCGAGCACTCGCCGCAGGGCAAGCGCGGTGCGTACACCTCGTGGATCCAGACCACCGCGACGCTGGGCCTGTTCCTGTCGCTGATGGTGATCCTCGGCACGCAGACCGTGCTGGGCGCTTCCGCGTTCGCCGACTGGGGCTGGCGTGTTCCGTTCATCGCATCGATCTTGCTGCTGGCCGTGTCGGTGTGGATCCGCCTGTCGATGAATGAATCGCCCGCGTTCCAGAAGATGAAGGCCGAGGGCCGCACGTCGAAGGCGCCGCTGACCGAATCGTTCGGCCAGTGGAAGAACATGAAGATCGTCATCCTCGCGCTCGTCGGCCTCACCGCCGGCCAGGCCGTGGTGTGGTACTCGGGCCAGTTCTACGCACTGTTCTTCCTGACACAGGCGCTGAAGGTCGACGGCCCGACGGCCAACGTGCTCGTCGCCTTGTCGCTCGTGATCGGCACGCCGTTCTTCGTCGTGTTCGGCGCGCTCTCGGACAAGATCGGCCGCAAGCCGATCATCATGGCCGGCTGCCTGCTCGCCGCGATCACCTACTTCCCGGTGTTCGGCGCGCTGACCAAGGCCGCCAACCCGGACCTCGCCGCCGCGCAGGCGAAGAACCAGGTGATCGTCACGGCCGACCCGGCCGAGTGCTCGTTCCAGTTCAACCCGACCGGCACCGTCAAGTTCACCAGCTCGTGCGACATCGCCAAGCAGGTGCTGGCCGGTGCTTCGGTGAGCTACGAGAACGTCGCCGCGCCCGCCGGCACGGTGGCCACGATCAAGATCGGCTCCACGGCAATCCCGAGCTATACGTCCAAGGGCCTGACACCGGAAGATGCGAAGAAGAAGGACGCCGAGTTCAAGAAGCTCGTCGCCGACGACCTGAAGGCCGCGGGCTACCCGACCAAGGCCGACCCGGCCAAGATGGACAAGTTCACCGTCACGCTGATCCTGACCTACCTCGTGATCCTGGTCACGATGGTCTACGGCCCGATCGCCGCGATGCTGGTGGAACTGTTCCCCACGCGCATCCGCTACACCTCGATGAGCCTGCCGTACCACATCGGCAACGGCTGGTTCGGCGGCCTGCTGCCCACCACCGCCTTCGCCATCGTGGCGCAGACCGGCAACATGTACAACGGCCTCTGGTACCCGATCATCATCGCCGCCGCGACCTTCGTCATCGGCACGCTGTTCATCAAGGAAACCAAGGACGTGGACATTTATGCCCGCGACTGAACGCCGCTGAGCTCGATGAAAAAGCCCCGGTTCGCCGGGGCTTCTTTATTGGGGCAGCTTTGCCGCGAAAGTCTCGACGACGATACCGCGCAAACGCGCCGCCGCCGGCGAGAGACGCCGCCCGCCGTCGTGCAGCGACACGTTGAAGCCCGGCGCCAGCGGCGCAGGCAAGCGCGGTTCGCCATCAATGGCCCGCACGCCCGCCGGCAAGCCGGCCGCGGTGCGGAGCGTGACGCCGAGTCCCGCCTCGACAGCAGCCCACAGGCCGTGCAGGCTCGATGTCGTGAACGCGATGCGCCAGCGCACACCCGCGCGATCGAGCGCCGCGATGGCCGCTTCGCGGAAGAAGCACGGCGCATCGAAAACCGCGAGGCGCACCGGCTGGTCGCCGTCGTCGAGCGCGGCACCGGCGGCGGGGCCCAGCCAGGCCAGCGGCAACGTGCCGATGGGGCGCGCATCCGGACGCGTGCCGTTGCGCAGCGACAGCACGAGATCGAGGTCGCCGTGGTCCAGCCGTTCCAGCAATCGCCGGTTGCGGTCGACCACCGCTTCGAAACGGACCGCGGGATGCGCGCGGCGAAATTGCCCGAGCGCCTGTGGCAACCAGATTTCCGCGAAGTCGATCGGCAGGCCGAAGCGCACCTTGCCGCCGACCGCGACACCGCGTACGGCGCTTGCCGCCTCGTCGTTCAGCGTCAGCAGCCGCTGCGCGTAGGCCAGCAAAGTCTCGCCGGCCTCGGTCAGCGCCAGCCCGCGGCCCGATTTCCTGAAGAGCGGCGTGCCGACTCGATCTTCGAGCTTGCGCATCTGCTGGCTCACGGCCGACTGCGATCGCCCCACGTGGTCCGCCGCGCGGTTGAAGCTGCCGAGCCGGCGGGCAGTGACCAGCGTACGGAGCAGGTCGATGTCGAGATTGAGCGCCATGCTTCAGTTTTATCGATAGGTATTTGAAGAATTATCACATTGTCTTATTTACCGTGCAGCCCTATGGTTCGGCCTCCTCTCACCGGACGCTTCCTTGACCCCGCCCACCATCCGCCGCTACGGCTTTGCCATCGCGATCGCGAAAGCGGGCACGGGGCTGTTCTTCCTGATCAATACCTGGCTCGTGATCGACATCACCGGCCGGCCTTCGAGCGGCGCCATCGCGTTGATCGTCACGGTGCTGCCCGGCATCCTGGTCGCGCCTTTCCTGGGCGTGATGGTCGATCGCGGCCGCCCCGCCGTCATGGCGGTCGGTGCCGAATTGCTGCGCGGAGCGATGCTCGCGATCTATGCGCTGCTCATCTCCCTGGGTGCTGCGAGCGAGGCACTCGCCTAAGGCGTGGCGTTCGCAGTGGCGCTGGGGACGGAACTGCAGGTACTGGCCTGGCGCGCGGCGATCAGCCGCGATGCGCCGCCGGAGCAGATGTTCCGCTTGAATGCGCTCACGGTCGTCGGTGGACAGAGCGGCCAGATCCTCGGCGCGGCGGCTTCGGGGTTCGTGCTGGCCGCGCTCGGCGCCGTCGACACGGTGTTGCTCGCGGCATGTACCTTCCTTGGGGCGGCGTTGATTGGTTCCTGCGTGGCGCGCCGCCTGACGTTGCTGCAGCCGGCCGCCGATTCGCGGCCACGCGGCCCGGTGGCGTATCTGCACGAGTTGCGATCCGGATTGCACCATCTGCGTGAGCGGCCCCAGGTCGCGTTCTTCTACGGCCTCATCCTGTTCAACCTCACCGTCGTGTTCGGCATCAACGGCTTGCTCGCGCCTTTCGTGCGCGATGTGTTGCACCTGGGGCCCGAAGCCTTCGGCAAGATCGACGCCGGCTACGCACTGGGTGCGATCGGCGGCGGCTTGTTGATCGTTCCCCTGTCCCGGCGCATTGGTAGGCGTGCCGTGCTGCTGGCCGCCTTCCTCGTCGCCGCGGCGAGCCTCGCAGCTTTTGCGCACGCCAGCGGATTGGCCGTTGCGGTGCTCGCCTACATCGGCCTGGGCCTCAGTTTCCAGGTCAACGTCATCTCACTCAGCGCGGCGCAACATGCCACCGAGGGCCCGTTCCAGGGACGGGTCGCGGCGAGCTTCAGTTTTCTCAACGGCGTCGTCGCGCTCGTCGTGTATGGCGTCATCGGCGTCTGCGTCGAGCAGCATTGGATGCGGCAGTTCTACACCGTACAGGCGCTGGCGATGCTGGGCTTGTTCCTGCTGGTGCTGGCATCGACACGGCGTGGCTCGATCGGCAGCTTGTTGCGGCCGGCGACGCCATGAGAAGGGGAGCGGCCGGCTGTTGACAGTCTATCCAATATCATGGACATTTGTGTCCATGATGGAAGATTCGACGGAAGGCCTCAACCAGCGCATCGCAGAGCGCGTACGAGAGCTGCGGGCCGAGCGCGGCCTGTCGCTCGACGCGTTGGCGAGCATCAGCGGGGTCAGCCGCTCGATGATCTCGCTCATCGAGCGCGGCGAGAGCAGTCCGACGGCCGTCGTGCTGGAGAAGCTCGCGACCGGCTTGGGCGTGGTGCTGGTTTCTCTCTTCGATGAGCCCGCGAAAGCGAAGGCGCCCGGCGGCCCTGTTGCGCGGCGCGATGACCAGCCGCTCTGGAAGGACCCGGCCTCGGGCTATCTTCGGCGCAACGTGTCGCCTTCGGGCGTGCCGCAGCCGATGCAGATCGTCGAGGTACAGTTCCCGCCGGGCGGACGCGTCGCGTTCGAGAGCGGCGTGCGCGACACGCGGGTCTATCAGCAGGTGTGGGTGCTGGCCGGCGCGATCGACATCACGCTGGGCACCGACAGGCACCGGCTGCGCGAAGGCGATTGCCTCGCCATGCAACTGGACCAGCCGACCATGTTCCACAACCCGACGCGGGAACCTGCGCGCTATGCGGTGGTGATCGCGTCCGAACTGAACGCACGACGATGAGCGAATCGATTGCACAACCCGCCTGGACCCTCCGCCGTTTGCACGAAGTGAGCGACGCGCAGGTCGAAGCGCTGGCCGACATCCTGATCGATTGCGTCGAAGGCGGCGCGTCGGTCGGCTTCATGTTGCCGCTCTCGCGCGAGCGCGCCGTCACGTTCTGGCGGCGCGTCGCGCAAGACGTCGCAAGCGGCGCCCGTGCCTTGCTGATCGCCGAGGACGCGCAGGGCATTTGCGGCACCGTGCAACTGATCCTCGACCTGCCAGACAACCAGCCGCACCGCGCCGACCTCGCGAAGATGCAGGTGCATCACCGCGCGCGGCGCCAGGGTCTCGCCGAAGCATTGCTGCGCGCGGCGGAGTCGATGGCCCGCGATTGCGGGCGGACGTTGCTGGTGCTCGATGCCGTCACCGGTGGCGACGCCGAACGGCTCTATGCGCGCCTCGGCTGGCAGCGCGTCGGCGTCATCCCGAAATACGCGCTGATGCCCAACGGCGGATTTTGCAGCACGACGTATTTCTATCGCGACCTGGAACCCGAAACATAGAGCGCAGCAGTCGCACCACCCGCGCAGAGCACGCACGCGGTGCCTTGTCGCGGCAGGCGGTGTCCGGTGGGGGCGATTTTGGCGTGGCGGCTGAAAAGATCGGCTCGGGGCCGGGCGCGTAGCGCTTCGTTTCATGCTCACCGTGCATGTCTGAGCGCAGCGGCCTTCGGGCCGCGCAGCGAGTTGCGCGGTGCCGGCCCCGAGCCGATCTTTTCAGCGAAGTCGGAAACGGAGTGGCGCAAGCCGCGAGTTGGAGACCGTCATGCTATGAGCCGCCGCCGGGCACCGCCTGCCGCGACGCCCACCAACGCAACAAGCCCTGGATTGCGGGTCAAGCCCGCAATGACAGATAAAGGTCACAGCCGCCGCAGCGCCCCCGGCGGCAACCAGCCCTCGAACGCCGGCAGCAAGTCATTGAGACGCCGCGCGGCCTCCGCTTCGCAGTGTTGCCGCGCGATCGCCTGGTAGACGTCGCTGCGCAATTGCCAGAGCTGCTGCGCGTTGGCGGCGCGGCCGATCTGCTGGCGGACCCGTTCGTCGTTCAGCCGCTTGCAGTCGCCGATGGCGTCGAGGCAGCGTTGACGCAGCTCGCCTACGCTGCTTTGCGGCGCCGCCGGGGCTTCGCTTTCACCCGGCAGGCTGTTCAACCATTTCATGAGGGCGCCCATACTGCTGCTCCTTGCGCACGCTCACCGCATGAACCGGCCGTCGCGCCCGATGATCGAGAGGTCGGCGAAATCCAGGCCCGTATGGCGGCTCGGGCTGTAGCTCACGCCCAGGCCGCCGAGGTCGAACTTGTCCATGTGTTCCAGCGCCGCCAGCACCTTCTCACGGGTCGGCTTGGGTGAAGCACGGCGCAGCGCTTCGACCAGCACCTTGGCGGCGGCGAAGCCTTCCAGCGTCGCCGGCGAGACCTCGCTCATGCCCTTGGCCTGCGCCAATGCCAGCGCTTCCTGCACGAACGGAAAACTGATGGAGCGCTCATAAGGGAAGACCTGCGTGACGATCACGCCGCGGCTGGCATCGCCCAGCAGCTTGATGAAGCCGCCGGATGCGTTGTTCGACAGCGTAACGACCTGCGCCGCTGAGCCCGCGGCGCGCAAGGCCTTGACGCCTTCCGACACGGCGGTGCCCGAGCCGATCCAGATCACGGCCTGCGCATTCGCCGCGACGACCGGCGGCACGATCGCCTTGTAATCGGGCTTGTCGCGATCGGCCTTCACGACGGCGACCGGCTTCAGCGCTGCGTGCGCGAAACCCTTTTGCGCGCCTTCCAGCCCATCGCGGCCGAAGGAATCGTCGACGTGGACGACGGCGATCCGCGTGATGCCGAGCGTGTTCAGGTGCTCGATGGCCTTCTCGGCTTCGCGCTGGTAAGTGGAGCGCACGTTGAAGATGTGGCGCTGCACCGGGCTGTGCAGCAGCATGGCGCCGGTGGACGGCGCGACGAGCGCGATGTCGTACTTGTCCAGCAGCGGCATGATCGCCTCGGTGTGCGGCGTGCCGCGGTTCATGAAGAGGGCGACGGCATTCTTCTCCTCGATCAGGATGCGCGCGTTCTCGGCGGCCTGCTTCACGTCGAACTTGTCGTCGAGCGTCAGCAGCTCGATCTTCTCGCCCTTGATGCCGCCCTTGGCATTGACGCTATCGATGTACAGGCGCGCGCCGCCGACGGCTTCCTTGACGGTGGCCGCCACCGGCCCC
>Ga0157376_10000349_pt1 | contig 30853 bp, 25 predicted proteins | sample M45metaG_FD_121801 | JGI IMG/M metagenome (GOLD analysis project Ga0157376, IMG submission 121801) | Miscanthus rhizosphere microbial communities from Kellogg Biological Station, Michigan, USA - M4-5 metaG | ecosystem: Host-associated > Plants > Roots > Rhizosphere > Soil | place: USA: Michigan...
AGGCCGGTACCCTTCGGATCAATTACAGCGGGTACTACGGTCAGCAGTCCCCGGCCAAGAAGCTCGACCTGATGAATGCCACGCAGTACGCCACCATGCGGAACCAGTCGGCGACCGCAGCAGGCAACGCGGCGCCTTTTGCCAACCCAAGCGCCTTTGGAAAAGGCACGGACTGGCAAAAGACGATCTTCAACTACCACGCCCCGAAGATGAATCATGAACTGAGCATCAGCGGCGGAACCGACAAAAGTACGTTCTTCACCTCCTTCGGCTATACCGATATCCAGGGTCAGATCGCGACGAAAGTGTCCCGTTATACCCGGATGAACTTCCGGATCAACACCAATTTCCGGCCGGCTAAGTTCATCAGCTTCGGCGAGAACCTCGGTTTCGAGCACGGCAAAACCATGGGACCCGGTGAGATCAACCGCGAGTATGGCGGCGTGATCAGCTCGGCCCTCAACCTCGATCCCATCACCCCGGCGATAGTGTATGACTCCATCGGTCAAAAGCAATTCGTTGGCCAGACGCCGGCGCAGATCGCTGCGGCAACCCGCACCGCCCAGGGCTATTATTATGGTATCTCGCCCTATGTCGGACAGGAAATGAAGAATCCCCTGGCTGTGATCAAGAACCGGCTTGGCAACTATAACTGGGACAATAACCTCGTCGGCAACGCCTATATCGATATCACCCCCATCAAGGGCCTGGTCCTTCACTCGAGCCTGGGCACCAAGATGGCGTTCTATGGCGCCGAGAACTTTACGCCCAGCGTATTCTACAACACCTCCACCTCGATCGGGCCGACCAGCCTGTCCCGGAACAACAACTGGGTCATCAACTGGAACGTGGAGAATACCATTTCCTACAACAGGATCTTCGGTGGCCACAACGTAACCCTGCTCGGCGGCTGGGGTGAATACAAGGACGGCAACGCCCGTGGGTCGACCGTTGTCTACAACAATGTGGTTGCTACCAATTTCGACAACGCATCCTTTATCAACAGCGTTCTGCCGACCGACCGCCAGAACAGCACGGCAAGCGACGGTACCGACCATCGCATCAACTCCCTGTTCTCGCGTTTGCAATATAACTACGAAGAGAAGTACCTGTTGACCGCGTTGATCAGAAGGGATGGAAGTTCCCGCTTCGGCACGAACAACAAGTTCGGCTACTTCCCCTCTGTGTCCGTAGGCTGGGTACCGACGCTCGAAAATTTCTTCCCACGGAACAACGTCCTCAACAACCTGAAGATCCGCGGCAGCTATGGGGTTACGGGTAATGACGGTATCGGGGATTTCGCGTATATCCCGACGGTAGGCTCCGGTGGTCAGCGTAACTATCAATTCGGCGACACCCTGCACATCGGCTATAGCCCCAATGCGCCGGCCAACCCCGATCTGAAATGGGAGCAAACCTCTCAGCTGGACATCGGTCTTGATGCCGTACTCTTCAACGCTCTGACCTTTACGGTCGACATCTATAAAAAGAAGACCACGGGTATCCTCCAAACGCCCGCCATTCCCGCCTATGCCGGCTATGGAAGCTTTGCCCAGAACTTCGACGATCTCGAGAACAAAGGGATCGAATTCGAGGCCGGTTACAAGAAAAGGCTTGGTGCATTCACGCTTGGCGTCAATGCGAACATTTCGTTCTATCAGAACAAGATCACGAGAATCCTTCCGGGAACGACCTTTTTCGAAGACAATAGCGCCAGCTTCCAGACGCTGGGTAATATCACCCGGTCCACGCTCAACGAACCGTATCAACGCTTCTTTGGCTACAAGATCCTCGGCATCTTCCAGAACCAGGCAGATATCGACTCTTATGTCGGGGCCGATAAGGTCACTAAACTGCAACCCAAGGCCAAGCCGGGCGATCTCAAATTCGCCAATCTGCAGAACGACAATATCATCGACGGTAACGACCGCACGTATCTCGGCAATCCGAACCCAACCGTCAGCTATGGCCTGACCATCAACCTCGCCTATAAGCAATTCGACGTTATCATGTTCGGCGGCGGCTCCGGCGGCAATAAGATCTTCCAGGGTCTGCGGCGGCTGGATATCGGTACCGGCAACTATCTCGTGAAATATAACAATGCCTGGACGTCGACCCATACCAACACCAACCTTCCCCGCATCGTCGATGGCGATCCTAACCAGAACTATTCCAAAATGACCTCGCTCTATCTGGAGAATGGCAACTACTTCAAGTTGCGCACGGTCCAGTTGGGATACAATCTGCCGAGCAGCATGTTGAGGAAATGGGGTTGCCAGCGCTTCCGCATCTACTTCCTCGCGGAGAATCTGTTCACCGTCACAAAGTACTCCGGATTCGACCCCGAGATCGGTGTGAGCCCGGATGCAGGCGGTGGTGCGCAGTTTGGCATCGATCGCGGCGCGTATGTACCGGCCCGTTCGTTCCTGGCAGGTGTCAACATCGGATTTTAGTCATAACCAATACTATCAGTCAAACAAATCGTTATATGAAAAAGAATCTCTTATACGTTGCAGCGCTTGTCCTTGGGACCCAATTGATGGGAGCCTGCAAGAGGGAGCTGGATGTGAATCAACAAGGGCGTATCACTCTCACTTCTTATTATAAAACCCCGGCCGACGCTTACAACGCGCTGGTAGCCGTCTACGATCGCTTTGGTTTCCAGACCGGCGGCCTGTATGATAAGCTATCGATCTTTGATGCGGGCAGCGACGACCAACTGGCCGGCGGCGGCGGTCCCACGGATATCAACGACCTGCAAATGATGCAGCTCTACACTTACAGCGCGCAGTCCGGCCCCGAGAGCTATCTGTGGAGCAGAAGCTACAGCGGTATTTACCGGGCAAACGTCTTATTGGAGAACATCGATGGATGCAAGCTCGACGCAGGCACCAAGGCCCGCTATATTGCGGAGACCAAGGCGATGCGCGGCGCTTTTTACTTCGATCTGGTCAACTTCTTCAAGAATGTTCCCCTGCTGACCGGGTCCCTGCCCGTCGACAGCCTTTACAACGTCGTACAGGCTCCGCCCGCCGACGTATGGGCCTATGCCGAAAAAGACCTGCTTGCCGCCATTCCCGATCTGCCTGCAAAGATCACGAATGTGAAATCAGAAGGTGGCCGCCTCACACAGGGCAGCGCCAAGGCCATCCTCGGCAAGATCTATCTGTATGAAAAGAAATGGACCGAGGCCGCAGCAATGTTCGCGGATGTGAACGGAACTATGAGCGGAACGACCTTTACGTCTTCCTATGGATTCAAGCTGTTGCCCAACTTTGGCGATCTTTGGCTTTCGAAGAACAAGTTCAACACGGAAGCCGTTGTGGAATTCGTTCACTCCGCTATTTCCAATGGCGGCTGGAGTGACGCGGGCGCCAGCGATGGTAACCTCATCTGTATCACGACAGGTCCGCGTGGCTATTCCCAAAAGAACTCCACTGCTCCCGACTACTTCTCAGGCTATAGCTTCCTGGTCTTCACTAAGGATTTCGCTACGAATGTGATGTATGGCGACCCCCGCTACAATGCGACCATCGCGAACCTGGACAGTCTGAAGACCGCGGGCGCGGCTACGTATACGGCAGGCTACAATAACTCTGGTTTCTTTCTGGGCAAATATATCGGCCGCGTTTCCGACAAGGCCGCTGCAACACCCGAGTTGAACTTCGGTCAGGACGAATATGAGATCCGTCTTTCGGATACCTACCTGATGGAAGCCGAAGCGCTGATGAATTCCAACCAGGGCGTCGCGCCCGGCAGCCGGGCATATAATCTGTTCAATGCCGTTCGCGCCCGTGTCGGGCTCGGAGCCATCGCCCTTACCCAGGACAATCTTGAAAAGGAAAGAAGACTGGAATTTGCCGGTGAAGGCCAACGCTGGCCCGATCTGGTCCGTTGGGGCAAGGCTGGTACGGTCCTGGCGTCCAAAGGTTTCACCACCGGCCGTCACGAGATCTTCCCGATCCCTCAGAATGAGCTGAACAACACCAAGCTCCAGCAAAGCAAAGAGTGGGGTGGGACAAAATAACGGCATGCGGTATCGCAAGATTGCTTATCTCATCATAGTTACTACGATCGTTGCATTTTTCTCGCGGTGCTTTCACGAAAGCACCGCGGGAAGCAGCGATCCCCGAGGCCCGCTGTATGCGGGATCACAGGCCTGTACAGGATGTCATCAACCCGTTTTTAATTCCTATATCCACAACAACCATTTCAAGACATCGTCTCCGGCGGACACCGGTTCACTGAAGATGATGGCGGCCGTTGCTAAAGAACCTTTTTATTTCCTCGACAGTACCCGGATCCGGATCGAGGAAAAGAACAACACTTTCTTTCAGTCGCTCTCGTTGAACGGAGGCGTGGCATCGTCGGCCCGCTCCGAAAAATTCGAGATCGCTTTTGGCGCGGGTAAGAAGGCCCAAACCTATGCCTATTGGAAGGACGGCAAGCTTTATGAGTTGCCGCTCACCTGGTTTGCCGATCTGAATACGTGGGCAAACAGCCCGGGATTCCCGGCATCCCACGCCCGGTACAACCGGCTTATCGCCAGCCGCTGCTTCGAGTGCCATGCTTCTTACATTAAAAGGAGTTTCGAGCAGTCGGGGCCACTGGCCGTGAGCGAAGTACCCGACCCCAAGTCCATCGTGTATGGCGTCGACTGTGAACGATGCCATGGCCCGGCACTTGAGCATGCGCGGTATCAACAGGATAATCCCGGAGATAAAACGGCCAGGTTCATTACGCGGATCAGCAAGCTGAGCCGTCAACAGCAGCTGGACCTTTGCAGCATGTGCCATTCCGGCAATGACCGGGAAACCCAGCGTTCGCTATTTGAGTTCGTCCCGGGGGATACCTTATCGCATTTTTATTATCCCACCTTTGGCGCACCGGGCAGCGAACCTGATGTTCACGGGCAACAACTGCAGCTGCTGCGAATGAGTAAATGCTTTGCCGGATCGCATATGACCTGTCAGACTTGTCATTCCATGCACAACGAGCAGGATGTTACAGCGACTTATACGGCAAAATGCTATAGTTGTCATCAAAGCAGCGTGCATGCAACCGATGTCATGAAAGAGAACGAACAGCGGAAGCGAGATTTCAACATGACCAGTACCAGCTGCATCGACTGCCATATGCCGTTGCAGACGTCGAAGACGATCATTTTAAACAACGGGGCCGGCTCGAAGACGATGCCTTACCTGTTGCGGACACATAAGATTGCCGTATACAAATAAATTAATGTGCTATTTTTGTGCGGTTCGTGGCATGCGAAAGTTTCTGCCTATATCATTTTTGTTGCTAACCTTTCTACCTGTTCTGGCGCAAAACGGCATTCTGATCCCCGAGATCATCAATTTCTCTAAAAAGATCTATGAATCCGGGAACCAGAACAGAGGTATGGAGCAGGATCAGCGTGGGCTGCTCTATTTTGCCAATGACGATGGGCTTCTCGTCTTTGACGGTACTTACTGGCGAACTTATCATTTACCCAACCGGAGCATCGTCCGATCGCTCGCTGTCGACGGCGACCGAATCTATATCGGCGGTCAGCAGGAGATAGGCTATTTCTTCTTCGATGCAAAAGGGGCGCTGACGTATCAGTCGCTGCGACAGTTGATCCCGCCGGGAGAAACGGATTTTACAGACGTATGGCGGGTTGTTCACTTTAAAGGCGACATCTTCTTTCAATCCAATAAACGGATATTCCGGTATCATGATGGCAGGATCAAGGCTTTCAAAAGCACTAACTGGTCCTATCTCGGCAGTCATAAGGATGACTTGCTTCTTGCGCAGGAATACGACCGCGGGCTCATGCTTTTCCAAAATGGCAGATGGGTGCCGTTGCCTACCGTCGACAGCTTTGCAAGAGATAAAGTGGCCGTGAGAAGTATCACTGACTTTGGGGCCGGCAAAGAGCTGCTCACAACGGCGAAGGCAGGCGTGTTCCTTATGGATCACGGGGTGGTCACGAGATGGGAGCCGCCGGCGATGGCGACGATCCTAAAAGACCTTATCAATTATGCCTGCGCAATTGATACGTCATTGATAGCGATCGCTACCAGACTGGGGGGATACTATGTCATCAATATGCGCGGCGAGATCGTGCAGCATATCACCAAACTGCAGGGGCTTCAGTCCAATACCGTCAATATGGTATTTGCCGATAAGGACAGGAACCTTTGGCTGGCGCTGAACAACGGTATCGACGTGGTGATCTTCAACAGCAGCATCACGCATATAACGCCCGATGTCGACAAGCGGAGTCCGGGCTATTCCGCCGCCGTATTCAAGGACCGCCTCTATATCGGAACGGGTGTGGGGCTTTATGATATCGCCATTCCACCCGACTATGATCTGGGTCGAACGGAGGGCGCTTTCAACCTGATACCGAATGGTAACGGGATCATCTGGGGCCTTTCTGTCGTCAACGGGCAGCTGCTGATGGGCAGGAATGACGGGGCTTTCGCCGTTCAACGAGATTCCTGCGTCCCCCTGGATCTCGCCACGGGGTTTTGGTCATTTCAGCCGTTGAATTCCGAACAACCTTGTCCACGTATCATCGGTGGGGCCTACAACGGCGTCAATATCTACAACTATACCGACGGCAGGTTTGTGAACCCCAAGCACCATACTTCTTTCGAGTCAGCGAAGAACATTGTTCTGAAAGACAGCGATATCTGGGTGGCTCATCCGTACCAGGGATTATATAAGATCAGTTTTAACGACACGGGAGGTCCGGTCAGCAAGCCGTATAGGGATATCCATGGAATTTTGTCGTCGGGGCACAGCCATCTTTTCAAGATCAGAGATACCATCGTGTTGGTCACGGGGACGGGAATCTACGAATATGATGCCGTTGCCGGAGATTTCAAACGTTCGGCATTTTTTTCCCGGCTCTTTGGCTCATTGCCCGTCTCCTATTTGCGGGAAGATATCCAGGGCAATATCTGGTTCATCGCGGAGAAACGGCCCGGGGTGATCGATATGTCGTCGCCTCTGGATCCGGTGGTTAACTGGTTTCCGGAGTTGAACAACCTGGTCTTGGGCAATGACGAGGAGTTTATATACCCGATAAATAGAAACAATGTGTTGCTGGCGGGGGAGGTCGGGTTTTATCATTTGGATTATGACCGGTATCGTGCGACCAATCACCGGATGAAGGTCCTATTGAGGGGGATCACCGCTTCTTATAAGGGTGATAGCGTGCTTTTTGGAGGATTTGTTGCAGACAAAGGCTGGGTACCCTCGGATAATTGGGTCTTCGGCAAGCGGATCAGTCATAAATGGAATTCGATCCATTTTGAGTTCTCCGCGCCTTATTTCAGCACGGCAGTGGAATACCGTTGCAGGCTCCGCGGGTATGAACGGGAATGGACGCCGTGGTCGAGGAAGACGGAACGCACGTTCACGAATCTGCCGGCGGGAGATTATGTTTTCGAGGTCAGCGCGCGTAACAGCACCGGGTTTACGTCGGCGATCAGCCAGTTCACCTTCACGATCTCACCCCCCTGGTATAACAGCATTCTTGCGTGGGTGATGTATGTGCTGGTTGCACTGTGGGCGATCTATTATTTCTATAAGCGGCAGCAGCGAAAATATCTGTTGGAGCATGCCGACCGGTTGAGGAAGCAACGCGAAAAGTTCGACGAGGAACAGCGGCGGCTGCAGTATCTGCATGCGTTGGAAATCGAGAAGAACGAGAAGGAGATCATCCGGCTGAAGAATATCAAGCTGGAGGCGGAGGTGCAGCATAACGAGGCGCAGCTGGCGTCCAATACGATGAACCTGCTACAAAAAAGAGAGCTGCTGAATAAGATCAAGGAGGAGATAGTTAAAGCGCAGGAGGAGGCGGAACCGGATCGCCGGACGAAGAATGTCAAGCGGCTCATCAAGATCATCAATGATGAGCTGGAGGTGGCTGATGACTGGCAGCGGTTTTCAGTTTACTTCGATAAGGCCAATAATGACTTTTTGAAGACGCTGAAGGAGTCTTTTCCGTTGTTGACGCCGACGGACCTGAAGTTGTGCGCCTATTTGCGATTGAATCTTTCGACGAAGGCGATCGCCGATCTGTTGAACTTGTCGGTGCGCGGAGTGGAGAGTAGTAGGTATAGATTGCGGAAGAAATTGAATTTAGAGGGGGAGGTTTCGTTGACGGACTTTTTGGGGGGGATCGGGGCCTTATCGGCATAAAAGGCCGCCGGCCGGTAAAATAGTTGAGTTTTTTGCCTGGATCATGTTTGTTAAGGCGTTGATGCGGTTTTAGCGGGTATCGGGAATGTATCGTTCCGCTCATGGATAAAAATTCGGTATATTGATAGGAAAAGATGAAAATGTCCTATTCTAAACCGGCTTCGACCTGCCTTTTGCTTTGTGCATTGATCCTGCTTCTTTCCTGTAATCAACCGCCTGCAAAACGATACGGTTTTCTTACGATGCTTGGGCATGATACGATCTCGATAGAGAACATCACCCGCCAAGGAAATACCCTGACAAGCGATGAGGTAGATCGTTTTCCACGGGTGCGGATACGGCATACCGAGGTCAATCTTAACGACGACGGCAGCATCCGACATCTTGTAATGGATATTCATACGCCCAGTGAACCATCGGGTCAGCGGGACCGAAAAGTAGTTGCCGATGTCGCCAATAACAAAGTACATCTTTCAAAAACAGACAGCACCGGTACGGTGAATCGGGATTTCCCAACGGGTGGGGGCATCGTCGTAGCGCATGTGCCGCAAATGTATAGCCTTTACGAGCTATATTTCGCCGCGGCGCTGAAGAAGTCGGCGGCGTCCAAGCTTGCGGCGGGGAGTCCCGTGCAGCTGAGGCAGTTTTATATCGACCGGGAATTTGACCGGTTTCCTTTGGGCGAGGCTACTGTAACACCTCTGGGGAAAGGCAAGGCTGAGGTTTCGCACGATTGGCTTTCCGGAACCGGAGAGGCTATTATGGACTCCGGCTATAACATGCTCAGTTACTCGGGCACCCGAACCACCTACAAAGTGGAGGTAAGACAACTTACCGTACCGCCAGACGTAAAGGGCATCGCCAGCCGCTTTGAGGCGAAGGAGGCAGAGGGTGGCAATGTGAGGTCATTGAGCGTTCGGGATACACTCCGGGCTCAAATTGGCAATGGGGTGTTCACCATTGAATATGGCAGGCCATTGTTACGCGGACGAACCCTGTTGGGTGATGTGATCCCTTACGACCGGGTATGGAGAACAGGAGCCAATGAGGCTACACAGTTCACGACATCAGTGGCGATCAAGCTTGCCGGGATGCAGGTCCCTGCGGGCACCTACTCATTGTTTACCGCGCCACATACAAGTGGAATTGATCTGATCGTGAACAAGCGGACCGGCGAGTGGGGTACAGAGTATAACGGCTCCCTTGATCTGGGTACGGCAAGGATGATCAGTGAGGTTGCCCCTGCACCGGTGGAAGCGTTTACGATATCCATTGTGCCCGGCGATAAACGGCACGGTAAGCTTGTACTCGAATGGGGTTCATTCAGGTGGATCGCGCCGATAGAGGTGCAGTGAGGTTATTCTGTTTTGATAAGGACCAATGTCGCAGACGAGTCGGACAAATATTTCGGAAAAGGGGAACCCGAACAATTAATAGACTGATTTATCGTTGAGTATACGTAGAAACCAATTCCAATACTCCGATGAAGGCGATTTTTGTGTTGTTTTTACTGCCGTTGCACCTCTTTTCCCAGGATCTGGCGGGAATTTGGAAGGGAACGATCTCCACGTCCCAGACACAAATGCCATTTGAACTGGCGATCAACCGCGATATGACCGGTTATTCGATGATCACTTTCATGTACAAAGGCGCTGAAAAAATGGCCGTCAAGAAAATTACCCTGAACCGGAAGGATAGTACTTTTACTATTTCTGATGATAAACTGATCTACAATAATTTTGAGACCCGGTCCCGCAACATCAAAACCTATTGTGAATTGTCCATTACGATGGATGATACCATTATGGTTTTGAGCGGGGCTTTCCACACCCGGACGCGAGACCTGCGGAAGGGCGACGAGGATCTGGCTACGGGAACCATTACGGTTCGAAAGCAAAGTATTCAGGCCCAGACAAGGCTGATCGGCAAACTAGACAGTCTAAAATTATCAAATACTCTTGCGTTTTCGGGTCCTAAGGTAGATGTAAAGGAAAAGCCGGTAGTAGCGGTAGCGGAAAAAGAAGTCCCGCCGACGGTTGCTCCGGTGGTTGCTCCGGTGGCCCCACCGACGGTTGCGGCCGTGGCTGAGAATCGGGTGATCGCTCCAGCGGCCGAGAGTCCGGTGAAAGAGTTAACGGCCACTAAAGTGCAGCAACAGGTAAGTATTGGAAAGGGAAATAGCAAAGCCATAACGGCTAATCAAAAAATTACAGCGCCCGTGGCGGCTGAGATCCCCCCGCCAGCCGAGATCCCGGCTGCAGCAGAAATTGCGTTGCGCAAAACAGAGATTATCCGCACTATTGATTTCAAATCGGACAGCCTTACATTGGTTTTATTTGATAATGGTATTGTCGATGGAGACACGGTAAGTGTAGTGTTGAATGGTGAAGTGATCATTCCAAAACTGGGTCTTACCGATCAGGCCTACCGTAAGGTCGTAAAAATACCGCCCGGGTTGGGTGATTCTCTGCAATTGGTGATCTATGCTGAAAACCTTGGTTCTATTCCACCGAATTCCGGCTTGCTGATCATTGAAGATGGCACCGACCGTCAAGAGGTCGGATTCGAAGGCGATATGAAAAAAAGCGCCGCGGTGAGATTGAGGAGGAAGCAGTAGTGCCAGAGAGGCAATCTTATGCGCTTATTTTTCTGCCGATATGATCAGGCAAGAATAATTCATAATAAGCCTGCCGGCTGTAAGCCTGCCATTGCATTCTGCAAACAAATCAGCTTTTATTTTTTTTCGCGTTTCCTCACTTGCCTTACTTAATAAGTTTACCACTGGCTCGGACATTTCCGTTCTGTTCAGCCAATAATTCTCTGCTGTTCCAAAATCCACTGTGCCGGAAATAGTTTCTTCCCTTGCACTTTTAAAACCGGCGTCCTCAAACAGTTGTTTCATTAAACCGGGTGCCGCACACCGAAACATGCCTGGTGCGCCTGCGGGCGGTCGTGCAATTTCAATATGTTTCGATAAAACTTTCGTAATTGTGGTAGACCAATCATTATTTTCCGCAGCAGCCCAGACACTGACCGCCACTTTGCCGCCATTCTTGCAAACACGGAATATTTCTTTTGCGGCCAACTGCAAATCAGGAAAAAACATAAAACCCATGCGGCAACTTATCTTATTAAAGAAAAGGTCACTAAATGGAAGGTTGGACACATCCGCCACCTTAAATTCAATATTGTTTATACCCCGTTCATTTGCATAAGCCTGTGCGATCTTTAGCATTTCTTCAGACAGATCGGTTGCATACACTTTGCCTCTTTTGGCTATCGCCGCAATTGAAAATGCAGGCTGGCCTGTACCCGATGCAATATCCAGTGTTACGTCATTCGTTTTTATATCCAGCGCTCTTATAATCGCATCGCCCGTTGGCTTTAAAAAATTCATTGTAAACTCATCCCATTTCTTCCAGCTATACGCCACACCGTTCCACGTTTCTTTTTGTACGTCTCTAATAGATTGCAATTGTTCGTCCATAAAGCAAGTTTGGGATTGAGATAGGGAACTAAAGATAGACAAATTACACAACACTCGATTCCGGCTTTTGATAGCAAGACCCTTTGCTATATGTTTTGCTTCAAAAACCCGGCAGTAACTACAGTCGCAAATTCGTCATTCAGGCTTGCCAGCGCGGTGGCATGGATAATTTCCGCCGGGAAATTTTGGCCTTCTAATCCCTTTTTGTTGAAAGTAGCTGTCGCATCAGCAACGAGATAGGTGTCAAACCCAAGATTACCCGCCATCCTTGCAGTTGTCGATATGCAATGGTCGGTAGTCATTCCAACTATAACGAGTTTTTTAATTTTCAGATTATCCAGCCTTTCTTTGAGATCTGTCCCGATAAATGCACTATTTACATTCTTCCTAATTATCGGCTCGTTGTTGATAGGTTTTGCCATTTCTTTGAATTCATTTCCTTCATTTGCTTCATTCAGCAAAGAAGCCGGGTTGGATGAGCAATGTTTGATGTGAAAAATGGGAAGATCAAGATCTCTCCAAAGTCTCAATAGCTCGCCTGCCTTTTCTTCCGCATGCGGGTTGTTTCTTTGTCCGCCCCAATATTCAATGTTGTCGAACCCCTTTTGAATATCAACCAGTAATAATGCGGGCCTGTCCGATCTTGAAATTCCCATTTTACTCAATGTTGAAAGTGAACTTATAACCTAAAAACTAAAGCAGTTGTTCAAAATATCCCCCAATCTCATTTACAGGGTCTACGAATTGCAGCTCCAGGATCCAATGCCGCTTATTACCAAATGCATCCGGCAAAAACATATCATTATGATTTTCCGGATGAACATCCAATTCCAGGCTTCGCGGGTCCAACGGTTGTTCATGGGGATATTCCCCAACGATATGACCGGCAATCTCTCCTCCGAATTCCCAACCAAATCTTCTTGCCTTTTCGACAGTATATTGAAATAGCTCCGATGCTTTCAGGGTCGTTTGATTCCAATACCATTCCTGTATTTCATACCAGGCCTTCTCCACATCATTTTTCAACTTTAATTTTCGGGAATTGTTTCCAATCACATAAGTTCTGCCAATATCGGCCTCATAGCCTTTTACAATCGGGCCCAGATCAACAAAGAGGATATCATCCTCCTCTATTAGCCGGTTTGTGGGGGTCTCGGGATATGTAGCCAAAGTATTTTTCCCCGCCCTCACAATTTTCTTGTGCCAATGATCTTTTATCGCGAATTCTTTCAAGGCTAATTCACAAACCTCCGAAATCAACTGCTCTTCTGTTTTTCCGGAAACAACTAAATGACTCTCTTCAATAGCTTTGAAGAATTGAATTGAGATGTTTTGGGCATTCAGCAGTTTTTCTCTTACCATATAGTCTCCTTTAATACAAATAAAACGAGACTCGCTGAATTGAAAGTTAATCTACCTTAACTTGACCCAGTTTTTTCTTCAATGCACTGAAAAATTGAGGGGTGATACCCAAATATGAAGCGATATCTTTCTGAGAGAATCGCTTTTCAGCGTATGGCTTCTTTTTTCTGAATAGAAGATATCTATCTTCCGCTGAAGCAGACATGGCCTGATTTATCTGATCTCTTTGCGTAACGTATGCATTTTGAAAAAGTATCCGAAAAAAACGTTCAAACTTCGGAACGTTCTTATATAGCTTTTCCAGGTCTGTTTTGCCTATTTGTAAAACGTCTGTGTCTTCAATCGCCTTTACGTTCGATCTAGATGGAGTTTGAGTTAAAAAACTGTGTAGATCATCGGCCCACCACTCTTCAATCGAGAAGTCTATGATGTGTTCGAATCCATTCTCATCCTGATAGTACGTTTTCAAGGCTCCTTTGATCACGAAAGATTCAAATCTACATACCTCTCCTTCCCGAAGTAAGAACTCTCCGGTTGCTAAAGACTTAGATCTCAATAAGGACGTGAAAAAATCCAGTTCTTCCACAGTCAGGGAGATGTGTCTTGAAATGTTTGAGATCAAGAGGTCTATGTTCATATCATCTTTGTGTTGCGACAGACCTAAATTGGTTTTCTCTATACATAATCTTCATAATTCCCGCTTTCCCTTCGACATCCCATCCCTGGCTTATCGCATAGCCAATCGCTTTTCCGACAAATGCCGGGGTGGCTATTTTGGGGTCATAGTCAGGTGGAGAAGCCGATCTGTCGTTAATAAAAAGGAGGGAGTCGACCCAGCCAAAATCAACCAACAATCTATTAACCTTATTCGAAGCTGGACATATCTCGATCTGTGAATTAAAGCGCCAACTAAATTCCTTTCCGTCAACGACTATTTTCCGGAAGCCTCTTTTCTTTTGCGGAAGCGACATAGGAATATTTTCACTAAAGATAAAAACAATACCCTCTGTCTACTATGATTTCAAAAGAAGGATATTCATCGTGATGGATTCGAATTTTATTATCTGTGTGAGAGATTTACAATAACAAACCCGCTGAGAGGCAGCGGGTTTTGCGACTTTTAGTGGTTTGTTGTCGCTTTCAAAATGTTTGATAACCAATTAGTTATTGAGTAAATATTTTGAAGTACGCAAATTTCACATTTCATGTTAAATTTGCGCATGATTAAGCGACGACTCGAATCTCAAATAATCGAAGCATTGGAACGCATCCCTTCCGTAGCGTTATTAGGACCGCGTCAGGTAGGTAAGACGACCATTGCTCTCAATATTTCTGAAACAACACCTTCCGTTTACCTGGACCTTGAAAACCGTAGAGATTTACAAAAGGTACAGGATATTGAAGCCTTTCATGTAGAGAATAACGACAAATTAATCGTACTTGATGAAGTCCAACGTCTTCCTGAAATATTTGCTCCATTAAGAGGCATTATTGATCAGGAACGCCGCAAAGGGAATAGAGCTGGGCAATTCTTGTTCTTAGGTTCCGCGTCCATTGATCTTCTACAACAATCCAGCGAATCCCTGGCCGGGCGTATTGCATACATGGAGCTCCATCCCATAGATGCAACAGAATATGCGGATAACAGTCTGGACAAATTAAACAGCTTATGGGTCCGTGGCGGCTTCCCGGAAAGTTTGTTGTCGGCTTCGGACCAAAATAGCCTGGATTGGCGCCATGATTTTATCAAAACCTATCTTGAACGTGACATACCCCAACTGGGGCCGCGAATCCCTGCCGAAACGCTTGAGCGATTTTGGACCATGCTGGCCCATAATCAAGGCTCTGTATTAAACGCTTCACAACTTGCAAGGAATCTGGATGTGTCCAGCGTGACTGTTGGTCGCTATCTTGATTTGATGACTGACCTTCTATTGGTAAGACGCTTAAAACCTTGGACGACTAATGCGGTCAAACGTCTGGTCAAATCGCCTAAGATCTATGTGCGAGATAGCGGCATTACTCATGCCTTGCTTAATATTCCTGATTACAACAGCCTTCTGGGTCATCCTGTTGTAGGAGGAAGTTGGGAGGGCTTTGTGATCGAAAACCTAATGTCTGTAGTGCCCTCAAGGGTACAGCCGTATTACTATGGCACACCTGGAGGTGCTGAGATAGATTTAGTGCTGGAATTTCCTGGCGGCGCAAAATGGGCGATAGAAATTAAGCGTAGCTCAGCGCCATCCATATCGAAAGGATTTTATACTGGATGCGAGGATATCCGCCCGGAAAAACGCTTTGTAGTTTATTCTGGTTTGGATATCTTTCCTATAGGGGAAGATATTACGGCAATCTCTTTGCCGGGTCTGATGCAAGAGCTATTGAAATAATATAACAACTGCAAAATTGCTTCTCATATTTGCTACAAAAGATAAAATAATTTGAGCAACATTTCACAGCTAAAGTATATCTATGGAAAGGCGCGACAGGTTTGATTTAGAAAGCATTGTTGAAGAAAATAAGAACAAGGATTTCCCTAAATTACTTGTTGATTTAAGTAAGACCCTTGATAACACAGAAAATTTATTAAGAAATATAAAAAAGCACCCTATGATGCTCCCCTATATCAGGACAGGCAAAGCTGTTTGTTAAGATAGAATAGGGTCCTTTAAGCTGCTGCATAAATAGTCCCCGGTGTTTCATAGGCAAGACCCTGGTGGGGCCTGGATTCGTTGTAAAAGTCAAAATACTCCGATAGCCCCTCGTACAGTTGGACAGCATCGTCATAGATATACAGGTAGACATGCTCGTATTGCACGCTCCGCCATAGCCGTTCAACAAAGATATTGTCGATGGCTCTTCCTTTGCCGTCCATGCTGATCTGGATTTTATGCGATTCCAGCATGCTTGTGAACTCGGCGCTGGTAAACTGACTGCCCTGATCCGTATTAAAGATCTCAGGGGCGCCATAACGCTCAATAGCATCCTCGGCCACTTGCCGGCACCATTCGGCCGTCATCGTGTTACTGATGCTCCAATTGACCACAAAGCTGCTCTGGAGGTCGATGATCGCACACAGGTACATATATCCCCTCCGCATGGGCACGTAAGTGATATCCATCGCCCATACCTGGTTTACCCGGGTAACGACCAGATCCTTCAACAAGTAGGGATACTTATAGACCCCTGGCTGAGGGATGGTTGTTTTGGGCCGGCGATAGATCGTTTGCCAGCCCCAGACCTCCATGAGCCTTCTGATCCGTTTTCTATTGATCTTGTACCCTGCCCGAACCAGCCAGGCTCGTAGCCGCCGGACTCCGAAGAAGGGAGTTCGAAGGTACTGTTCGTCCATGAAACGCAGGATGGCTAAGTTCTCCTGGCTCTCGGCGCACGGCTTGTAATACAGGCCACTGCGATGCAGGCCCAACAGGGCACACTGCCGGACTATGCTAAAATGGGGATGCTGCTTGTCGATCATAGATCTGCGGTCTGCCAGGGTCTTGGTTACTGTAATTTTTTTTTCAACCAGTCGTTTTCCATTTTCAACTGGCCGATCTGCGCATATAGTTTTTCCGTATCCGCTTCCTTCTGGGCGTCCTTTTCCGGATTCTCCGCCTCGAATACCGCTGCAGCCTTGTTCAGGAATTCCTTTTTCCAACTGTTGATCTGGGTGGGATGTAGTTCGTACTTCCGAGCCAGTTCTTCGACCGTGTGCCGTTCCCGGATGGCTTCCAGGGCCACCTTTGCTTTGAATTCTGCCGTGAATTTGCGTCTGCTTTTCTTCTCCATTTCAGGTAATTTAAGATTATTAATTTGATTCTTAATTACCTGCCCCTTTTTAGGGGAGCATCATAACCCTCAACTTGAAAACACCCTTTTTGTGAGGGGCATGAGAATTATCCTAAGGGGAATCGAACCAATTGAGATTGAAAGTGACGAACTAGTGAGAAGACACGGGTAAATAAAATAAAAAACTCGCTGATTTTCAACGAGCTTGATTGAAGTGTAGTCCCTAGCGGAGGGTTTTCGAACCTGTTTTTCAAGGATTTGGTAGAATTGACCCAGCTGGAGGATCAAATGGCGTGGGAGAATTTCCGGCATTGATCAATACCATTCGGTTTTCAGCTCGATCCACTTTAAAATAGGCTAACCATTCGTACTTTTTATCGCCCAAATAGAAATCCGCGGGGGCTATCGAAATGAGAGCCGTCACAGCGTCAATTTTGCAGTCGTAGACATAATGCTCAGTAGTAGGATTGTTAGGAGAGAGCGCTATTATTACCCAATAGTTTTCTTCAGAGGTAAGTTTCGCAATTTCTTTACCGACCTCCAACCGGGAAATGCTTCTAATTGGACGCTTTCCATTTAGGCTTTCAGACCAGTAGGTAAATCGATATTCCCGGCTGTGTTTAAAAAACTTCGTTTCGATTTTCTTAAGAATGCCAGACCAGTCAGAAAATGGAACACGAAAGTGATCCCGAGGAAACTCTCTCTTTAGAATATCTATTTTCTCATCCCACCACATGGCAATGTATGATTGATTTAATGCCTTAATTTTCAATCCAATTCGCGCAAAATGTCAAGCCTGTTGCTTGGCGCATCCGGAGAGAAAAAGTCAGGAATGGTATTCTCATTCCTTCTGGGACGGCCGAGAAATTCAACATCCCATTCCGTGATACGTTGCTCCTTCATATGAAAATACTTACCTGGATCGGGCTCATCAATGTACTCCTCCTGGACGATTAGAGCTAATGGGTCTTCGGTTCCGGAATTTCCGCCCGAAAACTCGAGCGCCTCTTCGTAGGTTTCGAAGGCGTAATAGTAGTCATCGCCGTCACATAAATCAGGCGCCCCCCTCTCTGGATGGCACCAAACTCGGTATTCAAGAACTTCGTCCCAAACATATCCGCCTCCCGATTTTGCTTGCGCGGGATAGGTCCCAACCAATTCTGGGTGTTTGACGTTAGGATATTTCGACATCGGTAAACTAAGCTTTAGTTTGTTGACAAACTACAAAAATGATCGCTAGTAATTGAATTCTCCAGAATAGTCCTCAGGATAGATGACTCTAGGGTAGCCTGTAGACTGAGGATCCCTTTCAAAGGCAATAAGATAAGATCGATTAATTTGCCTTCCCTTTAGTAAACTACTAATAGTGCTGACCGCCAGTTTGGATGAGATAGCGCGAAAGAACAGATTCACAGTACCAGACCCGATGTCCCCTCCTGAAACCTCACCATTTCCAGTCCAAAAGAGTTGTGCGTTCAGGATATCCCAAATCCGATTTCTGAATCCCAAATCGTCCCTGTCGCCCCATTTGTCGTCCGTAAGGAACTGAAGGATCATGTCCTTATAGTGCACGCGTTCTTCAAAACCTTCTGTCCGCTTTTCCTGAATCAGGTGGTGGTACTTCTCTTTCAGGGTAGCTAAACCTCCCTGGGTGAATTCCTCATGCCCTTCAAGTTGACCCAAAGTCCCCCAACTGATCACAATAGCTGCAGGATCTGGGCTGCCATAAATTTGCCAAAATCGCAACACTTCATGTTCCAGCTTGTATAATTTGACCGTTGGAAATGGATTGACAGGAGTTGCATGTTTCCTTATCTCATCAATTGTCATGAGCGACCGCTTAAACGGCATAAAAGTCTCTTCATTATTCGCAGAATCGAACCTGGCATAATGTTGATCAAAATATGCAGAGATATCCGTTACTTCATCCATAGGTGTCAGGCCGACGAGACCAATCATTCCCGACAGATCAACCTTCGACACGAGGAAGACGTTCTTCGCACTTTCGAGTAGCGATTTCTCAATTGTAACAGTATCAAATGCTGCATGAGTTTGCTCTTCAGACCCAAAAGTCGTAACAAAAAAAGACGATGTTTCAAAATACTCTATCGATGGCGGCACTTCTTCCTGGTAGTTGAAGAATGCGAGGTGGTAAGATTGTTCGTCGCCGCCAGTAATATATACTGCGATGTAGCCATTTTGGAGAGCCGGAATAGTCAAGCAGTCGCCGAGCTGATAATTCATTAATTATTACTTTTTCTTTTCAATAAATGAACTAATACCATTGTCAACGATGGTCCCATCGTAGTGTAGTTTGTACCGATATCCCTGCCAATCCATCAGCTCGATAAATTTATCATGCATTTCAAATACAGGCCCCACATGTTCAATATTCACAAAAATATCTCGCGCGCCAACCTCCCAGATTATCTCCCCGGATTGTCTCAAACGCGTGATCGAGGTCTCGCCATGAATTATATAGCTCCCTTTATATTGGTAAATACTAAAACAGGTGGCCATATCGGCTTTAATCACCCAGTTAAGTACGAGGTCAGGCAGGTGTAGGCAAAATACTTTGTTGCAGCATGTCAACACTAGGTTTTCTCCGTCGACTAGGGCTGAATTTGGACCTACACCGGTTGCCCCTCCGCTAGCCATAACGATCGCCGTTTTGCAAAAGCCATCTGAATGAACTGTTATGCCGTAAGAAGAGGTCGGAGTGTAAACATCGTCTTCGGAATGACTATGGATTATATCATAGTGGGCTCTGTTGTCTTCTGATCCTACGGTATAACCGTGCTCGTTAACTATCTCTATGTTGTATTCGCCGAATGAAGCCTTAAACATATCGGTACCAAGATCTGCATTTTTCAGAAACGGGCAACGTCACTTGGGAATTAATCAAAGTCATCACGAACTCATCATTTGCAGGTTCGACACAATCGTGTCAGGATTCCCGACAGGAATCGAACCTTATCTTCCTCGAACTAAGCCTTTTATGTATTACGGGGATTTGAAGTACTCACGAAATCTGATGAATAGCAAGGGGTTGGAAAGAGTGGTAGTCCCGACAGGAATCGAACCTGTATCAAAAGTTTAGGAAACTTCTATTCTATCCATTGAACTACGGGACCGGCTTGCCATTGTGGGCCGGAGCGCGGGGCCAGGGCGTGGAAGCCGGATGGCGAGGCGCGGCGGCGGGGTACGAGGGGCGCGGCATTGAGCGGCAAGGGTCGCAAAAATAAGGCATTTTTTTTTAGCGGGTGGGAATTCCGGGGAATTCCTTACTTTGAATGCCTCAATAAAAAGAGAATTATGAACCGATTGATCCTGCCACATTTAGGCCGGTATTTGGTGGTGCTGGCGGCGCCGCTGATGCTGGCTTTTTCGGCCCGTTCGCAGGGCCCGCATTTCAGCCATCAGACCATCTTTGTGACGGACCTTGACCGGGCCGCGAATTTTTATGAGAAGGTGATGGAGTTGAAGCGCATCCCGGAGCCGTTCCATGACGGAAAGCATGTTTGGTTCGCGCTGGGTGGCCATGGACAGCTGCATGTGGTCTCGGGCGCGAAAGAGGATGTCCCACACGATATCAATATCCATCTGGCTTTCAGCGTGCCCTCGATGGCTGCCTTCACAAAGCACCTGGACGAGGCCAATGTGAAGTATGGCGACTGGTCGCAGAAGAACAAGACGCCGCAGACCCGGCCCGACAAAGTGCTGCAGATCTACCTCCAGGACCCGGACGGGTATTGGATCGAGGTCAACGATGATAAATTTTGAGGAGCGGCGGGCATAGCCCTATCTTTGCACCCCCCGAACGGGCCTGACCCCTGGGGTAAACGCACGCACCATGAAATTTTACAATGTCGTCATCAAATATCGCCTCCAGATCGCTATTCTGTTCCTGATCCTCGGGATCGCGGTTAACGTATACGCGGGCTTCTGGCCGGCCTTCCTCCCCTACCTGGTCACGCTGATCCTCCTGTTCGGGTACTTCTTTTTCGGTCCGCTGCGACTGATCCAGGAGCATATGGAATCAGGCAATATGGAGGCGGCGGAGAAGGTGCTGAATTCTGTTCGTTTTCCCAATTTGCTCTATAAACCCATCCGCTCCGTCTACTACACGCTGAAGGGTAATATCGCGATGATGAAGCAGGACTTCGACGGCGCAGAAAAGAATATGAAGAAGGGCCTAGATCTGGGTATGCCCATGAAAGAAGCCGAAGGCGCGAGCCTGCTCCAGATGGGGATGCTTGCGATGCAAAAGAACGATCTGAAACAGGGTGAAAGTTATATCCGCCAGGCCATTCGCAAAGGTCTCCCCGACAAGGAGAACCAGGCGGCGGCTTTCCTGCAGTTGTGCTCCATCATGATGACCAAGCGCGAGTTCCGCGCGGCAAAAGACTTCTTCCGCAAAGCCAAGGCGCTAAAGCCTACCACGCCGCAGATCGTGAGCCAGATCAAAGAGATCGAACGTTATATTTCCCGGATCCCGGGGTAGTTGGCGAGCCGGGCGCTGAGGTGAGGAGTCGAGCTACGCCGATTGCCAAACCCCCAAGCGCTCCTCGATACACTGCCGGCGATAGCGAAAGAGTTCGTCGAGTTGACGCCGCACCAGCAGGGCATGAGCGCAGCGGCCGAAAATGCCGAACGGAAGACGGTAGTGAACCAAGTCGGTCATTTCGACCCCTCCTTTTATTTCCTTAAAATGATGCTGATGATGCCAGAGGCTGTAAGGACCGCGGCGCTGCTCGTCGACGAAGTAGCGTCCTTCGGCAACATGCGTGATCTCGGTCAGCCAATGGACCGGCATCCAGGGAAACGGCCGTAACCGGTATTCGATGAGCTGACCGGCGTAGATGCCACCCGGCAGATCAGGAGTGAGGACCTGGAAGCGCATGGCAGGCGGGGTGATCAGGGGGAGACCGGTAGGGTCAGAAAAAAAAGACCAGACGAGGTCTGGTGCAGAAGGAATGAGTTGAATGCGGTGCAGAGAATAGACAGCGGCCATAACGCAAATTTACTTGCCGCTGTGGAAAGCCGGAACCTTGTTTAATGTTCTACGGCCTTGTTCCCGTTGGTTGTCACACAATCTACCATGTTGCGAAGCGTCCGAAGCGAAAGACTGTTCTTCTCGAGGAAGTCGAAGCTGCCGTATTGTAGGTATACCTCCTTGGTATTCAACCCTTTCTGGCTCGAAAACAGGATTACGTAAACATTGGGGTCGAAATCTCTTACCCGTTGCAGGGTATCGAGGCCGTTCATTTTCCCATCTAAATTGTAATCCAGGACGATGACCGTGGGGCGCTTGTCCAGTTCGGAGATGCAGGATTCTCCATTTGTGTAGAAGTGAATATTGTTGCTGAGTGTCTCCAACTCCTTAGCGATCAGGCTTTGATAAATGACATTGTCCTCAACGACAAAAATTACCGGTTGTTGGCTAAATTCCATGATTAGTATGCTGTAGTGCATTCTATGTCAAAGGAAAATGGTGCCAGAAAAAAACAACGGATAATGTATTGATTGTCAAAACCCGGGGCCACTCCCGGCTTGAAATCTTCTCTCAATTTGGGAAAACCGGCCTGTGTGTGGGAATTATTTCATTACCTCGGCCTGTAGCTGGCCGATGCATTCGTTGATGACATTGTCGACGGTTGCCACCAGGCCGGGCACGACGTCCAGGCCCTCTTTCTGGCGGGCATTCGCCTCGACTGTCCGGATCTCCTGCCGAATGGACTTGATCCCCATGGAATCGATCGTGGACTTGAGCTTGTGTGCGGTCTTGCCTACCTGATCCCAATTCTCTTCATTCAAAGCGTTCTTCAGATCCTGCATATTTTGCGGCACGGTCTCGATGAACAGCGCGACCATCTTTTTGATGAAGTTTTCGTCACCACCAGAGACGGATTGCACCATGGATAGGTCATAGAGTCTGGAATTCCCAGGTATCATATTGCTAGTGTTATTGTTATGTGTGTGGGCAGCAATCGGAGCAGGGGCTTCTACGGGAGTCTGGAGACGGGACAAATTTCGCGAAATTACCCGGAACAACCGCGCCTCATCAAAAGGTTTGGCCAAATAATCCGACATCCCCGCCGCCAGGTACTTTTCGCTATCGCCTTTGAGGGCGTTTGCGGTAAGGGCAATAATAGGAATGTTGGCTTTTACCGGATCGGGGAATTTCCGGATGCGCTGTGTAGCCTCGATCCCATCCATCTCCGGCATCTGTACGTCCATAAGAATACAGTCAAATGAGGTCCCTTCCAGGGCGTCGAGCGCCTCGCGGCCATTATTGACGATCAGAACCTCGAAATCCCAGGACTCGAGGATATGCCGCGCCAGGTACTGATTCAACTCCACGTCCTCTGCCACCAACACTTTTCTATGTCCAAGGCTTTTATAATCTATCTCCTGACTAACTTCATTTTCCTGCATAGCTTCAATACTTAAATGATACGGGATCCTTATTGTAAAGGCCGATCCCTTGCCTTCCTCGCTCTGCACCAACAACTCGCCATTCTGCATTTCGACCATGTTCTTACAAATGGTCAGACCCAAACCGGTGCCGCCATAACGGCGGGAAATAGTGGCGTCGGCCTGTTCGAATGGCTCAAAGATGGTTCTCATCTGATCCTTACCGATACCAATACCCGTATCCTGAATGGTGATCTCCACTACTACCGCTCCCTCGTCGTGTTCGCGGATGCCGGTGGAAATGTTGATATGACCTTCGTTGGTAAATTTTAGTGCATTGCTCAAAAGGTTGTTCAGCACCTGACTTAACCGATAGGGGTCGCCTTCCACCACGAGATCGCCGGGGATCGAGTTCTGGAAGATCAGGCCCAGCTCTTTTTCTTCCGCCCGGTAAATAAACGATTGGATCGTCGTCGCGATCTTGTCCACGATCTTGAACGGGATCCGCTCCAGCTGCAATTTACCGGCTACAATCTTCTCCAGATCGAGAATGTCGTTAACGATCACTAATAAGTTGTTTGCGGACTCTTGTATCAGCTGGAGATAGTTGCGTTGTTGCGGATCGAGCCTTGTCTTGTTGAGCAGACTGGCGATCCCGAGAATACCGTTCATGGGCGTCCGGATCTCATGACTCATATGCGCCAAAAAAGACTCCTTCGCCCTGGCGATATCGTCGGTCATTTGCTTTGTGAACCGCAGTTCCCGCTCCATATGGATCCTATCCGTAATATCCTGCGAGAAGCCGATGATATATGGCTCGGAGCCGGGCTCTTCCATCCGGACGTTCTTATATAACAGGTAGATCTCCTCTCCCGCCTTGTTCAATACGCAAAATTCACCGCTCACCGCATTGGAAGACTCGCGCATGGCCTGCAGGTATTGCTTGCCGAAGAGCTCCCGGTGTTTCTCGGGCACGAATTCCTGGATGCTTCGGCCCAGCATTTCGGATTCCTCGAAGCCCAGCACCTTGCGGATAGCAGGATTGACGGACAACAGCTTTCCGTCGAGGTCGTGGGTGCAGATGAGGGCCTGGCTATGATTGAAAAGATCGCGATACCTTTTTTCACTGACACGCACCTTTTCTTCGAACTCCTTTGTCTCCGTGATCCGAACTGCGTATATAATTACCTGTTGGAGGCTTCCAGCTTCATCGAATACCGGCATTACCCGGTGCTGAAAGTGCTGCACCACCCCCTCGTGATCCATTGCCGACTCGGCCCATTCGACCACCCGGCGGGTGCGTCGCGCCTTTTCGAAGACCATCCGCCTTGCACGCGCCATCGCGACGGGGCGACCGGAATACGCGCAAAATTCCTCATTCGTCTTACCGATCATCCATTCCCGGAGATGCTGATCCGGCATGGCGCTGGCGTTGACGTAGAGGAACCGGTAGTCGGGGTCCGCAACGATGATCTCGGCCGGAACAAGGCTGAGGACGTCCTCAAAAAATTGGCTTTGCAGGGGCATGCATGGGCTGTTTTTCGTGTGCTGACGATCCGTCACTTCATCTTCAGCTCACCGTTCTGGATCATGCGGTAAAGCGTGGACTTGCCAACGTCCAGCTTTTTAGCCACAAGCAGAACATCTTTGTCATATTTATCCAGGTAATGTTGTAAAATTTGGATCTCGAATTCTTTTAAGGTCATTTCTTTGTTCAGCAGATCGGCAATGCTGGCGGAGGTGTTCAGGGTGATGTGATCGGCCTGGATCATCTCTTCGTCCGCCATGACAACTGCCAGTTCAACCACGGATTTCAATTCGCGGACGTTACCCGGGAAGGGATAGGCCAGCAGCTTTGTCTGCGCCTCCGACGAGAGGGTCCGCTTGTCCATTTTGTTCTCCTTGCAGAACCCGTCGATAAAGTATTTGGCAAGGATCAAGATATCGTTCCCGCGCTCGCGTAAGGGCGGCAGGGAGACGGGCAGACCGATCAACCTATAATAAAGGTCTTCACGGAAGTTCTTATTCTTTACCTCTTCCAGCAGGTTCTTATGCGTGGCGACGATGATCCGGGCGTCGATCTTGGTGACGGTGTTGCTACCGATGCGGGTGATCTCTTTTTCCTGCAGGACGCGGAGGAGCTTTGCCTGGAGATTGATGTCCAGTTCGCCGATCTCATCCAAGAAGAGCGTGCCCTTGTCGGCCTCTTCGAATTTCCCGATGCGGCGGGTAATCGCGCCCGTAAAGGCTCCCTTTTCGTGCCCAAACAATTCACTTTCGATCAGATCCCTGGGAATGGCGGCGACGTTGACGGCTACAAAGGGCAGTTTATGCCGCTCCGAATTATAGTGTATCGCCTTGGCGATCATCTCTTTACCAGAGCCTGTCTCGCCCGTGATGGAAACGGTGATATTCGTTTTGGAGGCTTTTTCGATCATCGAGAAGACTTTCTCGATCTGCTCGCTTTTGCCGAGGATCATTTGGGAGAAGTCGTACTTGCGAACCACCTGGCTCTTCAGCGTCTCGACTTCCTGTTTCAGATTGCTGATCTCACGTAAGTGTAGAATACTATTCCATAGGCGATCTTTTGTGTCATCATCTTTTACAATATAATCGAATGCACCGTTTTTCAGCAGGTTGATGGCCGTGGCGACATCTTCCTGGCCGGATATCACGATAACCCGGATATCCGGATTATGCTCTTTGATCTTCTTCAGGACCTCAGCGCCATCGCAGTCGGGCAGGGAATAATCGAGCGTTACAACATCCGGGTTTTCATGTAATTGGGCGAAAAAATCGCGGGGGGATTCGAATCGTTTTACCTCATACTCGGGGTTGAGGGACAGATAATGCTGGAGCATCGAGCCATACCAGACATCATCTTCAACGATAAACACTTTAAAAGAGTGATGGTTTTTCATGCTGCGTTTACTTAGGATAGGAATCTAACGTTGAAAACACGAATTTATTCCCATATTAAGACATTTTCCAATCCATTCTCGTTCTTTTCGACGAATTAAGACAATAGGCGTGACCGTTTAGGGGCAAACTCTTAGTTTTTGCAGCCGGGGCGATGACCTATCTTTGAATCATGTCGCTAAACCGGGAAGATCTTCGTCAACATTTTGACGATGAATACAAGAAACTGAATGAGCAGCAGCGGCTTGCCGTGGATTCCACGGAGGGCCCTGTCATGGTCATTGCCGGTCCCGGAACGGGTAAAACTCAGATCCTGGCGGCCAGGATCGGGAAGATCCTGCTCGATACCGATGCGAACCCGGGCAATATCCTCTGTCTGACCTATACGGATGCGGGGACGATCGCGATGCGCCGGCGGCTGCTGTCGTTTATCGGCGTAGATGCCTACAAGGTCAGCATACACACCTTCCACTCCTTTTGCAATGATATCATCCAAGAAAATCTGCCGCTTTTTGAAAAAACAGCCCTGGACGCCATTTCCGATCTCGAGCGGATCCAGCTCTTCAAGGAGCTGATCGACGGATTCCCGAAGAACCATCCGCTGAAACGCTATCGCGGGGACGTTTATTACGAAATGGGCAACCTGCAAAACCTGTTCTCGACGATGAAACGGGAGGGTTGGACGCCGGCCTATATCAACGAAAAGATCGATGAGTATCTGGGCAGTCTTCCGGGCCGGGATGAATATGTCGCCAAGCGGGCAACGAAGGAGTTCAAGAAAGGGGATGTCCGGACCGACAAGATCGAAGAGGAAAAGGAGCGGATGAACAAGCTCCGGGCGGCCGTGAACGAGTTCGATCGCTTCCAGGAGCTGATGCGCAGGAACAACCGCTACGATTTCGACGATATGATCAATTGGGTGATCAGGGCTTTTGAAGGGAACAAGGCCCTGTTGTCATCCTACCAGGAGCGCTACCAATATATCCTCGTCGACGAGTACCAGGATACCAGCGGGACGCAAAACCGGCTTGTCAGCCTGCTCATCGCCTATTGGGATCAACCGAATGTCTTTGTGGTGGGTGACGACGACCAGAGCATCTACCGCTTCCAGGGCGCCAACGTCGAGAATATGCTGGACTTCGCCCACCAGTACCAAAAGGACCTGCTGACGGTGGTACTGACCAACAACTACCGATCCACGCAGCCTATTCTCGATATTTCACGGGCGCTGATCGACAGGAACACGGAGCGCCTGGTCCGGCAGCTACCCGGGCTTTCCAAGCAATTAGTGGCAAGCCACCCGCAGACCGGAAAGCTGCATTACCCTGCAAGGCTGTTGGAATATCTGAGTCCCCGGCAGGAAATGACGGGGATCACGCTCGAGGTGGAACAGTTGATCGCCGGGGGTGTACAACCTGGCCACATCGCGATCATCTATAAGGAGAACAAATACGGCGAAGAGCTGGCCCGCTTCTTCCAACTGAAGAATATACCCGTCTATAGTAAGCGCAGTGTCGACCTTTTCACGGTACCGCTGGCCAGGCAGATCCTGCTGCTGCTGCGTTACCTGGCGGCCGAACACGACGCGCCCTATGGTGGCGACGAGATGCTGTTCGAGATCCTGCATTTCCAGTTTTGGGGCATCGCGCCGATCGAGATCGCCAAATTATCCGTCGAGGTGGCGGACCGGCAATTCGGGGAACAGCGTACCTCTATCCGGCGGCTCCTGTACGAGAAAGCCAGCCATCCCGCCCGTGATCTCTTTGACCAGGGCTTACCGGAAGGTTTGAAGAAGGCAAGCGCGGTGTTGGAAAAGCTTATCGGGGAGGTTCCCAATATTACGTTGCAGGAGCTGTTCGAACATTGCATCCGGGATACGGGCATCCTCAACGCCGTGATGCGTTCTCCCGAAAAGATCGGGCAGATGCAGGTGCTGACGGCTCTTTTTGATTTTGTCAAGGAAGAAACACGCCGGGATGCCGATCTGGACCTTGAACAGCTGATCCAAATGATCGACCTGATGAAGGACAACGATCTTCCCTTGCCCCTGATCCGCGTTGCCGGGAGCGAGAAGGCGGTCAATCTGCTGACGGCGCACGGTTCCAAGGGTCTCGAATTCGAATATGTATTTTTTGCGGGGGTCAATGCCGCTACCTGGGAAAAGAAGCGGCGGCCGGGTGGGGGTTATAAATATCCGGATACGCTATTCTCTTCCACGACGGCCTCCGATGCGAGCAGCGACGAAGAGCTCCGGCGGCTTTTTTATGTGGCACTGACGCGGGTGGAACAGCATCTGACCATCTCCTACTCCCGATACCGCGACGACGGCAAGGAGCTGGAGCCTTCGGTCTTTCTTGCCGAGATCCTGGAAAGCCAGCGCCTCGACTTCGAGAAGGTGACGATCCCCGCTGAAGAGCAGACTTCCTTTGATGCGCTGCCTTTCAGCGATGCCATTGCCCCGGAGATCGCGGCGGCTGAAGAGGCATTCATCGGCCGGATGCTGGAGAAATTCGTGATGAACGTCACAGCGCTCAACAACTACCTGAAATGCCCGCTTGAATTCTATTATCGCAATCTCGTCCGCATCCCCTCGCCCAAGAATGAGGCGACGGAGTTTGGGAGTGCGGTGCATTTTGCCTTGCAGCGACTCTTCGAGAAGATGCAGCAGCATGCTGCGCAGCAGTTTCCCGAGAAGAAGGAAATGCTGACCGATTTCGAATGGTATATGCGTCGTCACCGGGAGATCTTTACCAAGGAGGCATTTGCCCGGCGGATGGAATACGGGGTAGAGGTACTGGCGAATTACTACGATAAATATCTTCATCTGTGGAATAAGATCGTGGCGGTGGAGCGAAGTATCCGGAATGTGGTCGTCCGGGGCGTGCCTTTGAAGGGGAAGCTGGACAAACTGGAATTCCAGGGGAAGGAGGTAAATGTGGTGGACTATAAGACCGGCGATGTCGATAAGGCGCTGGATAAGCTGAAAGGGCCCAGCGACAGGAATCCGGATGGTGGCGATTACTGGCGGCAGGCCGTGTTTTACAAGATACTCGTCGACAGTTATGAGCAGAAGGACTGGAAGGTGGTGAGTACGGAGTTCGACTTTGTCGAACCGGACAAGAAGAAGGACTATCGAAAAGTGAAGATCGTCATCACACCGGAGGATATCACGACCGTCACACAGCAGATCATCAAGACGTGGCAGAAGATCCAGGACCGCGAGTTTTATAGGGGGTGTGGGAAGCCCGATTGTCACTGGTGTAATTTCGTAAAGACCAATAATTTGGCCATCGCCCTGCATGAGATCGGGGAGGAGACCGAGGAGGAGGCTTAGCCTTCCCGGCGGCTCCCTAAAATAACATTTTGTTGAGGCTAAACCCATTATGTTTGCAGAATGAAGATCAAGACCGGGCTTTTGTGTCTCTTTTTATTCGCCCTGACCATTGTTTGTATCCTCGGCCCGATGGGATGCGCTAATATCGTCGCGCCGCTAGGTGGCCCGAAGGATACGATCCCCCCCAGGCTAGTCTCCGCTGTCCCGAAGGACTCGGCCAAGGAGTTCAAGGGAAACAAGATCATCTTCAATTTCGACGAATATATCGATTCAAAGGATATCCGAACCGAGTTGCTGGTCTCCCCATTGCCGAAGGTCGAACCCATCGTCGATGCCAAATTGCGGACGGTGACGGTGCGGATCAAGGATACTTTACAGGGTAGCACCACCTATGCCTTGTTCTTCGGAAAAGGGATCAAAGATGTCAATGAGGGGAATGTGCTGCGGAATTTTACCTATGTTTTTTCCACGGGCGACACGATCGACAGAGGCGAGTTAACGGGTACTATCGTCGTGGCCAATACGGGAAAGCCGGACAGCACGCTTGTGGCGGTGCTGCACGAGAAGTCAGACGATTCTGCCGTGGTCAAGGATCGACCGCGTTATCTCGCGAAATGCGACAGCACGGGCAGGTTCCACTTCCTTTTCGTCAAACCCGGAACCTATGCCCTCTACGGTATGAAAGACGAGGGCGGATCGCATAAGTATCTCTCCAAGGCGCAGCTCTTTGCTTTTGCCGACTCGCCGGTCAACATTTCCACCACCACCCGGCCGCAGACGCTTTACGCCTATGTGGAAGGTTATGACACTGCCAGGAAGGGGGGGCCGGCGCCTTCCACCAATAAGCCGCCCGCTCCACCCAAGAGGGTCACCAAAGAGGCCGACAGGAGGCTTCAGGTGAGTACCAATGCCTCCAACGGCACGGTCGACATCCTGGACACCTTTCGGCTGACCTTTTCGTCGGGATTGAAGGTTTTCGACTCGAGCCAGCTGCGGTTTACGGACGACGGTTATCACGATATCGACGCGAAGAAATACCACTACGAGCGGGATTCGACGGGAAAGGTCGTGACGCTTTTTTATGTTTGGCCCACGGACACCAAATTCCATCTGGTCCTGCCCAGGTCCTTTGGCCAGGACTCTCTCGGAAGGAAGCTGCCGAAGGATGATACGCTCAGCTTCCGAACCAAGAAGGATATCGACTATGGCGAGATCCGGATAAGGATACCGAATCTCAATATGTCCCAGCGGCCTGTCCTGCAGATGGTAGTGGGCGACAACGTAAAATATTCCTTTCCCTTCAATACCCGGAGAGAGGTGCGGATGGGCCTGTTCCCTCCCGGGGAGTA
>Ga0157376_10000354_pt1 | contig 30479 bp, 26 predicted proteins | sample M45metaG_FD_121801 | JGI IMG/M metagenome (GOLD analysis project Ga0157376, IMG submission 121801) | Miscanthus rhizosphere microbial communities from Kellogg Biological Station, Michigan, USA - M4-5 metaG | ecosystem: Host-associated > Plants > Roots > Rhizosphere > Soil | place: USA: Michigan...
CAACGCCGCGCACTGCGCGCTCGAGTTCGACCTGATCGGCGAGGACGTGCTGATCACCGGCGCCGGCCCGATCGGCATCATCGCCGCCGGCATCGCCAAGCACGTCGGTGCGCGCAACGTCGTCGTCACCGACGTCAACGACTATCGCCTGAAGCTCGCCGCCGATATGGGCGCGACGCGCGTCGTCAACGTCTCGAAGCAGTCCGTGCGCGATGTCGTCAAGGACCTGCACATGGAAGGCTTCGACATCGGCCTGGAGATGTCCGGCAACCAGCGCGCGTTCAACGACATGCTCGACTGCATGTACCACGGCGGCAAGATCGCCCTGCTCGGATTGCTGCCGAATGGCGCCGGCATCGACTGGGACAAGGTCATCTTCAAGGGCCTCGTGCTGCACGGCATCTACGGCCGGCGCATGTACGAGACCTGGTACAAGATGACACAGATGCTGCTGACCGGGTTCCCGCTGCAGAAAGTGCTCACGCACCAGATCCACATCGACGATTTCCAGCGCGGCTTCGACTTGATGGAATCGGGCAACTGCGGCAAGGTGGTTTGTTCGTGGAACTGAGGGATCGCGTTCTGTTCAGGAACTATTGGCGACGCCTTCTTTAGATTGCGCGCGTGATTCCCGTCCGCGGTACCAAACCTCAACCGTTCGCGTTGAGCGTAGCGCAGCGAAGTCGAAACGCCCACGCCGAAAGACCGGGTGGCCCTTCGACTGCGCCGCTGCGCGGCTACGCTCAGGGCGAACAGTTTGAGTGGGCGACGCGACGTAAGCTGCGCCCTGCTTTAGTCGTTATATGCGGCGCGATCGCGCTTGCATGCTCTGCGCCGTCGCGCTCATCGGTCACCTGCGCACGCGACTGTGCCCAGGAAGCCGAGCCCTACCTCAACGCCACTGCGCTCGTGCAGCCTTCCCTGCTCAGTGGCCCGAACTTCAAAGTCGTTCCCGAAGTCCGGATTCACGGCTACATGGCGCATTTCCTGATCGACACGCCATACGGCCCGCTGACAGCCGACAGCGCCGACCTGCTCGCCGTGCGCGTATCGGAAATTCCCGCGCTCGAAACACTCGATCGCGCCAGCAAGACCGACGCGGTCTCCCACGCCCTGGCCGAGCGCGGGCGAAAAACCGGCGCGGCAGTCGTCAACGTCATCGCCCATCCGATCGATAGCGTTACCGGCCTGCCGGCCGGCGTCGTGCGCTATCTGCGCAAGCAGGTCGATACGTGGAGCGGGCGCGCGCAATCGCTCGCCGACCAGACGTCGCGCCACGCCGAAAATCGCGGCGACCCGTTTCGCGCCCCGGATGGACCAATGACAGCCGGACGCGATCCTGCGATCGGTGACCCACCACAGCACGAAGAGACGAAAAGCCGCGCCTGGTACGCGCGCGCCGGCAGCGAAGCCGGCCGCGAAACCAAGCGCTACCTGAAATACAGCCAGCAGCGCCGGGAGATGGCCAAGTACCTCGGCGTCGATCCGAACTCTACGAATCCTATCCTGAACGAGATGCTCGATTCGCTGGCCTGGGCCGCGGTCGGCGGCAATTTCTCGGCCGGCGAAGCGCTCGGCGCCGTGACCGGCACGGCTGCCACGGTGATCTCCGAAAGCGGCAAGATCAATCAGTTCGTGCTCGAGCAGGAGCCCGAGCAGTTGCGCGAGACGATCCATAAACGCCTGCTGAAATACTGCAGCGACGACGATTCCATCCGCTCGTTCCTGCGCCGCGGCGCATTCACCGACACGCTGCGCGTCTCCTTGACCGAGTCGATCGAAAAGCTCGACGTGACTGACGGTTGCAACGAGCTGATCGAACTGGCCGCAACGACACGCGCGGAGGTCGAGGCGCGCTATCTGATCAATGCACTGAAGTCGATTCGGCAGCAGGTATCGGCGCCGGCCGGAGGCAGGCTTCTGGTTCTCGGCGCCGCACTCGCGTGGCGTACGACGGACGGCGCAATCCTGCTGCCGCTGCCGGTCGACTACCTGACCTGGAGCCACGACATCGGCGACTTCTTCGACCAGACGGCATTCGGCGCGAAGGACAAAACCGTACTGATCGCCGGCGAAGCTTCGATGACCGCGCAGCGCAAGTTGACCGAGCGCGGCTGGAACCTGGTGCTGCGCGCGCCGTACGACGGCGCCCCGCGTTACGCCGGCGGCATCCAGTAAAGCAGGACGCTAGGCGCCCGCTTCACGCCGGATTTTGCGTGTTGGTACTTCGAAAGACTTTCTATTCCTTCGGAGTGCCGCCATGGTACGAACCGTCATCTTTTCCTGTTGTGCCCTTGCTGCGCTGCTCGCCGCGAATGCGGCCGCAACGGACGGCGAACTCGACCCAGCGTTCTCCGGAAACGGCAAAGCCGTGGTCGGATTCAGCGATGCTTTGAGCAATCCGGAACCTGCGCTTGCCACTGCGATCGCATTGCAAAACGGCAAGATTGTCTTAGCGGGCGCAATCAGCTCGGGCACGGTCAGCACGGCGCTGGCGCGACTCAATGCGGACGGGTCTCTCGATACCACATTCTCCAGTAGCGGCCGCGCGACCGGGCTCATCCTCAAGCCTGCCGGCACAAATGACTCGGCAAGCGCGCTCGCGATACAAACGGACGGGAAGATCGTCGTTGCCGGCTCGTTCGGTCGAAAAGGCTATGTCATGCGCCTGTTCGCCGATGGCGGCCTCGACCCAAGTTTCTCCGACAATGGCATTGTTACTTATCCGGCGACCGTGGGAGCGACGACCACCGCGTTCTCGTCGGTTGCGGTCACGTCATCCGGGAAGATCATCGCCAGCGGAAGCTATGACGACGGCACGGGCGCCGGTCCCACCGTATTGAGTCTGCTGCTGGACGCGTCGGGAAACATTCTGTTCGCGCAGGACGTGACTGCCGTGTTCGCGGACGGCATTGGCGCTGTGGTGATGAAGCTGCAGCCAGACGGCAAGGCCGTCATGCTGACGGCCAATACGGGCTGCGCCGTCCTGCGCGACAACGTCGACACGACACTGGCGCTCGACGCGACGTTCGGAACGGGTGGCATAAAAACGTTCGGCTGGAATCTCGGCGGCTTCAACTTCTGCAGCGCCCTGGCACTCCAGCGCGACGGCAAGATTCTCGTCGGAGGCCAGGGCCAGCTTGACGATATGGGCACGAGCCGGGCTACCCTGACGCGCCTGCTGCCGGATGGAACGCTCGATGCGGCATTCGGCAAGAAGGCGTTCGCGTTCGCATCGGCCGATACGGGCATCGCAAACATCGGCACTGCGATCCTGGTCCAGCAGAATCAGGACATCGTGCTGACAGGCACTGCGGGCACCACCGATCCAGCGCACGCGCCGCAGGATTTCGCGGCACTGCGCCTGCTCCCCGATGGGTCGCTCGACACGACCTTCACCGCTACCACTGCCGGCTCGTCGCTCGGCAAAGTCGTATTCGGATTCGAGACCAACAGCAACGGTCGTGAGGACGAGTGCGCGGGTGCGGTCCTTCAAGGCAACGAAATCGTCATGGCCGGGTTCCGGCAGACAAGCAATACCGCCATGATCAACCAGTTTGCCGTCGCGCGCCTGACGAACAACGAGATTTTCGCGGACGCATTCGAACCCTAGTCGTCTGCAGGAAGGAGCCGTGAGATCCGACCATCGTCTTGTCGGACGCCGCCGCTGCTGGCCGCTTTATGGAGTGCTGCCGGAACCTGGTGTCCACGCGACGTACGAGGGTGCGCCTAAGCACGCCATGAACAGGGCTTCCGACGCGCAATAATCGAGCATGCGGCAACGCTCGCGGGCGCCGAGGCATACAATGATCCATGGCCCCGGTGCTGACCGAGTCGACGATCACCCTGTTGCAGCGCATCCGCAGTGGGGACCCGGACGCACGCGAACAGCTCATGCGGCGCTACCTTCCCCGCCTGCGCCGCTGGGCGCATGGGCGGCTGCCGGTTTATGCGCGCGAGATCGACGATACCGACGACCTTGTACAAAACACCCTCCTGCGTTCGTCGAGGCGCAGTGGAGGAAGCGCGATCGACTGCCGACAGTGGATCTACTGTGATGGCGACGGAGGCGCGCTTGCACTTCTCTCCAGTGCGTCGCGCTGATCCTCGAAGTAGCTGCCGCCGCTCGCGAAGATCACGAAATCCCTCGCCGTACGCGCCGAAACGACTTCGTGCGCGATTCACACGACTATAATCGGCGCAGGAGGTGCGCCCATGTCGAACTCCCCGTCGTATAAGCGACGCCGTCTGCTGACCGGCTCGGTCGCGCTATGCGCGTTGCCGTTCGGCCGCGTCTTCGCCAGTGAGGTCTGCCCGGGTTCGGTCACGAACATCCTCGGCCCGGCCTATCGAAAAGGTGCGCCGTTCCGCTCGCGGTTGTGCGAACCGGACGAAACCGGCACGCCGCTGACGATGAGTGGCACGGTTGCCGACGCCGCGACGTGCAAGCCGCTTCCGGGAGCGGTGCTCGACATCTGGCAGGTCGACGCCAAGGGCGACTACGACTGGAACAGCGGCGCGTTCCACCTACGCGGCAAGTTCAAGCCCGGCGACGACGGGCGCTACGCGTTCGACACGATTCTGCCAGTCCCGTACGGCAACAGGCCAAAGCACATCCACTACCTCGTCACCTGCGACGGTTACGAGCCGCACATCACGCAGTGCTATTTCGAGGGTGACGAGCGCAACACAACCGACCCGTACGTCAAGAAGGAACTGGTCATCGTGCCCGCCGAGCGCGCCGACGCCGGCAAGCGGCCCGGCGCCCTCGCCGGCACGTTTCATCTCGCATTGCAGCGCGAACAGCCTGGCGGCAAAAGCACTCCAGCTATCTACCGCGACTACCACGGCGACTACGAGCTCGCGCCCGGCGTCATCGTCACCGTCACCACATCCGGCCGGCACCTGCACTGGCGCCTGAAGGGCGTCGGCGAGGGCGACGCCGAAGACGGCGACTTCATACCGCGCTCGCAGAACCGATTTTTCGTGCCCGAATACGACGTCGAAATTACTTTCGTGCGCAACGAGCACGGCGTGGTCGATCATCAACTCGACAGCCACGGAAAGTTGTTCAGGAGGATTCGCGCCGACCAGGCCGCCGTTTCTCCCGTGGCCCACCCGAGCTGAGCTCGGCGACGGGCCGGCACTGCGAACAGCGCCGGGACTTGGGCGGAGCAAATCGTCGCTGTCGCCGATTGCGCTAAAATGCGCGACCGTTCCGAGGATGCCTGCCATGGACTACGCCGCGCGCGATCGCCTTGCCGCCGAACTCGACTCGATCCGCGAACAGGGCTTGTACAAGACCGAGCGCATCATCACGACGCCGCAGTCGTCCGCGATCCGCACGACCGAGGGTGGAGAGGTGCTGAACTTCTGCGCGAACAACTATCTCGGCCTGGCCGATCATCCCGACATCATCGCCGCGGCAAAGCACGCGCTCGATACGCATGGCTTCGGCCTCGCCAGCGTGCGCTTCATCTGCGGCACGCAGGACCTGCACAAGCAGCTCGAAGCGGTGATTGCGAAATTCTTCAGCACCGACGATGCGATTTTGTACACGAGTTGCTTCGACGCGAACGGCGGCTTGTTCGAGACGATCCTCAACGAAAACGATGCGGTTATCTCCGATGCGCTGAACCATGCGTCGATCATCGACGGCATCCGCCTGTGCAAGGCCGAACGCCGCCGCTACGCGAACGGCGACATGGCCGAGCTCGAAAAGCACCTGCAGGAGACCCAGGGCAAGCGCACGCGGCTGATCGCGACCGATGGCGTGTTCTCGATGGACGGCTACATCGCCAAGCTCGACGAAATCGTCAGGCTCAAGGAAAAGTATGGCGCGCTGCTGATGGTCGACGATTCGCACGCGACCGGCTTCGTCGGCCCGACCGGGCGCGGCTCGGCGGAGCTGCACGGCGTGCTCGACAAAGTGGATATTTTCACGTCGACGCTCGGCAAGGCGCTTGGCGGAGGCTCTGGCGGCTTCACGGCCGGACGCAGGGAGATCATCGACCTGCTGCGCCAGCGCTCCCGTCCGTACCTGTTCTCGAATACCCTGCCGCCGCCGCTCGTCGCCGCCTCGATCAAGGTGTTCGAGATGCTCAGCGCCAGCACCGCGCTGCGCGACAAGGTCAACGACAACGCACTGTACTTCCGCAAGCGCATGACCGATGCCGGTTTCGACATCAAGCCAGGCACGCACCCGATCGCGCCGGTCATGCTCTACGACGCAAAGCTCGCGCAGCAGTTTGCGAAAGAACTGCTCGACGAAGGCATCTACGTCATCGGCTTCTTCTTCCCGGTCGTGCCGCAGGGCCAGGCGCGCATCCGCACGCAGATGAGCGCGGCGCACACGCACGCGCAGATCGACCGCCTGGTCGAGGCGTTCGTGAAGGTTGGAAAGAAGCTCGGGGTCGTCAAGTAGAAACAGTCAGGCGCCTGTCGCGGCGGGACGACGCAACTCGGTACGCGCCGTGGCTCCAGTAACCCACGCGCAGGCCGTCGCCAGAATCGACGACGGCCATCCACACCTCCGCGAAGTGGTCGAAGTCGAGCTGCGCCATCTGCTCGTCGGAACACTGCAGCCGCATCATCAGCCAGTAGCGGAAGTTCGTGTCCGTGACTTCCGGCGCGACCGGACGAATGTAGCCCGGTTTGAATGACATCGGCGCGCGCAAAGCCGTGGCGTTCGCATGGTCGTTGCCACCAAGTTCGGGATCCGGATACTGCGGGTAGTGTATCTCCTCGACGCCGTTGTCCTTGAGCGTGCGCCGATACTCATCCTCGAAGAACCCGCTCACCGCATCGACGCCGATTGATTGCTGCAACCACGGCGCCAGCAGACCATGTACTCCGATCCAGTCGCGCGCGAGCACCTTGTGCCCCAGGTCCAGCCCAAACCCGCGGACATTGTCTTGCATGATTTCGCCCTCCCGTCGTCATCTCGATCGCGGGCCGGAGGCTCATGATGGGAAACGACGTACCGGGCAAAATCCGACATCGGATGGACCGCTCGCACGCTGCGCAAGGCCGGTCCACGGCTCAGCCCGCCTTTGGACGCTTAAACGCTCATATTCGACAGAGCGCGAGGCCAGGATGTTTGCGCAGCGTGCAGATATTCTTAAGTTTTCCCAACACGCAAAACCGCTGCTGAACGGCGTCGAGAACAATCGACGAAGCCGTGAACCGTGCGTCGCACTTCGGGGATTGACGTTTGCGGTCGGTGCGCGCCTCGGGGGCCGCGCGCGAGCGCTGAAGGTCCCTAATGTGAATTGGAGGAGAATGCTGATGAACGCAGAAACTCGCATCACGCGGCGCATCGCAGCGCCGTTCGCCCTCGCGCTCGCCCTCGGTGTCGCGGCGAACGCGCATGCCGACGCCGGCTATCAGGTGCAAAATCTGGTATCCGACGGATTCCTGACGGCGAAGAACCCGACGCCCGACCAGAATCTGGTCAATGCCTGGGGCTTGTCTTTCGGGCCGACCACCCCAGCCTGGGTTGCCGACAACGGCAAAGGGTTGTCGACGCTTTATGACGGCAATGGAAACGTTATTCCTTTGGTCGTCCAGATTCCCTCGCCGACGGCGCTGACCGGAGGCACACCGACTGGAATCGTTTTCAATGTGTCGACCGCAGCGACCAGTTTCCCCGTGACCGGTGGGCCGAGCAGATTCATCTTTTCCACCGAAGACGGGATAATTGCTGGATGGCCCGGTGGAACGCAGGCGATGATCGCCGTCGACAACTCGAACCCGCCGCCGCCGGCGATGCCGGCGGTGTACAAGGGCATCGCCTTGAGCGCGGGAGGCAGCGGACAGCTCCTGTACGCTACCGATTTCCACAATGGACGCGTCGACGTTTTCACTAATACGTTCGCACCGGCGACGCTGCCGGCAGGTGCCTTTACCGATCCGAACCTGCCGTCCGGCTATGCGCCATTCGGGATCCAGGCTATCAGCGGCAACATCTATGTGACCTATGCCAAGCAGGTTCTCGGCAGCGACGACGAAGCCCATGGTCAGGGCCTCGGCGTTGTCGACGTCTACGATCCGAACGGCGTGCTGCTGGATCGCGTTGCGACCCATGGCAAGCTCAATGCACCGTGGGGCATTACGATGGCGCCAGCCGGATTCGGCAAGTTCAGCAATACCCTGCTGGTCGGCAACTTCGGCGACGGTTCGATCAACGCCTACGATCCGAGAACCCATGATCTGCTCGGTCAACTGCGCGGGCAAGACGGCAAGACGATAAAGATCGACGGACTATGGGCATTGGAATTCGGCAACGGTTTCAACAGCCAGCCGGTCAACACGCTGTTCTTTACTGCCGGCCCCGACGATGAAAATCACGGAGTCTACGGTCGCATCGATCCGCCTGCGCCGAGCGCGCACGGTGGTGGCGGCGGCGATGACCAGGGCGATGACAACAACGACCAGGGCGGCGGCGATTGAATACACCGCAGGATCTGCATGCTCAGTGTGGCCGCTCAAGGGCGGCCACACTCTATTTGGCCGTACGCAACGCGAGCATCGAGGTCAGCAGCAATCCGCCGAGCGCGACGAACAACCAGAAGAACGCCTTACCTGTGTAGGCAACCGTCGCGGCGCCCGTGATCACGTAGAACACGCCGACCAGCGCCGGCGCGAAGTACGCGTCGCGCGCACCGCGGCGGAATCTCCACCAGCTCCACACACAGATCGTGCCGAGCACGAACATGCAGCCGCTGCAGAAATGCCAGACGGCGATCACGGTCGATACCGTTCCGGCATCGAGCGCGGGAGACTTGGCGAACTCGTCTGCCAGACGCTTGGCATTCGAATCATGGCCGAATGCGCCGAGCGCGATGACAATGCTCGTCAACAGGAAAACGATCGAAGCAATCTTGCGCACCATGCAGATGTCTCCGGATTACGTTCGCCAAACAGAGAAACGCAGCGGATAACCTACACGGATTCCACGCACCAACCAAGCGCCTTGCCCCTGGCGTCGAGGCGGGCCCACGGCCGAGGGTGTACAACGCCGCCGACGGCGCGGTAAGGTTGTGAACCACCGTTCGAGATTCGCCAGCGCAACCATGTTCAGCCGCGCCATTGTCCGTCCGCCCTCTGCCAACCTGGGATCCGGACTTACCAACGCCGCGATGGGCAAGCCCGACATCGGTCTGGCGCTTCATCAGCATGAGCTCTACTGCGCGGCTTTGGAGCAGTGCGACCTGACCCTCACACGGCTGCCGAAGGATGTAGATTTTCCCGACTCCACATTCGTCGAAGACACGGCGATCGTTACACCGTTCATCGCTATTCTGACGCGCCCAGGCGCGCCGAGCCGCCAGGGCGAAGTCGCAAGCATTGCCGCGACGCTGCCGCAGTTTTATTCATCAGTGCACTCGATCATCGCGCCGGGCACGGTCGACGGCGGAGACGTCTGCCAGGCCGGCGATCACTTCTTCATCGGCATTTCCGAGCGCACGAACGAAGCGGGCGCGCGGCAGCTTGCGGCGATTCTCGCCGAAGAAGGCTACACCTACGTCACTGTCGACATACGCGGCATCGCCGGCATCCTGCATCTGAAGAGCGGCATTTCCTGGCTCGGCGACGGCCGCCTCGTGCTGATCGATGCGCTGGCCCGGCATGCGGCATTTGGCGACTATGAAATCGTGCGCGTCGACCCCGACGAAAGCTACGCGGCGAATTGCCTGCGCGTGAATGACCAAGTCATCCTTGCGGCCGGGTTTCCGCAGTTCGAGTCGGCCGTGCGCGCGCTCGGTTATCCTGTCATCGCGCTGGACATGTCCGAGTTCCGCAAGATGGACGGCGCGCTGACCTGTCTTTCGCTGCGTTTCTAAGGGGTACATCGATGTCAAATGAATTCGGCCGCCGGGAATTCCTGATTGCCGGCGGCGCACTCGCCGGACTGGCGGCCTTGCCAGCGGCCTCGTTCGCCGCTGGCGCCAGCGATACGCCGCGCTGGGCTGCATATGCCAACGCCACCGTGATCGATGCATGCGGCAGCCCGGGCCGCGCGAGCACTGGAACGGAGCGTCTGCCGCTCGACGCCGGGGAACTGGCCGACATTCGCGCCTCGGGCGTGACTGCGATGAACTTCACCGTCGGCAGCGTCGGCAGCTACGCGAACGACTTCGACGAAACGATCGGCAACATCGCCTACTGGGACCGGGAGATCGCCGCGCACCCGGACCTGCTCATGAAGATCACTCGCGGTGCGCAGCTCGACGAGGCCAAGCGCGCGGGCCGGCTCGGCATCATCTACGGTTTCCAGGACACGACGATGTACGGCGAGAACCTCGACCGCTTCGACGAGTTCCACAACTTCGGCGTGCGCATCGTGCAGCTCACGTACAACCGCCGAAACCTCATGGGCGACGGCTGCCTGGAGCCCGGCAACGCCGGCCTGAGCAAGCTCGGCCGTTCGATGGTCGAGAAGATGAATGCGCGCGACGTGCTGCTGGACCTGAGCCACTGCGGGCAGCGCACGACGCGCGAAGGCATCGAAGCCTCGACCAAGCCCGTGGCGATCACGCACTCGGGCTGCATCGGGTTGGCCTCCGACATGCCGCGCAACAAGCGTGACGAGGAATTGCATCTGCTCGCCGAGCGCGGCGGCGTGATCGGCATCTACGTCATGCCGTATCTGCGCAGTTCGGGTCAGGTGATGGCCGACGACGTGGTCAAACACATCGACTACGCGGTGAATGTCTGCGGCGAGGATCACGTCGGCATCGGCACCGACGGAACGACATCGGCGATCGATGCGACGCCTGAATACAAGAAGAAGTTTGCCAACGAGATTGCCGAACGGCAGAAGCGCGGCATCTCCGCTCCGGGCGAGCGCGCGGATTCATTCACGTTCGCGCCCGATTTGAACATGCCGACCCGCTTCGAGAAAATCGCATGGCTGCTGTCGCAGCGCGGCTATAGCGATGCGCGGGTCGAGAAAGTTCTCGGCGGCAACTTTGCGCGGCTGTTTCGTGACGTGATTGTGTAGCTCGCGCCATCCCGTTCGGATGGCCTCATACCACCTGCCGTCATTCCCGCGAAAGCGGGAATCCATCTTGATCTTGTTTTCTGCATATTAGAGCAAAATGGATTCCCGCTTTCGCGGGAATGACGACTAGTAAGAGTTTAGGCGTTTCCGGTTCTCGCGGAATCAACCGAGCCCAAGCCCAAAGACGCGTCCAGCGAACCACACTCCAGCGATCAAGGCTATCGCCGACGACCCGCCGACCAGAACGCCCGGCCGGTAGAATCGCGCTTGGCGCAACAGGTAAATCAGCGGCACGACCGCAAGTACGACCGTCAACTGGCCGATCTCGACCCCAACGTTGAAGCCGGCCAGCGCGAGTGCAAGCGCACCGCGCGGCAACCCCAGATCGTTCAGCACACTGGCGAAACCGAAGCCGTGAACCAGGCCGAAGCAGAACGCGAGCACCCAGCCACGCCGCGTCACGATCGGCCAGATGTTGTTCAGCGCGGCGAGCAGCACGGACAACGCGATGCCCGACTCGACGAAGCGTGAAGGCAGCGCGATCACGCCGAGCGCTGCCAGCGTCAACGTGATCGAGTGCGACACGGTGAATGCCGTCACGACCGCAAGCACGCCCAGCAGCGCCGACCGCAGGGAAGCGACCGGTATCCATGCCTTCTCGCGGCGGATCAGCACGGCCGGCAGCAGCAACGAGACCAGGAACAGCATGTGATCGTAGCCGATCCAGATGTGGTGCATGCCGTCGCCGACGAACTGCGCGAAGGTGTTCCAGCCCGATTCCTGCGCCAGATCGAACTGCTGCGCGGGCTGCTCCGGCGAGAGCACGGCGCTGCGCGACGCGCCGTCGACGTCGAGGCGCAGCAATCCACGGTGGCCCGGGTCGAGATCGAAGAGCATCCTGTAGTCGATGCCGAGGCGCGCCGGCACGGTCGGACACTGCGCCGTGAAGCGCAGGACAGCGTAGGTGCCATCGCTGTGGTCGTCGACCAGCAGTTCTCCGCGTTCCGCGCGACAGCTGGCGCCGGCGCTGGAAAGCGCAAGCCGCTGCAGCGCGTAGGCGAACAAGTCTTTCTCGCGACTGCGCACGTCCCCCCAGGTGATCGTGCCGTCGCGATCGGCATCGAGGCCGACCGCAAGATCCAGGTCACGCAGCGCGAGGTCCCACTGGCCGTTGACCTGCGCTTCGCCCGAATTTACCGATAGCGCGAGATAGCTGTCGCTCGGCTTGTGCGCCGAAGCCGTGCATGCGATCAGCAACAGGACCAGGCACAAGCAGGTGCGCGTCACGGGTTCACTCCCCTGGCAGTCGGTTTCACTTGCTTCGCCAGCAGCAGCTGTGGCGCATCGATGCCCGTGTCGCGCATCCATTCGAGCGCGGGCTGCGCGGCCTGCGCGTCACCGGCGGCGATCGCGCATTCGAGCAGGATGCGCGCGTCTGCCGGCTCGCGCTGCACGGCAAAATTGCTGCGCGCAAGATCGAGTGCGCGCGCCGGGTCGCGCTGTACTACGAGGACGAAGCGCGCCTGTTCGCGCTGGTGCGTCTGGTCGCCACGCGCACGCGCCTCGGTGAAACGTTGCGAGAGAATTGCGCTGAGCGCAGCCGCGTCGGCATCCGCATTGCGTTGCGCGGCAATGGCCACGCGCAACAGCGTGGCATCGGCTTGCGCGGCGTCTGCGCTGAGCAAAGCGCGCACATCACGCGCTCGATCCAGATCGAGCAGCAAGTCGGCATACGCGGCGCGCGTATAGACATCGTTCGGCGCAAGAATCAGCGCTTGCTTGAACGCCGTTTCTGCTGTGGCCGTCTCGCCAAGACGCGCGCGCGTCTCCGCCAATGTCGTCCAGGCCCAGGCGCGTTCGGATGCCGAAGCGCCAGTCGATTCGCTCAGCGCCTGCGCGAGCAGTTGCTCGCCTTGCCGAGGCCGTCCGCCCAGAGCGGCGGTCGACGCGGCGCAGGTCGCCCCGACCAATGGATCGGCAAGCGGTATCAGTTTCAGGCAGGCCGCGCGTGCGCCGCGCACGTTGCCGCGCACCTGCTGGATGTTCGCGAACAGCAGCCAGGCGTCCGCATCGAACTGGTCGGACCTCAGCGCCGGCTCGAGCTGCGCGAGCGCGGCATCGAATTCGTGGCGGAACTGCAGGATGCGCGCGCGCATGACGAGCACTGGCGGCGGCGCCGGATCCATCGTCCACCACTGTCCCAGCGCTGCCTGCGCATAGCCATACGCACGCGGATCGGAAAACGTCTGGCCGAGGTCGATGTAGCGGCGCGCGTTGGCGAGCGCGTCGGCGAGCGTGACGCCGCTCGCCGCAGGGCGCTCGCCGCGGATCTGGCGCAACGCGACTACCGCCGGCGACAGCCGTTCAAGAACGATGCTGTCGCTGTCGGGCCGGCGCGGTGCGGCAGCGGCCGACGCGGCGCAAAGCAGAGCGGCAGCGATAGCGGCTGCCGCCCTGCGCGCCCCGCTACTGACGATGCGGATTGTCGTTGGCATCGGGATTTTCAATCGTATCGAACAGGATTTCTATCGAGTTGATATCGACGGGATCGAGCGTCTCCGCGACCGGACCCATCCATGGAAACAGGAAGAAGAAGGCCGAGAATTCCATAGTCGGCTGCGGCGGTGGTTGCGGCTGATTGCCTGCCGCCGCACTGGACATGGCAACAATAGACAACGTCAACGTGAGGAGCATCGTTCGGATACGCATGGCGCGCCTCACTTGGCCGAGGCCATCACGCCGTTCGCGCCATTCGGCGATCCCGGCAGCGGCGGATTGACATAAGGGAACGTCTGGCCGAAATCGGTGGCCGAGAGCGACGTGCCGTCGGTGTAAGGCAACTGCCCATCCGGTGCCTGATCGGCCGGCAGCAATACGCCCATCGCCACGCGCAATTCGATGTCGACAACGTCGTCACCGGGGCGGCGCCCGTTCGGAAATCCGGCAGTGTCGCCACCGAGAACACCCAGCGTGTTCTGCTGCGCAGCCGCGACCGGAGGAGTCGAAGTGTTCAGACGCAGCATCTCCGACGCGGTGACTTTCTTCGCCTGGTTCAAGCCAGGGATCCCGGTCAGGAATGCAGCGACCAGGTCCGTGCGCGGATACGCAGTCGGCGCATGGACGCCGAACAGAACCTGCAGCAATGTCGGCAGCGATGGATTCGTCACGTAGCTGGCGAATTGGCCGTCGTCTTTCGGGTCGCTGGAATTGAAGCGATCCTTGTCCGGCAGGCCGATCACGACTTCGTTGACGAGCGGCGCGCCGAGGCGCGACACCTGCGACCACGCGCCACCAGCGATCTGCGACGCCTTGGCGCCGGTCGCTCCCGAGGCAATGCCGTGCGGCATCGAATTGAGGATCGAGACCTGGTGCATGCTCGCTGTCGTCCACGCGCCGACGACCGGATCGGAGCCGCTGGTCAGGCACGCGATCGGCACTTCGAGCGCGATCGAGGTGACGTTCTTGTCGCTGATCGTGTTCGGGCTGCCGCTCGGCGAACCGACCGGATTGAGATTGACGAGATCGAAGATCTCGCCGAGATTGACGGCGAACGGATCCTTGCGCTGGCCGACGAACACGCGGCCGGGGCCATCGCACCCGGGAATGCCGATCGAGAAAATGTGGTTGTTCGAGTACGTCGGATAGTCGGGTATCGACTTGTTGCCGATGTTGTCGAGCGGCTTGCGGAACGTCGTGCCGCCGCTGGTCAGATTCGTTGCCAGCGTCGCCTTGCCGTGGCGACGGTCGCCCTGAACGACCGTTACAGTGTAGCTCTCGATCAGGTTCTTGCTCGCGTCGCCATCGGTGACGCCGGGTCCGAACGGACCGATATTGATCAGCGGCACCGGAATGCTCTTGCCGCCGATGTCCAGCGCGGCGTTCTGATACGTGTTGGTGAAGCGGAACTGGAACGTCAGGTGTTCCTTCGCATCGCCCTGGTTGTCGATTTCGATTTCGTACAGGCCGTCGGGGTCCATCGAAAAGTAGTTCGGGCCACCGTAAGCGTCCTCGAGCGGAATGTAGTTCGCGATCAGCGTGACATAGTCCTGGCGGCCCGCCTCGTAACTGCGAAACATGTAGAAATCGGTGCCGTCAACTTTCGGATGTGCCGTGATGAACGGCGCTTCGCGATGACTCGACGCCGTCGCCGTGCCGGCCGCGGCGAGCGCCGCAAGCAGTGACAGTGCCAACAAATTGCAAGTTGCGTGTCGCATGAGAGCCTCCCAGTCGTTCCGGCGGACTGCCGGATGGCGACGCAAGCTACTCGGGACGCCGTGAATGCAACGCGCTTGGATTTCGTGATATCCGTCACACCGCATGCATCGATGTGAAAGGGAACTGAAGATCGCAACTTTATTTCAATGTATACATTTATTTTTTGTTTCACGCGGCCTTCACGCGTGAATGCGCTGGCGACTTGTTGTCTGTCCTGGCTGCAGCGCCTTGCCCCTTTCGTCAAAGCCAGCGCCGGATCTGTGCGTAGACTTCCTTGCGGTCGAGCAGATCGAGGTGATTCATTCCGTAACCGATCCACTGCCGGTCCTTGGCGAACGCCAGCTGGCGGCTCGCGTTTTCGTGTCGTCCAAGCGCGCTCGCCAGCGGCACGAGACCGTCGCCGAGAAGCCGTTCGGCCAGGTCACCCGATTTCTTCGCGATCGATGCGGCAATGGTGCAGCACTGCACGTTTGCGGGCAGCGGCAGCGTGCGTGGCTTGCGGCGCGAACGCGCGAAACGGTCCTGATCGGCCCAGTCCTCGTCGAGCATGCTGCCGTGGCGCAGGTCGGTGATGCCGGCGCTGCGGATCTTCCCGAGCCGCGCAAATGCCGTGGTGTATGGACTGGCATCGAGAACCGCATCGATCCAGTTGCCGCCGCGCTCGAGTGGAGCGCCGTGGTGCGGGGTGCCGAGGAAAATGATCTTGCGCAGACGTTGCTGCCAGGCATGACGCGCAAGTGCGGCGTAGTGGCAGGCGCTGCGCGTAACCAATCCGCCCATGCTGTGGCAGAGGATCACCAGCTCGTCGACGGAGACCGGCCACGCCAGCAGCAAGGCCTCGAGCTGTTCGGCAAACGCCTGGCCATTTGTCGACACATGCAATCCGCTGTTGTAGTGCAGATACACCGGCGTAAAGCCTGCGTCCACAGCGAGGGCGGCGCCGTGATCGTGGCCGTTGCGCCGCCACAGCAAATCGTTCATGCACAGGCCATGTGCGAGCACCAACACCTTCCCGGTTGCTCGCGGAACGGCGGCCGAGAGCGAGCCGCGCGTCAATTCGAGCGCCATTCCCTCGCGTCGAAACCGGGTCGGGATCGCCAGCGGGTTCGCACTGTGCTGGAGGTGGTCGCCAAGCACGCCGTTCAGCGCCGCAAGCACCGCTTCGCGTTCGGCGGATGACGCCCCGCCACCGAACAACGGCACGAGCCTGGCGAGCACCGCATCGATACCGCTGCCGACCACGCGCGTGACGCCGCGGATGGATTTGTATACCAGCCCCGTAATTCCGCTCGCCGGTTGCTGCGTGGACTTGCCAAGGACAGCCGGGGTACGCAGGATGTTGTGGTGCATCGTTTCGACAAGATCGGCCAGGCCAATCGTTGCATCGACCGCGAGGCGGCTGTAACCCCGCAGGTCGGCGGCGTGAATAAACGACTTTCTGGTAGCCGGTGCCACATCCACTCCGTAGGGTGGGCCTTGGCCCACCGATGTAAGGCCCCGCACGCCAGCGCCGAGAGTCGGAATATGGTGGGCCAAGGCCCACCCTACGTGAAAGAACGAACTTGTGACAGCAATAAAGTGCGGCGCCGCCTAGCGCAGCGATGCAACCTCATCGGCGCCGAGCACGCGCCATTGCCCCTTTGCGAGATCACCGAGCGCCAACGGCCCGATCGCCACGCGCACGAGCCGCAGGACATGGATGTCGAACGCTGCAAGCAAGCGCCGGATCTGCCGGTTACGGCCTTCGTCGATGACGATCTCGAGCCAGGCGTTCCTGTCGCCGCGGCGTAGTTCGCGCACCGACTTTGCACGGAGATGTTCGCCGCGATCTTCGACGCCGGCTTGCACGCGCTGCAACAGATCGTCGCCTGGCAGCGCGTCGATCTGCACGTGGTAGGTCTTGTCGAGGTGCGTAGCCGGATCGGTCAAGCGTGCCGCCCACGTGCTGTCGTTGGTGAACAGAAGCAGGCCCTCGCTCGCCTTGTCGAGGCGGCCGACCGGCGCGAGCCAGGGCGTTTGCGCATTCTGCAGCAGGGCATACACGGTGTCGCGGCCGCGCTCGTCGCTCGCAGTCGTGACGTAACCGCGTGGCTTGTTCAACATGACGTACGCTTTTTCGGCGTCGCTGACCGCGCTGCCGTCGACGGTGATGGCGGCGCTGCGCAGATCGGTCCGTGCTTCGGGATCGAGCACGACGCGGCCGTCGACCCGAACGCGGCCGGCGCGAATCATCGCCTCGGCCTGAGTCCGCGAGCACAGTCCCATCTTCGACAGGACGCGCGCCAGACCGTGCCGCGGCGGCTGGCTGGCCGCAGGCACGCTCTTGGCCCGGCTGTCACGATGACGCAATCGCGGCGATGCGTTACGCTTGATCACCATGCGCGCACCTTGCCGCAGTGCGGGCGCGCCGTCAAAGCCGGGAGGCGTCGTCATGTCGGAACATCGCACCAGTCTGCAGTGGTCGCGCAATGACGGTCCGTTCGCCCGCGGCAACTACGTGTCCGACCATGAAGTCCGTTTTTCGGGCGGGCAGTCCCTGCACGTCGCCCCGTCTCCCGAATACGGCGGCAACGGCGCACACGCGGACCCCGAGCAGATGCTGCTGTCGGCTCTATCGTCATGTCACATGCTCACGTTCCTGGCCGTCGCTGCGAATCGTGGCTATGTGGTCGACAGTTACCTTGACGATGCCGTCGCGATTCTCGGCAAGAACGCGGACGGCAAGATGGCTGTGATCAGCGCTACGCTCGCGCCGAAAGTCGCTTTCTCGGCCGATCGCCAGCCCAGCGCCGAGGACTACGCCAAGATGCACGAGCGCGCGCATGCGGGCTGCTTCATTGCCAATTCGGTCAAGGCAACGGTCGACGTGCGGTTCTGAGGCAGCACGGCCGATGTCGATTTTGGATGAAGCCGGCCTGCTCCAGCCTTCACCGTGAACTCACCGCTGCCGGACGAGACTCCGAACACGCACCATACTGAAATCACAAGACCGGACGCGACATGCACGCACACCCGACTGGCGCTTCCCAACGATCACCGCCCTACCGTGATGACGATCGACGAATGGCCGAGAACGGCCGGCGCGCGTGAGGATCGCCGTGATCGGATCGGGCATCTCCGGACTGGCATCGAGCTGGCTGCTCAGCCGCGAGCACGATGTCACGCTCTACGAGTCCAGTGAGGAGTTCGGTGGCCACACGCACACGCACGACATCGAACTCGGCGGCCGGACCTTCGCCGTCGACACCGGCTTCATCGTTTTCAATTCGCCCAATTATCCACTTCTATCCAAATTGTTCAGCGAACTCGATGTTGAATCTCAGCCAACGACGATGAGCTTCGCGGTCAGGAACGAGCGCAGCGGCCTGGAGTACAACGCGTCGAGCTTCGACGGACTGTTCTGCCAGAGACGCAACCTGGTTTCGCCGCGATTCTTGCGCATGCTGGGCGACATCGCGCGTTTCTACCGCGAGGCGCCGGCCCTGCTGGACGCCGCTGCCGAAGGTCCGACGCTCGGCGGCTACCTGGATCAAGGCGGCTACTCGGCGGCCTTCCGCGACGATCACATCGTGCCAATGGCCTCGGCGTTGTGGTCATCTCCTGCCGCACAGGTGCTGCAGTTTCCGGCCAGACACCTGCTGGCGTTCATGGCCAACCACCGCATGCTGCAGGCCAGCGGCCGCCCGCAGTGGCGTGTCGTCAAGGGCGGATCGCAGCGTTACGTGCGCGCGCTGCGTTCGAAATGGCGTGTGCGCGAGCGCGCCGGTTGCGCCGCGACGGCGGTCCAGCGCGAACCCGATGGCGTACGTATCGACAGCGCAGCAGGCACGGAATGGTTCGACCAGGCCGTGCTTGCCTGCCACAGCGACCAGGCCCTGTCGCTGCTGAAGGACGCGCGCGAACGCGAGCGCGACATCCTCGGCGCAATCACCTGGCAGGCCAACGACACGGTGCTGCATACCGACGCCAGCGTGTTGCCGAAGCAGCGCAAGGCCTGGGCCGCGTGGAACGCGCTCGTGCCGGCGGTGCCCGGCGGGCATTGCACGGTCAGCTACTGCATGAACCTGCTGCAATCGCTCGATGCACCCGAGCCGATCGTCGTGTCGTTGAACGCGAACGCGCGCATCGCGCCGGACCGGATTCTCCGGCGCATGCGTTACGAACATCCGCTGTACACGCACGCCGCCGTACGCGCGCAGTCGCGCAAGCACGAGATCCAGGGCGTCGATCACACCTGGTTTGCCGGAGCCTATTGGGGCTGGGGATTTCACGAAGACGGCATGCGCAGCGCTGTCGAAGTCGCGGGCGGACTCGGAGTCCGCTGGCCATGACGCCTGGCCTTGCCGCGTATCGCGATGCGAACGGACCGGCGACTGCCGCCAGCACCGCCACGACGCGCGATGATTCGCCGTCGAGGGACTGCGCGCGGACACAGTGGCAGAGCGCCGTGTACGAAGGCGTTGTGCGCCATCGCCGGCATTTTCCGCACGCGCATGTTTTCGAATACCGGATCTGCATGCTGTACCTGGACCTCGATGAAGTCGATACGCTCTTCAGCGGCCGCTGGTTTTGGTCGGCCGGCAGCCGCAACCTCGCGGAATTCCGCCGCAGCGACTATTTCGGCGATCCACGCGTGCCGTTGGCTGACGCGATCCGCGAGCGTGTCCGCGCCGAGACCGGCAAGGCGCCGCGCGGACCGATCCGCCTGCTGACCCATCTGCGCTACTTCGGCCATTGCTTCAATCCGGTGAGTTTCTACTACTGCTACGGCGAAGACGGCATCACGCTCGAAGCGATCGTCGCGGAAATCACGAACACGCCGTGGAAGGAGCGTCACAGCTACGTGCTGTCGGTCGCGTCAGCGCAACGTCGCAGCCGCTTTCTTGCGTGGTCGTTCGCCAAGGCATTTCACGTCTCGCCGTTCCTGCCACTGCAACGCAACTACGCATGGCGCTTTACTGCGCCAGCAGATGCGCTGCGCGTGCACATGGACGTCAACGGCGACGGGCGCGAGGTCGACGCCACGCTAGTCCTCCAGCGCCGCCCGATCAGTTCAACGAATCTTGCGCGCGTCCTGCTGCGTTTTCCGGCGATGACGTTGCGCATCGTCGCGGCAATTCACTGGCAGGCGCTGCGGCTCTGGATGCGCCGCAACCCGGTCTACGATCATCCCTCGTCGTCGAATGGCAAGCATGGAACCTGAAACGCTGTCCACACCGATGAATCGCATCGCCGCCACGGCGACCGGCTCCGCGTCCGGTCCGATCGATCGAGGTCTCCGCACCCGCCTGCTGAAGCAGATGCAGGCATTGCGCGACTGTCAGTTGACCGTGGTCGACGAAATCGGCGAGACCGTGCTCGGTCGCGTGGCGGAAAGCTCCACCGATACGCTGCGGGCGACCGTGCGCGTGCATGCCAGCGCGTTCTATCGCGCCGTCGCGATGAATGGCAGTGTCGGCGCCGCCGAGTCCTTCATCGATGGCCACTGGGACTGCGACGACCTGGTCTGCTTGATCCGCATGCTCGTGCGCAATCGCGACCTGCTCGACGCGATGGAGAAGGGGCTGGCGCGGCTCGGCGGCGTCGCACTGCGCTTGTGGTGCGCGCTGCGGCGCAATACGCGCGGCGGCAGCCGCAGCAATATCGCCGCGCACTACGATCTGGGCAACGACTTCTTCAAGCTGTTCCTCGACGACAACCTGATGTATTCGTCGGCGATCTACGCGGACGCGAACGAGTCGCTGGCAATGGCATCGATGCGCAAGGTCGATCGCATCTGCCGCAAGCTCGCTCTGTGCTCGGACGATCGGGTCATCGAGATCGGCAGCGGCTGGGGCGGATTCGCCATTCACGCGGCGAAACATTTCGGCTGCCATGTCACGACCACGACGATTTCGCGCGCGCAATACGATCTGGCCCGCGAGCGCGTTGCGCACGCCGGTCTCGGCGACCGCGTCACGGTGCTGCTCGAGGATTATCGCGATCTCGGCGGCCGCTACGACAAACTTGTTTCGATCGAGATGATCGAAGCGATCGGCCACAAGTACCTCGAGACCTATTTCACGAAGATCGGCGCGTTGCTCGCGCCGCACGGCATGGCACTGATCCAGGCAATAACGATCGAGGATCACCGCTATGCCCAGGCCCTGCGCGCAGTCGATTTCATCAAGCGGCATGTGTTTCCCGGCAGTTTCATTCCGTCGGTGAGCGCAATGCTCGGCGCCGCTGCCCGCAGCAGCGACCTGAAGCTGTACAACCTCGAGGATATCGGACCGAGCTACGCGCTCACGCTCGCCGCGTGGCGCGAACGATTCCACCATGCGTGCAATGACGTGCGGGCGCTCGGATTCGACGAGCGCTTCCTGCGCCTGTGGGATTTCTACCTGGCCTATTGCGAGGGCGGATTCCGCGAACGCTCGACCGGCAGCGTGCAGATGCTCCTGGTCAAGCCGGGTTGCCGCCGCGAGCAATACCTGCCGGACTTCGGTGCGCCGTGAACGTTTGGGTCAACCTGGTTCTGTACCAGGGGACCTGGCTCGCTGCGGTGGCCGGCGCCGGACATGGACTGTGGTGGCCCGGGCTCGTCGTGCTTGCCGTGTTTGCGCTGCTGCAACTGAGCCTCGGCCCGTGGCGGCGCGCTGATGCCTGCCTGCTGGCCGGTGTCTCGCTGCTCGGCTTCGTTCTGGATTCCACATTTGTACAACTCGGTCTCATGCATTTCCAGGCCGCGGTACCCTGGCCGGGCCTCGCGCCGGTGTGGATGGTCGCCCTCTGGACGAGCTTTGCGTTGACACTCAACCACTCGCTCGCGTTCCTGCAAGCCAAGCCCTTGTTGTCGGCCTTGCTCGGCGCGATCGGCGCGCCCGCAGCCTATTGGGCCGCCGCCAGCGGCTGGCATGCATTGGATTTCCCCCTCGGGCTGCTGCCGATGCTCGGCGCGACGGCAATTGTCTGGGCGCTGCTGATGCCGCTGCTGTCACACGCGTCCGTGCGGTTGCGCAGTCTCGATGCGGCGGCGGCATATTCCCTGCTGCAGGCCAAGCCATGATCGAATGGCAGGCGATCGCCTGCGTCTGGGCTGCCGCAAGCGTGGCGATGCTGCTCGCCTGGCTGCTGCAACTGCGTACGCGCAATGCCGGCATCGTCGACGCGGTCTGGGCTGCGTGCATGGGTGCCAGCGCGCTGTACTACGCGACCGTCGGCAGCGGCAGCCTGATCGCGCGGCTCGGCGTGGCAATGTTGGGCGGCGCCTGGGGATTCCGCTTGAGCTGGCACATCCTGGCGCGCCTGCTCGGCGAAAGCGAGGACGGCCGTTACCGCTATTTGCGCGAGCACTGGCACGATCATCAGGGCAAGTTCTTCGCATTCTTCCAGGCGCAGGCGTTGCTGACGGCGCTGTTCTCGTTGCCGTTCTACGCGGTCGCTCAGAATCACAAGGAAGGGCTGACGCGCTGGTGCGTGATCGGTATCGCAATCTGGCTCGTCAGCGCGATCGGCGAAGCGATCGCGGATCTGCAACTGTCGCGCTTTCGCCGCGATCCGCGCAATCGCGGCAAAACCTGCCGCGCCGGACTGTGGCGCTATTCGCGCCATCCGAACTATTTCTTCGAGTGGCTGCACTGGTTCACCTACGTGTTTTTGGCGATCGGGACGCCCTGGCCGATCTGGGGGCTGAGCCTGCTCGGACCGGTTCTGATGCTCATATCCCTGTACTGGATCACAGGCATTCCGTTCGTCGAGGCGCAGGCGTTGCGCACGCGCGGGGATGACTATCGCGAGTACCAGCGTACGACGAGCGCTTTTGTTCCGTGGGTACCGAAGAGCAGGGCTGAGGGCTAAGAGTGAAGAGCAGGCGTTTCGGACCTTGGAGTTCTTCGCCAACACCATCCCCACCCAACCCTCCCCTTGAAAGGGAGGGCTTAAGGGCAGAGCGCGCTCGCGCGCAACAGCCCTTAGCTCTTAGCGGTCGGCCCTCTCAAATAACACCATCCCCACCCAGCCCTCCCCTTGAAGGGGAGGGCTCAACAGAAGAGCGCACCTCCCGGCCTTCTGCCCTCAGCGCTCGGCCCTCGCTCTCGATACGGCTCGCCGAGCGCGGCTGGCTTCCGGACACACTCATCCGCTTCGGCATCCGCCGGCTGTGCGCGCAGCGGCTGCGCGAAGAACGTTCGGACGACGCGACTGCCGCATGGCAGAGGTTTCGAGCCTGCCTCGACGATCTGCGCGCGAGTCCGGTTGCGATCCATACCGAAGCGGCGAACGAACAGCACTACGAATTGCCGCCCCGGTTCTTCGAATTGTGTCTCGGTCGCCGCCTGAAGTACTCGTGCTGTCTGTTTGCGCAGACTGGCGAGAGCCTCGATGAGGCCGAGGAAGCGATGCTCGGCTCTTGCGTGGAGCGAGCCGAACTTGCCGACGGCCAGGATATCCTCGAGCTCGGCTGCGGCTGGGGCTCGCTGACATTGTGGATGGCGCAGCATTTTCCACAAAGCCGCATCACGGCCGTATCGAACTCGCGCTCGCAACGCGAATTCATCGAGGCGCGCTGCCGCGAGTCGGGCATTGTCAACGTCACGGTTATCACGTGCGACGTCAACCGGCTCGAGCTTGCGCCGGCTCGGTTCGACCGCGTCGTTTCGATCGAGATGTTCGAGCACATGCGCAACTACGAGCGTCTAATGCGAAACATCGCCTGCTGGTTGCGCGCCGGCGGAAAACTGTTCGTCCATATCTTCTGTCACCGCGAGCTGATGTACCCGTTCCAAACCGGCGGCGAGGACGACTGGATGGGACGTCATTTCTTCACCGGCGGGCTGATGCCCGCGGCCAGCACGCTGCTGTGGTTCCAGCGCGACCTGCGCATCGAGCGGCACTGGCGCGTCGCCGGATCGCACTACATGAAGACCGCGAACGCATGGCTGGCGAATCACGACGCGCATCGGCTCGAAGTACTCGAGGTCCTGCGCGAGGCCTATGGAAATGACGCGCCACTTTGGAACCAGCGCTGGCGCATGTTCTGGATGGCCTGTGCCGAGCTGTTCGGCTATGGAGGCGGCAGCGAATGGCTGGTCGGGCACTATCGTTTCGTCAAACCTGCGCCTAGTCCTCAAGGCGGATAAAACCTAGGCTTCAAGTCCTAAGCCTTTTGGCATCTGGCAGGGGCGACGATGGGCTGGCATAAAGCCTGCCGCCGTACCCCGCCAAAAAGCACACCACAATGAAAATGATCAAGTTCGCGCCGGCCGCGCTCAGCGCCGGTATCGCGGCAGCGTTTTGCCTTCCGGCCGCTGCCGAGGACGCACCGCAGTCGCCGCAGACGCCAACCCTGGAACAGGTCATCGTCAAAGATCGCGCGTCGCACGACGACATGCGACCGAAGCTCGACCACATCATGAAGGAAGTCGACGGGCCGCTGATCACGGTGACGAAGAAGACTTCGGTCACCAAGCTCGACCAGATCCCGACCGTCATCGACAACAACCTTCGCGATCTGTTCTCGCACACGCCCGGCCTGTTGATCTCGGAGCAGCAGGTCGTCGGCCAGACGAACCTGAGCTACCGCGGCCTGGGTAATCCGCAGGAATCCGAATTCGTGCTCGTGATGCAGGACGGCATGCCGATCTCGGACAACTGGATTGCATTCCCGACCCTGTATTTCATGCCGCTGCCGCAGACGATCAGCCAGGTGCAGGAAATCCGTGGCGGCAACTCGCTTCTGTACGGACCGCAGCCCGCGCCTGTCATCAACTACGTCAGCCGCAAGCCCGATCCGAACCGCGAGTTTGGCGGCTACAGCGAAAACGTCATCGGCAAGAACGGCCTGTTTGCTTCGTTCAACGAAATTTTCGGCACCAACGGTGCCTGGGATTACCTGTTCGACGCGCACTACGGCCAGAACGATGGCCAGCGCGACAACGCATCGTCGTACCTGAGCGGCGCCGACGTCCACGTCGGCTACCGGGCGAGTGACGCAGGATACTGGGCGCTCGACTTCCACGCGTCGAACCTGAGCGAAGGCGATCCGGGCAAGATGGGCTATCCGGTATTCCTGGCGAACCCGGATACGACGACGACGCCGTACAACCATAACTGGATCGAGCGCTACACGCTCGTCCTGAGCAACGAACAGCACCTGGACGACAGGACGCAGCTCAATACCAAGGCGTGGGTCGGCTACCACGACCAGGCATCGGCTTCCGGCCCGTCGGTTATTCCGCCGGCAACATCGCCCGCACCGAACGCCACCGCGACCTTGTCCGACATCCAGTTCCGCTACAGCGGCATCGATTCGCGCCTGCTGCACCGCTGGGGACAGGGCAATGCGTTCACCGCCGGAATCACTGCATACCACTCCGACGATCCGGAGCGTCAGTGGATTTCCCGTCCCGGCAATTTCGAACTCGAGCAATACGAGCGCACCGATCTGATCCCGCGCTCGGTGCAGGCGCGTGAGACCGACTACGCCGCGGTCTTTGCCGAGAACGTGTTCCGCTGGGACAACTGGCACCTCGTCCCGTCCATTCGCATCGAGCACGAACAGGTAAAGGTCGACGAGTCGGTCAAGCCGTCGACAATCACGCGCCGCCCGCTGTATGACGTCGACGTCGACCACACCGTGCCGCTGCTCGGCCTGGGCTTCGGCAACGACTTTGGCCACGGCAATGAAACGTACTTCAACGTCTCGCAAGGCTGGCGGCCGGTGCGTTACTTCGATATCGCTTCGCCCACGTCGACACTGCTGCCGGGCAACGACCCGAACCCGACTCATGTGCTCTCGTACGAAGGCGGCGTGCACGGAACGCCGACGCCGGGGCTGTTCTACGACGCCAGCTTGTTCTGGATCGAAATGCAGGATCGCATCGAGGCGCAGCATCCGGATCCGGCCAATCCGACCGACACAGTCAACGTCAACACCGGCAACACGCGCCATCGAGGCTTCGAAGGCCAGATCGACTACGACTTCATCGCGGCATTGATCGATCCGCTGACGGTAAGGCACTTTTCCATCTTCGGCAGCGTTAGCCTGTTGAATGCGGAGTTCACGGAATCGCTGACGCTCACCGGCAAGGTGCCCGCGTTCGCGCCGGATTACGTCATTCGCGGCGGCCTGGCGTGGCGCGAAGACGCCAAGCTCAAGCTGCAGCTGACCGTGACCTCGGTCGCGAGCCAGTACTGGCAGGATTCGAACCTGCCGTTCGGCAGCGGCCAGACCTTCGTGCCGGCGAAGATTCCGCAGTACACCGTGTGGGATTTTTCTGGCGACTACTGGGTCGCGCCGCATCTGCGCCTGCTTGCGGGTGTCTCGAACCTGGGCGACAAGACCTACTATTCGCGCGTATTCCAGAACGCGATCGAGCCGGCGCTGGGCCGGACGTACTACGGCGGCTTTGCCTATCAGTTCTAGGGGCGCGTAGGATCGTCGACGGCGGCCGTGCTCACGCACGGCCGCGGATGTGCAGGCTGAAACCCGATCCGAAACCGTCTGCCGCAGGCGCTGAATACGCGGTGCTTCGCGGCAGCAGGTTTGCCGCTATGCTTGGCGCCCGGCCGCAACCTCCTGCCCGACGATGAACCCGCTGCGCCCGCAACTTCGCGGCCTGATATCCAGGCTCACGCTGTTCTATCTGCTGCTGTCGTTGCCGTGCCTGATCCTGGTCGAGTCGGCGATCCTGATTTTCGAATACGAATCGTTCATCTCGAACGTCGAGTCCGGATCGCTGCTCCATGCAACCGAACGCGCAAGCAGGGAAGTCGCCAGCGCCTGGCCGAGCACGGCGCGCGATGAGCCGTCGGCGCTGGGCAACTGGGCCCAGGCCTGGATCCTGCGCCTGCAGCGTCCGCGCGGCGGACTTATCGAGGATGAGTCGTACCTGCTTCTGGAACTTGCCGACGTGCCATTGGCCGCGGCCGTGCTCAGTCCCGAAGGCCGCGTCATCGCGCAGGCGCCGGCGCAGGCGGACTGGCGTCCGGAGCTGCCCGCGGTCGACTCCGCCGAGTTCGCCAGCGCGCGCGATCGCGACATCGCCGTCGTGCTGCCCGGCTCGGATGATCCCTACACAATCCGCCGCGTGCTCGCTCCGGTGCACGAAGGCGACGGATCCCGGCGCGGCTACCTGTTCGTCGAACTGCGCCTGCCGGTGCCGTGGCACCGCTTCCTGCTCGACCTCAGCCTCGAGTGGCCGATCATCCTGGGCTACCTGTTCGTATTCGGCATCGCCTCTTCGATCTTCCTGGCCACCTGGGTGACGCGCCGCCTCAATCGCGTTGCGCGCGCCGCGACAGCGTGGAGCCGCGGCGACTTCAGCGACCGCATCGACGATCGTTCGCGCGACGAACTCGGGCGCCTGTCCGCGTTGCTCGACGGCATGGCATTGGAGCTCAAGGCCCTGTTGCGTTCGCGCGCGCAGCTGGCAACGATCGCCGAGCGCCAGCGCCTGGCGCGCGATCTGCACGACACGGTCAAGCAGCAGGCATTCGCGTTGAATCTGCAACTCGCCGCGCTGAGGCGCCAGCTCGTCGCCGATCCCGTAGCCGCCGAGCGCGTCGGCCAGGCCGAAAGGCTCAGTCAACAGATGCAGAAGGAGCTCGCGCAGATCCTCGATGAACTGCGCGCCTCGGATACGGCTTTGCCGTTCAGCGAGCGCCTGCGCGCGCGTGCGCTGGAATGGGCCCAGGTCAGCGGCATTGCGCTCGACCTCGACCTCGGCGACGTGCCCGGCATCGCCGTGGCAGACCAGGAAACGCTGCTTCGCATCGCCGACGAAGCGCTGGCCAACGTGCTGCGCCATAGCGGCGCCACGCGCGTCGGCCTGTCGATTTCGCGCGCGGCAGGCGCACTGGCGCTCGACATCACGGATAATGGCCGCGGCGCGAGCGATCAGGCCCAGCCCGGCATGGGCCTGGCAAACATGCGCGAGCGTGCCGAATCGCTGCCACAAGGCCGCTTCGTCCTCGACAGCCGGATTGGCGAAGGAACGCGGATCAGCATCCGTTTTTCCATCGCCGAACCGGACAACGCAACGGCTTGAGCAGCACACACGACCCGATGAACAGCATCGTTCACCACGCGGATCCGCCAGCATGAATGTTCAACCGATCAGCGTCGTCGTCGTCGACGACCACGTGCTTGTCCGCCAGGGCATCCGGGCATTCCTGGAGACCCATGCGGACCTCACCATCGTCGGCGAAGCCGTCGACGCGGCGACCGCCGTTGCCGTTTGCGCGGAGCGCAAACCGCAAGTTGCCCTGGTCGACCTGGTCATGCCGGGCGGCGGCGTCGCCGCGACGCGCGACATCCGTGCGGCCAGTCCGGCAACCCAGGTCGTCGTGCTCACGTCATTCGACGATGCGCAGCAGATCGTCGCCGCGATCAAGGCCGGCGCGCTCTCGTGCCTGCTCAAGGATGTCGATGCCGACAGTCTGGCCGACGCGATACGCCTGGCGGCGCGCGGCGAAGCCGTCCTGCATCCGCGGGTTGCCGGCCATCTCATGGAGGAACTGCGTCACGGCTCGACACCGGGCGCGCAAGCGCTCCAGACACTGAGCCAGCGCGAACACGAAGTGCTCGGCCTGCTGGCCGAAGGCCTGAGCAACCAACTGATCGCCGAGCGCCTGGGGATCGGCGAAAAGACCGTCAAGACGCATGTCAGCAACATCCTGGCGAAGCTCGGCGTCGACGACCGCACTCAGGCTGCCGTGTATGCCTGGAAAGCGGGAATAAAGGGCCGCTGAAAGGCGGCCCACACTTCACCCCGTTTTGAAGCAGGGCCCACCGCCTCAGGACAGCGGCGGGCCCGAGGTTACGCGTTCACGGACAGGTTTCGAATCCGTTCACGAACAGCGCATCGAACAACAGCGACGTGTACGCCAAGGCCGAGTTGTTGCCGGTAAACGGATCGGGTGACGTCGTCGTCGCCGTTGCGCTCGACGAAATCAGGTAGCTGCCCTGGTAGTTCGCGGGCACGCACACCGTCGTCGTCACGGTCTTTGCCTCGCCGGGCTGCAACGTTCCCAACGCACACGGGAATGCGCCGGTGCAATCGCCACCGTTGCTTGCAAACACCAGCCCCGGTGCCAGCGACGCGTCCAGACTGACGCCATTCGCCGTGCTCGGCCCATTGTTCGTGACCGTTAACGAGTACGACATCACGCCGCCAAGAACCACGGTCGACGGTGCCGACGCACTAAGAACGATATCGGCGCCGACTCCGACGGTCGTGTTGGCAGCGGAGACGTTGTTGGACAGCTCCGGATCGACCGTATCGCTCGACACCGACGCGGCATGTGTAATCTGGTTCCCCGCGTAGTCGGCAGGAACATCGAACGACACCGTCACCGTGAATCCGTCGCCCGGCGCAAGAGTGCCGGCGCTGCACGGCAGGTCAGAACAAGTCCCGCCGCCAACCTGGCGATTGGTCAGCCCAGGCGGAACGAGGTCATCGACGGATACGTTGCTCGCCGCACTCGGACCGGCATTGGCGATGGTCAGCGTGTAGCTGACGCTGTGACCGGCCTGCACGACCAGGGCGCCGCTCTGCGTGATCGACAGATCCGCCGAGTCCGCCAGCGCGGTGTCTACGGTGTCGGTATTGTTGGCCGTCGACGAATCATTCTCGTCCGCCGCCACAGTCGCGGTGTTGGCAATCGGGTCGACATCGCTGTAGGTCACTGGCACGCTGAACGTTGCCGTGATCTGCTTCTGGACGCCCGGAGCCAGGCTCGCGAACGAACACGGGAATGCCGTCGTGCAATCGCCGCTGTTCGAAACGAACACGAGGCCTGACGGCGTGGCATCCGCGACACTGACGTTGTGTGCCGTGCTCGGCCCGTTGTTGGACACTGTGATCGTGTAGACCACATTGGTGCCGCGCGCCACGTTCGTCGGACCGCTGACGTCGACTGCCAGGTCGATGCTGCTCGATACGGTCGTCACTGCGGTCGCCGAATTGTTCGCTGATATCGGATCGGTTCCGCTACCGGCGACAGTCGCTACGTTGCTGATCGTCTTGGTCGTGTCGTAGCCGGGCGAAACAGCGAAAGTCACCGTGACCTGTTTCATCTGGCCACTGGCCAGTTCGCCGTAGTGGCAGGGCAGCACATTGTCCGGGCAGTCGCCGCTGACGGAGACAAAGCTCAAACCTGCCGGAGCCGGATCGCTCAGTTGCACGTTCGGCGCGGCGTTCGGCCCGTTGTTCGTCACGGTCAGCGTGTAACTGACGTTGTTTCCGGCAACGACGCTGGCCGGGCCGGCGTTGGTCAC
>Ga0157376_10000356_pt1 | contig 30402 bp, 65 predicted proteins | sample M45metaG_FD_121801 | JGI IMG/M metagenome (GOLD analysis project Ga0157376, IMG submission 121801) | Miscanthus rhizosphere microbial communities from Kellogg Biological Station, Michigan, USA - M4-5 metaG | ecosystem: Host-associated > Plants > Roots > Rhizosphere > Soil | place: USA: Michigan...
ATGAGGCGGCGGCACCCCTCAACAGCGCCACGCCCCTCAACGAGGATGCAGCACCCCTCGAAGATAACGCGAGCCCCCTCAACAGTGCTGCAGCTTCGGGAGCTTCGGATGGCAAAGGCAGCAACACGATCGGCAACAACGCCGAGCGTATATCGGCAAATGGGCCGAAGATTGATGACCAGTTTGACGATGGAGGGGAGTTATGAACCACGGCCTCGATACCGATGAACACATTTATTTCTACGAGCCTGAATTTTACGCGCTGGGTAATTTCTCAGCCTTTGCGATCTGGTGTACGGCCGACGGCTTAGATCGCCGTTTTGACACCTCTGAAGCACTCTACCACTGGCACAAATTTCCTGATCATGAGGGCCTACGAGCGGCTGTTCTGACAGCCAACTCGGCCCACGACTCATTCAAGATAGCGGAAAACGCAGTGCTCCACAGACGTGCGGACTGGGACATCGTCAAAGTCGGAGTCATGCGCGAAATCCTCCGCATAAAAGTCAATCAGCACGAATACGTGCATCGTAAATTGCTTGCCACAGGGAAGCGCAATCTCATCGAGAATAGCTGGCGAGACACCTTCTGGGGAGAGGGTCCGTGGCGCGACGGACAGAACATGCTCGGCAAATTATGGATGGAGATTCGTGAGGAACTCCACAACAATCCCCGAAGCTGGACCAAACCTCGAACCTTGCCACGCGTACCTCTCCAATAGCGCCGATGCCGGATCGCGAGTACTACAGGCGCCTTGGCAGGCTCATCAACGCTGGCTGCGCGCCAGATATGCGCATGTCCCGCGCAGTACAGATCTGCCGCACATGGAGGATGCACTTCGCCTGGCACCTTGCCCACGCACTCTCACTTCTAGGATCAAGCCAGAAAGGAAAACACCTGTGAGCGGCCATATCGTAAATGGTGAGTTTCAATCCGACAAATATCCGAATTGTCCAAGAGGCAAAGTCCCACTGAGCGTCAGGGACGTAACAGCCCAGGATCTGTTATGGAAGTATGCGCAACGCAGGCGCATTGTCGATGCAGGGTTCTCGGAGGATCTCGAAGCGTGCCTGCGCGCTGCAGGCTTCGTACCTGCCCCTGACGAAGAAACAGCGGCCCCGATCAACCCAAAAAGCGCTCTCACCTTCCTTGAGAGCAAAGCCCAGGCGGCTGAAGCTTCCTCCAAAAACCCATGGTGGCACACAGACTCAGCGCTCCTCACCGAGGCGGGCGCGTCGGCGGCTGATCGTGCCCACATCACCGCGAACAGCCCGCCGATGACGCTTGCACTGATCGCCAGGATCCGAAGGCTGGAGGCCGCATGTCGATGCGCTGCGGTAGCTCTCCGAATCCACGATCCCCAATCTCCAACCGCCGTCCTGACGGACGATGCCGTCGAAGAAGGCCTAGCGTTGCCATGAAGATTGCAGAGCGCCTCGTGATGCAACGCCTCCTCTCCAAGCACCAGGAAATTCGCGCGGAGCTGGGAAGTCTCAAGAAAACGTATGCGGGCAGCGTCAGCCTGCGTTACCAAAGTCTGAATGATCAGTGCGATCTTCTTGACGAAATTTTAGGGATTCCATTGTCATATCCGCGGGGCATGCAGGAAGACCGCTGATGGGTCGCAGAATAAAACCGTTGATCATCCCGCCAACCCGCAACCACCGGCAACTAGCCGTTTGGATCAACGCGCAAGAGCTCGTGGATTTGAAGGATCGTCCCATTGTCGCGAGTGTCACCCGAGAAAAAAACGATACAGGTTCGAACATCAAGGGCACTCGACTCCGGCGCCCTGGCAAGGGACGTTGGGGGCTTGTATTAGAAATCTGGCTCAAGGATCGAAAGCTCAAGCACGATTGTTTGTTCGAGCATCACGCCGCCGAGACATACCGTACGCATTCAGAAGCACGTAGCTGGGCTGCCTCGAACCTGAAGAAACCAAGTTTATGAACAACATCGTAGTCATACGGCGCGTTCGCGAACCATTCGGCTTCCTTGGTAACATGTCGCCGCACCCCGTCTACCATCACGGCGAGTTTGCAACAGCGGAAGCCCTCTTCCAGGCTCTACGCTTTCCAAGAAACTCCCAGGAGAGAGAGGAGATTCGCATGACACGATCGCCCATGGCTGCAAAGATGCATGCAAAGAAAAACGCTGCTCGCATGCACATTGTGCCGCGATCTGCCAATGACCTCGAGAACATGCATTTCATCTTGACATGCAAGGTCGTACGTCACGCCGATGTCGAGAACGGCCTGCTTTCAACGGGCGATCAGCACATCGTTGAAGATTGCACCGCGCGCCAGACCGAAAGCGGCCTCTATTGGGGGGCGGCACTTCGCGGTCGCGAGTGGTTCGGGCTGAACATGCTCGGGGTCCTATGGATGGAAATACGTGAGCGCCTGCGAGAGGCAAGGCAGGCTGGAAAGGTTGTGCCGGAGCTGGGTCCATGGAACACGCTGACGGCTCGCGAACTGGGAACCGACATGGTCGGTGACACGGGCACCGACATGTCCCCAAGCATCGGAAATCACAGCTTGCGATTGAAGGGCGTTTGATGAACACGGCCGATGACTGCATCAGCAAGATAATGTCGACACAGTGGTCGACCAAGGCGTTATGCCGCGCGAAAGATCGACGACTGACTGAAGATCTTCGTGCACTCGGGCCACGTCCAGCCTGGTGGCATGTCCGTGCACGTCCGCGTTATGATCGATCAGTGCAAAGGCTCAAGAAGGCCCACGACAATGACCTGCGCCTGATGCTCGCGGCAAAAGAGCCTCTGTACCGCGCTGTCCTGGCCCACCTGCTTGGATGGGAATGTCCGGTAGAAGAATAAACACTATGAATACGATCGCCGAGCGCTGCACGCAGATCGCAAACACCCTTGTGCCGGAGTACCTGACCGGAAAACGAGATTACTCCTGCACTGGAAGTGTTGCCAAACGATGGCAAGCCGCGTGGGATGGTGCATGTGTCGCGCTCGGAGGTGAACCACAAAACTACCGAATTAATTACACAGCCAGGAAGAGACCTTGATGTCACACAGACCCACCGAAAAAAAACTTCACAATGCTAAGCAGCGTGCGCGAGCGGAGGCATTGCGAAAGTTCGATCGGTACCCGAATCGAGGTATCCATCTGGCGTATCAGCCACGGTCGCCCTATACGCCAGATCGAAAACTGCAAGAAACGCCGGTCGATTGCCACCACGGCCTCGCATGGACCAACTGTACAGCGTGCTCACACCCCGTGCACCCCTAACCTCCTGTACAACGCGCGCATATCCCGCCTCCCCCTGACCTCACTGTGAACCGCAAGGAGGCCGCCGAGATGCTCACTGCCTCCCCGGCGTCGAGGTGGCTTTGTCCATTTTTGGCGATGCGTCAGGCGCGGCGCCGGGCTCTCCCCGGGCCGCGTCCGGCAGGTCTGCCAGGACTACGCGTACCAGCTCCACCGCCGGTCCGAGTACCGTCACGGGCAGGGAGCCTTCATGGAGCCTCCGTCGCGCAGGCGCGCTCCTAGGCGCCGCGGAGCGAGACGGGAGTCGCGCGCTACCGAGACGATCCCGCCACTCGGATGGCCGGTCGATCGCTTATCACCAACCGCCGACCACTGGACCGCTACCTGTCTAGCACTTCATCGATTTCTTGCTGGAGCTGCTTCGCTGAAGGTTTCGGTGCTTCATCTACCCAGCGCATGCTTTCATCGAGCACGCCCTGGAGACTACGCGCGTCCAGGTCTTTCTCTTGAGAACGGAAGCGAACGGTCGCGTACCATGTTCCACTGATGGGCCCAGAAATCCAAATAGAGGCGGGGCCGTAGCTGTACATCCCAGCGCTTCCAGGATCCGGGCTGGTGCGCTTGAGCTGATAAGCACGTCTTCGAGGCAGTAATTCCTTTCCTCGCGCTAGAACGCGAGCGTCCTCTGCAGCAAGTTCGGCCGCGATACGGAGCGCTTCCCGAACCGCCGCCTCCCGACCGGCGACCTCGAACCCTCCGACACCGCCAGGTTGCACTACCCATGTTCGCAGGGTGACTCGGGTGACTCGGACCCTCCCGTCCTGCGTTACGAACGCCGGATTGGAAGTCGTACCCACGTAGCGAAAACCTGGAATCTTCGTCGAGTCACTCATCGCGCCCTACTGTACCATCGTGTCGCACGCCAGCGTAATGAAAGCATGAAGCGCCGTTGGTTTCGTTACCTCGGCCTACTCGACGACCGTTTCCTCGTCCATGGCGATCCCGGCGAACCGCGCCACGCGCGATGCCGCGCGCCATTCAACGTCTATCGCAGGTCGCTTCCCAGCACTCCCCGCCGGGGCTCTGCCAGTCATCAAAGCGGAGCTGCGGATCGACCTGCCGATGGTCCCAGTAGTTATCGTTCACCCTCACATAGCGCCGCAGCGCTTCTAGGATGCGTGCGTAGTCGATGCGGTCCGTCGCGGAGAACGTAGAGCTCGTAGCCCGCTCATCGAGTACACGGATGGTCGCGGAGCGCAGGCGCCCCAAGTCTCGGACAGGCCAGCGCGACAGCACGATCTCGCTCTTGGGGTCCCCGCGGTTAGCATCCAGGATCGCCTGCAGCGCGGCCCCCTGCTGCCGGAGATTCTCTCCATACGAGGCCGCTACATGCGCCTGTGCCACGGCCTGGAACAAGGCCTGCTGACGCGCATCAAGCGAGTCCCACACCGGCTTGCTGACGATCATCCAGGTGATCAAAAACTGCTGCTGCCATCCCGGCGTGTGGACGAAGCGAAGCCCCGCCGTGCCGACATTGCCGGCGCTACCGAACAGCTGCGAGAGGTCGTCGAGGGGCGTAGCGAACTCGAGCCCCTGAATCGTGCCAGAGAGTGCCGCCTGCAGAAGGGATCCCCCGCCAGGAACTGCCTCGATAAACGCGAGGTTATTCGCCGGAATACGACCGTCCGCGACAAGCTCGTCACAGGCCCGATTGATCACATCCTCGCCAGGAGGCAGATAGCGCAGCGTCCAGTGCTGCTGACATAGCCCGGAAAGACCGATGCCCCGATGCCCGCGAACATCATCCAGGGGCTCGCGAAAGTAACCGGAGAGCTGCTCCGGGCTGCCCACGATCGGCAGGGCAACTACCCCGCGACCCCGCGCGGCGAGGATCTCCTGGGCAAGCTCAAGCCCCGTCTTGCCGCCATCGATAGACTTGCCGTACAGAAATCCCAAAAACTCGTCGAAAGAGGGTCCAAGGGGGACTCCAGAATTGTAGAGAAACCCCCACGCCTTGTTGAGATCTCCACCCGAGATGTACGCCGCGTCAAAACCGCCCCCCGCCTGGCCCGCTGCGACCGCGGCCAGGATGTCCGAGAACTGGGATGGGATCGGAGGAGTGCCCGGGATCTGGATCAGATGCACCTCTCCACCGACGCCCAGTGCCGTGCTCGTCACGGCCTGGAGCCTCGCCGCGAACGCCTGCGCCGGTGGACCAATGGCCGCCGATGCGCTGAAACTACGGTACTGGATCTCGCGGGCAAGCGCCCGACCTGACGTCATGGTGGCAAGCGCCAATGTGGCCAAACCAATCAAGATGATCCGGGTAGCCTTGCTGTTCACATGCTTTTCATTACTCACTCTGCAGCCTCCTCGTCCTTTGTTTCTTCTTGGGTGTCATCGCACTTGACATGTCAATCGTCGCACACCGCGTCACAGCATGCGACTTAGCGAACTGGGAAAGACTAACTATGGTAAGTTTTACACACAGCTATACTGCGCATTCTTACAAAGTGCGCATGACGGCATCGTGTTGTAAACGCTAGGTCACCGTCCTGAGTGCTTTGAGCAGCATCTCCGCCTTGTCCAGACGCGCGACGATGTTTCCCAATTTCTGGTCGTGTAATTCATCGAGCAGGCCAACCAGTAATTTAGCGAGCTTCCCGGCAACCTTGATGTCGGTCCCAGTGGCTGCTGCGAGGCGTAAACGTTCAAGCAAAGTTTGCATAGCTCATCCGCATTGGAGGGAAATCGATCTTCGCCCCGCATCTCGACTTACCGGGCGCGACGTCATGGGGCCACTTCCATGGCTACCAGTCGTCGCTCACCCAGTCGCCGCGCACCACATCGAGTGGATCGAGGTCGACTGCATACTCGACCGACGTTCCCCTGCCAGCAGGGCCGAGCGCCATAGCGTCGGGCACCGAGTAATCGATCTGGTGCGAAATCAGCGCGCGGACATCTCTGAGGTTTGAAGGAAAAGTCACAACGCACCATCCCGCTTCACGATACTTCTCCGCGAGGTGCTCGACCGCGGCGGCGGGTACTCCATCACGCGCCACTCCGACCACAGCAGGCCACGTCTGACTCTCGACCGCTGTACGAATGGCCGCGTCAAAATCATTCTCACACAGGGTGAGATGCTCCGGAGTATAGGGCGATTTCTTGACAGGCAAAGCTTCACTGGGCTTAATCATGTTCTATCTTTCTGAACGTTGCGCTCGATAACACGGCAGGTAGGTAAATATTCAGGGATCCGGTCGAAGCTTACGCTGAAGCCACCAATCCCATTGCTCGTACTCAGGCTCTGACTCTCCATCGGTCCACAGATAGCGCTGCGGTGGTCCCAGAAGCTCCCAACCATCCGCCAACATCTCCAAGACACATGTATATAATGGAATGCCTCTCGGTGACAGAGTGTAGCCGATAAACAGCTTGTTATCGTCGGACTCCGGAAGCGATCGCTTCACTACCAGACTTGCGTCTTCAAACGACCACCCGTCAATGGCGCTTCGTAACGTTGGGCGGGGTGTCGAAACAGCGGCTACTTGCATTTTGCCGCTTCTTTTCGAGCCGGTCCCAACCACAGCCTTGTCAAGCACTCGAAGCAAATCCACAGGCCGCCACCAACGTATTGTGTACGGTTGGCATGGCCGCAGAAACGTGCGCCAGGATCGAATTCTTTGTCAGGTCGTTTCACGGGACCCCTCTAATCACGGACTGCACAAGTAGCCGGACTTAACGACGTCGATCGCACGATCGATCGCTTTACGGAGTGAGAGGAAGCTTCCACGGCACGCCCTCACCCGCGCCGCCCCCTCACCCCGAAGTTCACTGACGTGATAACCACCGCGACCGATTCGAATCACCACGCTTGCCGCGGCATTGTCTCGAAAAATTTCGATTTGGTCGTCATCCACGTCCGGATCAGCGGCTTCGATCAGCCGACCCGTAAGGCCTTCCGCCTCCAAACACGGAACCACCCGCCTCATTTCCTCAGGAAAGATCACACGGCCTCTTCGGAGCTGAGTACCACAATCGTGCCGCGCTGGATCGCGCCAGCCATCGCGAACCATGCAACGGACATGCTGCAGGGTGCCGGGCGCGCCTTCGTAGGCGGACCGCCTTCATCTCGAAGTACGCGTGTGGTCCGGTAGCTCGGACCTGATAGATCCTTGTAGTCAAGAACCATCTCACATTCTTGTTTGTGAATGCCTGAGCCCGAAGGTCCCTGCCAGTGACCTTCGAATTTACCAATGATCCGCGTCGGGGCCCCCAGACCACGCACATGAGGACCCACGATCATTTCACGGGCCTCCCGGGCACGGGCAATCGCACGCTGAGCTGCCGCGAGTTTCTGCACATCGCCACACTTCTCAGCACTCCGACGGGCCGTGTCCGCGCGGTGGAGTCGTTTGCAGATCCGCGCGTACTCCGCGCGCTCCGCGGCTGACAGCCGGGGGGCCTCCGCAGGCTCCGCGGCTGAGAGCTGCTCCGCGGCTGAGAGCTGAGCAGGCTCCGCAGGCTCCGCAGGCTCCGCGGCTGTGAGCTGGGAAGGCTCCGCAGGCTCCGCAGGCTCCGCGGCTGTGAGCTGGGCAGGCTCCGCAGCCTCCGCGACGACGCACCTCCGGCACCTGCAGGGCTCTCCCGCAACACTCTCCAGATCAGCAAGTGCTTGGGCCAGCGGGCTGTTCTCAACGTTTGCGTCTAGTAAAAGTACATAAACGCGCCGCGATCCGTTCTTTTGGGTCACCGTTACACGACCGGTACGCGCGACAGCTACTTTGGCTCCCAGCGCCCAGATCTTACGAATCATCAACCCGGTACCGGCCGTATACTTACCGTCCCGCAATCCACGTACCGTCGTCGTCGAGGTCATGCCAAAACATCATTGCTTACGTTGTGCCGCTATTTTTTGGCCTGTAAGTGCCTGATTGTTGGAGACGGGCATGCTCTTACCCGTCTCCAAAATTCCTCAATGGTGTATCACGCAATATCCGGGTCCGTGTTACCCCAGGATCCTGACCCACCGCATAATACTCATAGTGCACGGCCTCAGGACGCACAAGCTCCTGACAATGTTGTGGCGGATCTGTCATTTTAGCCATGATTTCAGCCTCCACAAAAATTTGCCAGCCCCGGCTCTCCTGGAGCCACCAGTCTGACAGCTGCTCAATCAGGGCCGCCTCATGCTCCTTTGGTTCACAGAAGCCTAAATGTAGCTCTTCGTACATCGAAAAGATCGTCTGAACGACCTCATGTCCCGGCCACGCCAGAGCACAGGCACGATCGAATTCTGCCTGAAGGTCCGTCATTTGCTCTTGAGCTTCCACGGACGATTTGTGCCAAGAGACCGTCCGCTTAGAGGCGCCGTATTGCTCATCGCGCACGCGCTCTACAATCCAGATCACGGCAGACTCGATCATGGGCATTCCTTCCAGCTCCGACAACGCGCCTCAAGCTTCGAGCGACACAATGGACATATCTCACCCCCGTTTACCAACGCGCTCCGCGCTCTGATTGGGCTGTAATCAGCTGCCGACGCTTTAGCCCCGCACTCTGTAAGAGCACGAGGCCGCTCAAACATTGAACCGAACCGACGAACAATCACCTCGGTCCCGCTATATTCTCCCGTGCGTGCATGGCGCTGGAGGGGCGTTATCCAGTAAAGTGCCTCCGCAACCGACTCTTCTATTCCGCTGAGGCCTGCATCAAACTTGGAGACATAAAGGCAATCAACGGCCGTGAACCGGAGGCGCCCTAAGGGCCACCTCGTAAGCACGCTCCTGACGAGCCAGCTTTCAGGGAAACGCACAGCCTGGGGATGGGCAGCCTCGATGCGATCTGTGTCCGTCACGGGCTGTTGGACAAGAAGAAGACCCAGCTCAGCGGCAAGGGCTCGATCAGCATCGGACAATAAAAGCTGCCACATCAGCGTGAGACATTAACCTTTCAAAAGCGCAGCGCTCGCAATCACGCTGTCAAGGCAGTCCCCAACGATCTGCTCGGCAAGCTGAACCATATCTGGGGTCGGTCCGCCACAGTCGCCAGACCACTCATGAATGCAAAAGCTTGCAAGCACGAGACACCCAAGCCGGATGGCAGCTCCTTCAGTTGCCCGTTCCTCGGCAAGATTTGTGTAATAGTCAATGCCTCTGCGCCAGCTTGCTGCCTTTGCGACTGTCATACTCGACCTTACTTCTGTCATACGTGACCTAATTAGCGCCCAGCCTGCAGCCATTCCACATCGGTAGCACGAACACTGGTATCCACCTTGTTGCGACGGGACCAGACGGTGACGAACCTGCCGCTGGAGGGTAGCCCCCGCAGCTCGTCACGGCGCTCGGTCGCGATCGCGTATTCACCACGCGCGAACGCGAGGCCTCCTTTCGTCTTGACCTCTTGCTTGATGCGCACGAGCCGATAACTCACAAAATGCCCAGTATACTGAGGCCACTGTGCAACCTGCGCCACAGCAGTCACCAGAAGGCTCCTGAAGGTAGCAGAGAGGTCAACGTTTGACATGTCAGTGGAACATTGCGCATGGGGAGTCATACCAGCTAATAATGCAAGTGCTTGGCCAGACTTTCAGCCGCGTGAACTACCTGAATTACCCATAGGACTCTTACAATTTGGTGCCTTGCAGGACACGGGTATTTAATTACCCAGTATCCTTTAGATGACGCCCTCATCAAGTCGGCGGCCTGGGTATATACATACCCTCCTTGTAAGATCAGATCCTTGAGCGTATGGCCGTCCTGGCATCCAACATGTATGACTGCCCATGCGTATGACGGATTCTGAAGTAATTGACGCGGCGCAAAAGGCGCAGCGTACTTACGCATCGGCGGTGACACGCGCCAACCGCGCCCAAGTTGCACCGGAAGGAGCTGTTGTCGTGAAGCACGAGATTGGAGGCAAGGTGGTCTTGAACCTTCCTGGTCATCCCCTGCATGGGCAGACCTTCGAGGTTGCGCGTCGAAACGCCCGCCATCAGTTCGTGATTGCGCGTGCAACGAAACGTTTTGGTGAGTATCGCAAGGGTGACGAGCTGCGCTTCACCGGCACCCTTCTCGCAGCACTGGAGACGGCGTCGTAACGGCGCCCCGGGCCCATGTCTGCCAAACTTACCAGGCAGGGGGTGCTCGATCTTGGCGGCAATCGCCGGATCGTTCCCACCTGCAGCCATCCACAAATCGAGTACAGCACCAGACTCTCGACTGCCTGGAGCACTGTCTGGGGAGACTATGATACCCACATCAGAATTGCGCGTTGCGCCGTGTGTCATGCCCCGCTGAAGTATTCACCCAAGAGGACGAGGTGAAGTATGCGCTATACGATCAAGAATGGTAAGAGCGTCTCCCATCACGGTCCGGGATGCGTGGCGGCTGTGGTTACGACCACCACCGAGGAAGGTCCCGAGGGGGTCGGTCTCGCGATCGACGTCGTCGGTATCAATGGTCTGCGCCTCAAGCTCGCTATCGAGCCCGCTGACTTCGACGATGAGGCGTCGTGCGTGCAACTCCTTCACCTCGCGGAGCGGATTCGGCTCATGGCCACGGCTGCGGCGAACCGCCGCACGGCGACCCCGATGGAGACGAGGTGTGCTGCTGGGGACGTGCCGTGATTGGGGTAGATCCTGCGAGCATCATCCCCCTGACAATGACCTCGGACGTGGAGGACGCTCCCTCGCGCTTCGCGGCCGTTGCGGCGGACTGGATCGAGGATCGCTACGAGACGGGTCGCTTTGTGTGGGCGGATCACTGGCATTATGCCCCTCACGCGTTGCTCTTGCGAGCATTCAGCCGTGAGGAGCTGATTCGGCTCTGGCACGGCTGTATCTTTGCATCCGAACTCGATGAATACTTTGAGGAGCACGAGGCACTGGTCTGGAAGGTCCGGCACGCGCTCTGGCGCTACGGTTGCTCGCGGGACTATCCACGGTTCGTCGCGTGTCATAACGGCCTGGGGCGCCTCTCGATCGGCCTGCCCAACTTCGCCGTGCGAATCGTGCATACACGATCTATCAACACAGCTGCGTGGGCGGCACAAGGGCGTGACAAACCGATCTACCTGGACGCCTCATTCGGTATGCTCGTGTATTACCGGGGCAGCCACGTGATGACGATTGGATTCGCACCCTCCGAGAACGGGATTCTCGTGGCACAGGTTCAGCTCCGTGAGAAGCAGGGCAACAGATTTCTCTACAAGTTGCCGATGGGTTACCTTGATTTTGCATTGGCGGTGCTCCAGCGGGCATTTCCCGACGATGACCTGTACCTCGTCACGGGGACCAGCACCACCGCAGCTATCCAAGCAGCCTACGGCAAGAAGACAAAACCCCAGGCTGAAACCCTGTTGCGTGTGGAGCGGTTCTATGACCAGCCGCTCACCGACTATACCCGAGTAGGCGACCCGATTCAGGGCAGCAGTGATGATGGGAGAGCCTTCGTCAGGCTCTTGCGCGCCAATACGCAATACCGAAAAGCCGCTTGAATCCGACGGCTGGGGTAGACAAAATCCACACAGTCCACATACCTGCAGAGGATTTCCATCCTGAGGTAAACTTGTCTCCCATGAACGAACGCGGTCAATACGGTGCATCGACACACCTCATCTCCAAAGCTGCCATAGGATCCTCCGAACCTTCGGGCCGCTCACATGCGCCGTGGATCCTTGGAGGTGTTGGCTTAGCGATTGCGGGTTTAGCCGTGATCGCTGCGCGCACCGCCAAACGCCAGCGCCCCAACCCCCACGACAAAGAAGTGCGGGCTTGGGAGGCCGAATTCCCTGGGCTGCCCTGGTACATGGACCAAGTCAAGGACTCACGTCAGCTCGATATGTGGGAGCGTGCGCGCGACCACTGGGAGCGCACGCGTTGAAACCCTCTTCCCAGATACGTGCCCTGCCGAGCACGGATCCGGAGTACCCGTTCTGGCTACGCAAGGTCTCGGATCGACCTCCGGTTTTATACGTCCGCGGACAGCTGCCCCCGGATCGCCGGAGCATCGCTTGCGTTGGAACACGTTTTCCCTCCATCTTCGGACAGCTCGTGGCCCCCCGCCTCGCGGGTTTTTTCGCGGAACAAGGCTGGAGTATCGTCAGCGGTCTCGCCCGCGGCGTGGATACGCTCTGCCACGAGGCCGCCCTCAGGGCCGGAGGCCACACGGTCGCCGTACTCGCGAACGGCCTCGATACCGTGTACCCCAGGCAAAATTCTGAACTTGCAGACCGAATCCTAGCTCAGGGTGGAGCCCTCCTGAGCGAGCAGCCACCCGGCACGCCTGCGCTTCCCAAGCACCTCACACGCAGAAACCGCATCCAGAGCGGCATGTCTGTGGCCACGATCGTGATGCAAACAGACATCGTCGGGGGAACGATGCACACGGCGCGCTACACCCTGCTACAGGGACGCTTGCTAGCCGCCCCCGTCCCCCAGGGGGTGCATGCCGCCGTGCCCAAGAGTCAAGGACTCCTCGCGCTGACCCAGCGCACCGGTACCGACCTCGGGCACCTTCTTGAGGCAAAGGGGGCCCTGGCAGCGCTACTAGAGCAACATTTCGCGAATCACCCCGTCGCCATGCCGATCAGGGGAAACGGGGACTATGCCAAATTACTCGACATGCTGGAGCGTTTACTTGACAGCACGCCGTATCCGCCGCCTGACGCAGCTACGGCTCCTGAAAAACAGCTTGAGCTCTCACTAAGAACTTTGAAGGAAAATCCATGAGCTGTCGACACCATCTCGCAAACGGGACATGCACTCGGTGCTATCCGAGCAACCCGTTCAACCGTGTACCCGCCGACCGCATCGATCCGGGACCAGAGTCCAACTACGGGCCGAATCTTGAGGGTCCCGGCGCGGTGCCCCACGCCCCACTAAACGACGCTCCACGCTGCAGCGCATCGTATGGAGCGTGTCCCTGCGAGCTTCCAGCAGGACATGAAGGGGATCACGCTTCCACAAAGTTCGGATCTCGACGCGCTTGGACCGATGAACAAGCGGCACGCGACCTTGATGACAGGATCACCGACGACCGACCAAGCCTCGCAGCACTGCGAAAAATATTCGCTAATGGCCAGTGCATGAACAATAATCTTCTGCTAGCAGAACTACCGCATGATCTGCGCGCAGCCGGCTACAAAGAAAGCGTTATATCCGAGATCCTTGCACTCATCACCGCTGGACCGAAGCTCCTGGAGATTGCAACAGAAGCGCTAGAAGTTGAAGAGTGCAACAGCCTCCGAGACTCCAAAGTCGCCTATGCGCTGCGTGCCGCGCTGGCCAAGGTGCGCCCATGAGCAAGGCGATGGCAGCGCCCCTCCGCTACTGGTGGCGGCTCCGCGCGTGGTGGCACGCGAACTTGTATCATCCCGCAGAGATCACGTTGACAGAGGACGGTTTTCTCGTCGAGTGCTCGTGCGGCGGCCACGGCCAAGTCGCGCGCAATGGCGACGGGACGTTCACGGTAACTGCCGCAACGTGCCTGCTGTGGAAGTGGCGGCTTCAGTGCAAGCCGATCCTGCCCGGCGCACGAGCGATGGTGCGCCCATGAGCAAGGCCGCCGAAGCACGCGCATTTCGACTCGGTACATGCGCCGCTGCGATCGAGACAGCAAAGGCCGCGATCAAACTGGCATTGCGGACGCAAGATCTCCTGACGTCCACGAACGGTCAAAAACTTAACAAGGCGTACGAGATCGTTAACGCCGTGGAGCAAGAACTATGGGCACGGAAAGACACGCCATGAGCAAGCCCACCCTAGACGGCGAGGTCATCACCCTCGCCAATGCAAAAACCTTGGTGCTCAAGCGCTTTCCGCGCGCCCGGTGCGACGGGCAGACCGATAACTCCGGCCAACGAGACTACTTCGTGTACCGTGGCCAGGGACCACGCGCTGGTGAAATGTACCTCGCATACGGCAAGACGAAACCGGCCGCATGGAAGGCTGCGGCCGTGGAGATTGCAAGTGCAAAGAAAACGCCATGACCACAGGCCACGATCCCGGTGACGAAGATCGACAAGAATCCGTGGACGTCTACTGCCAGAACTGCGGAGACCCGTTCGATCGAGCCGCTGAGGCTGCAGCGGGCCGCGTACCGACCGCGTGGCGCCCCTGCCCGCATCCGTCGCCAGGACGTCCGCTAATTGACTGCGGCGTTGGCGGCCACATGTACACGGAGAAGAAACCCAAATGCAATTGATCGCTTCACGAAAGCTCATCACCGAGGGCCACAAGCACGACGAGGCGATGGACCAAGCGCCATGGAATTACAAGGAGCCGGATCCGCCCGCGGGTTCCGTCGACATCCATGGCAACGAGTGCCGATGTGATGACAGTGACGATACGCTTGATCCGCCCGAAAGCGTAAAGTGCCCACTACATGAGCATGTCGCTGAGTGGGTAGCGTTGCCGAACGCCCGTGGCCTCATATGGCTCCGCAACAACCTCAAAGTGTTGCTCGACGGTTACGCAGAAGCCCTGAGAGAGGTGGAGCGCTTAACTGCAGCAGTGTGCGAGTCAGAGCTTCAACACCTTGACAACGTCCGCGTCATGTCAGGGGTCGTGTTAACCTTGGCACCGCTCGCGAGACTCCTTGGAGAGGATCCCGGCGAGGGAATCGATACTGCCGCAAGTGCCGTGGAACGTGGAGCACTACGGCTGCAGTCGACTTTACTCTGAGCTCTCCGCGCCCGGCCCCCTCGAAGTCGCCCACCGCATAGCGCATCGCGGATCGCCAACTAATCCGTGGATGCGAGATTCAGCGCTGAAAGACCCTCGACCCCGTGGAGGCCCCCGCAGAATCGTTACCCTGCGGAATGGTCACCCCTCCAGCCACGTTCAACACGAAGGGCGTCACGAGATCGTACTCGTTTCCGACCGGCGTGTTCCCGTAGAAGTCCGCCCACGAGCGGGAAGGAAGTCCGCCAACCTGCATACCGCCGGAATCTTCACCCACATCGGTCACCGTGTCTGTCACGCGCACCTGCGCCCCATCGTTTACCAACAGTCCGAACCCCGCGTTTCCGGTACCGCCCACGTTCGTTAACGTGACCGCTGTGGGGCCCGTATCAACAACGAGTGCGTTGCCTGCAGAGTTGTTGATTAGCACATTGGTGAGGTTCCAGTGCCCATAGTCGGCGTGAATGGCATCTCCGACAGATCCTTGAAACAGGACGTTCTGCAGGCCCCAGTTGCTGCCCACCGGCGCGAAGAAGAACCCCGAGGTCATCGTCGGGAAGGTGTCATCGAAGACCGTATCCACAAACGTTTGCAAAAACGCCGCGATGTAAACGTACGACTGCGGCTGCGCAAAGTTTGTGAAGAGACTCCGCGTCAAGAGCCCCGGCACAGGCTCCAGGTCATAGGAGGTCGTCATCGTCGTGCCAAAGATCTCGAGCCCGTTGGGGGCACTGATCGACAAGAACCCGTCAACCACGCACAATTCGATCACGGGAATATCCGCATTGCCGAGCGCAAGTGCATATTTCCCCGGGGGCGCCACGAAGTGGATCCCCTGAAATATCGGAGCATTGATCCCCCAGCTCGAGATCCCCCAGGAGTTGTTTCCGGTGGGGGTCGATCCAATGAGGGTAGCGGACGGCTCAACGATCTGTAGAACCTCATCTGCCGCGAGCACCAGCGCGCCATCTCCACCGTTAAGGCTGACAGCGTCGTTGCACAAGAAGAGATGAGTGGCGTCACTTCCAAAAATGCTGCACGTGGCTAGATGGGAAGTTGCCGATTGCACCGTACGAATGAGCTGCTTGCCCTTGAGCGCATTGCCAGCCCAGCTCGCTCGAGGGCTAGCGATCGTGAGCGTAACCAGGTTAGAGACCGGATCCGATGACACCACAGCCCCTGCAGCCGCTGAAATAACCGCGTCTGCCTGAGAAAGCAAACGCGTGAGGCGTGGGAGAGCACGAATCGTCACGCCGCTCTGAAATGTGAAAAACGGAAAGGGTGAAGGAGCGCCCGTGAACGCTCCGATGGTCGACGTCTGAATGACCGGCAGTTGAAAGTCAGGAGGAAATGTCTCCGTGATACCCGTGATGTCGATGACGAAGGACGTACCAGGCGCTGGAATGCTCGGCGGTTGACGGAGCGCGTGCTGAAGCGTCCTGAAGGGCTTGTGCCTCGAGCCATTCCCGTGCTTGTCGCTGCCATCCGAGCGCACGAAGATCGTGACGGTGGTCAAATCGAACGGCGGAGTCTCCTGGACCCTATGGTGGTCCCGATGATGATGGTCCCGATCCCGGTGCCTTTTGGGCTCGCAGTTCCCACGAGCTATACTGGCGCCAACAAGCTTCGCGTCTGCCATGCTCCTTTCTAACGAAAATCCACACAAGGATGCTAGTTTTGGGCCCTTTGACGGGCATTCATTGAATGTTGTCCCCTCCAAGAAGGCTAAACAGCTAGGACAACATCTTGCATGGTGGACATCCCGTGAATTCAACGCATTGCGTCAAAGAGCTGCCAATATCCTAGGACTCAGCGGCCGCAGTCCCAGAAAGTTGACGCAGCCGCGTCTCAGCCGCCCGCGCACAGCCCTCAAAATACTTCACAGCCTTAACAAGGCAGTTCGGGCAGTTTGAAAGATCCGGACTCGTGGTGTGCTCCATAGGATGCTCTTGATTACAAAATGTAGAGCCCCCTCCACACAATTTCAGACAGATCACCACCGTCAGCTTAGTTGATGGATCCTGTGAAACCTGCAACGGCCTCAAAAGAGCTTGAAACCACGCGCATGCCGAGTAATGCATGCTAAAGTCTTTGCCGCTATTGATATAGCCCAGTGTGATCTTTCCGCAGGTCTTGCACTGATAACGGCATCCGTATTTACCCGTCTCATTAACCCAAAAGTTTCCACCCTTATCTTTGAAGCCGCTAGCTTTGTGCACCGTGACGGCCTTCGATTTCTTCTCCCGCATCCGTTCAGAATATGCGCGAGGCGCGGCTAACCGCAACACCGCCACGATCTAAGTTAGATACCCGGCTCTCGATCGTCACAGGGCGTGACTCTTAGTAGACGGGTATTTTATTACCCAGGCTCTATGAACACATACTTGTGCGCATCCCTGCTCTGGCACACCACCCGCAAGGATCCATGAAAAGAGGACATGGAGAATAGAAATGACCGTCACTGACAATACAGGCCGTCCGCATGCCAGGATCAACCAAAACGTGTTCCGCCATGTAACAGAGGACATGATCGAGGAGGAATCTCTCCTCTGTGAGGCGCCTACCCAAATTTTGGTATCCCCAAAACGCGAAACGCCTCGAAGGGGGGTCGCTACCCTCACGGGCAATTTCACTGTACGCTTTGACGAGGTATCTGGGACGATTTCGCTGTGACGTGTAACGTGTTCGGCGGTAGTGCCGAGACCAGCGCGCCGTCCGCAACCGATGTCGCCGGGCTCCAGGCCATGGATCGCCACTGGTACCTGAAACCAGCGTCGACCGTCGCTCAAAGGCCTTGCGCTGCCCGCGCCTTCGGAACGTCCGGCGAGGCGTGATGGGGCTTGACGTCCGTTTGAATCGTTGCTAGTGTTCAAATCGTGAACACGAACATCACCAACGACGAACGCTGCGCGCTCCAACGCTATGCCACCGCTCACGGCCGGACCTGGAAGTCGCAGCTCTCGCTCGCATGGTCCAACGGAGACGACGAGCGCGAAGACGACGCAGGGCTGTTGCGGTCTGTGCGCAACCGCATGGGGCCATCCTGGCTCATGCGCCGCTGCACGATTCGTCCGGTGGCGTCGTGAACCTCACACGGACCGAGCGCGTCTCTGACGAGACCTTGGTGGATGCGCTGAGCATCCTGACCTCACCCGTGTTCGGTTCCCTGAACATGGCCCATGCGCTGGGCGGCTGCGGCCCGTCTAACAAGTGGAGCGTGCTGGAGAGCTACACGCCTCGCCAGATCGTGGATGAGGTCATCGAGCGTGGAATCGATCTCGATAGTGTTAAAGCGTCGTGCTCGTCGGTCATGGTGATGGACACGCCTGTGTTCCACAACATCCTCGAGTACGATCCGCGACCGCGATGTGGACTGTGCGGGCGCCCTCACCCGGTCGACCACAAGACCGGATCGCCCGCATCGTGCGGGCGCGCCCAGCGGCTCTACAACCCGCCCGTCTGGCGTTGGACGCGCGCCACTGCCGAGGCCGCCCTGTGAGCCCCCGCGGCGGCGCCCGCCCGGGAACCGGCCCCAAGCCGGCAGCCGGCGAACCGGCGCGACACATCCTCCGCACCTCCGTGACCGATGCCCAGCTCGCGTGGGCCGAGCACGTGGCCGAGCACGAAGGGCTGACGCTCGCGGAATGGCAGCGGTCGCTTGTGGACCGAGCGATCAGCGAGCACACCTGCGCCGAGTGCGCCGAGCAGGATGGCGAAATTTCTGGATTGGGTCAGGATGCCACCCCTGAAACCTGCGACCTGCGACCTGTGCAGCGCTCCGGCGACGTGGCGACACCCCGCAGGCGGTATGCGATGCAGCGGATGCCGGCGGTATGCGATGCAGCGGATGCCCGCGCCCCGCTTGACAGTGTATTGAATAGTTGCTATAGTTCAAACATGCCGACCACGAACACCAGTATCGAGCCGCTCCGCACCGTCGATCGGACGGCAACCACGTGGACTACCCACCCGACCTGCGGCTACGACATGATGTCGATCGGCCGCTACACGGTGATCGTATGGACCGGTAGCCCGGCCACCGACCTAGATGACGGCTGCGAGGTCTGCGAGGCGTACATCCCGACCACCGATCGCGAGTTCCCCGAGGGCAAGATGCTGGTCGGGCACCGCCGGTTGGACACGCGCTGCCGCAGCATGGCGCGCGCCGAGGCGCTCGACGTCGCCCGCGACGCAATCGCCGACTTCGAGTCCCGTCCGCGTAGATCGTGAAAACGCTGAACCGGCGCGCTCGCCAACCGCGCCAAGTAACAAGGAGACCACCATGTACCATCCTCTGGCTCGCGCGGGCGCGTACGTCGCTGGCCGACTGCACGGTCGCAGCAAGCCCGAGCTGACCGACGACGATCTCTTCGTGCTGCAGGCGCGCGGCCGAGCCGCCGCCAACGATGAATCGCTTCCGGACGAGGCGCGCTCGGCGGGCGCCACGCTCTGGCACGCGGCGCTCTGGCACGCGGCTACGGCTGCGATTGGCAAGCGCGGCGCGACTGCGGCGGAGAGAGCCGCGGGGCTCGCCGTGTGCCGGAAGGCGGTGCGGTCGTGACCGTCCCGCGCGAGGTCACCGCGGAGACGCTGACGCGCGACCAGATCCTTGAGCTTGCGGACGAGCGCGATCCAGCAAAGCCACGGCTGACCCTGCGTGAGCGCGCAGCGTGCATCGCGGCATTGCGCGTACCCAACGTGTTTCGTCGACGCATCAGCGAGGACGAGATCAAGCGCTCGCGCGCTATCTGCGCCGCTGCCATCAACGCCCGCGCGAAGGCAGGGAGGTAGCCATGGCATCCTGGAACAAGGTCATCGCCGGTAACACGCTCTACGGCGTCCGCTCGTCGCTCGCCATCTGGCCGGTCAAGGTCATCAACATGGACTCGGTGACCGAGACGGCCATCATCGAATGGAACCACAACAAGCCGCGTCAGGTGACCCGGAAGCAACTGGAGAGCTATCGGGTCAACCGGCCGGCCGCGAAGTCGGTGGCCAAGTGAAGCCCGACGGCACGTGCTGCTGCAACGCGTACTCCGTGGTGCACCTGATCGGACGCGGAAACTGCCCGCACGGAAGGTGCCTGCGGTGCGATCGGTCGAGCGACCAGTGCGTGTGCGCCAGCGAACGACGAGCCACGAAAGGAACGAGATGAGCGACGAGAAACACTTCTACGAGCTGAGCCAGAACGGCCGCACGCCGCTGTACTGGATCTGCGCGACCAGCCAGGACGCCGCACGCGCCACGCTGTCCGCGGCCGGCACCGACTTCGAGGACCTCGATCCGAGCGAGCGTCCGCTCGACTGGCGCGAGTTGTCGCTCGACGACGCGGCCAAGTTGCGTTGCGACACCGGCGAGGACGGGCGCGACCGCGGCAAGATCTCGCTAACCGAGTGCGACCTCGGGGAATGGTTCTCGAGCGAATGGTGAGCAGGGGTGAACATGCCCCCCATGTCGATCGTGCCATGGTGGCCGTCGCCGCCGAGCATCGTGATCGCGCTGCGCGACTACAAGACGCTGCAGATCTACCGAGGAATACGGCACACGCTGGCCAAGCGCGGAATCAAGGAGCGCCCGTGAATTTCGACCAGATGGCCGACGAGCAAAAATGGAGGATGTTCGCCGACTGTTGCTGGTACTGCGGAGCGGTCAATGCCGTGGCATGTGGATGCACGTCAAGGACCACGGATCAGGCGTGGACGCGCTTCGTCCGCCAGTGGCGGGACTTGATGCGCCGCCTGTTTCTGCCGCTCTGCAGCCGTGGCGAGCCGTGCTGCGAGCATGAATGCAACAACATGGCCGAGCATTTCGGCCGAACCGGAGACGTCCCATGACCATCGATCGATCTCTACTGCGCCAACTGCGGCACCTCCGTGACCGATGTCCAGCTTGCGTGAGGGGGAATGTCCTGCTTGTGCGAATGAGCGTGCTCGCAAAGCCGATAAGCCTCCGTATGAGTACACGCTCCGTGCAACGGAGCCCCAAAAGGAGATGGGTTGGCTCACCATAATAGACGGTGAAGTTGAATGGCATGCTGACGATGAAATCGCGACTCGCGTGGCGCAAACGGCGCTTGATGACGCGAAAGCGGAGGGCGACGTGAAGTGCGGATCGTTTGACGCAGCAAACAACGCGGCACGCACTTAGCTGCGACTGTACCGAGTGTTGCTCGGTACGCACGGAAGCGTACCGAGCGCTTATCGCGCCAAAGAGGAGCAAAGAACCATGAAAACTATCACTATGAGCAACGGTAAGGTGCACGCAATGCCGCTGGAGGCGGACGCTTCGGATCTTGTGCGGTGGCGCCCGATCTCTGGCGAGGAGCCTTTTCAGTACCGCGTGCTTTGGTTGGGATGGTGGCGCGGCCGTCCTGCGAGCGCCAAAGCATTTGGAGTGCAGGCCATTCGCGAGGAACTTGGAATCACCGCGAGAGGGCGCGCGTGTCCCAACCTCAGAACCCTCGCTGGGATCCACGATACAGAGATGATCATCAGAAATAATCCAGCCATATTTAGCGTTCATTTTGTTTCTCCAGATCCTCAAAACGTTTGATGTCAAGGAGCTTTAAAATGACCAAAATGCTCGGTTTGCTTTTCGTGATTGTCGTCTCTGGATGCTCGCTGTCAACGCAGCGTCACATCAACCACGGTGGTGCGGCGTTGGGCTGAACACGTGGCCGAACACGAGGGGCTGACGCTCAGCGGTCGCTCGTGGACCGGGCGATCAGCGAACACGCCTGCGCCGAGTGCGCCGCGGACGATGAGCACTTGATCCACGATTGAATCATTGCTCCGCACGATGGCGAAAGCCGGGGCCACGATCGACATCGTTACCATGGCGCACGCTCGAGATCGGCGGACCAAGACCGTTCCGAGATGTTCGGCACGCGCCGCCTCGTTCCACTGGTCAAGCGCTGCCTCGTAGAGCGAAGCTTCATCGGGATGCGCTACCGGCGCGGGCGCCGCACCGGCGCCGGGTCGTCGCGAAGCCGACCGATTTGTCGCGCGGTTGTCGCCTGAGTAGGACATCTACCACCGTCTCTACGAAAGTTCAGCCATACGGTGTATGGTTACGCTTGCTGTTCAAACCACTGCCTGGCATAAGCATCCGCAGCTGTACCCCACCAGACAGGAGTTTCATGTGAAGACCTACAAGCTTTCGCTCTTCAGCCTCATCGCGCTTGGTGCCTGTACCATCGAACAGTCCACCCTGCGGCAGGAAGTCGGAACCTGTGTTAGCGATCCACTCGCGCCCGGCACCGATAACGACGGTGACGTGGTGCCCCAATGTCAAACCCGACAAGCCGTGGAGGACTATACCGACTGGGCGGCTACGCAGATCGGATACGACTTGACATATCGCCCCGCCGCCAGCTGCAGTGCCGACGGATGCAACACGCGGTTCGACATCGACGGCAACAGTTGGGTCCAGGCCAGCTGCCTATCTGCCGGACTCTGTACCGCCTGGATTTGCCACACAACACCCGACGGATGGTACTGCACCATAATTTCGTAGCGCGCCCATCAAAAATAGGCCGCGACGGTCACGTCGTATCGACAGCAGAGACGGCAGTCAAAACAAACGGGCGCCTGCATGATCGCCTCGGCGTATACCCCACCTTAATCGATCCACAGCCTTCGTCAGGTCCACTGGAAACCTGGGACTGGCGATTCACAGTGCTGGGACGGATCCAGGCAAAATTCTACCGCAAGACGGGGTGGTGACCCGTATGTGGTAAGGAGACCCGGCGCTACTAAGTAAGGGCGTGTAGCGATTCACATACACGTCGAATGCTGCCAAATCTTCTCGCGCGCTCGCCAAACAATCACCTAGGATCCACACGGCCTTCATGAGCAAGAAGTTGCTAATCCTCGGTTACACCCGCGCAGGACATGCAGTACTCCTCCCAACGCAACGCGCACCTTCTCCAGAAGATCACACCGACTGGACACGCGGTGATCATGTGGACGCGGCAGGAATTCTCCGAGAACATAGCGAGCGCGTACAAGATCCCGAGAGCTCCTGGTGCAGGCGGTGGGCGAAGGAGCACCGAGCCCTGCAGAAATCCGCGAAAAAAGTAACCATCCGCGGAGCCGCTGAAATAAAGATCCGAAGCTCCCGCTGATACGTACGCCATCGTGAGCTGCTCGCGCCAGCCCTAGCCATCCCTGATAGCGGCGGCCATGCCGACGCTTGCGCGTCTTCGATTGTACCCTGGCGAGCCCTCGATGAATCGGTCGCGGCGCACTTGCACCGGCAAATTCCTCGACACCGATCAGCACCCGTTCCGATGGCAACCATGTGAAATCTTTAGAAGTGTAATCACTCCTACATGCCCAAGGGCCAGGGAGGTCTTCCAGCTCCGTACAGAATCTCGCGAGCCCCTCGTAAAGAGCCTACCTTCACAGCATGGCGGATGTATTCATCTTCAGACCAGGCTGCGAGGACGAGGACGAACCCCGCGAGGGCAAGCGCGGCAAGCGCGGGCACGAGGGGCCCCGTGGTCACAGGGGTGACACAGGGGCCACAGGAGCTACCGGAGCCACGGGGGCCACCGGTGCTACGGGGGCCACCGGCGCGGGAGCAGGCACCACGGGCGCTACCGGGGCCACAGGGGCTACCGGGGCTACCGGGGCCACAGGGGCTACCGGGGCCACAGGGGCCACAGGAGCTACTGGAGCCGCGCCTGGACTGCAGGTTTTTGAGCGAACGGTCAGCGTCGACGATTTAGATCTTTCACAGATCACCGTCACAATTCCCGTACCCACCGCGGACACAAGCTACGGCGTCGTGGGTGCGTGTCAGGGCTGCGCAGGCATTGTCGCATTTGACATCCCTAACATAAGCAAAACTACAACAGACTTCGTGGTGATCACCACGGGTAACCTGACGGTCGGCGACGTCATCACCTTCTTCCTATCTCCCCTCACCTGATCGGAGCCTCGCACATGTCCAAACCTTTCATCTGTAAGGAGATGATATCTGATACGGTATCAATCCACACCACCGCCTTTGACGGGAGCATCCTCCTAGATCCTACCGACGTAGGATCGGACGTGGTTCAAATCAAAACCAATCTGTTCAGCAAGAACATTGTGCTCTCCAACGATCCAACAGCAGAGATCAGACTCTCTGGGGGTAACATCTTTCACACCGCATCGAACGGTAACATCAGCGATAATGCAGGCGGCCAAATCAGTGAGGTCGCCCCGTTCACGACCCAGAGCTCGCTCTTCGTGACACGTCTCCCAACGACAGTCTCGCCTGCAGCCGCTGTATACAACCAATTTGACAATACGTCGTGTCCAGGGATCGCACAGCTGTCACGCGTCAACATCGTGCCAGCTGCAGGTGGCACGACGATCAACTCCATCATCGTGGACCCCGGAAACCCAAACCGCGACGGGCAGGAGATCTGGTTTCAAAACATCGGAGCCGACAACCTCACGTTCACAAACTTGTCAGGCGCCGGCACGGTCGGGGGCCTCATCAGGACGCCAGGCGCTTCCTACGTCGTGAATCCAGGCGGCGGGGTCTCGATCATGTTCGATCAGACGGTCGACTCTCCGAATGGCCAGTGGTTGGTGCGCGGGAAGGCCTGACAACCTCACCGCTCGGAACAGCTACTGCCGATCCCTAGCAGATTCTGCACGCCGTACAGGGTAAACTTCGCGCCATGAAAGCGCCCCCCGGCCCAAAAGATCTCTATGCGGTGCTAGGAGTCCCACGAAGCGCGAGCAGTGACCAGCTCAAAAAAGCGTACCGCGACCTCGCCAAGAAATATCATCCCGACGTTTGTCCCAACGACAAGATCGCGGAAGACAAGTTCAAGGAAGCCGCGAACGCTTACCAGATCCTCTCCGATACGGAACAGCGAGCAGCCTACGACCGTCACGGCTTCGATGGGATACGGCGCGGATGGCCTGGCCCAGAACCTGAAGCACCTTATGAGGGTTTCAAGAGCGTCGATGACATCTTATCAACGTTCGGCAACCTATTCGGAGACTTCTTCACGCAGCGTGCTCCGCGCGCCTCGCAAGGCGAGGACCTACACCTCGAGCTACGGGTACCGTTTGACGAGGCCGTATGGGGCGCGCGCAGAGACATGAAGATCACCCGGACGATCAATTGTGCGGCCTGCGGGGGTACCGGGGCCCCGCGCGGCAGCAAAATCGAAGCTTGCCGCAATTGCCAGGGCAAGGGACAGGTCGTTCACGCGCAAGGCTTCTTCATGGTGCAGACGGAATGCACCCAGTGCCGGGGCCGTGGCAAGACAATCAGCATCCCGTGCCACAGCTGCCGTGGCAGAGGTCTCGGATCCGAGACGGCTGTCATAGCCCTGACGATCCCACCCGGCATAAACGACGGACAGACCCTGCGAGTTACAGGCAAGGGAGCTTGCACGCCCGGGGGAACCGCCGGTGACCTCTATGTCAACCTCCACGTAGAGAGCGACGACCGATTTGAACGCGAAGGTTCCGACGTCACCAGCGAGGTAGCGATCCGCTTCACGCAAGCCGCGCTCGGCGGAGAAATCGAGATCGACACCCTCGACGACAACTGTCAAGGGACCACACTTCTAGAGCTCGCTCCGGGAACACAGGCGGGAGACCTGGTCGTACGGCGAGGACAAGGAGTTCCACACCTCAATGGACAAGGCCGCGGCGATCATCTGATCCGGTTCAAGATCGAGGTCCCCAGGAAGCTTACGAACAAACAAGAGAAACTCTTGCGAGAGTTCGCTACAGAGCTAGGAGAGGAAGGTAAGCGGCCCCGAAAGAAAAGGAGCCCGTGAAAACGGAATAGACCTGCCGGCCCACTAGGAAGAGCGCGCGCTCCAGCGGTGAGCAGCGGCAGCCGCAGCACCCCAATCGAACTGCGCTTCCAGCTCGGTCCAAACGCCCCGAACCAGGACAGGTCATCCATGTCGCCCTTTGGCGGTCCCTTTGGCGGTCCCTTTGTGCGATCGTCAACGTCAACTTACAAAGTGCAGTTGTCCGTGGCCGGGGGCGCCAGTTGCATGTTGCAATTACAACAGTGCCGGAGCCTTGATCCTGACCGGACGTCTCCACATGCACGTGCAGATCTGGGGGCGCACTTGTGTAATCGTCACGCACCACAGTTCCTTCAAGATGAGCCGCAAAAAAACAACCTTTCTCGTTTGCCCCGATATATCCCACGTCAATCTCGATAGAACCATCAGGTCTGCAACTTTCGAGTTGAACGAAGTTATCGATTATATCCGTCGAGAACATGTCGCCGGGAATATCGCCCGGTTGCTTGACAAGCGCGCAGTGATCGTCCTTCGTGCGGCTTTGTCACGCTCCAAATCTTCGCCCCGAGGATTTGTCGAAGATGCGATAACCTTCATGCACGGCAGTACTTCAACCAGAGTCTTTATTGGAATCACGGTCGGCCGTTGTGGCGGACGCGTGCCTATAGCACCCCCGAAGAAGGGAGCGCCGTCAGCGTTGGAACCGATGTACGTCACGACAGTGCACGGACAAGGCAATCGATAGCAGCAGGTCCCGAAAAGGAATCGGGGTCGCGCGACGCTGCTTGCGGGACATGCGCTGCACCGCACCGATGCGGCGCTCACGAACGGGGTCGCGCCCAGGACGCGGTTTGATACTGGCTTCACTGGGGCCCCATTTGAGCGGAGGTAAATCCGTACCGCAGGCATAGAGCCATGTCGCTTTGCGCGCTCGATGCCCGTAGTGCCCTTGCTCCACGCAACAGGTGAAGTCGTTACCCCTACCTGCTTCAATCCACCCACCCTTTCGTGGGGGCGGCTTAATACCGAAGATTCTCCATGCATGAGAGCCTTCAGGATGCTCAATGAGCCCCCCCACTTCTGAACACTAGCAAGCGCCGCAGCAAAACAACCTTCATCTTGGCCCAGTCGCGGGCCTGCCCAACGGCCAAAACGCTCACACGGTGGATGAGCCACGACCGGATGAGGTCCAGCATACTTTCGGGCGTCCCGCTCCAGATCCCACGGGTCCACATTGGGCAATCCGAAGTAACAGCCCTCCGTCGCCACGAACAAAGCAGCTACACGCAATGCAGTCATCCAGACGACTTGCCAAGTTCGGCTCTTCGCGCGTATTCAAGATCAAGGACTCTATCTCGACCCAGATTCGTCAAGACATAGCGCCTCATCCTCAGATTATGACCCGCCTGCCAATAGCCCTCGATCAGCGAGTGGTTCTCCAATCGAGGAAGAGCAGCGCGCAGCCGTCCTGCCCTCAGTCTGGCAGCGGAACCGATCTCGGCAGAAGTCAAATCCCAAGATCCCGTTTTTAGATACGCCAGAAGAGCCCGATCGTCATCTTGACAATCGCGTAACGGTCCCGGTAACACCCGCCATGCGGTTACGATTAGCGCGTACGTCACAACAAACACCGTAAAACCAATCAATATGACACGAGCCGCAATCTCTGGAATTGTCACGAAGAGACCTCCTTGACATAAGCAAACTGCCAGACCCCTGCGAAACGGCAACGCTGAAGCTTCCAGCCCATTTCATGAAGAGCACGCCTAATGAGCACCCGCTGCTGCGAGCTGTTCATGCCGGGAGCGCCCCCGCAGATGCCATAAGCATCCAGCGCGCGTAACTTGCCCGTGCAGGGCTCTAGCGAACGGAGAAGCCGATCGATGATAAATAGGAGTGTACGCTGCTCATAATTTGCCGACATCCCACGAGACATCATGGCAGCGCCTCCTCCTGTACCGCAGGAGGAGCTTCAACGATCTCGGCAAACTTCAAAGCAGCCCGCGCAGTCGGTAGATGCGGAAGAAGCGGCGGATAACCAAGTTTCGTGAATCCGGCCGACAGCACGTTCAGAACCCACTCCATCGCCAGGGCGAAACAGCAGTGGTGCCAATAATCTTCGGCCAAGAGCCGAGCTTCCTGCACCACACACGTAGCCTTGGCGTGCAAGGCGACAATTTCATGAATCGCCTTGTCATGGCACGCCTCAAAGCCCTCAATAGTCCCTCGAAGAGCGCTGGAATCCGTCACATAATGTGTGCGGGCGTAAGCCGCACCGTCAGAAATGATGCGATCTAAGAGTTGTGTGTAGGTCATGTGCTACCCTGAAGCTTGCTTAGGGCCCGTCGGACAAGATCCGACATCGAGAGCTTGAGACGCTTCATCTCAGCCTGGAGCCAAGCCGCCTCGGCATCCGTCACACGCGCACCGATGTAATTGACAAGCTTGTCCCTGCTGTGGCGCTTGGGCTCGAACATGTGCACACAAAATGTCTATCAGCTTGTTAGCGGAAAGGTCAAGCCTTAAAGAGCAGCCTCCACTCTTCCCAGGAGCATGCCGCGCGACCTCCGCCATTCCCAGAAGCAGCGTCGTGATCTACCGGACAGTCCACGTGGCATGGCGTACAGCGCAGCCTCCGCCCTTCCAGCATGCAGCGCAGCCTCCGCCCTTCCAGCATGCAGCGCAGCCTCCGCCCTTCCAGCATGCAGCGCAGCCTCCGCCATCCCAGCATGCCGCGCGGCCTCCGCCATCCCAGCATGCCGCGCGGCCTCCGCCATTCCCAGGAGGAGTATGCACCGCGGCCTCTTCCCAGGAGCATGCCGCGCAGCCGCCACTCTTTCTCAAAGCAGGCTACGGGCTACGCGACCTACATTTTTCCAGATAGTCCCGCTTTGCAATACCTGTCACCAAAGGTACGCGGACAGCCAAACCGCAGCGGTGTATTTCATTACTTGCGTTTGTGCATGGTAACTTTGGTCTCATGACGAAGAGCCGCCGAGAAATTGCCCGAGAAGTCCAGGAAATGTTGGCAAGTCCTTCACCCCGATATCGTGCGCCCGTCGACGATGGACGAGGAGAGGAGGCCTTCAGAAACATCCAGCAAGAGGCGCGTCTTGCAGAGCAACGCATTTTTGGGGCAGACAACGCCAAGACCGTAGCCGCGCAGCAGAGTCCACGCTCAGCTCACCGGCTGGTCGCCGGAAGCCTGGAGCATGCGGATGAAGTCAAAAATGTTCTTGAACACGCGCGAGCCTGGGTCCGCGAGGCCCACGGAACCCCCCAGCTACCCTCCGTCGAAAGAGTTCTAACCCTCATCCAGCACTCTGCTGCACGGGCCAAAGCGCTAGCTTCCGCCACCAAACGCGCCTACGAGAAACGCTTCGGAAAATTTGACCCGCGCGGCGTGACCGATCAGAACATGCAGCGCGGCGAATAGCCTCTATTCATCGGCACTCAGCACGGCCTCAAGATCTTCCACGGGATTGTCCTCATCACTCAGCACAACCTCCTCCACGACAGTGTCTTTACAACGGACGGCGCCTTCTGGCCCAAGACCTTGCTCTATCGCGATCGGCCGTACTTTCCGACTCAAGGCCCGTACTTCTATTTGACGAATGCGCTCGCGCGTCAGGTTCGTCACTGTCGCGATATCTTCGAGCGTCATAGGCCCCTGCTCTGCGAGATCTAGAGAACAGCTACGCTCAGCAGGCATTTGCCATGGTTCAAGGTGCGGAAAATTTAGGATGATCGATCCCGTCGGGGAAACATCTAAGTATAGCGAATACTTGCAGGCAATGTACGGGCAAGGTCTGGGCACTTGTGCGCAATCACCACGAGTCCTTGGCCGTGCATAGACCATATCGGCGCCCAGTTCCCGCAGCTCCGCGCGCCCCGCTGCCAGTTCATGGCGCGTGATGCGCCGGACCGCAAGAGTCTTTTTGGGCGGTATGCCCCGGCGCCTGGCTGAAGAGCGGCTCCACCGCGGTACCTCCTCGTCAGGCGCGACCTCTTCAGTGCCGCCGCCCTCATCTTCGACCTCATCATCCTCGTCCTCGTTGCAGTCTTCCTCTTCAGGAGGCAAGTCCTCCAGGGGAGCCTCGCAGAGATCATGACGATCTTCCTGAAAGGCACGGCGACCCACCCAACCGCACCGCGGGCAAACCTCTCGCTTATCAGTCTCCAACGCGCTCATCGCTAACACCAAGATCCTGTCAGATCTTGGTGAGGGTCAAGTATGTTTGCAGGCTCAATTGGGCAACGACTACCGATCGCGGGACTACATCGCACATAAACACCGCTGCGGTGCGCAGTTTCATACATTCTATTTTCATCGAAGCGGATCATGGGAAAGCTCGACGGGTGTGCATCCGGTCGTGCGCATCCGCCGCATCGTTGGCGATTGCTTCGCCACCCCCTCCACCGTGCCACCGACCATGCCAGCTGCGACGCCTCCCCCAGCAGCGGTCACACGCCCAACGAAACCACGCTTGTCGCGGGGACAGCAACGCGTCCGTCGACACATCAGGCTCGCCGTCTTGCTCAAGATGAGCGATGCGCGGGACAATCTCCATGGGCTCGCAACATCCTACCTTATGCCCCCAGAAAGGCGACGGGCGGCTAACTCCGCTCGACATGCTGGACAGTGGATCGAGCCACTATCCGCAGATCTCTCCCCAAGCGTCTGCATGAAAAAGACGTGGGGC
>Ga0157376_10000368_pt1 | contig 29611 bp, 27 predicted proteins | sample M45metaG_FD_121801 | JGI IMG/M metagenome (GOLD analysis project Ga0157376, IMG submission 121801) | Miscanthus rhizosphere microbial communities from Kellogg Biological Station, Michigan, USA - M4-5 metaG | ecosystem: Host-associated > Plants > Roots > Rhizosphere > Soil | place: USA: Michigan...
CCGTGCCGAGAGAAGTCCAGTTGGAACCATCCAGGCTATGCTCTACCTCAAAATGACCGTTATTCATCTCGTTAGCGGTGGTCCAGGTCAGCTGAACGGCGCCATCGTTGGTGCGCACGGCGCTGAAGGAAACGAATGTAACAGGAAGCGTCATGGGAGTAATCGCAAACCCGGAAGGGGAAGTGCTGGTATTGCTGCTGGCGACGGCCGGACCGGCGATGGTGTTATCCGTTTTACCATCATATTTAGTTACACCACCAATGGTGACGAGCTCGTTCGGGGTGGGGTGCGTCGCGGTCAGTATTCCACCGTTGAGGATGGAGACAAGAGAGGTGTTGTTCAGGGTCAGGCTGTTATTCTGGTCAAAATTGAGCGTACCGGCGATGGTGATATATACATTATTTAAGGTCTGGCTTTGATCGAAGACGATCGTATTGCCGGCCGGGATGACGATGGAGTCACCGTCCTTAGGAAGCCGGTTGAGGCTCCAGCTGCTATTAGTGGACCAGTTGCTTTGAGTTTTAACGGCCTCGATCATGGTACGGGCACCGGCGAAAGTTACGGTGGGGATCGAGACAAGCAGTAGGGTGTAGAGTTTAGTTTTCATGGTCTTAATCAGTTTTAACCTGCATAGGAAAATTCAAGACACGTACCAAAGACTGCTTCCATGCCAAACCCACGGCGATATTCCCGTAATTGATAGACAATCAGATGTTTAGAATTTGGATAGGGAAAGCCCTCCACTCGACGGAAATCTCCCGACTTCCGGAAAAATTCCAACTGTCGGAATTTGCTCTCTTTTTGGGATGGAAGTGATCGAATAGTGTCCCGTTTCAATTTCCGTTTTCACACAGTAACCGGCCGTTTCACCTTGTTAAAAAAGTATAGGTATTGCAGCGATAATTGGAAATGAGCAATTCGATCGAAAGTTAAATTTGGATACAAGCTCAAGCCAGATGAACACCAAAACCAATCGCAGACAATTCCTCCGCCTGACGGCCCTATCCACTGCAAGCCTGGGAGTCCCTTTCATTTTTACAGGCGGAGTCGCCGCCGCGCCGACACAGCCCTCTGCGGCCGGCATTCCGGCGATAGGTGAAGCCGCGACTGCCACCGCCAAATCCGGAACCTCCTTTATTCCCAACCGGGCCGCCAGCTGGTGGACATCCCTCGAAAACCTCCAATGGCCCCAAAAATATGTACTCGACAAAATAAAGCGACGGGCGGACGGCTATGCGAAAGCCGGCATTGACACCGCAATCAATTTCGGATTCCACACCCGCTTTGACTTCTCTAATTATTTTGGGGTACTACACGGTTATTTTGCCGCTGTTTGCGAAGAGCTCCATCAACGCAATATCCGCTGGATCGACCATTATTCCTGCAATCATGTGATCCGGCCGAGGAATGAGGCGGATTTTTTGATGGTCAATAAATTCGAGCGTCACTCCGTCCTGCTCATCCCCGACGCCGTAGCGGCGAAGTTTGCACAATATGAGGGTCACCATTTCCAGGACCTCTGCGAGGTGGATCTGCGCGATGGCACCCGGGGATATGCCAAACAATACCAGTTCGAAGCTTTCTGTCATAATAACCCGGGCTTCCTTGACATGCATCGCAAATACCTGCTGCAACTGATGAAAGATGTTCCATTCGATGGGATTGAAGTAGACGATATGTGCAGCTACCCTGGGAATACCACCTGCGGCTGTAAATACTGCCGCGATCGTTTCAGAAGAGACTATGGACAGGAGATCCCCGACTTTTCCAACGCGGGGTTCTTTGGTGATACCCACCAAAAGGACATGCTGGACTGGGGTAATTATGAAAACCCCGCCTATCGCGACTGGCTGCGAATGAAATCGGATTCGGTGAGAGATCATGTAAAGATGATCAAAGAGACTATCGGAGATAAGCCACTGATGACCTGTTGCTCTGACACCGGGCCCATTATATTGAACGCCGTTGCACTTGACCTTGAGAAAATGGCGCCCCATCTCGATCTCTTCATGTTGGAGAATGTAGGCACGAATATCAGGAACATCGAATGGGTCAACATGGACGCGGAAGCGATGAATCAGAAAGATATCGCGGCAAAACGCGGCAGCGCCCCCGCTCTTGCCCTCAGCTATGCGCTGTCGGAAAAGGGTGCCTACCTCGGCTGGGGATTGGCGCGATTCTGGGGCGCCTCGAATTGGAGCAGTACCCTTAATGGCAGGCTGGAGGAAGATCCCACCCATGCCCTGGAGCAGGAAGACGTCATCGATCGGCCAAACAATTGGGAGAGAAAGTATAGCGATTTGCCTTACTGGCAGGGGCGGGACCTGGTCGAAATAAGAGTAGCGAACAATCGCTTTTGCCGCGAGAACGGCTGGCGGGATGCGGCCGGTCATGAACACTGGGACCGGTCAAAGGCCTGGAGCATTCAACTTGTAAATCGTAATGTCGGGTATCGATTCGTGCGGGCCGAAGAGCTGACGGACGCCGACAGCTTGCTAAAGGAAAAGACGCCGCTTGTACTGGATGGTATGGGCTGTGTGTCTGCCGGGCAATTTGCTGCTATCAAACGCTATTTAGCCGGGGGCGGGGTAGCTTGGATGGCCCTGCCTTTCGGAACCCATGACGAAAAAGGGTTCGCCCGCACAACGCCCTTGTCCGACGAGCTGCAAGGCCGTTACAAAGGTCTGATGATGATCGACTCCGCCGTCTCCGCCACACCGCTCGAAAAGTTGATCGCTGCCGGCAAGTTCAAGCCGGTGCTAAAACAACTCAAAGGGGATACCCGATGGGCTGCACGGATCCGGATGTATGAAGGGAAAGGAGCCGCCATCCATCTTATGAACGCAGGCCTCAAAGCCGAACCCGACACGATCAACGACCTGTCCGGAATTCCGATGATGAAGGATATCGTCTCCCTCGTAAAAGACAATCAGCTGGAATATGAATTCGATAGCTCCCGCCTGAAGCTATCCACCCTGCACCTGATGAGCCCCGAACTCGGCGACGAAAAGCGGCCGGTCGTCGTAGCCAACGGGACCATCCGGTTGGACTTGGCGGGCGTTGCGATTTATGGGGTGGTGCAGGGCTAAATGTTCCACTTCCCCGAATTTGGGCTATTTCCCCATCCATTTCTTAAACCCTCCGCTATTCTCCGAGCTCACGATCAGCTCCTCCTTAGGTGAAGGTTCCACCTCGAGTTGCAGCTTACTCTTTGGCAGGACGCTCATCCGCCGGATCGCCCGCCGGTTCACCAGGTATTTTCGGTTGACGCGATACCAATCCCCGGGGTCAATCTGCTTCTCGATATCGGCCAGCGAATGATCCAGGATGAACTTCGCCCCATCCTTCCGCACCAAGCAAACCATTTTATGCGATGCATAGAAGAACGCAATTTCCGGTACAGGGATCGACACATACTCGCTTCCACGCCTTACCAGAAACTTATCGCGGCAACCTGAACCGTCCTTCTGATGCTCCATCAATCGATGGTATCGCTCCATAAAAAACTCCTTCAATTCCTGAAACTTCCGCAATGCCGCCTCCAGCCGTTCCTGTTTCACCGGCTTCAGTAGATAATCAATACTGTTATATTCGAAAGCCTCCTGCCAGTACTCATCAAATGCCGTAATGAAGATCACCGGACACCCAACCTTTGCCAGTTCCAGGCTTAGCCCGTCACTCAGCTGAATATCCATAAAGATCAGATCGGGGGCGGGATTGGACCGGATCCACGCATTAGCCCTCGCGAGCGTTTCCAGTACCTGCACTACTTCGACCCCAAACGGCGTTGCCGCCAGCATTTTCCGCAGCCTCGCCGCCGCCGGCGCCTCATCTTCGATAATGACGACTTTCATTCAATCCGTATTTACAATGGGTAAATAGATCGAGAACTCCATTCCCGTATCCCGGACCTCTAACGGGACGCCGAGGACCAGCCTGCACCGCTCGTCGAGATTGGCCAGCCCTATTCCTGGTGAGTCATGAGGCACATCCTTCCGCGCAATCCGGTTTCGCACCCGTACCCGGTTCCCATCCAGGGCTACCTCGATTTCCAACGGTTCCCAAATGCTGAATTCATTGTGCTTGTATACATTCTCCACCAGAAGCTGCAATGAGATCGGAATGATCATATACTGGTCGAACAAGTCTTCCCCGATCTCCATCCGCAGCCGCACCGCTTCGTCATATCGGATCTGCAACAGGGCAAAATAGTCATAGAGAAACCGCATCTCCTCGCCGAGCAGGACCAGCTCCCTTGTTTTATTTTGAAGGATATAGCGGTAGACATCCGCGAGATGGGCATTGAAGGCCTTCGCCTTTGTGGGCGCCTCCTCGATCAGCCAGGCGAGGGTGTTGAGACTGTTAAACATAAAATGCGGGTCTATCTGGTTCTTCAGCGCCTGTAGCTCCGCCTGTGCCCGGAGCCGCTCCAGCTGTGCGTTCCGAAGCATTTCACTCTCCGAGTCCCTGACAAGAAAGACCGTCTCATACACATGGGTGATGAAAATGACACAGATCATAATGATCAGCGTTGAAGTTCGCACCACGTCCCGGTTGACATGGCCGTTATTGAACAAATGATACCAGCCCGTCAGCAGGATCACACTGGCGGGGATTGTGAAGAACGAGACCGCCAGCAGTAGTGCGATGATCTTGCGCACCGGCTTGTTGAACCAGTCAAAATAGCTCCGCAGCGAAAACAGCAGATACCTATTGCCTTCCCAGACGACCAACGCGATCCCGATGGTATATGCATAGGCCAGCTTGAATATCCAGTGCGAAAAGTCGTGGGGGTCGATCATTTTTGTCACAAGCGGGATCGCAATCCCGAAAGATGGGATCAGGATCAATCTGAAGCCAATATCGTTTATCCGTTCCGTCGCCATTTTTTCCCGTTTCGTCCGCAAATCGTACGGCACAAGAAAAATAGCCAATAAATTCGGTTCCGGGAACAAAACCCCAACCCCTTTTATATGACACCCAACTGGATCGCTGTATTAGTAGCCGGTATTTCCGCCTTTGTGCTGGGCGGCGCCTGGTATTCGCCCGCATTGTTTGGGAAAGCCTGGATGAAGGAGAACAACCTGACGGAAGAAAAGATCAAGTCCGGAAATAAAGCAAAAATATTCGGTGTGGCCCTCCTCCTCACCCTTGCCATGGCAGTCAATCTCGCGATGTACCTTAACAGCCCGAATATCAATTTTCAGCTCGGGCTCCTTTACGGCCTCCTGTCTGGAGTTTGGGTGCTTTGCGGCATTGCCGTCATCGGGCTTTTCGAGCACAAGTCCGCGCGCTATATCTTTATCAATGGCGGTTATTGGTTACTAGCCCTTGGACTCATGGGCGCGATTCTGGGTGCGTGGCGCTAATCATCATTTTGTATCCTTTACCATGCACATTCACAATCTTAACTGACGGATCAGCGCTTAATCTCTTCCGGAGTTTGGATATCAAAACGTCCACATTGCGGGTGATCACAAAAACGCCGTCATCCTCCCAGAGTTCTTTCATCAGCAGATCCCTGCCAACTACCTGGTTCTGGTTCGATGTTAGTATACTTAGCGCTTTCGCTTCTTTAACGGAAAGCTCAATCGTTTCGTCATTGAGGCTAAGAATTCCTTTTGCTTCGAAGAATACAAAATTCCCCACCTTTTTATGATCAGTGATAGCCGCAACGGATTCAGCTTCACCTGGTAGCGATTCATCAACCTTTTCCTCTATAAATTCCCGGGATGCTGAAATTCTATTCCGTCTGCCGGCGAAATAAAGCCCTGCAAAAACTATCGGGATAAATCCAAGCAGAAGCCAACCGTAGTTAAATGATTTTTTTGCGGGGAATGAGATCTCGAGTACATAGCAGCCTTTTTTCACCACGCGCCCCCGGCAGGGTTTCAAATCGCCCCTGGCTGTATTTATTTCATAGGCAAAAATGGTTTGGTTTTGGTCGCATTCATTTACGCTTACCGTATAATCTCCCGCCCAGTCCGTTTTTGCCAGTTGCTGTTGCACTATGCTCATTAACGTATCGGGGATGAATCCGAAACTGTTCTCAAAGGAGATCCGATAGGTGTTATCGTTGACTGTTTTAACCGGCAATACCCGGGACGTCGAATCTTTGGAATGAAGCAATACCTCGTGCCCGATATTGCGAAGCACAATCTCCAGATGCTTATCAGAAGGCTCATTTCCCTTTTTTACAAAGGCCATGGCAAATAGTATCACAGACACCAAAAGGGCAGTGAATGAATAATATTGTTTCATATTGATAAAGCTACATCTGAACCACTAATGTAAATCGATTTTAGACATCATTTACAGTGTTTTACAACCTTTTTACACTCTTTCAGCCAGCACCGGCAAAATAACGGATAGGTTTGTCACCTATGAAAAAAATCAGTTTAGCAGTCCTTTTGTGCCATTTGCTTACAGCAGTCACCGCGCAGCAGCATTATTCTAAAGCCGTAAACGAACAGATCTCCCGGGTGGAAAACAGCCTGTCGGGCGGCCTGGTTATCGACGGTAAACTATACACCCTTTCTGAAAGAATGAAAAAGTACAATGTGGTGGGTTTAAGTGTCGCAGTTATTGACAATTTCCAGATTGTGTGGGCCAAAGGGTATGGTTATGCTGACAAAAAAGAAGGCCGGAAAGTAACTACCAATACCCTGTTTGAACCAGGATCGATCAGTAAGTCACTAAACGCCGTAGGTATCTTATACCTGGCCCAGCAGGGAAAGCTGGATCTTTACCAGGACATCAACCAGTACCTTGTGAGCTGGAAATTCCCTTATGACACTGTGTCCCATGGCAAGAAAATTACAACCGCGCAATTGCTCAGTCACACCGCAGGCCTGGGTGTTCATGGGTTCCCCGGCTACCATCGGGATAGCGCAATCGCATCGGTTCTGGATATTTTAGATGGCCGCGCCCCTTCCAATACAGAAGCCGTACGATCGGTAACAGAACCGGGTTGGGAACCCCGCTACTCCGGGGGCGGCATTCTTATAACGCAACAAATGCTTACCGACCTTACAAAGCAACGATATGAGGAATACATGTATGAGCATGTGCTACGGCCGTTGGGAATGACCAACAGTTCTTACAATCAGCCTCCCTCCCCTGCCCAAAGTAAAGATCTCGCGACAGGATACAAAAGCAACGGCGGTGAAGTGCCGGGAAAGTATTTTGTATACCCGGAAAAAGCAGCAGCCGGACTATGGACTACGCCTACGGACATCTGCAAATACCTGATAGAAATGCAATTGGCTTATAACGGAAAATCATCGAGGCTGCTGAACCAGGAAATGGTGAAATTGCATGTAACCCCCTATAAGAATGATGTTGCCATGGGAACATTCCTGCAAATCAGGAATGGCGAAAAATACTTAGTTCATTCGGCGAGTAACGAGGGATTCACGGGTTATTTCCTTGCCGGACTCACCAATGGAAAGGGAGTTGCGTTATTTGTGAATTCCGAAGATGGCTACGTTTTACTGGAATTACTCAATAGCATAGCGTTGGTATACAATTGGGAAGGTTTCAAAAAACCTGAGCAGATAACTACTGTACCGGTAAACGACACGATGACCTCGAAATACATCGGCGAATATATACTTGACGGATTTTTATCAGAAATAAAAAAAGAAAAAGATGGACTTTACTTATGGACCGATGGCATCAACAGCAAAATGTATTTTACGTCGGCAATCGATTTTCGTAACCTCGAATTAGGGGGCACAAAGACTTTTACTTTCGATAACGCCGGGACAGTAACCGGTTATTCGAATTCGATCAATGGCCGGCTGCGCGCGACCGGACAAAAGATAACCACTTTGGATACACTGAAACCGAGACCCGGGCAGTCGGGTGTTTTGGGTCGTCATTTGCTGGAGACAAAAAATTACGACAAGGCGATTGGCTTTTTGTCGATGGGTTTGGCCAGCGAACCTGCAGACTCATTGCTGGTGAGAGACCTGGCTCACTCGTATCTCTTTAAGGGCGATTTCACCAAAGCGATTGAGCTATATAGACAATATTTAAATTCAGGGCACACGGTGAGCGAGTTAAGCAAAAGCTTGAAGGATGATTTCGAATATTTCCGCAATGCAGGGTTTGATAATTCAGTGATGGAAAAAGCGAGGGAGATGCTTTCTCTATAGGATCGGATCTGAATTATCAGGAGACAGATCTAAGTTAATTAAACCAACAACAATATGAAAGGAGTAATCTATGCGCTGGTCTTACCGCTGGTGGTGGTAAGCGGAATCGTATTTGCTAATCGCGGGATCAAAAATGAAACTTCTAAGAAGTCAACCCCAAAACCACTCTCCGCTGCTGAAATGAAAGCCGAACGGAAAAGATGGGAGGCTACCCCTGATGGTATAAGGTACAAAACATGGGAAGGGTCACCCGAAGGTAAAAAAGTGCTTGCCGGGTATGCTAAAATAAGCAAGCAGATAGGTGCTTTTACCGATATGGAGGCTGTTGTAACCTCTCTTTCTCTTCCGCCAGGTTCACGGTTAGGTTTCGGAGTGATGGCCAGGATCAATGGGGACGATTATATTGTAAGTTTTGGGCTGGAAAGTTCTGACAAAGAATTTCAGCAATTGCATAGCCTGAAAGTAAACGACAAAATAATTATAAGAAGCCATGTGGTGTCGCAGGCGCCCAAGTATTCATACCCAATAGTAAGGAGCGACTATGTAAAACGAGATAGTATAATAATTTATAAACGAGTCTTTCGCAAAGGCGGTTGCTGAGTAAAATAGCAGGGGTTTCTCAATCATTTTGTATCCTTTGCCATGCACATTCGCCATCTTAACAGACGGATCAGTGCTTAATCTCTTCCTCAGTTTAAAGATCAAAATATCCACGTTACAAGTGATCTCACGCTTCAGTGCGACTCAATGCCATTTGCTTCTCACCCCAGGCTCGCATTTGCCTGATGAAGGGGATTAATTCTTTTCCTGTAGTGGTAAGTGTATATTCAACTCTTGGCGGTACTTCCAAATAGACCTTTCTCGCAATAAGTTCATCAACTTCCAACTCTTTTAATGTTTGAGTAAGCATTTTTGGCGAGATTCCCACTACAGCTCTTTTTAATTCTCCATATCGCAAAAAGCCATCTTTAAGGACCCATAAAATTCTGCCTTTATACTTTCCCCCTATTCGTTGAAATGCATAGTCAACAGCACAATGTGTTAGTCTGGATTTTTTCTTCACTTTCATAAAATGTTATTGATTGATAATCAACATTAGTATAGTATTAGTGTGTAGGATACAAATAGGTATGTACTTGCTATAAAGATATTATATTCTTTTGTTTGCAGAAATGAATATGAACAAGCCATTTAGGAAACTCCTCTATTTCCCGGTAACAAAAATTATTTTGAGTACAGGAATCTGTTTTGCAATGCTGGTAGGAGTCCAGAACTTTATTTCCAAACCTGTTTTTTACGCTATCATACCTGCAAAACATATTGCAGACACAATGATAAATTATGTTTCTGTTGCTGTTCTTTTGGTAAGCTATTTCTATGTGTTCAGGGTTTATGAAAAAAGGGAAATCAAGGAGCTTTCAACCAAAAAATTACCGGCAGAACTGTTCGGGGGGTTTATTTTTGGATTTTCAGTATTGTCGGTAGTGATATTGATTCTGTATATATTGGGGTACTATTCAATAATAAGTATTTCGAACTTTTCTTATCTATTGGCTCCATTTTCGTTGTTAGTAGTTGCGGCATTGATCGAGGAAATTTTTGACAGGTTAATTATTTATAGAATTCTTGAAGACTGGGTGGGTACCTATTGGGCATTATTGCTTATGTCAATAATATTTATGATTGAGCATTTAGCAAATGACAATATTTCAGTATTGTCTATTTTCTTGGTTTTGAGTTTTGGGTTTGCTCATGGGACAATGTACCTCTACACAAGACGGTTATGGCTTCCGTTCGCTTTTCATTTGGGTTGGAATTTTGCTCAACCTTTTTATGGCTCAAATTTGTCTGGAATAGAAGATATCGGTACAATAATTAAAGCCAGGTATGAAGGCCCGAAATTACTTATTGGCAGTCGTTTCGGCATTGAGGATTCAGTACTTTCTATACTTTTTATATCGATCATAGGTATCGTGTTCTTGCAACTTTCCTGGAAAGAAGGAAAAATTATAAGTAGAAAAAAAAGCCATAGCAAATCCATATAACAAAGTGATATCTAACCAAATATTGGCCGATTTCACGGCTTTTATTGAATTACTGTGAAAATCGCAGATAGCACCTGATGGCGTTCCGCAATGCAGGGTTTGATAATTCAGTGATGGAAAAAGCGAGGGAGATGCTTTCACTATAGGATCGGATCTGAAAGATCAGGAGATAGGTCCCGCCAGGCTCGCGATTAGGTTTCGGAGTGATGGCCAGGATTAATGGTGACGATTATATTCCCAGTTTTGGGTTGGAAAGTTCTGACAATGAATTTCAGCAATTGCATAGCTTGAAGGGTAACGACAAAATAATTTATAAACGTGTCTTTCGCAAAGGCGGTTGCTGAATAAAATAGCAGGGGTTTGTAGTAAATCGTAAATAAAAAAGCCAGTCTTGCGACCGGCTTTTAAAGCTTGCTCCCCCTGCTGGACTTGAACCAGCGACCCTCTGATTAACAGACGGTTTGGGCACATTTTCAATTACTTGCATTTGACGTCAATTGCAACAATATCACACGTTTGAATATATTCATATTTGCAAATGCGTACTGTTATTTGGAGGTATTTTTGAAAAACATGTATCAAATCATGTATCAAATTTTCCTCTGCAATTCTTTACCCGTCATTGCATCTATACGAAACGTTTGTCCGCTCCAATTTACTGCTTCAATTACGCCGGCTTCGAGTCGGAAATCATCCTTCCCTACGGGGGTGGTAAAAATCTCCGAGCCGGAGAATTTCCAAAGCGCCCTTCCCAGGGCGTCCAACCTTGAAATTTCCAACTCGCCATGTATAATATAGCTGTCCCCAAAATTAAATATCCCAAAACAGGTAGCAGAATCGGCCCTCGTCTCCCAAAGGAGATCCAACTCAGGAATACGTAGGCAAAAGACTTTGTTACCGCAGCAAACAAGCAGCCGATCATTTTCCAAAATAGAACAATCCGGATGAACTCCCGTTGCTCCACCAGACGAGCACACACACGCGGAATATTCCACGTTAGTATCGCGAAGTACGAAAACCCCCATTTTCGTCAGGTACCGATAGTCGTTGTGATTCTCCTCTGAATGGAACATTTTGTACACAAATACATTGTCCGCCGACCCAGGATCGTATGTTTCTTCATCGATCAGGCCGATTGAATAATTATTTGCCTTCCCAATCATTTTCATCGAATCCAGGTAACCCATGCAATGAGTTTAGAATTGGCGCCTACAGAATTTTTGCTCCCGCGCTTTTTTTCCGACACTTAATATCCCTGCGGCTCTCTGCTTGTATGCCGAACCCTCAATATTCTTATGACCTCTGCACCTACATAATAAGCGACCCGCAGCCTATGCAATTCAAAGGCCCGATAGGAGCCATCATTTTGGAGCTTGTACTTATCGGGGGGATACCTTTCCGGGGACACGACGATGCCTTCGATCTTTTCCAATATGTCGGCATGAACCTTTCCTGCGTTTTGAACGGAATCAGCTGCAATATGGAGAATCGCCTTATTGAATTGCACAAGAGCCTGGCGGCTCCAATCGATCCGTCTATTTGCCATTGAGCCAGCCTTTGGACATTTCCTTTACCTGCTCATGAGTATAGAATTCACCGGAATCCATACTTTTCATGGCTTCTTCAATCTCGGCATTATATTGCTCTATACTTATCGGCGAGGTATCATCCTTTAATTCAACATAATGCTTTGCAACCTGATAAAGCGATTCTTTCTCGACAACAGATAACCGCATCCAGTAGCGCATAAAATCCTGATCCAAAGATTGAGCTCCCATATAGACGTTTTAATCAAAATTAGCTTTAAAAATCGAATAGAAGAAAGGTTGGACTTTCCGACTTAAGAACGGCAGGAATATTGCACAATTAAGATCGCTTACTGCCAATTGTCGCATAAAAGGCTGAAATTGAGCAAGTCTGTTGACTTGGAATAGCAAGGTCAATATGTTTACACAAAAGATGGTAAAAATGAAATGTGGCCAAAAAACCCGCGAATATGCCCTGGGCGGATTGATTGCGGGGAATACGCAAGATCAAAGATCGAACTCGAAAGTCTTGTCCCCGAAAAATCGTGAAGATGCACTTGAATCCACGATGGACGTATTCACTGATAAGGCAATTACTTTCAGGAGCCGAATGTTTTTCTTTGCTTCCTCGGAGTATCCTTCATTTCGAACTTCCTCAGCCTGTAAGGGATAAAATTCCTTGATGCCATAAACATAGTCCGTAGATGTATTAAAGTAGCCCTGATTGTGAAAAAATTCTACGACCTCCCTCTTGGGGAGCTTGTCCTTTTTAACATCGCCTATTGAGAATACCGCTGGACATTCTGGTTTTTTGTTCAACGGAACCCAAAATTCTCTTAAGAGATTATTGGGTGATCCATGGTGAGGGACTTGAACCATGCACAAAAGATCCGAAACTTTGCCGGTGATTCGTTGGAAACTTCTGGTTGCCGCGTCGGAAGCAAGTAGGACGCCTTCCTGCGAGTTTGATATGAGGGAAATTGCCGCAAGCCTGTTGGCATCAACTGTTTTGTCTTGAATCTTTGCCCTTGAAAATTCTACGTAGTCTTTTCCATTTGGAGATAAAAACTTTAAAAATACATTTGAGTATAGATGTATCGGTTGAAGCTGATGGCTAATGCCACCTTCGATATCTTTTAAGATACCTTTCGCATCGGCCTCATCTAATTTTCTTTTAAATTTTATGGTTCCTTCTTTGACTCTAGCAGATATAACAGAATTGTTAAGTACGTGAACGTAATTCCAAGCAAATGTGTGGTAAAAGCAGCCAACTGATATATTATTTTCGATCAAGTATTCAAATAGAAAACCCATTCCGGAATAGTGATCGAAGTGCATGTGTGTTAGAACTACAAAATCAATATTGGTGACTGATTTTGCTTTCAGCTCTTTTATCAAAGGCACTTCTCCGTTAATGAGATTGCAATCGATAATTCCATAATGTATTACCCCACCTTTCTCCCACTCTATCAAAATACTGTCTCCCTGTCCGACACTCTTAAATGTTATTTTCAGCAACTACTTCCGTTTGAATAATATCGAATCCTTGAATTCCTGTGAGAAATCAATTGATGGAAAATCCGAAGATAAGTCCAAATTGGGGTTTGCATTTACTTCGAAGTGTAAGGAGCTTTCTCTCTCATAGTGCATAATGATGCAATATTGTCCAATTGTAAGTTCAAAATTCCTGAATAGCGAACTGGGCAGCTCCGTCTCGACGTATTGCATTAGCTCTCTGTCAACGAGACATTCAACCAGAACGACGTCATCGTAAATATCCAGAATCCTTGAAGAAATATTTGCAACATTTTTCCACGGCTTGAGAACGGTTCCCTCGGATAAAGTTAATGTAGAATAAAGTTTATCTGAAGAGGCAGCGTCACTTATCAAATTTTCAGAAACCGGAGCCGAATTCTGAATCGCTGTAACTGCCCGCGTCGGTTTGGACGGTTTGTTAACGTAGGCAAGCGAGTCGCTACTTGGCATTGCGTCTCCTTCATGGGATGGCTCTGAGTTGCCAATTTCTAGTAGGTCAGGCAGAAAATCTATTAGTATCGAGTTATTCATTGATTAAGGTTTAAGTATCGTTCGATAATTGTTTCGCCAGCAGCAATCAAGTCTTTCATTCGTGAATGGCTAATTGTTCCAGTATTTTCTTGAACTGCAACTTGGGCCATCAACCCCACCCTACCTTTCAGCTTCTGGTTGTATTCTGAGTTTAGCGGCGACATATTGAACCTTGCAATGTCACTTTCTGAAAACTTCCCAAATCTTAATTGAAAGTCCCGCTCGTCTTCCTTTAGATCCATTTGAATGCCAAAATCCACTAAGTCCTTTAAGGGATGACTTATGAACGGATTAGAACGCAAATACTCTTTTACTTCCTTTTCCTCGTGAAATTGTACAAAATCCATATTTATCTTTTGACGAGCGGCCTTGGTAAACTCCGGTATCTTCTTGACTTTCTCATAAAGCTCAAAGAAAGTATCCGTAGCAACGCTCGCGCGTTTCATGACCGAGAGTTCGCCTTCATATATCAATGTCATTCCGTCTCGTCGAACCTGAATACTGTAGCTGTCTACGGGGAAAATCAGCCTTATACTTTCCAATTGAGTGTTTTCCGCATCGATAGCATATTGGGTATTATCACGGCTAAATGTAGGGTAAACAATTTTTCTATAGTAGTCTTTGAACGTTAGAATATGCGTGTAATCGCAATTGAATTGAAGCTTTCTTAATTGCATGCTTTCCGTTTGCAGATACTACAAATAAATGCAAAATAAAAAATTGATATTTACCAGCAAGCGTATAAACACGGTATTTTTTGCCCAGATACAGCAACTTATACAGAAGCTCAATGTGCTGAATTTGCATTTTCTATAAATAATTATAAATCAACATGTGATAACGATGAGGCTGCCCGTTTCCATGCTAAGTCGCTCGCTGCTAAGGTAAAAGCTCTCCTCTATCTGCCGGACCATCTTTTTTCAGTTAGAAAGCTACCAGCGCTTTCGTATACTCGGCATGCGCATCTAAATCAAATCCTGCGAAATACTTTTGCGTCGTAATGACGTTCGAGTGCCCCAGGCTTTGGCTGGCAAAGGTAATCGGTGCCCCGCTCCGAAGGAGGATTGTAGCGAAGGAATGGCGGGCTACGTAAGTCGTTAATGCCAGGTTGAACCCGAGATCCTCACCCATTTTCTTCATCCACTTGTTGACCAGCTTCGTAAACTGCTGAATCTTAGCCCTGGCGATCTTCACCGTATCGCTATCGTCGATAATGCTGAAAACGTAGTCCTCTGGCAAAGGATTCTTTTTTCCCCATTTATCCAGGATCAAATTTACATGTGAATTCCGGGCAGCGGTAATGATCAATGGGTCGCCCCTCTTCGTTCTTTTTGTCTTTTCGCGAATGAAGCGGATCGACTTGGCGTCTATATCCCTCCCTCTAAGCCGGGCGATATCCATCATGTTGATCCCATTGCACAGATAGGTAAATATCCAGAAATCCTTGGCTTGCTCAAGGGAGCTGCCTGGCGGAGTCGGGTATTCGAATACCTTTTTAATCTGGTCAATGGCGAGAGCTTTTTTAATATTCTTCCCCGTAGGAATTACGTACTTCCGTTTTCCGAAGGGATACGCATCCTTTCTGAAAGAACCCTTATCGATGGCGATATTGATTATGGTCCGCAAAGCCCGCAAATAAATTCCGACGGTCGTGATGGACATGCCCTCACCCAGCACCCATTTTTCGAACTTCTGAAGAAATTCCTGATCGACATCCTCCAGCGCTATCTTGGCTTTAAACCGATGTAGGGCGTTACAGGCGGTCCGATAATAGGTTGCCGTGCCCCATTGATCATTAGCTTCCAACTGCTGGATTTGGGCCTCAAAGGCGGATTTCAGGCTTTCGAACTGGATCGCCACGCCGAAGAAGTCTCTTTCGAACCGCTTGAACGAAAACGGGACTATCTTTTCGCCGCAATCTTCCGCCTTTTTTTCAATTTCCGCTATTCCCGCCTTGATCCGCCGCAATTCGCCCCTGGGGGTGGCGGTATTAATTGTCGCCCATTCCTCTTCGTTGACGTCTAACCCGGTCCCGTAATACCTCCGTTCGCCCTTTACCGTAACCCGTAGTTTGAGGGGAAACCGCCCTTCGCCTTTCTTCCTCCTGGTGTCGGGCACAACCCTCACATTCACTCTACCCTTTTTCATAAAATAACGCTTAAATTTGATACATGATTTGATACATGTTTCTCAAAAATGTCTCAAAACGAATTTACGGAACCCTATCGATAACTACATGAAAATAATTCATTTAGGGAGTAACAGGAGGTAACTGAAAGCGACTGAAAACACCCGGAAATCAGTCTCATAATCAGAGGGTCGCTGGATCGTGCCCAGCAGGGCCCACACCGAGCTCCTAAATAAATTAGGGGCTTTTTTTATTCTTTCACTATGCGAGCAAAGATCGACTGGCCGGAAGCAATACGCCCGCTTCTCCGGAAGTACAAGGGCAAGAACCATCCACTGGAGTTCCAGAATGTGTACCAGTTGGTCGTCATGGTCGTTCTTTCTGCACGATCGACCGATATCTTTGTCAATAAGATCGCGCCGAAGTTGTTTGCGGCCTTTCCGGATATGGAGTCGCTGGTCGGGGTGGAACCCGAATCGCTCTATCCGTATATCACCGGGATCATCAACTACGCGAATAAGGCAAAATGGATCCTGGCCATCGCGGCGGAAGTCAAGAGCGACCGGAACATTCCGCTAACTATCGAAAAGCTGGTCGGGCTTCCGGGCATCGGGCGAAAATCCGCCAATGTCATCCTGCGGGGAGCGGGGATCAAGCCGGAAGGGGTGATCGTGGATCTGCACGTGCTTCGGGTGGCGCCGAGGCTCGGCATCGCAAAGGATACCGATGCGACGAAGATGGAAGAGCAACTCATGAAGGTGTTGCCTCAAAAAGATTGGGATGCAGGAATGGCCATGTCCTTCCTCGGACGGGAGACCTGCAGGCCGAAGCCTGACTGCGGATCCTGCCTGATGAATAAGGTCTGTGTCTATTATTCCCGGCTGAAGAAATAGTTTATATTTGTTTTAGCAAACCACCTAAGCCTCTAAAATGAACCAACCTGAACCACAAGGGTCAGGCAAGCCGTCTGCGCCTGCCCCAAACATCAGCCCCTTGCTAATTGCGCTCAATCACTTTCATCCGCTGACCCCCGAGATGGAAGCCTTCCTGAAAAAGCATGTGACCAGTCTTTCGGTCAGAAAACGAAAACTCCTTTTAAAAGAAGGCACCTTTTGCGACCATGTCTATTTTATCATAAAGGGCGCTGTCCGCGGCTTTACCCGCGAAGGGCAGAAAGACATTACCACGTGGATCGTCGTGGAGAACGAGCTGGTCTCTTCGATCCTTAGTCTTAACCGGCGGGAGCCCTCCATCGAGAACATCCAGGTTCTTGAGAATACCGATCTGCTGGTGATCGCCAATGAACATTTGCAACTGTTGTACGAGCAGATGCCGGAATTCAACGTGGTTGCGCGCAAGTTGCTGCAACATTATTATGCGGACGCCGAAAGGCGCGCGTTTATCGCAAGGCTGACGAAAGCGGAGAACAAGTACCGGCATTTTCTTTTACATCACGAGCCCCTGGCAAATCGCATTCCCCTTAAGTATATTGCATCCTATCTTGGAATGACACTCGAGACGCTGAGCCGCGTAAGAAAGAAATTTACCTCCAGGATGTGAAATCTGCTTTTGTCCGATGAAGGGCTTTCTTTTGTTTTTCCTTTCCAGTCTGGTTTTTGCCTCGGCTTGCGGGCCGGGGGAAGGTGCTGTTGGCACTAGGGAGAGGGTCGGCGATTTGCCGAAGGGCGTTGGAGGCCCAACGTACTCGCTGGCGGCCGGCTGGCCGCAACTGCCTGATCGATTCGTTTTGGGGAATCCCTCGGGCATCGGCATCGACAGCGCGGGTCATGTCATCGTATTTTGCCGGCGGAAGAGGGTCTGGCCGGTCTTGCTGCCGATACCAGGTTCTTTGATGACCACCGATGCGATCCTTGTACTGGATGGATCTTCCGGCAAGCTGTTGGGCAGTTGGGGCGCGGGGGAGTTTGTTATGCCGCATGGTCTGACGGTGGATGCCCAGGACAATATTTGGATAACGGATGTCGGTTTACACCAGGTGATGAAATTCTCCCATGAAGGAAAGCGGCTGCTAACGCTGGGTGTTGCGGGTGAGCCGGGTAACGACTCATTGCATTTCAACCGGCCAACGGGTGTCGCCGTCGCGCCGGATGGCAGCTTTTATGTCAGCGACGGCTATCGCAACAGCCGGGTCGTGAAGTTCTCGGCCGGCGGGAAATATCTTTTTGAATGGGGAAGGAAAGGTTCCAGCGCCGGCGAGTTCGATATCCCACACGGGATCTGTCTCGATGAGACAGGCAATATCTACGTGGCCGATCGGGAGAATCGCCGGATCCAGGTGTTCGATCCGAGTGGCCGGTTCTTACGGCAGTTGGCGGATCGTAGTTTTGGGAATATATGCGGGATCGCTTATGATGCCTTTGCGCACCGGATCGTGGCGGTCGACGATCAGAGCTTTTTGCATTTGAAGCACCGCGGGTCGGATGTCCTGATCCTGGATCGGGAGGGAAAGGTGATCAGCCGATGGGGAAGAAGCGGGGGAACTGATGGGCCTGCGTGCTGGTATCATGATGTGGCTCTGGGCCGCGACGGCTCGATCTATGTGGGGGATATTTTGGGGGACAGGGTTCAGAAGTTCATTCCACGTCGAGACTCTATCGGGGCGTCCGTTCCACGTCAAGACCCAGCCGGCGAGAGATATTCGAGGTAAAACGACCAGCCGGATCATATTTTCGCTTGACCGCCATCCATTGTTCATACTGAGGATACATGGCCTTGAATGTACTTTCCTGTAACAGCGCATCTTTCCCCAGATAAAGCCGGCCGCCGGCCGACAAAACTCTTGCGTCCAGTTTGGGAGTAAAGGCGAGGAGGTTCTTTGTTACCGGGAAGTCGATCGCGAGGGTGTAGCCTTTGAAGGGAAAGGAAAGCAAGCCCTGGCCCTCTCCCATCCGCTTGAAGACGTTGAGGAAGGGCGTGCAGCCGCTCGCAGCGATCATTTCGAGTATTTCGGTGAGGTTCTTTTTTCCGTTATCCTCCGGGATGACGAATTGATATTGGATAAAGCCGCGCTTTCCATATCCCCGGTTCCAGTTGTTGATGGCGTCCAGGGGGAAGAAGAATTTCTCGTAATGAACGAATTCCTTGGAGGAGTTTTGGACGAAGGCAATAACCCGATTCAGCATCCGGACGGTCAATCCGTTCAGCGCAAAGGAAGGCAGGAAGAAGGGAACGGTCAGCTTGCTTGAGGTATGGAGCTTTAACGGTTCGCCCTTGAGCTTTTCGGGCAGATCACTCAATTTCGCTGCGTTGCCCAGGGTGAGGACCCCGCTGCCCAACTTTGGGCCCTTTGCCAGTGCATCGATCCAGGCCACCGAATAATTATAGTCGTGATCATACTGATCCAGGGCCTCCAGCATGTGGTCGAGACCTTTTATTTTAATGGATTTTTGCCGGAAATAAGTCGTCTCTATTTTACGCAGCTTTACCCGCGCAGTGAGGATCACCCCCAGCAATCCCAGGCCTCCGAAGTTCGCCCAGAAGAGGTCGGGGTTTGTCGTTCTCGAGGCTTCGATGATGGAGCCGTCGGCGAGCAGGATGGTGAAAGAAAGGACGCAATTGACGAACGAGCCGTCGATGTGATGCGCCTTTCCATGAATATCGTTTGCGATGGCGCCGCCGATGGTGACGAATTTCGTTCCGGGACAGATCATCGGCAGCCAGCCTTTTGGCCCAAAGGTCACGATTATCTCCTCAAGACTCACCCCGGCTTCACATTCCAGGATCCCTTCCTGTTCATCCCAGTGGAGGAAATGATCCAGCTTCGTACAGACGGCGACGTAGTTATTGTCGTTGACCGCCTGATCGGCGTAACTACGTCCCAGTCCGCGGGCGATGATCTTTCCCTTGTACAGATCGGCTTTGGCGTCCTGCTCGTTGCGCGGATTCACGGTATAGGATTCGGCAACGGGGTAGTTGCCCCAGCCGGCTAATTTCTCTTTCTGGGCGGATTCCATTGAATTCGGGTTGAATGTGTGGGCAAACCGGATTTCATCCGGTTTCGCACCGTGAAATTAGCTATCGCCGGCCAGTTTATCAATACCCGGGTGTCTGGGTATAACCGGGATTGTTGTAGGTCTTTGCCAGATCGATCTCCGACTGCGGTACGGGCCAGAGTGTATCCCGTAGCGGGAAGGTGCGGAAGGCGCCGCTGGGATCCTTGATCGTCGGTATGATTACGCGGTCCAGCCGCCATCGTTTGAGGTCGAAATAGCGCTGACCTTCCAATGCCAGCTCGATACGCCGTTCATGGCGGATCCGGGTCCGCATGGAGTCCTGCGAGAGGCCGGCCGGGAGGGCGGGCATGCCGACGCCTGGCCGGGCGCGGACGCTGTTGACCGCAGTATAGACATTCGCCGCAGGACCACCGACCTCATTCTGGGCCTCCGCAAACATCAGCAGGACATCGGCGTAGCGCAAGTAGACCCAATCCTGGTCGCTTTGGGTCCCGATCGCGGTGGCGCGGGTCGAATCGACGCCCTTCTTGTTCAGAAAGCCCGCAGACGCGCCAATCTGGGCAGGAACGAACGGAATCCCGCCCTTATACAGCACTCCGGGAGTGAGGATCGTAGCCAGGAGTCGCGGGTCGCGGTTGTTATAGGGCGTGGCGGACTTATATAAAGGCGAGGTTGAGATGGGCAGTCCGTCGGTGCATTCGTAGTCGTTGACCAGGTTGCCGACCGGCTGGAAGCTCGAGCTGTAGGTATAGAGATAGTCGGCGGGGCTATAGGCATTGGGGATCTGATAACGTCCCGAGAACATGATCTCGGGATTATTATTCTGACCGGGCTTCAGGAAAAGTCCGCGGTAGCCGCCGGTATAAAGGCTGAATTTTCCTTCGGTCATAATGGTCTGCGCGGTCGTCGCGGCATCCTGCCAACGTTGCAGTGTCAGATATAGTTTTGTGAGATAGCCGAGAACAGTGCCTCTTACGACATGACCCGAATAGGCGGTATTCGGAAGATTGGCGGCGGCAAAATTGAAGTCGGCGAAGATCGAGTCGATGACGATGGCTTTTGGCGTCCGGGTCAGCTTATAGCTCGCTGAATCCTTTCCCAGGGGTCTTAGCGAGAGGACCACGTCCCCATAGATCTGTTCCAGGAGGAAGTAATAGTAGCCGCGGATGAACCGGACCTCCCCGATATAGCTATTCATGGTCGTCTGATCCAGCGGGACATTGCCGATATTGGCGAGGAAGACATTACAGTCCTGGATCGCCTTGTAAGGCGTGTTGTAGGCATCCGACTGGATCATCCCGGTGGTCGCCTCGATATCGCCGGTGGCGACGGTTCCAAAGGCGCCGCTATAGGCGTTGTCGGTGAGCGTCTCCCAGTAAGGGGTACCCGAACCCCAGCCTTGTCCCGTGTTGGTGCTGCTGGTATAGTTGTAACCCTGGATCAGGTAGCTGTAGATAGAGGTTAGCGCCTGGTCGGCATCGGACCGGGTCTTCCAGAAATTGGCGGAAGAAAGCTGATCCGGAGGGTTCTTGTCGAGGAAATTCTTGCTGCAACCGGACAGGAGGAGCGCTGTGGCGATGGGGAGAAGCAGAAATTTTATAATAGCGTATTTCATGTTCTTTTGATTTAAAAGATGGCTTTTACGCCAAAGGAGAATACCTGGTTTTGCGGGTGTACGACAAAGCGGACGTTGCCATTGCCCAATGCGCGTTCGGGATCGAGTCCGGGGAATTTCGTGAACGTAAGCAAATTGTCGCCGGCCAGAAAGATGCGCAGACTGCTCATGGCGACATGCTTTGCTACAGATGCAGGCAAGGTATACCCGAGCTGGACGTTCTTGATCCGGAGGAACGAGGCGTCTTTCAGGTAGAAGGTCGACGCCGTACCGATATTGCTGCTGGCATTGCCCTGACCCGTGATGTAGAGCAGCGGGGTCGTCGTGCTATGGTTCTGCGGTGTCCAGGCATTCAGGTAGCTCTTGGGAGGCGGCGAACCCTGGTTAAAGGGTTGTATTCCCCATCCGCCGACATATTGTTTCTGGCCATAGGAGCCATAGAAGAAGATCGTCAGATCGAGGTTCTTCCAGGAGGCGCTGGCGTTGAAAGAGTATTCGAATTTCGGGAAGACGCCGGGGACGATCACGCGGTCATTGGCATTGACGGTGTCGTTGCCGTCGACATCTTTGAATTGCAGATAGCCGGGCTGCGGGCTGTATTGCTGTACGGGCGATTTCGCGATCTGGTCGGCGGACTGAAAGATACCCACGTATTGATACATGTAATAGCTCCCGAAGGGTTTGCCCTCGATATTGATCGTGTTGTTCGTGGTGATCTGCGGCGCACCGAATTTCACGAGGGTGTTCCGGTTCACCTGGAGGTTACCGCCCAGAGAATAATGAACAGGACCGGCGTAATCGTTGTACTGCGCGGAGATCTCAAAACCCTGATTTCGCATTCTACCGTTATTGATCGTCGGGGATGCAAGACCGATATAGGCAGGGATCGCGGGTTTATACAGGATATCGTAGGTAAGCTTGTTGTACCAGTCGATCGTCAGGCTGAGCTTGTTGAACAGGGTGAAGTCCGTACCGAAGTCGATGATCCGGGTGGTCTCCCATTTGATCTTCGGGTCGGAGAGGCCGTTCTGCGCCACACCCGAATTCAGGTTGCTGCCCGAGAAGGAATAGGCATAGGAGGTACTGTTGTTATACGAATTGGCGCTGGTGTAGACGTCCTGGTACGGATAGTTGGAGATATTCTGGTTACCCAGCTTTCCCCAGGAGCCGCGGAGTTTCAGATTCGTGAGCCAGGAGACGTCTTCGAGGAATTTTTCTTTTGACAGGACCCAGCCGGCGCTGATCGAGGGAAAGAGTCCCCAGCGGTTGCCGGGAGGGAAGCGCGAGGAGGCGTCGTACCGCGCATTGGCCTCGAGCAGGTATCTTTCTTTGTAGTCGTAGTTCAGTCTGCCGTAGTACGATCTCAAAGACCATTCCGCCGAGGTTCCGGACGCCAGCTGCGATCCAACGGGTCCGGCGTTCAGCTCCCGGGTTATATTGTTGGAGAAGGGCGTGTTGCGGGAGCCGGCGAGCGACTGGGTCTTGTTGTATTCCGCCTGGGTCCCTGCGAGCAGTTTGAAGTTATGTTCGCCGAGGCTTCGGGTATAAGTGAGCTGGGTATAGCCGACGGGGTAGACGGTGCTGTTATCCGTCTCGGTCAGCCCCTGACCGTTGACATCGAGGGTGCGTTCGGGCAGGTCGTTCGGGCCGGCAAACCAGTTGTATTGATTGATCACCGGTTTGAAGTCATAGATGTTCTCATATTCGAAGTTGAAGCCGCCGCTGGTCTTCCATTCGAGGCCTTTCAGCAACTTGACGTTCAGGAAGAGGCTGCTTTGGATAAAATAATCCTTGTCGTTGACCAGTGCGTTCTGGGCGATGGCGACGGGGTTCTTGTTCGGCGTCTGGACGTTCGGGAAGACGGAGTTGACATAGCGGCCGCTGCCGTCCGGCAGGATGGGACCATACATGGCCGACTGGGACAGCGTGGAGAGGAATTGGTCCTGGCTGCCGCGAGAGGCGTAGCGACGTTGGCTATAGTTGAGCGTCAGGCTGGAACCAAAGGTGACGTTGTCGTTGATCTTCGTGTTGAGGTTGAATTGGAGGTTGTACTTTTTATAGGAGAAGCCAAGCATGATATCGGGTTGGTCGACATAACCGAGGCCGATATTATAAGTGGTCCCATTACGGCCGCCGGTGAGCCCGAGGTGATGGGTTTGCGTGATGACGGTGCGCATGATCTCGTGGAGCCAGTTGTAGTCTGGATAGAGATGTTTGTCGCGATTGGGGTTACTGTACAGATCGATCTGGGCTTGAGAGAATTTGTTCGGATAACCGGAATGGTTAGCTGCCGAATCCCAGAGAACCATATACTGCGCGGAATTATAGACCAGGTTGTTGGGTAAGGCCGTCGGGCGGGTGAGGCCCACGTTATAGTCATAGCTCAGCTGCAGTTTTCCGCTGGTACCCTGTTTTGTCGTCACCAGGATGACGCCGTTGGCGGCGCGGGTTCCATAGATGGCGGCGGAGGCGGCGTCCTTCAGCATGGTTACCGACTCGATATTTTGCGGATCCAGCGAGGAAAGGCTGCCCGGTAGCCCATCCACGATGATGAGGGGATTGCTGCCCGCGGAGCTGTTGGTGCCGAGACCGCGTATCCGTAACACGAGTCCCTCGTTGCCTGCTTCCCCGGAACCCTGGGTTACCGAGAGACCGGGCAGCTTGCCCTGCAGGAGTTGAGTGGGGTCGGTGGCGATGCGCTTGTTCATCTCTGCGCCGGTAACGGCGACGACGGAGCCGGTCAGATCGGCCCGTTTCTGGGTGCCGTAACCAACGACGACGACGTCATTGAGCTGAGACGCCTGGGATTGGAGAACGATGACGAGACTCGTACGGTTGTTGAGTTTTTCCTCGGCGCCTGTATAGCCGATGGCCGAGATGGCGATCGTGGCCTGCGTCGGCGCCTGGATGGTAAAATCTCCTTCCGCCGTGGTAGCGGTAGAGTTCGTACTCCCTTTTATCGTGACGGTGGCGCCGGCAAGAGGTTCACCTTTTTCATTCCTCACTTTACCCTTTATCGTAACCTGGGAGTATGCCGAAAGCCGGCAAAGAAGCAGTAAAAGCAGGAGCAGGCCCGGCGGATGGGCAAGGACTCTGTAGGAGCGGTTCTTTTTCATATTGCAGCAGTTGTTGCAGGCAAGTACGGATTATTTCGAAGTGGTAAATTCCGCACGATTGTCAAATTATTCTCCTCATTTGGCGTAAATGCTTATTTTAGAGCAGGGAGGTACTATGAATAATTCGACTGCGGTAAACAAGCGGCTATTCCTGCTCTTCTGGTTAGTGATGATCGTTTGTCTGCTTCCTTTCGTTCTTCTTTCCTTTCTCAATGACATGGCCGCGGATGATTTCCACTATTATAATTTATACCGCAGCCATGGGTTTTGGGGGGTGCAGGGATATGTGTATCATACCTGGGCGGGACGTTATACGACGAACTTTCTTAACAGTTCTTTTGTGGGGCTCGATGTGTTACATCGTTATTATTGGGTGCCGTGTTTGTCGCTGATGGCGGGGACCTGGGGAGCCTGTTTGTTTTTGGTGCGGACCGTATACGCGGTGGTACGTACGGGGTCGGAGATACCCGGTATACTTCGCCTGGTCGCCCCGGCGAGTGTCGTTCTGTGTGTTTTATTACTGTATGTCCAGGCGGATATCGCAACGGGATTTTATTGGTTCAGCAGCGCGATCGTTTATCAGCCTTCGATGATCCTTTCGCTGGTGTTGATGGGTTTGCTGATCAGGCGGTTTTGCCTTGCCGGTTCGGGGAGCGTGAGTTTGGATGTTTTGATCCTGCTGATGATGGCGCTGCTCTGCGGGTGTAATGAAATGGCTGCGGTTTTCCTTTTGGTTTCCCTGGGAGTGGGGCTTGTTGCTTTTTGGAGGGGGTTCTCCAGATCGGCGCTCGGATTGTATTTTGGCGTAGTGCTGGCGATCTGTATACTGATCGCGTTGACCTCCGGGGTGCTTTGGGTCCGCCATAAGGAGATGAATGGCAGCAATTCTGTTTTGGGCATTGTGTCTGCGGTTCTTTACCAGTTGGTGGTGGTGCTTTTCTCCGTTTTTAAGGAGCCGTTGGCCTGGTTTGCGGGGATCGCAGTTTTTCTTTTTGGCGTTCGGCTTTCAGGGAAAGATATTCCGATGATCGCCGTTTTGAAGAGCAAGAAGATATTTTCGGTTGGACCGATCCTGCTGTTGGCGGTTGTATTCCTCAGCCTGATGTTCGTGATGATCGGGTCGAGAGGCTCTCTCCCACCCCGGGCGATAAATAATCTTTCAGGCTGGGTTGTTGTTGGGTTGTTGGTGTTTTGTTTTGCAGGGGGTATTTATAGGCGTGCGCAGGGGTCGGGTGAGCAGGGTTTGGGGCTGCCTCTTGTATCACCGGTGGTGTTGGCGACGATGCTGCTCCTGGCCCTGCTATCCAGCATCAATTACAGAGATGCCTGGCAGAGCGTTCTTTCCGGCTATTTTCATCACGCCGTCGCCCGGAACCGGGACCGGCAATTGACCGGGGCCGGCGGCCGGCATGAACGTTCGGTAATGCTGGTTTCCTACCTGAAGCGCTCGAAGCGCAGATCCGCCAGGTGTTTCCTAACGGGGTATTTACAACTGTACACGACATGGTACGGGATCGACCCGCCTTGCTATATCCCTATGATGGGGCTGCTGCGGGGGATCGGAGTTACAGTCTTTACTATGGTGTTGACACCATTATCGTGAAAAAGTAATATCTTGCGGGCCATTAAAAATCAGGTCCGGACAGGGGTTCTTTAACCTTTTATTAACCCCAAGGAGAATACATTTGTCTAATTATGAAGAAGTATTTCGTAACTGCGATGGTTTTGTTAGCTACCACGACTGCTGTTTTCGCTCAAAGAAAGCACAAAGCTACTCCTCCGAACCAACCTGCCCAATCCGACTCTGCAACTCTTGTAAACAAGGCGTTGCAAAATGCCGCAGCCAACAGTACTTCCCAACCGACGTCGACCAATAAGCAAAAGAAACCCTGGGATCTCAGCAAGCGGGCGGCGGATCACTTCATGTTCGAATTGGGTTACGATAACTGGGCCGGCAAACCGGACAGTGCGAATATCAAGGGCTTCAACCACAGCCTTAACTTCTATTTCATGATGGACTTCCCCTTTAAGACCGACCCGCGCCTGAGTATGGGTGTCGGTATTGGTCTTGGGAGCAGCCAGATCTATTTCGATAAGACCTATCCGCAGATAGCGAATTTCAATAACACGACGCTGGCGTTCGCGACGTCTGCGGGAGGGACGGCCGGGGCTGACCATTTCAAGCGGTTCAAGCTGGTCACCAATTATCTCGAGATCCCGGTCGAATTACGGTTCGCGCTCGATCCCGAGCATATGGACAAGAGCTGGAAGTTTGCCTTCGGGACCAAGATCGGCATCATGGTCGCCGCCTATACGAAGGCCGTCGATCCGGAGGACGTCACAGGCCGTGTCCTGGGGAATATTGTGGAGAAGGAGTCCTCCAAACAATTCTTCAGCACTTTCAAATTTGCTCCGACGTTCCGCGTTAGCAAGGGCGTGATCGGTATTTTCGGTCAGTTTCAGGCTAACAGCTTGCTTAAGTCCGGTGCGGGAAATTCGGTGTTTCCCTTTGCCGGCGGGGTGGTGCTGAGCGGGCTGTAATTATTGCTTGTGGCAATCATATTGATCCGCCGGCTCTGTCCGGCGGATTTTTGTTTTACCTTTGCCGTCCTTAATCGCTAAAGATTGATAGATAAGAAAAATAGTATCCAAAAGGCGGAGAGAGCGGTGCTGGTCGGTTTGGTACACAAGACGCAGACGGAGCAACAGGCGCAGGAATACCTGGATGAGCTGGCATTTCTGGCTGAAACGGCCGGGGCGGTCGCTTTTAAGCGCTTTACGCAGAAGATGCTCCATCCGGACAGCAAGACCTTTGTCGGGAAGGGAAAGCTCGAAGAGATCAAGGAATATATTGCCCTGAAAGATGTGCAGGTCGTGATCTTCGACGACGAGCTTTCGGGCTCGCAAATCTCCAATATTGAAAAAATACTCGATGTAAAGACGATCGATCGCTCCGATCTGATCCTCGATATTTTTGCCAGTCGCGCTAAGACCGCGCAGGCCAAACTACAAGTGGAATTGGCTCAGTATCAATACCTTTTGCCTCGCCTCCGCGGGATGTGGAAGCACCTGGAACGGCTTGGGGGCGGTATCGGTACCCGGGGGCCCGGAGAAACGGAAATAGAGACTGACCGGCGGATCGTGAAGGATAAGATCGCCCTGCTTCGGAGGAGGCTGCAAGAGATTGACAAACAGTCTTTTACGCAGCGCAAAGACCGGGGAGAATTCATCCGGGTGGCCCTGGTGGGGTACACCAATGTCGGCAAGTCGACGCTGATGAATCTGTTGAGCAAAAGTGATGTCTTTGCGGAGAACAAGCTTTTTGCCACGCTGGACACAACGACACGGAAGGTCGTCTTCGAGACAACGCCGTTTTTGTTGAGCGATACGGTCGGATTCATCCGCAAGCTGCCGCACCATCTCGTGGAAAGCTTCAAGAGCACGCTCGATGAGGTGCGCGAAGCGGATATTTTACTGCATGTGGTGGACGTTTCCCATCAGGGATATGAAGAGCAACTTGGGGTGGTGAACAAAACCCTGCAGGAGCTAAGTGCTTTCGACAAACCCATAATGGTCATTTTTAATAAGATCGACCAGTATGAGGCCCGGACCTTCGATCCCTGGCTGGAAGAGGGAGTTAAAGAGGAGATCATGAGCGAGCTGCGGGAGCGCTGGGAGCGCGAGACCAATGGCAACTGCGTCTTTGTTTCCGCTACCGAGCGTCGGAATATCGATGAGCTGCGCCGGACCATCCTCGATAAGGTCAAGGGGATGTATAAGATTCGGTATCCCTATAAATCAGAATTTCTCTACTGATGGGTTTTAAGAAATATAAGTGGCATAAGGTGGCTTCCGCGGCCGCCGATATCCAGTGGACACGTGGTAATGTCGCCGAGGTTGAAGTTGACGGAAAGAAGATTTGCATTGGCCGGTTCCAGGATGTTTTTTATGGGTTTTCCTATCTCTGTCCGCATGCCGGTGCGCCGATGACGGATGGGTATGTGGATGGTGCGTGCCGGGTCGTCTGTCCGGTGCATTCGCTGAAGTTCAGTTTGAAGGATGGGAGGGATGCGAATGGGGATGGGTACCGGCTGAAGACGTATCCCGTAGAGGTGAGGGAGGATGGGGTTTATTTGGGGTTGGAGGAAGGAGGATTGTTGAAAAAATGGTTTTGAGGCGGGTCAGCGAAAAAAGCCGGATAATTTTTTCTCTTTCAGGTTCTTAAAAAGCGGATTTTTCCCTATTTTTGCAGCCCCTTTTGGGGATATTCCTCCTTAGCTCAGTTGGTTAGAGCATCTGACTGTTAATCAGAGGGTCGCTGGTTCAAGTCCAGCAGGGGGAGCTGAAGATCAAGCACTTACAAGGTCAATTTTGTAGGTGCTTTTTCATTTGATACATGTTTTGATACATGTTTTTTGTGGATAAGTTCGATCCACTCGGTGGCTGAAAATCACTCCATGGGAGATCCTTCGATGTATTTATCGTAGCACTCTAAACAAAGCCAGTTTTCGCCGTCAGTGTACCCTTCTTTTTGATGGTCAGGATACTCTGATATCGTTTTCCAGCATAGCGAGCAGTGTTCGTGGTCCCAGGCAGTATTGTCCAGAACGGCTCCAGCGGGTACTTCTTCGTCTTTAGAAAGTTTCCTCAGTATTCTACCACCATCCATGTTAAGCCAAATGCCAGGAACTTTCTCAAACGTTTTTTTTGTCCAAACCGAGGAAACATCCTCGATAAGTGCCTTTTGGTCGTCAGTCCACCATTCTTCTGGCGGATGAGGGTTATTTTCATTCATCGCCGTTTTATTAAGTGATTTACAATTTCGTCATGGATTCAATTTTTCTGCTCCAAAAAATTGGCAAACGTTCCTTTTTGTATTTATTGACAATCGAATATCCGAAAGTTACGCCGCTGTTGGTTGCTGCCCGGATCTTGTAAATACTCCCTTTTTTGAAGAACGCTTGTCCAATAAACTCCGGGC